>Ga0335081_10022955_pt1 | contig 10094 bp, 10 predicted proteins | sample Lox_Sample_35_FD_206713 | JGI IMG/M metagenome (GOLD analysis project Ga0335081, IMG submission 206713) | Soil microbial communities from Loxahatchee National Wildlife Refuge, Florida, United States - Lox_Sample_3.5 | ecosystem: Environmental > Terrestrial > Soil > Wetlands | place: USA... | reverse complement strand
AGTGCGGCTGATGGAAGCCGACGCGCTCGCTCTGCCGGTCGGCGATGCCCGCTTCGATCTGGTCGTTTCCGCCTTCGGATTCCGCAATCTTGCCGACTACGATGCCGGGCTGCGCGAAATCCTGCGAGTCCTGCGCGCGGGCGGGGAAGTGGGCATCCTGGATTTCGGCGAGCCTGAGGGCGCGCTCGGCAAAATTTATCGCGTGTACTTCCGGCGAGTGCTGCCCGTCATCGGGACCATGATCTCCGGCGTCCCCGGGCCCTATGCCTATTTGCCGGCGTCGGTGGAACGCTTTCCCGATCCGGCGCAGATGCTGGAGCGCATGCGTGCCGCCGGGTTCCGCGATGTTTCATGGACGCCTTACACGTTCGGGATTGCGGGGCTGTATCGCGGGAGGAAGACGATTTAATCAGTGATGATTCGTGTGATCCGCGGGCCGCTCGTTACTCTCTGACTCATTGTTCCGACGCCAGCTCTGCATGTGCTCCGCCGTGGACAGGGTGGGTTCCGCCGGGGGCTGGCCGGCCCTCACGTCGGTCATGTATCCGCCCTTGCAGATCACACTGCCCCGGACGTTCGGATCAGAGCTGGAAATTCTGACCTCGCCTTCCAGGCAGATAAAGTGCCTGGTTCCAAGCGACGGAGGCGTCAGCTCCGAGGTCGGTCCCAATCACGCCCGCAACCGCAGTCGGCGTGCGCAGTTCGAAGCGCTGCCCGGCTGTTTGGCAAGCCTCATGCGGAGCTTGCCGTAGGTCAGCTCGAGCGAACATTGCGTTTTCCGCCTCCCTGAGAACGCGCCGGCGCCAGGCGCGATACAATAGCACGCCCTCCGGGAGGGAAATCGATGATCCGACTGCACTGTACTGTGGTTCTCGCCGCCATTGCTGTTTGCTCTACTCTCGCCTGCGCCCAGCACGACAAGAGCAAGCGTCCCAGCCCGCCGGGATCGGCCGAGTGCCAGTTCGCCAGCGGCAAGACCGTGCATATCGACTACAGCCGTCCGTCCGTGAAGGGCCGCAAGATCTACGGCGGCCTCGTGCCTTACGACAGGGAATGGCGCACCGGCGCCAACGAGGCCACCACGTTTGTTCCCAACACCAATGTGGATGTGGGCGGAGCCAAAATTCCGGCTGGCAACTACACCTTATTCACCATCCCCTCGCACAACGAGTGGACGCTGATCATCAGCAAGAAGACGGGCGAATGGGGCATCCCTTATCCCGGCAAGAGTGACGACCTGGCGCGCGTCCCGATGCGGTCAGAAGAATTGTCGACGCCGGTGGAGGAGTTCACTATCTCCTTCGAGCGCACCGCACCCGAGGCTTGCACTCTGCGGATGGACTGGGAAACCACGCGCGCCGAGGTGAGCGTGCGCGAGCAAAAATAGCGGTCAGGGCCGGCGCCGGTTCAGAGTGATGTATACTATACATCATGCGAAGGACACAGCTCTATCTGGATGATGATTTGTGGCATGTGCTGCACACGCGCGCCCGAAAGGAGGGGACGACCGTCTCCGACCTGGTGCGGCAGGCCGCCCGCGAGCGCTATCTCGGCAAACTGGAGGAGCGCAGAGAGGCCATGCAGGCCCTGGTGGGCATAAGAAAGGACCGCTCCGACCTTTCTGCCTCCGTGGGATACGCGCGCCGCTTGCGGCAGGGGAGAAGGCTTGAGAGGCTGGGCAAGCCGTGACGGTGCTGGTGGACTCCGACATTCTGATCGAGGTCTCCCGGGGCAAAAACGAGGGCATTCTGTCGCGGTGGACCGCGTTGAGCGCATCCGACAGCTTGATTTTGTATTCTCCAGTCTCGGTCGCCGAGCTTTGGGCAGGTGCGCGACCGCGCGAATACGAGATGCTCGCCAGGCTTTTTCGCACTTTGGTATGTGCTCCGATTGACAACGAGACCGGGCGTCGCGCGGGGGATTATCTCCGCCAATATCGCAAAAGTCATGGCATCGAGCTGGGCGATGCCCTGGTAGCTTCAGCGGCAGCGTTGAATGCCGCAGAGCTCTGGACGCGCAATCGCAAACACTACCCCATGAGGGAGCTGTCATTCTACTGATCGCGATCTTGGCATCTATTTGTTTTAAGCGATGGAGAGAGAGACGGCCGTGAACATCCGTGGTTCCATAATCGATCGCCGGGCTGACTTGAAACGCCGTCACTGACGGGACTAAACTTGCGCTGTCCAGATAGCTCTCGTGCCCGGAGGCTTACATGCCGGTTTACGATTACGTCTGCAACGACTGCCACAAGAGCTTCGAACTGGTCCTAACCCTGAATGAACACGACACGGACAAGATCATCTGTCCCAAATGCGGCAGCAAGAACGTGGAGCAGGAGATCAGCGAGTTCTTTGCCGTAACTTCGAAAAAGAGCTGATTAAAACCGCCGAGACTCCAGGAAAAATTCGGTTGAATGCTCTTTGATTCCCGGCGTTCTCCGTGGTGAAGAACCTAGTCCGCCGCTGCCGGCTGCTCTCGCGGCTTCCAGCGCAGGATAGGTTTGCGCGCGGCTGTCACCTCGTCCAGGCGCGAAACACGCGCGGTGTGCGGCGCTTCCAGCACCAGCTTTGGGTCTCGCTCGCACTCCTCGGCGATGGATCGCATGGCGTCGATGAAGAGATCCAACTCTTCCTTGGGCTCGCTCTCCGTGGGCTCGATCATCAGCGCGCCGTGCACGATCAGTGGGAACGAAACCGTGTAAGGATGGAAGCCGTAGTCGATCAGCCGCTTGGCGATGTCGCCGGTTTTGATGCCGTTCTTCGACTGCAGGCGGTCACTGAAGACCACCTCGTGCATCGTGGGCGTCGGGTAGGGCAGGTCGTAGTAGCCTTCCAGCTTTTTGCGGATGTAATTGGCGTTGAGCACGGCGTCTTCCGTGGTCTGCCGCAGCCCGTCCGGCCCGTTGGCCATGATGTAGGCCAGCGCGCGCACCAGCATCCCGAAATTGCCGTAGAAGGCGCGCACGCGGCCGATGGATTGCGGGCGGTCATAATCGAAGGCCAGCGCGCCGTTCGGTTTGGTGACGATCACCGGCACGGGCAGAAACGGCTCCAGGATCTGCTTGCACACCACCGGTCCCGAGCCCGGACCGCCGCCGCCGTGCGGCGTCGAGAACGTCTTGTGCAGATTCATGTGCATGACGTCCACGCCGCGGTCGCCAGGACGCGCCTTGCCCACCAGGGCATTCATGTTGGCGCCATCCATGTAGAGTAGCGCGCCCTTGGCGTGGAGGATCTCGGCGATCTTCGCAATCTCCTGCTCGAAAACTCCCAGGGTGTTGGGATTGGTGATCATCAGCGCAGCCACGTCTTCGTTCGCCTGCGCGATCAGCGAAGGGAGGTCCACCATTCCGGCGGCGTTCGACTTCAGGTTCTCGACCGCGTAGCCGGCGATAGCCGCGGTTGCGGGATTGGTCCCGTGCGCCGAATCGGGGATCAGGATCTTCTTGCGTGGGTTCCCCTTAGACTCCAGATAAGCGCGGACCAGCAGGATGCCGGTCAGTTCGCCGTGCGCGCCCGCCGCCGGCTGCAGCGTGATTGCGTCCATGCCGGTGATCTCGATCAGGCACTTGGAGAGCACCTTCATGATCAGCAGCGCGCCCTGCGAGATATTCTCTGGCTGATACGGATGTGCGCCCGCCAGCCCTTCCAGACGCGACGCCACTTCGTTCACCCGCGGGTTGTACTTCATGGTGCACGAGCCCAGCGGATAAAGGCCCGTATCCACGCCGTAGTTCCAGGTGGAAAGCCGGGTGAAGTGGCGGATGATCTCGATCTCGCTCACCTCCGGCATGTTTCCGAGGTCGCTGCGCGCGTCCGTGCCCAGCGCTTTGGCGGGATCAACTTCCGGCACATCCAGCTCCGGCAGCTTCCACGCATACTTGCCTGGCGACGACTTCTCGAAAATCAGGCCTTCGTTCTGGTTGACGTGAGTGGTGGTTTTGCGGATGGGGCTCACTGCGCCACCTCCTTCACCACTGCGTCGATCTGCGCGCGCGTCATCATCTCCGTGCAGCACCACAGGGCCGCGTTCGCCAGCTCGGGATAGAACTTCTTAAGTGGCAGCCCGCCCACCATCTTCTTCTCCAGCAGGCGTTCGTTGATGGCCTTGGGGTCTTCCTTGGTCTCGACCACAAACTCGTTGAAGCGGGGCGCACCGCCGAACAGCACCTTAGCGCGTTTGCCGAATTCCCGAGCGGCATACGCTGCTTTGGAAAGATTATGCTTGGCCAGTTCCTTCAGCCCTTCGCGCCCGTACACGGTCATAAAGATGGTTGCCATCAGCGCTACCAGCGCCTGATTGGTGCAGATGTTCGAGGTCGCCTTTTCGCGGCGGATGTGCTGCTCGCGGGTGGTGAGCGTAAGGCAGAAGGCGCGCTTGCCATTTTTGTCGTGGGTCTCCCCCACCAGGCGGCCCGGCATCTGGCGCACGAACTTTTCTTTGGTCGCGATCACGCCCGCGTAAGGCCCGCCGAAGCTGGGCGGAACTCCGAACGATTGCGCTTCCATGCCCACGATGTCAGCTTCGACTGGAGGCTTAACGATCCCCAGCGAGACGGCTTCCGAGATGGCGACCACCAGCAGCGCGCCCTTGCGGTGGGCTATGTCGGCTGCGGCTGCCACGTCCTCGATGGTGCCGAAGAAATTCGGCGACTGGATCAGGACACACGCTGTTGCATCGGTGACCGCCTGCTCCAACGCCTTCAAGTCGACGCGGCCATTCTCGAGAAAGCCGACGGTGGTGATCGGCACACCCTGATGGCGCGCGTAAGTGACGAGCACCTCGCGGTACTCGGGATGCACGCTGCGCGCTACCACCGCACTGCGACGTCCAGTCACCCGCGCTGCCATCATCACCGTCTCGGGCGTGGCGGTGGAACCGTCATACATGGAGGCATTCGCGACCTCCATGCCGGTGAGTTCGCAGATCATGGTTTGGAATTCGAAGATGGCCTGCAGCGTTCCCTGCGCCAGTTCCGGCTGATAAGGCGTGTAGGCGGTGAAGAATTCGCCGCGCGAGATCAGCGAATCGATCACGACGGGGCGATAGTGGTGGTACACGCCCGCGCCGAGAAATGAGGTATAGCCGGCGCCGTTTTCCGCCGACCGCTGGCGAAAGTAGTCCACGATCTCCGACTCCGCGAAAGCGCGCGGCAGGTTGAGGTCGCCGTGGATGCGAAAATCAGCGGGAATGGACGCGAACAAGTCATCGATGTTGCGAACGCCGATATCGCGCAGCATGAGTTCGCGTTCAGTGTCAGACTTGGGAAGATAGCGCATAATTTTGATTGGACCACTTGGTCGTTTGAATCATTGAAGCGGATGTTCAATGGCTCAATGATTCAATGGATCAATGACACAATTTTCTAGCCTCGCTCCGCGGCGTACTTCTGGTAATCCGCAGCCGGCATCAGCTTGCTCGCCTCGCCCTGGTCCTTCAGTTTGACTTTGACCATCCAGGCGCCGTAGGGGTCTTGGTTGACCTTTTCGGGTGCCTTGGCCAGATCCTCGTTGACGGCGGTGACTGTACCGCTGACTGGCGCAAACAGCTCGGAGACAGCCTTCACCGATTCCACCGTGCCGAAGGGCTTGCCGGCTGTCACTTCCGTGCCGACCTTGGGTAATTCGACAAACACGATGTCGCCGAGCGCGTTCTGAGCGTAATCGGTGATCCCGACCACCCCGGTGTTGCCCTCGACCTTCAGCCACTCGTCGTCCTTCGTGTACTTCAGCTCGCTTGGATAGTTCATGTCTCTCTCGTATTGCTGCCTCGTTGCCGGTTTTGTAGTTAGAGCGTCGTTCGTAACCGGGAGGGCACGGCTTCAGCCGTGCCCAAATCGGTCACTCTAGTGTTGGGCTTCAGCCCCTGAGGCTTGCCCGCAAGCCTTACCACCTCAGCGGCTAAAGCCGGACTCAATTGGGGCCGCGTTCGGCACGACTGAAGTCGTGCCCTCCCACAAAGCCCGGCCCCAACCAACGGTTTGATCTTCAATCCAGGTCCCGCGGCGGCATCTCGCCGCCTCATCTTTATTTCTTCGGCCGCTTATAGAACGGCGTAGGCACGACCTTAGCTTTCACCTTCTGCCCGCGGATCTCAACATTCAGCAGGGTCCCGATCTCCGCCCGACCGGGCGGGACATAAGCCAGGGCAATGTTCTTCTTCAGGAACGGCGCAAGCGAGCCGCTGGTGACGTAGCCGATCGCCGCGCCATCCTCTTCCACGATCGGATAACCGTCGCGCGCGATACCGCGCTCGATCATCTCCAGGCCCACCAGCGTGCGCTTCACTCCTTGCGCCTTGGTCTTCTCCAGCGCCGGCTTGCCGATGAACTCCGGCTTCTCCAGTTTGCACCAGCGGTCCAGCCCGGCTTCGAAGACGTTGATCTTCTCCGAGATTTCGTGCCCATAGAGCGCCATCTTGGCCTCGAGGCGCAAGGTATTGCGCGCGCCCAGCCCGCAAGGGATTGCCCCAAATTCTTTGCCCGCCTGCAATACCTCGTGCCAGACCCGCGCGCTGGTCTCGGGATCGGCAGGGATGTAGATCTCGAACCCATCTTCACCCGTGTAGCCCGTGCGCGCGACCATCGTGTTCTTCAGGCCGCACACCGTCCCGAAGGTAAACCAATAGTTCTTGATCTGCGACAGGCCGGCGTCGGTCAGCTTCTGCAGCAGCGCCTGCGCTTGCGGCCCTTGGATAGCGATCTGCGTGTAATCGTCGCTCGTGTTCTCCGCTTTGCACCGGAACCCGCGGACGTTCTCCTCCACCCAGCCAACATCCTTCTCGCGCGTGCCGGCATTGATGACAAAGAGATAGTGCTCGTCGGCGAGCTTGTGGACGATGATGTCGTCCACGAAAGTCCCCTCCGGGTACAGCATGGCGGAGTAGTGCGCCTGGCCGGGCACGAGTCGGGAGGCGTCGTTCATGGAGATGTGCTGCACCGCATCCAGCGCCTGCGGGCCGGTGAAGCGGATGTCACCCATGTGGCTGACGTCGAAGATGCCCACGCCGGTGCGCACTGCCATGTGTTCTGCAAGCACGCCACCGGTCGCGGGATACTCGACGGGCATGTCCCAGCCGCCAAAATCAACCATCTTGGCGCCCATCTGGCGATGGACGGCATTGAGCGCTGTTTTTCGCAGGACCGGAGCGGCCTCAGCCATTGGCGACAAGCAGGACCTTCCTGTACGAGCACGCGAAGTCGGCGGAACCACACAAGTTACCATCCAGCGTGGGCGCGGTCAACGCCGGACAGACTGCGCCGTGACCACCGTCACTTGAAGCGATGCAGCCGGGCGCGCTACTCTCGGCATATGGCCTTCGTCTGTGTGCAATGCGACCGAGAAGAGAAGCGTTGCGAGTGCGATCGCTTCTGCTGCCTTTGCCAGGGATGGGACAACATCCGCCTCTGTAGCGATGGCCAGTACTATTGCCTGAATTGCCGCGAAGCCTGCGACCTCGAGGCGCAGAGCTGAGGACCGTTTCGAGTTTCAAGTTTCTTGTTTCTCGTCAGAAACTTCGGCCTGCCGATAAACTCTCTGGTTTATGTCGAGATTCTCATTCCGCCCGCTGACGCCTGAGCGCTGGCAGGATCTCGAGTGCCTGTTCGGGCCGCGGGGCGCATGCGCCGGATGCTGGTGCATGTGGTGGCGGCTCAGCCGCGCCGAATGGGACCGTGGTAAGGGCGAAGGCAATCGCAAAGCGTTCCGCAAACTGGTCCGCTCGGGGGCTGAGCCCGGCGTGCTGGCCTATGCCGATGGCGAACCCGTGGGCTGGTGCGCCATCGCACCGCGCCAGCGGTATCCCAAGCTCAACTCCAGCCGGATCCTAAGGCCGGTTGACGATCAACCGGTGTGGTCGGTGACCTGCTTCTACGTCGCCCGCAGCTTTCGCCATCAGGGACTGTCAACCTCGTTGCTGAAGGCCGCCGTGGATTTCGCGCGCGCCCGCGGTGCGAAGATCGTCGAGGGATATCCGCACGAGACCAGAAAGATGGCTCCCGACGTGTTTGTGTATACCGGCCTGGTATCGGCATTTTGCAAGGCGGGATTCAAAGAAGTGACAAGGCGGTCGAAGGCGCGGCCCATTATGCGAAGGAGGTTCTAGTTTTTCGTTGCTGGTTTCTCGGTAGAAGCCTTGCCCAAAGTGATTGCGTGAAGCCGGTCGGAGTCGGTCAGTATCGCGGTAGGCATCTCCGACGAGTGAAATGCCTTCTCGCAGGGCGACCAGAAACGAGAAACCAGGAACGAGAAACGGGAAACTTTAGATCACCACCGCCTCTTTATACTCCCCAAACACTTTCCGCAAGCTGTCCGATACCTCGCCCACGGTGCAATAGCTCTCGACCGCATGGATGATGCGGGGCATGAGGTTCTCGCCGGAGCGGGCAGCATCTTCGATTGCCTGAATCGCAGCCGCTGACTTCTGCTGGTCGCGGCGGGCACGCAGAGCGCGCAGCCGTTCCACCTGCTTGCGCTCAAGGTTCTCGTCCACGCGGTAGAGCGGGACAGACGCCTGATTTTCAGTGCTGAAGCGGTTTACGCCGACCACTACGGTTTCCAGACGATCCACCGCCTGTTGGAAATCATAGGCGGCATTCTGGATCTCAGCCTGCACGTAGCCGCGCTCGATGGCCTTGAGCATCCCGCCCATGGCCTCGATCTTGTCGAGATACTGGCGGGCGCGTTGCTCGATCTGGTTGGTCAGCGACTCCAGGTAATAAGAGCCGCCTAGCGGGTCCACCGTGTTGGACACGCCGGATTCAAAGGCGATGATCTGCTGCGTCCTGAGCGCGATGCGGACGGCTTCTTCGGTGGGCAGCGCCAGCGCTTCGTCAAAAGAGTTGGTGTGCAGCGACTGCGTCCCGCCCAGCACCGCCGAAAGCGCCTGCAGCGCGGTGCGCACGATGTTGATCTCCGGCTGCTGCGCCTGCAGCGTCACGCCACCGGTCTGGGTGTGGAAGCGCAGCATGAGCGAGCGCGGGTTCTTGGCGCCGAAATCCTCCTGCATAATGCGTGCCCACATGCGCCGCGCGGCGCGGAACTTCGCGATCTCTTCCAAAAAATTGCTGTGTGCAGCGAAGAAGAAGGATAGCCGCGGTGCGAACTGGTCCACGTCGAGCCCGGCATCGACTGCTGCCTGCACGTAGGTCATCCCATTTGCCAGCGTGAACGCCACTTCCTGCACCGCGGTCGAGCCGGCCTCGCGCATGTGGTAGCCGCTGATGGAGATGGTGTTCCATTCCGGCACGTGCTGGTTCGCATAGGCGAACAGGTCGGTGATGATACGCATCGCGTGTTGGATCGGGTAGATGTATGTCCCGCGCGCGATGTATTCCTTCAGGATGTCGTTCTGCACCGTGCCCTGGAGCTTGCGAACCTCGGAACCCTGGCGCTTGGCCACCGCGATGTAGAGCGCCAGCAGGATGGACGCCGTGGCGTTGATGGTCATCGAGGTGGAGATCTTTTCCAGCTTGATGCCGTCGAACAGCCGCTCCATGTCCTCAATCGAATCGATAGCTACGCCGACTTTGCCCACCTCGCCCACGGCCATGGGGTGGTCGGAATCGAGGCCAATCTGGGTGGGCAGGTCGAAGGCCACTGACAAGCCCATCGTGCCCTGCGCGAGCAGATATTTGTAGCGCTTGTTAGACTCCTCGGCGTCGCCCATGCCGGCGTACTGGCGCATGGTCCAGAGGCGTCCGCGATACATGGTGGGCTGCACCCCGCGGGTGTAAGGAAACTCGCCGGGAAAGCCGAGGTCGCGATCGTATTCCCAGTCTTCAAGCGCGGCCGGCGTGTACAGCGGCCGGACCTCGATCTTGGAGGTGGTCTGCGGCGACTGGTTCTCAGGGGAGGGAGTTGCGGTCTTGGTTGGTCTGGACATGGGAACGCTTTCTGCGATTACGCTTTATGTCGGGCCCGCCAGAATGAGCTCACCCCGAACCAGGCAAAAACGACCATAAAGCATAGCGCGACGCCAACACGGCTGGAAAGCATCTTGTGTTTTGCATATTCATGGGACGCGGCCAAGCCGCCGATCACCGCGAAAGCCACGAAAAACAAGCCGGTTACCTCCAGCCAGAGCAGATGGCC
>Ga0335081_10022954_pt1 | contig 10094 bp, 7 predicted proteins | sample Lox_Sample_35_FD_206713 | JGI IMG/M metagenome (GOLD analysis project Ga0335081, IMG submission 206713) | Soil microbial communities from Loxahatchee National Wildlife Refuge, Florida, United States - Lox_Sample_3.5 | ecosystem: Environmental > Terrestrial > Soil > Wetlands | place: USA: Florida... | reverse complement strand
GGACTGCACACTGGATGTGCTCCATAGCCAATAAGCGCTGCAAAGATGATACGATGCAGGGGTTGCTACGTTTCTGCGCCGGACTAAGGAGGCCATCCACATGCGAGTCACCGCACGACGCTCGTTCTTGAAAGCAACCGGCGCGGCGCTCGGAGGGATCTCGCTCGCCGGCGTCGACGCTGCGCCGCGACCTGTCCCGTCAGCGGCGGCAGCTCCGGTCCCACGGGTCCCTCCGGCCCCTCAGCCGCCGCCGTTCAAGCTGGGATTGGTAACTTACGAACTGGCCAAAGACTGGGACCTGGAGACCATCATCCAGAACTGCGAGGCCACGGGCTTTGAAGGCGTGGAGCTGAGAACCACACACCATCACGGGGTGGAGCCCTCCATCTCCAAGGGGCGGCGCGAGGAAGTGCGTCGCCGGTTCGCCGATTCCCACGTTCGGCTGGTGAGCCTCGGTTCCGTTTGCGAGTACCAGTCTCCCGATTCCGCCGTTGTGGAGCAGAACATCGAAACCACCCGCCGTTTCTGTGATCTCGCACACGACCTCGGCTGCCTGGGGGTCAAGGTGCGGCCCAACGGCTTCCCGCCCGGCGTGGACCACGAAAAGACGCTGGAACAGATCGGCGCGGCCCTGCATCGTTGCGGCGACATCGCTCGCGACGCGGGCGTCGAGATCTGGGTGGAGGTGCATGGCGAAGGAACTCAGGAGCCCGCCAACGCCCATCGCATCATGGAGGTTGCGAGTCACCCGGCGGTGGGAATCTGCTGGAATTCCAACGACACCGACGTGGTGCAGGGCTCAGTCAGGCCGACCTTCGAGCTCTTAAAGAGCTGGCTGCGCAGTTGCCACATCAATGAGCTTTGGCGGACGGCGCCGCCCTGGGGCGGGGAAGCCGGCGGCGTCGAGATGCAAAACCATACCTCCGGGTTCCCGGCCTGGAAGAAGCTCTATCCGTGGCGTGAACTCTTCACGCTTTTTCGCGCCGTGGGCTACAGCCGCTACACGTTCACGGAGATTCCGGCGAGCTGCGAGCCGCTGCGGCTGATGCGCTACTACCGGGCGCTGTGGGAGTACCACGCAGCGTAGACTTGACATGCTTGGAGGTTTTCGGTATCCACTTATGACTCCCAGCATAGCTTATCACGCCAGCCATCAGCAGTTCCTTAATAGGTGAGCCCATGTCTCTCATGATGCAGGAAATATTGGACCAGCCGCAGGCTCTGACGCGGACGCTGGAAGCCGAGCGCGAGCACGCCCTGGAGTTCAAGCGCTTTGCCGCCCAACAGAAGTTTCGGTTGATCGTTCTCGTCGCCCGCGGCACTTCCGACAACGCCGCTACCTTCGGGCGGTACCTCTTCGAGCTCACCACGGGCATTCCGGTGTCGCTCGCCGCGCCGTCTGTCCACACGCTCTATCACGCCTCGCTCGATCTGCGGCAGGCGCTGGTGGTGGGAATCTCGCAATCCGGCGAGGGCACGGACATCAACTTGGTGCTCGAGTCGTCGCGCCGCCGCGGGGCCTACACGGTCGGCATCACCAACGAGCGCAAATCCGCCATGGCCGGCCTGGTAGACGATGTGTTCCTGGTGCGCGCGGGCCGCCAGCGCTCCGTCGCTGCTACCAAGACCTATACCGGACAGTTGATGCTGCTCTACCTGCTGGCTTCGGCGCTGGGTCCGCACATCACGCTCAGCGAAGTCAGCGCCATTCCGGGCCACGTCCAGGCGACGCTGGCGCTGGCGGAACCGCTGCGGGAGCTGGTGGAGCGGTACCGCTACATGCGGCAATGCATCGTGGTGGCGCGCGGGCTCAATCAAGCCAACGCCTTCGAGTTGGCGCTAAAGCTGATGGAAACCTGCTACGTGGTGGCCGAACGATTCTCGTCGGCCGACTTTCTCCATGGACCCATCGCCATGGTGGAGCGCGGTTTCCCGGTGCTGCTGCTGATGCCACCGGGCAAGACGTTCGCTGACATGAAACGGCTGGTGGCGAGGCTGGGGAAACTGGGCGCGGAGACGATTGTGTTCTCGTCTGCCGCCGCCAGGCTGCCGGCCTCGACGCGCGTCATTCGCCTGCCGGAATCGATCCCGGAGCTTTACTCGCCCATTCCGTACATCGTCCCCGGCCAGATCTTCGCCGCGCGGCTGGCGGAAGTGAAGGGGATCGATCCTGATACGCCGCGGTCGTTGCAGATTGTGACGCGGACCATTTAAGAGGGAAGCAGTTTGTGGCGGAATGTGAGCGCGCGTAGGGAGCGGGGCACCGGCGTGTTGCTCAGGGCGGTCCAAATTTCAGCTACACAAAAACGCGAGCCTCCCGTGCCGTACAGACCACCAGGACGATCAAAGCAACGCAAGGCTAAGGCTCTGCAACTTAGGCTCAGCGGACTGACCTATGACCAAATAGCCTCGGAGCTTGGGATTACGAGGCAGAGAGCACATCAGCTACTGCGGCCCCATGCTGCGGTCTTTAGATATGTAAGGGAGAAAGCTGCAGGTAGATGCGAGCAGTGCCAGCTTGAGATTAGCGACGGTGATATTCATGATCGTCTGGCACACGGCGCGCAACCGGATAGTTACCATCACATTCAGAATTTGGTCTACTTGTGCATAAACTGCCACGCTCGGGAGCACTCGGAGGTGATTCCCTAAGCCGCTTCAGAGAAATAAAGTGGTCCAGGTCTTGAGTGGATAGCGACTTTGGGTCTGGTACGTTCGAGACGTGAAGACGGAAAGCGGGCTAAGACCATGCAGTCAGACCTTCAGCGATCCCTGCGACAGGCTTCCCTGTGCGCTCTAGTGTTGCTTGCTAGTCGGTGTTATTGCGCCGCGCAATTCAAACTCAGCCCCAAGCAACAATCCTGGGTGGACCAGACGCTCGCCCACATGACCCTGGAGGAGAAGATCGGACAGGTGATTTTCCCGGTGACCTCAGGCGTTTTCACCAACGTCGGGAGCGACGAGTTCCAGAAGATCAAGGAGAACATCCAGAAGTACCACGTGGGCGGTTACCACATCGAGGGCGGCAGCGGCGCCAATCCGATCTCCGGAGCGTATCTGATCAGCCGCATGCAACAGCTTGCCCAGGTACCGCTCTTGATTACCGCAGATTTCGAGGGCGGAGCGGGATCCGAGTTCGCCGGCGCCACCCAGTTTCCGCGCGGCCTGGCCATCGGCGCCACCGGCAAGGTCCAGTACGCTTACGACGCCGCCACCTTCACCGCACGCGAAGCGAAGGCCATGGGCATCAACGTCAACTTCTATCCGGTGGTCGACGTCAATAACAATCCACGGAACCCCATCATCAACATACGCTCTTTCGGTGAGAACCCAACTTCGGTGGGCGAGTTCGCCCAGGCCTACGTGAAGGGCACTCAGGAGAACGGCATCCTGGCTACCGCCAAGCATTTCCCCGGCCACGGCGATACCAGCGTCGATTCACACCTTGAATTGCCGGTCATCAACTTCGATCGCGCGCGGCTGAACCTGATCGAGCTGCCTCCTTTCGAGGCGGCCATCAAAGCGGGCGTGGATTCGGTGATGACCGCGCACATTTACCTGCCGCAATTTGAGAAGACGCCGGGATTGCCGGCTTCGCTCTCGCCGGCCATCACCACCAACCTCTTGCGTCACGACCTCGGCTTCGAGGGCCTGGTATTTACCGACGCCCTGGTGATGCACGCCATCTCGGCTAACTTCGGCGCCGATCAGGCCGCGGTGAGGGCTATCGAAGCCGGCGCCGACGTCGCGCTGGAGCCCGCCGATATCGCCGGGGCCTTCGCTGCGCTTCAGACGGCCGTCGCCAAGGGCGATCTTAAGGTGCAGCGGCTCGACCAGTCGGTACGCCGCCTGCTTGCTGCCAAAGCGTGGGCGGGGTTGAACGTCCAAACCGGCGTCCCAAACGGGCAGCGCGGGCCCGATCTCAACCAGGTGGACACGTTGGTGGGCACGCCCGCTGCCGAGCAAAAGTCGGACGAGATCATGGAGCACGCGCTGACCCTGGTCAAAGACGAGAGGCACGCGATTCCCCTGCGAATCGATCCCGGCGACCAGGCGCTACTCTTGAACTTCGTCGATAGGGACAATCCGGAGTTTTCGAGCGCGCCGGGGCTTACCTTCCGGGCCGAGTTTATGAAGCGTCACTCGAGGACGCTCTTCGCCCAGGTCGGGCCGATGATCACTCGCAATGAGGCAGACCTCATCCGCCAGCTCGCCGGCGTCACGCGCGTCGTGGCGGTCTCGTGCTCCATCCGCATCGCGTCTTACAAGGGATCGCTGGGACTCAGCGAGCCCCAGCAGGACCTGCTGCGGTCGATCGCGCACCACGACGGGCCTTTCGTCTTCGCGCTGTTCGGCAGCCCCTATCTCCTCAATTACATTCCGGAACTACCGAGCTACGCGCTGGCGTTTGAGTTTTATCCCGGCGCCGAGGCGGCGATGGTTCGCGCCTTGTTTGGGGAGATTCCGTTTCAAGGCAAGCTGCCCGTGACCGTCGGGACTTTTCCGGTCGGGTTCAGCCTGAAAAAGTAGGGAGCGCCAAGGCGGAGCAATTCAGACAGGCCTTTCTGAACGGTCTTGAGGCAACGGGGCGAGGGCAGCGCGCTTTGTGCTGGCTCGTGAAAGTCTCTCGTCCTCAGACACGGCTTGGCCGCGAATGGGTTCCGTGCCCAAGAGTGACGCCATATTGCCGGGCGTCCTGCGTCACACACAAGCAGCTTTCACCCTTCACCCCTCTGCCTTTCGAGACCGCGCTCTTTTCCGCCTCCTTCTTCCGTGGGGCGTTCCTTCGGACCATGTGGCGGTCGAGAACCGCGAATCTCGCGCTCCAAGTCGTCCAACTGTGTCAGTGCTGCTTGCACGGCTGAAGCTCCCGTGGCACGGGCGGTTCGGGCACGGGTCAACGCCTGCTCGGCGATGCGACGGACTTCATCCAGTAGCTTCCGAATCTCTACCTCCAACCGGCTCCGGCTCTCTTGAACCCGGTTGAGAATGTCACTCTGCACCCTGGTGCTGTTGCTCTCCAGCAGGCGGGCCAGGAATTCCCGAGCGTCGTCTTCGATCAGCTTGTGGGCGCCAACCAGGCCAAGGATTAGGTCGGTCACCCATCGCACGGGGGACGCTGGTTGCGCGACCTCAATAAGGTCCAGAAACGAGAACCGGGATCGAATCCGAAATCCAGTTTCCGGGTCGAGCGCGTGTGGCATTTGCGCCAACTCGGCAATGCCAGCCTCGGCCAGATTTGCCAGAAAACCACCGCCCATCTCGACGAATCGGCGGGTGACCTGCCGATATTCGTTCTCGGCTTTTTCCTGCTCAGTCCGCAGCCACGGCAGGACGTTCCGGCGCGCTACCTGTTGCGCCTGCTGCATGAGGGCCCGTCGATACGAGGGTCCGATGCCTCGTGGTACAGATCGCAGCGCCTCTTGCAATTCGCGGTTCGCCTCTGGCAATGCGGAACCGAAGAACGCTTCATGCCGGGTCACCAAAAGGCTCGACAGGTGCTGCTGCTCAGCCATGAAGAGAAAACCGAGCTCCCGCATCGAGCGTTCAGCCTCGGCGATGGTCTCCTTCATGTTTGCGATTCGCCGTTCGGATTCCTCCACCGGCCGCTGGAGCGCCTCGCGCTCCTCGGCGATCACGACCAGCATCTGCTCGCTGAGGCGGTCGAGACCACGTTCACAAGCCGCTGTTATGAGCTGGCGCCCGGACTCTTGGACAATCTGCTGAAGCGCCGCGACGAGTTTTCCCCAGTCGCGCTCGGGTCCACGATTCTCGATCCGTTCCGCCGCGCTGATTTCGAAGACGGGCCCCACAGAACGTTGCAAACGTCTTTCCAGCAGCCGCCGCATGAAGCCTACGGCGGCAGTTTTTTCTTCAGCGGTGGCTCGGTCCGCCTTGTTAAGAACCAGGACCAGATCCTGAACTTGTCGCGCTATCGCCTCGACGAGGCCAAGTTCCTCGCCCGCCAGTGGAGGGTCCGCGCCCACCACAACCAACGCGGCATCAATGTGGGGTATGAAAGCGTGAGTCGCTGCCGTGTTTCCTGTGAACACCGACCCCAGGCCTGGCGTATCCACCAAACACATGCCTGTCGCAAGCAGTGAGGATGACCTTGGAGATCAGCGCGCTCTTGCCGATTCCGGCCGCGCCGCAGATCATCAGGCTCTCCCGGTTGAGGATCGCCTGTCGCAGGCGGCGAGTCTCGGCCTCCCGGTCGACGAAGCAGAGGGTCCTCGCAGTGCCGCTCATCGGCTCTGTCTGGTCACGCTTTGCTGCCTGTCGGTGTGACATCGCGAAGAATCTCGACGTGCCCGCCGCCTTTCCCAGGAATGCTCACTTCACCACCAAGACTGAACAGGACGAGGTCTTGGTCAAGTTCTGCGAAGTGCCAACCCAGATCCGTCCAAACGCCCGGCTGTGGCCCATGAAGCCGACCACCAGCAGGTCATATTGACCCTGGCGGGCGAATTTGATGATAGTCTCGACCTCATGACCTGAGATTAAGGTGCAAGAAGTTGCCTGCCAGCACACCCACGCCGACTTCGACAAGGACAACCGCGACGCCGGCGCGGATCGAAAGCATTGCCGCGAAGAGCGCCAAGCCCACCCACAAAGCAGCAATCAACCACGGATTCATTCAAGCCTCGCATATCACGGGACCGGCAGGCACAAAACAAAAAACTCCTGCCGTGATCCGAAGTCACAGCAGGAGTTATCACCCCGCGTTTCGCGGGTGGTTGGTTAGGCGAACTCCATCGCCTTGAAATAGGATTCTACCACATGTCAGGCCAAATTACGCACTATCGTGTCGCTGGTGCGGGATAAGTAAGGGAGAGAGCAGTTTAGAAACGGCCCTCTCCCAAACGAATCACAAGGACGCACCATGCTCAGGCGGCTAGCGGAATGACGCTGAACCCCGGATTCCTGATGTTGGATCTAGGCGGCCATAAGTTCCGCAAAGCGTCCAACTTGGGGCATAACGAGTCTGGCGAAATCGGCGTATTTCATGCGGATCGCCTCCGTGTGGCTACCCGCATTGAACATGATCTCTTCCGACTGGCTGAGCGAGCGATCTACCCACACATCCATACCGTAGAGGTTGCCGAAAGGCGGAAAAGCGCCAAGCTCGCAGTCGGGGCAATACTTTGCCAGTTCGCTCTCCGCCACAATCTCCAAATGCTTCACATCGAGTTCGGTTTTCAACCGGTGAAGGTCCAGGCGATGGGAGGCCGGTAGGACGGCCATCTGCAGGCGTCCATCCGCGTCGAGCACAACTGGCTTGGCAAAGCGTTTGCCGGAGACGTGCAGCGTCTGGGCAACCTCCTGGGCTGCAAAGGCCTGCGCGTGCGGAACGCATTCATAGCTTACCTTTTGGGAATCCAAGTAATCGAGGATACGTTGAGAAACGGGCATAACAACCTCCTCAATGCTAAGTTTTTCCGGTCCGCGATACGGTGTCTCACCCCCATAGTCTGGTTCCCAGGCCACGGCCTTGCAGTGATAACCGTCACATATGATTTTACAAGGCGCGAGGGAAGGACGAACAGGGGGAGATTGCCGACTGCACATTAGTGGTGAGCGAAGCGAGGATTGGCGAGTGGAAAGAAGACGCAAGCCGCGCCGGTTTTTCCAATCGGCGGTCGCCCGTTCTGCCCCCTCCGTTCGTCGGTTATTTTTCTTCTTGACATTGGATAACCAGGCAGCGTATTCTCTCTTTTGAGTGGACTGACCTTGCTGGGAGGGAGTGGAAGGATTGTCCACGTCTCTGATCGAGAAACCCGAGTTGGTGGCAGGAAGAATGGTGATCGACAGGCAAATTAAGTGGGGTCAACATCGTCGGCCAAAGAACGCTTGACTTTGGGCAGATATTCCACGCAATCAGTCTGAAATTTACTGAGAAAAATAACCCCAAATAACGCGCTGATTTGCGGAACGAAGCCATCAGGTCTATGAAAACAAAGAATCGGCAAAAGCGACCCGACCCACGATCCTCGTGTTATTTTAATGTGTAAATCCGGTCAAGCCCAAGTCGATGAAATTGCCGCCTTTGATCCTCACCCCGTTACTGGCCTCCCTCTTGGTATCCGCGCCTGTCAGTCGCTCCATCGCCCAATCATCCGATAACTCAATTCTCCCGGTCGCCGTCTGGTACGGCGGCGGTAAGGCGCGCGCGCCCATGCTCGAACGCCTCGACCCAACCAGCGCCGAGCGTTGGGGCCACGACCTCGATCAAATCAAGTCGCTGGGCTTCAACACCGTCAAATGCTGGGTGGACTGGGCGACGGCGGAGCCGAAGCCGGGTGAATTCCACTTCGCGAATCTCGACTTGCTGCTGCGCCTCGCCCGGGAGCGCGGCCTGCGGGTGATCGTCCAGATCTATCTCGACTCGGCGCCCGACTGGGTCGGCGAGCGCTACCCCGACGGCCGCTTCGTCGATCGCAGCGGCGCCGTGATCAAGTCCGAAGCCGCGCCCGGTTTCTGCATCGACCATGCGGGCGTGCGCGCGGAGATCGTGAGATTCCTCGGCGCGCTCTCGAGCGACGCGAACCGCTCGCCGGCCCTCCTCGGTTGGGACGTGTGGAGCGAGCCGCACGTGATCAACTGGGCGGAGTTTCCCTATCTCACCAACCCCGAGTTCTGCTACTGCCGGTCGAGCGAGGAGCGCTTCCGGACTTGGCTGAAAACGAAGTACCGAACCCTCGGCGCGCTGAATGTGGCCTGGTACCGGCGTTTCGAGCGATGGGACCAGGTAGAGCCGCCCCGCGCTTCGACGATTCTCTCTTTCACCGATTATCTCGACTGGCGGGCCTTCATCGCCGACAAGCTGGCAGGCGACTTAAAGACGCGCGTCGACGCAATCCGCAGCGCCGATCGGGTCCATCCCATCACCAGCCACGCCGCCGCGCCGGCCCTGTTTACTTCGCCCACTGACGGCTATGGCGAGCCTGACGATTGGAAGATGGCTGCCAACGCCGACTTTTTCGGTACCTCGCTCTATCCCAAGCACTCCGAATCGACGCGGCCGTGGCCCTACCCGATGCTCGCGGCGGCACTCGACTTCGCGCGCTCTTCTGGCCATAGCTACGGCAAGGGCTTCTGGATTGGCGAACTCCAGGCCGGACAGGGCGTGACGGGGATGCGCATCGCGGACCTGGTTACGGGTCACGACGAACAGTTCTGGATGTGGCAGGTTGTCGCGCACGGGGCGCGCGAAATTGCCGTCTATGCCTGGTACCCCATGAACTCGGGCTATGAGTCGAACGGCTATGGCTTGATCAACCTCGACGGCACGCTCACGGACCGCGCCCGAGCCGCCGGCGACGCCGCCAAAGTCATCGAGCGGAATGCGGAGGAGATTCTAGCCGCCAAGCCCGCACCCGCCGAGGTGGCGATCCTCTACAACCGGCTTTCCTACATGGTGGGCGGCTCCGAACCGTCGCTTTCGAAACTCGGTAACGCCGAACGCGACTCGCTGATGGGTCTCCATCGCGCGTTCTTCGAGGAGAACATCCCCGTGGACTTCGTCAGCGCTGAGGATGTCGCCAAGGACCGCCTCGCCCAGTATAAGGTTCTCTTCCTACCTTTTCCCGTCATGCTGGGCGGGGACGTTGCCGGCGGCGTGGAGCGATTCGTAAAGGGCGGCGGCACGGCCGTGGCGGAGGCTCGCCTCGCCTGGAACGATGAGCGAGGCCATGCAAGCTCCGTGGTTCCGGGTCACGGCTTGACGGACGTATTCGGCGCCCGCGAAAAGCAGATAGTTCCTTCGGAGAAGCCGCAACTAGTGATCGATTCTTCCGCCCACCTCGCCGGGCCAACTGGCCTCGCTCCGGGCGCGCACGTCGCCGCCGAGGGTTTCGAAGAAGCGCTTGATCCCTTGCCTGGTGCCACCGTGTTGGCGCGGTTCAGCGATGGCCAACCGGCGGTGGTTGAGAATGCCGCAGGGAAGGGAAAGGCAATTATGGTGGGATCGTTTGTTGCCCTCAGCTACCAGCGCGACCATGTTGAATCCACGAAGCGCTTCTTGCTAGCGCTTGCCCAGGAGGCGGGCGTCAGGCGTGAAGTGGAAGTCTGTGTAAAAACGGAAGGCGGAACGC
>Ga0335081_10022953_pt1 | contig 10094 bp, 10 predicted proteins | sample Lox_Sample_35_FD_206713 | JGI IMG/M metagenome (GOLD analysis project Ga0335081, IMG submission 206713) | Soil microbial communities from Loxahatchee National Wildlife Refuge, Florida, United States - Lox_Sample_3.5 | ecosystem: Environmental > Terrestrial > Soil > Wetlands | place: USA... | reverse complement strand
GGTCCCTGCCGTAACTGAGGATGTCGTTCACTGCCACCGCCACGAGACAGCCCAGCCCTGGGCACATGATAGCGACGGCCGGTCGTGCACCGCGAACGCCAGCGCACCGCGACCCCTGGTGCACGACCGCAGGTGGCCGCGGGCACCGGGACCGTGCGGGGTCACGGAGAACTTTGGAGTGCCGGGGCCGGCGGGCTGGTGCGATGGCGGACGTCAAGTCCCGCGAAGCGGCCGGGGCGGATCCACCAGAGACAGAGTCCGCCTAGGGCGAAGGCGAGGGCGAGGTAGATCCCGGTCTCGTACCACTGAAGCGGCCAGTACCGGCTCGCGGGCTGGTAGGTCACCTCCTGCCGCAGGTGCAGGCTCAAGACGTAGGCCTGGCAGGAGTTGCCCGGCGCGTTCGGCCCGCAGGCCCCGGTGGCGGGCACGGTGGATACGGGACGGCCGTCAGGGGTGGTGAGCTGGGCGGAGAGAATCCATGCGCCGGGGATGTCCGGCGGTGCCGTCTCCACGAACAGGGCGCGCTGGTCAGGGGAGGTGAACTCAAACCCGTCGACCGACCCGGTACTGAGCGGCACGGTGGCCTGGGCGGGCGGGAGGAGGTGGGGCCGCACCCAGGCAGGGAAGGCGAACCATACGACGGCGGCGAAGATGGCGAGGGTGACGGCCATGGCCGGCACGGTGCGGCGGCTGAGCAGCCCGGCGACCGCCATGCTGGCCGTGCCGGCGACGGCGAGCTTGACGGCCAGCCAGCGGGTGCGGGTGCTGCCCTGGGTCCACGCGAGGCGGAAGGTGCCGGTCTCGAACTCGCGGGCGGCCAGCGGCGCCCCCCAGAACATCCCCAGCACACAAGGGACGGCGATGACGAGCAGATGCATCCCGTTGCCCGCCGCGAGGTAGCCGCTGGAGGGGAAATGACGTAGCGCGGACGCGCAATCGCCGTGCGGCTTGCAGGCCGCGACGGCGGCGTCGTAGGCGTCGGCGAGCCGGATCCCGGTCACCAGCAGGACGACAGCCAGGGCGGCCAGCACGCCGGCGGCCACCAGGGCCTGGGTGCGGAACCGGAACCAGGTGAAGCGGATCATGACGCGACCTCCAGTCCGGGCCGGCGGGCGCGCGTGGCGTCGCCCGGCCGGCTCATGTAGGCGAGCACCAGGTCCTCCAGGCTGACCGGCCGGACGGTCCAGGCCGGATCGAGGACCGGGGCCTGGGTGCGCACCAGGAGCACGCTCTGCTTGCCGGCGTGGCTTTCCTCGATGACGTCCCAGCTTGCCGGGAGCGAGCGGGGGTCCCGCCGCGGTCCGGACAGCCGGTGGTGCGTTGCCACCAGTTCCTCGGTCTCCCCGGCCACCCGGACCCGGGAAGCGACAAGGACGATGAGGTAATCGCAGACCCGCTCGATGTCGCTGATCAGGTGCGAGGACAGCACGACGCTGACCTGCTGCTCGGCGACGGTCTCCATCAGGTCCTGCAGGAACTCCCGCCGGGCCAGCGGGTCCAGGCTCGCGACCGGCTCGTCGAGCAGCAGCAGGTCCGGCCGCTTGGCGGTCGCCAAGGTCAGAGCGAGCTGGGCGCGCTGGCCGCCGGACAGCGATCCGGCCCGCTGCCGGAGGTCAAGGCCGAGCCGGCTGATGCGGCGCGCAGCTAGCTCGCTGTCCCAGCCGGGGCTGAGCCACCCGCCCATCCGCAGGTGGCCGGCGATGGAGAGTCCCGCGTAGACCGGGGCATCCTGGGCGACGAAGCCCACCCGGGCGATCTGCGCCGGGGTGCTGGCCGGCCGCCCGCCCAGGACGCTGATGGTGCCTGAGTCCGGCGCGAGCAGCCCGGCGGCCAGCTGCAGCAGGGTGGTCTTGCCCGCGCCGTTGGGCCCGACGAGCCCCACGACCCGCCCGGCGGGCACCGCCAGGGTGCAGTCGGCCAGCGCCCACCGCCGCCCGTAGCGCTTGCCGAGGCCGCGGGCCTCGATGACGGTGTTCACGCCACTCCCTCCGTGAAGCAGTTGCGGACCGCGGTCCGGTAGATCGACTCGATGTCATCGGGTCCCAGGCCCGCCAGCCGCGCCGAGCGCAGCAGGTCGGTCATGGCGGCGAGGAACCGCCGCTGCGCGGCGGGGTCGGTGCCGGGCATCGACCGGATGACGAACGTGCCCTGGCCCGGCCGGCCCTGCACCAGTCCCTCCCGCTCCAGGTCGCGGTAGGCCTTGAGTACCGTGTTCGGGTTGATCGCCAGCCTGGCGACCACCTGCTGCGCGGTCGGCAGCCGGTCGCCCGGCCCCAGCAGGCCCAGCCGCAGGGCGTCATGAACCTGCTGGACCAGCTGGAGGTAGGTGGCGACACCGGAGCCGGTGTCGAGCCGGAACTCGATCATGCTCCTCATTTCACTAATCGGTTAGTGAAAGAGGGTATTCGTGGTGGCCGCCGGGTGCAAGCCCTCGCGCACGGACCGGGAAAACGGTCCCGCCACAGCAGGAAGCCGCCAGGATCCGGGGAAACCGGATGGCCTGGTGCGCTTGCCCGCGCCCTGCCGAACCGGGAGGCTGACCGCAAGTCACCCTTGTCCAGCGTGCCCGGCACCGATACGGGGTGGTCCAGCCGAGGGTTCCGTCCGGGAGCTCAGGTGTGCGGCTTGCTGGACTGGGAGGCATTAGGCAGGTGGAGATAGCCTTCGACCGCTTCCCGCAGCTCGTTCTCCGGGATCCTCGCTTCTAGCCCGACGAGCGCCTCCGTGGCAACAGCTTCCCCGCATCCCGGTCCGCTGGCCCAGCTGGTAGTCGTTTGTAATACACTGTTCGGGTGGCCGGTGAGCGGTTCGATCTGGACCTGCTGGATGAGGAAGACCCGTTCGAGATCGACGCCCAGGCCGCGCACTTGTTCAAGCATCCGCACCTCGGAATCGATGACATCGATGACGTGTGGGCCAGCGAGCCGCTGTTCTACCCGGCCAAGCCGCCAGCGCATTGGCTCATGTGCGCCGAGGTCGGGGGCCGGGTGCTGGTGGTCCCCCTGGCTCCAGCGCGCAGCGGTGACCCGCGCCGATGCCGTCCGATCGGCTGCTATCAGGCGGCGGACAGGCTTGCCGCCCAGTACCGGAGAGACCGATGACAAACACGCCTATGACACCTGACCAGGAATTCGATTTCTATGCGGAGCCGGAAAACCAGGAGCCGCAGGGACCGGCCCGCCGGCGCCATGCCTCCCGGCTGGGCACACCCGTGCCCGTGCGGTTCCCCCCGGAACTGCTAGAGCAGGCCCGCCGCGCGGCCGATGCCGACGACCGGTCGCTATCGGCCTGGATCCGCCGCGCTGTCGAGCACGAACTGCGCCGAACGGCCTGACCCGGCACGCCCAGGGCGGCCTTACTGCTAGTCGCGACGCTGCCTGCGTGGTCGGAGCTAGCCAGTTTGTCGGCGCCCGATGCGATACTGCGAGTCATGGATACTCTTAGCGAAATATCGGGCACCAACTGCGAGCTTCCGCTAAGCGAGGCTGATCAGGCCGCCCTGCGGCTAGCCATGTTGCGCGATCTCGGGGCCATGCCGTTCAGTTCTGGTGCACCGATCAGCCGCAGCCTGTGGGTGATATTCATCGGCGAGTGGGGAGCCTGGACCCATGCGACCCTGCCGGTCGATGACCGGCTCGACATGCCAGACAAGGAGGATATCGCCGGGCTGTGCGACCTCGTCGGCAGCCTCATCAGGCCGCCTCGATGTCACGACGATGAGAAGGCGATGATCGTGTTGCGCAGGCCGGGGCCACCAGAGATCAGCGAGGCCGACGCGCATATCTTCCGACTGGTGCGCCAGGCGGCTGCCTGCCGGGAGTCCGCGCCCTGGACCTTTCACGTGGCGGGGCCGGACGGAATACGGGAGGTGACTGAGCACGAGGCTTCGCAGGATCCCGTGGACTGAGCTCATGCTGCTGAGGCAGCCAGGGTCACCCGGGCTGTCTGTCCTGTTCTTCCTGCATCGTAGGCCAGTGCCATGGCCGCGCCGCCTACCACGAACACGTCGGCGACCACGCCCCGCTGGACTAGATCGATGACCGGTAATTCATGGGCTCGTGGAGTGACGTGTTACGAGTGACCCGTGGGGCTTGGTCAGCGGGAAGTGCCAGCATTTGCAGGTGAGTTCGGGCAGTACTTGGTGATCATCAGACGCGGAGGTACCTGGCGGGGGAATGAGGCGCTTGCGGCTGTCATCGGGTGCTTGCCGCGGCTGCCGGCCGTTGTCCGGCTGGGGTGCTTCGACAGCGACCTGGCTGACCTGCGGGAAGGTGACCCCGAGGTCGGCGGCACGGTGGGTGCGAGCGTTGACGGCAATCAGCGTCCGGGCCTGCCCCGGCGAGGCGGCCGCGAACAGCCACCGGCTGTCGGGTGACCAGGCCATGGCTCCGGCGCCGGGGGATCCCTGGACCGCAAGCTGGTCGTCGGCACCGGAGGTGAGGTCGATCAGGTGCAGGGTGGGTGTCCCGGCGTTGCCGGTGCCGAATACCGCAGCGGTGGAACCGTCCGGGGAGATGGTCCCGGGGAATATATCCGCGCCGGCGTGCCACCAGGGCAGGGCGTTCCCGGGGAGGATGCGCCGTGCGCCACTGGCGGAGTCGATGACCACGGGCGCGCAGTGCGTTTTGCCGTGGCATTCCACGGCGAGCCAGCGGGTCGGGCCGACGGCCGCGACCGCCCCCACGGCGACCAGGTGAAACGCGCCGAGCCGCGCGTCGTACCAGCCGCCAGCCCCGGGGACCAGGACATAGCCGCCGCCATCGGCGAGCGCTGCCATCAGCGCGCTATCGCCGCCGGGGACCGGGAAGGAGGCACCGAGCGTCGTGCCGTCCATCCGGGCCAGCGACAGCGACACGTGATCGCCGCTGCCGGCCGGTACCCACACTTGCCCGGGCGCCGGGCCAGGGAATACCGGCCCGCCGTTGCCCAGCACGCCACGCAGCTCACGGCCGGGACGCCCGTCCGGCACGAGGTAGCCGGGCACGAAGTCCAGCGGGCGGATGATCACCTGGCCCGGCCCGGCGAGGAACGACACCGGGCCCGTGCTCAGCAGCGGGGGGATCATCGTGCGGGTGATGCGGCCCTGGGCTGGCTGGATGCGGACCACCTCGCCTCCGGCCAGGCCGAACAGCTCCCAGCTGCCCGTCGCCCCGAGCAGCCGGTGGCCCAGCTCAGTGACCACCACCGGTGCCGGCGCCGCCACCGCGGGCGTCCCGCCGCTCGCGCCGGCCGCGGGTGGTTTCCTGGCATGGGTGGTGGCCGCCACGAAGACCGCAGCGAGCACGGCGGCGGCCAGCAGCACCGCCCATGCCGTCCATCGGCCTCGCGGCGGGCGTCGCCGGCCGAATTGCACCATGTCGTACTGGTTGCTGCGCCCTGGCCCACTGGGGGAAGAAGCGTCGCCGCGGCTCATGGACCCATCATCTGCCGGAAGGCCGCCGATGGCATCCCGGTGTCACCTGCCGGGTTGCCGATCCCCAAACAGCCAACACCCCCGGCCTCTTCCGGCGGCTGCTGGGCCAAAGCGACCTGGCCACATTCCCGGTCAACGATCTAGGCGCTCGCCAAGGGCGGTGAAACCCGCCGGACGGTCCGTCCCGGCTGGCCGGGGTGGCGGGTCACGGCGCCCAGGCGCCGTACCGGGCCTCCCCAGGCCGCGGCGCGGTGAGCATAGGCCGTTAGTCCGCGTCGAAACAGGCCAATCGCCCCTCCCTACCGGAACCGGCCCGCCGAGACGCTGGATCTGTGCCATCAACGGGGCCAAGCCGAGGGAGACAGGCCGCCGATGACGTTCCCAAGAGCGATGACGAGGTTCACGCACGGCGCAGTCAACACGATGACCCTGCGCTTGGCCGGCCATGCCGCATTCGCCGACCTGGAGCACGTGGGGCGCAAGTCCGGCATCCCGCGCCACACACCGGTACGCGCCTTCCGCAACCGGGACACAGTAGTCGTCGGGCTGAATTTCGGGCGCCAGTCGGACTGGTTCAAGAACATCCAGTCGGCTGGCACCTGCCGTATGCGTCTCGGCCGCCAGCAACTCACGCTCGGCGCCCCCACGCTCGTGCCGGCCGAACAGGGCACCGGGAATATGCCGTGGCTGTTCCGCGCCGCGCTCAGGCACGTGGCCCACACCAGCGAATTCGTCGAGCTGCCCATCCTGGAGGAGCATCGCTGGCTCAGTCGGCGACGGACGGCTGCGTGCTGTGCCCGGGCTGGGGTTCGCTGAGCCGCTGCAGGTGCCGTACGCTCGGCGCCGCGAGCATCGCGGCGACCGCGGCGAGGTCGACAGCGGCTGCGATCCACAGCGTGCGGCTCAGCCCGATCCCGGCCGCCGCCACTCCGGCGAGGGCGAGTCCGAGCGGCTGGCACAGCAGGGAGCCGAACCAGTCATAGGCGCTGACACGCGACAGTGACGCCGGCGGGATGTGCTGCTGCAGCGTCGTCTCCCACAGCGTGTTGAAGAGCATGTTGCCGAAGCCGGTGACGAGCGCTGTGACGACGAGGATCTCCCAGGGCAGCTGCAGCGCGAGCACGATGGCCGGCGACGCATTCGGGACCACCGCGATGGACGCGAGCAGGAGCGGGCGCCGCGGCTTGAGGCGAAGCGCCGTCGCGCCGGCGGCGAGCGCGCCGATGGCCGAGACGACCAGGATCGCCGTCCAGGCGCCGGCGCCGCCGTGGCCGTTCTTGATCCACGCCGCGGCGAGCACGAGCCACACCGAGGCCATCATGTTCCCGAGGGACGCGCTGACCACGATCAGCCAGACCCAGGTACGGGCGGTGAATTCGCGCCAGCCGTCGAGCAGGTCGCGCGCGAAGGACTGCGGCGGCAGGCTGACGTGCGCCGGCAGGTGCAGGCGGGCGAGGTAGAACGCGCTGACCCCGAAGCTCGCCGCATCAATGGCCAGCGCGTACCCCGGCCCGACGGTGACGATGAGAATGCCGGCCAGCACCGGGCCGGCGAACTGCATCGCCGCCATCGACATCCCGCGCAGGGCGTTGGCCTCCTGCAGCCGCCCCGCGCTCACGGTCATCGGCGTGAGCCCGGTCGATGCGGGGTTGAAGAACGCCGTCCCGGTGCCGGCGAGCGCCTGCAGGACGATCAGCTCCCAGATGCGCGCGGTATCCGAGAGCAGCAGCGCCGCGGTCGCCGCCTGGACGGCCATCCGCGCGACGTCGGCGGTGAGCATCACGCCGCGCCGCGGCAGGCGGTCGGCGAAGACGCCGCCGACGAGCAGGAAAATCACGAGCGGGGCGGTCTTCGCGGCGATCACGAAGCCGAGGTCGCGTGCCGATCCCGTCAGGTCGAGCACCGCCCAGGCGAGCGCGAACGGCGTGACAGCGTCGCCGAGCAGCGACACCAGCTGCCCCGTGAAGAACAGGCGGAACTCGCGCTCCTGGAGCGCGCCGAGCGGGATCCGCCGCACCTAGGCCTTCTTCCCGGGGTTCAGCAGCCCTGAAATGCCTGCCGCTGCTGACGCATGGTCAAAGCCTATGGGCTACAGACTCGGTCAGCCGGGCCCCCCGGCCTCGCCCGTTCGGGATAATCCCCGGCTGCGATCCCTGGCCGGCTCCCGGAGGTCGTTCGGCTCATCCCGGGAGGACCGAAGGCCCGGGATAGGCCTGCCGAACGACGCTGCCGTGACGGCCCCCCTGTCCCGATCCTGTGGTCGGGAGGTGCGAGGACATGAGTGTCAGCTACTACGACGCGTTGCTGCCGGTACGTGAGCCCGGAGCCGGCCTCCGGGACGCGGTGGCCGGTATCCGGCTGCCCTACCGGGTACTCGCGTCGATCCGCGTGCCTGCGGGCCGGATGGTGCTCGCCTTCGTCTCGGACAGTGCCCGGCTCAGCCGCATGTTCGCGGCCAACTGGGCCCAGGCCGGGACGAACCAGGAGCCGGACGCCATGCTGTACGCGCTGGCGCGCCCGGCTCGCGGCTACGGGCTTGACAGCAGGTGGGACGGGGCGCGGTGGTGGTCGCGGGACGACAAGACGATGGTGGTCTTCGGTTTCGGCTCGTACCGGATGGCCAAGGTGTGCGTCCGGGGCATCTGCTCGGCGGTGAGCGGGGACGACACGTTGTTCATGCACGGATGCGCGCTGTCGGTCGGTGCCGGGGGTGGCCGGCGGGGCGTGGTGATCACCGGGAGTTCCGGTGCGGGGAAGACCACGCTGGTGGCGGGGCTGCTGCGGCACCCCGAGTATTCGGTGACCGTGCTGAACGACGACTGGGGCGCCATCTCGCTGAGCCGCGGGGAATCGGTCAGCACGGGTGAAAGGATGCTCCACATGAAGACGGCCAGCGTGCTGGCCCTTCGGCCCGGCTTCTTCACCAGCGCGCAGGCCGGCGCGTACTCCCGCGATCTGTCGGAGCGGGATCGGGCGGCGCGGATGCTGGTGTCGCCGGAAGCCGTGTACGGGACGGCTTGGAGCAACTCGGGAACGGTGGTTGACCGCGTGGCCGTGGTGGTGCGGGAGCCTGCGGACTGGCTGCCGCCCGTCCGGGACAGCGAGGCGGCGGCGATCCTCCGGAGCCGGGGTGACGTGGGCCTGGTCCACCAGCACGAGGCGTTCTTCAACGGTTCCCTGATCCTGACGACGCAAGACGACGAGTTGCGCGAGCAACGGCGCTACGGGCAACTTCTCGATCGGACCGCGGTCTCGTGGATAAACAACTGCGGTTCGCCTGACGCCCTGGTGGATACCTTCGTCTCCGCCGTCATGAATACGAGGTAATACAGGGCGCTATCCCAGTTTCTCGCATGCTTTGTTTCAGGCTGGCCCGCGTGCGAGCAGTGTCTCTCGCAGTTTCGTGAGCAGGGCTGCTTCGGTGAACGGTTTTTCGATGAGGTTGATCCCTGGTGCGAGAACGCCCTGGGCGCTGAGCAGGCCTTCGGTGTAGCCGGACATATAAAGGACGGCCACGCCTGGCTGGATCTTACCGACCTGCTCGGCGACTTCCCGTCCCTGCATTCCGGGCATGATCACGTCGGTGAGGAGCAGGGTGATGGAATCCCGGCAGGTGGTTGCGGCGTTGACCGCCTCCTGGCCGCTGGCCGCGGAGATCACCTGGTAGCCGTTCCGGGTGAGGATACGGCGGGTCACCTCGAGCAGAGCCGGTTCATCTTCGACCAGGAGCACGAGTTCGCCGCCGCCGCGTTCGGGCTTGCCGGGGGCACGCTGCTCGGGCGGCGGTAGCTGGTCTGTGACAGGTAGCAATATGGTGACGGTGGTGCCGAGATGGGGTTCGGAATAGATCCGGATGTTGCCGCCCGCCTGGGTGACGATCCCGTAGATGGTGGCCAGACCCAGACCCGATCCCTCGCCCTTGGGCTTGGTGCTGAAGAACGGCTCGAAGGCCCGGTCGGCGACCTCCGGTGGCATCCCGGACCCGTTATCGCTGACCCTCAATGCGGCGTACCGGCCGGTTCGCAGGTTAGCGTGGGCGTCCGCGTACGCCTCGTCCACGTTGATGGTGCTGGTCTCGATGGTCAGCTTCCCGCCGCCGGTCATGGCGTCGCGGGCGTTGACGGCCAGGTTGACCAGGATCTGCTCGATGTGCCCCGGGTCGGCGAGGACCACGTCGAGGCCCGGGTCGAGGTGGGTAATCAGCTCGATATGCTCGCCGAGGGTCCGCTGCAGCAGGCTCATGATGCTGTCGACGATGTTGTTGAGGTTCAGGACCCGCGGCTGAACCACCTCACGCCGCGCGAAGGCCAGCAGCTGGTGGGTCAGCCGGGTGGCCCGCTCGGCCGCGAGCTGGATCTGCTCGACGTCGGACAGGGCGGATTGGCCGGGCGTCTGACCGGACGGCTCTCTCAGCTCTTCGGCGACGAAGGCGGCGTAGTTGGTGATGACGCCGAGCAGGTTGTTGAAGTCGTGCGCGACGCCTCCGGCGAGCTGGCCGAGGCTTTCCAGCCGCTGCGACTGCTGGAGTTGGCGCTCCAGCCGGTCCCGTTCGGCCTGGGTCTTGAGCCGTTCCCGCTCGGCCCGGGCTTCCAGGCGTTCGGTGACGTCGCGGACGGCGGCGGTGACCAGGATTCCCTCCTCGGTGTCGATGGCCGACAGGGAGATCTCGGCCGGGAACGTG
>Ga0335081_10022952_pt1 | contig 10095 bp, 12 predicted proteins | sample Lox_Sample_35_FD_206713 | JGI IMG/M metagenome (GOLD analysis project Ga0335081, IMG submission 206713) | Soil microbial communities from Loxahatchee National Wildlife Refuge, Florida, United States - Lox_Sample_3.5 | ecosystem: Environmental > Terrestrial > Soil > Wetlands | place: USA... | reverse complement strand
CGCCTGGCCAGCCCTTGCCGCATGCCCCGTAACCTTCTTCGCGAATGCTCGTAGCTGCTCATGCCCCTGATGGCGGAGGGTGATCTCCCCTCCCTGCGCGCCTGGCGGTCTAACGCTGGAATACGCCGATGGGGAACAACATGTCGGCTGGCTCGTGCTGATGGCTGCTACGGGTGAGGTAGCGGGTGTGGTAGAGACGCCGTAGACAGGCAGCGCGTCCGGGGACGCGGTGAGACACTGCGACGCGCGGAGCAGCGCGGATGGGGACCGGCGACACGACCGGTCGCACCAATGATCCGGCATCGACCAAGGTCATTCGGCGCCCAGGATGGGTAGCGAACGTATCCGGACCCGGCCACGCGCGATTGACACCAGCGCGCCCGTCTTAAGCTCGTCCGCCACCGCCGCCAGATTCGCGACCAGGACGGCGGCCTGTTGATCAGGGGTGAGGCGATCCGCGGACCGGAGCAAGACTACCGAGGGGCGGACCGCCCCGCGCGAGACGGCCAGTAGCTCGCCGAAGTCTGAATCGGCTGAGATGATCACTAGCCCGTTCGCAGCCGCATAATCCAAGATGGCCTGATCAGTAGCAGTGAGCAGGTCAACGTCGCGGACATGGATGGACTCGAACCCCTCGCCGCTCAGCAACGTGGCGACTCTAGGCGAAAGGTTCGCGTCAACCAGGAACCGCATGGAGGCTACGCTGGCTGAGCCAGCGGCAGTTCGCGTTCTTGCACGGCCGCGGCCGCGAACTCCAAGGCCGCTAGGATGTCGGCCCGTTCCAGATACGGATAGTCGATGAGGACTTCCTCAACGCTGCGCCCCGCGGCCAGCTGACCTAGAACAGCGCTCACCGTTACCCGGGTGTCTCGGATGCAGGGCAGGCCAGTCATGCGATTCGGGTTGATCGTAATCCGTTCGTAGGCCACACGTTAAGAATACGCCGGAGAAGCCCCTCGCCTCTTGCCGCCACAGCTCTGCCTCGGTAATCCGCTACCTGCCGGCGATGCGCATCTCGGGCGGCGGTCACGCTCTGTAGCTGGCATCCGGTGATCGCGGCGGTAAGGCGTGGACCGGTTCGTGGACCGAGTCACCCGTGCAATCGGTGCGATCAGCGCCATCGGCGGCACGACTCCGTGGTATCTGTGCAGGTAGCGCATCGGGAGCGCCGGGCCGCAGTTCTCATAATCCGCCGGTCGTGGATTCGAGCCCCACCCGCCCCACCAGCGTTTTCAATGTCCGGTCAGCGATGGCCGTGGACCGATGTCGGTGGTGCGGTTACATCGTGCCGCCGTCATGCGGAGCACCCAATCCGGTCACGTAGAGCAACTGCCGAGCGAGTCCTTGTCGGCGGCGCCCACGGCCAAAGCGCCATACGCAATATTCACAGCATCCTGTCCAGAGCAATCGACGCGGCCCAGCGCTGGCAAACCCGGCCGAGTGGGCCAAGCCTCCCACCTCCAGCCGTCAGACCATCCTGGCTACCTCGCCCTTCGGGCAGCTGCGCGGCTGGGAACCGGAATCTGCGGCCACCGGACTGCGACGACATCACCGTGATCAAGTTCACCGACGTGACGACGGCGCGAATGGAAGCGGGTGATTCTGAGCCGGCGACTCTTCTTGCTCACTGGGTGAGCCACGGCCAGGTGCTGTGCGATCGGCGCTAGTCTCTGGCCGTGGACGAATCGCGGATCTCGGACCTTGCCCGGGAATCGGCGGTCATGCGCAGGGCGGTGGCGCTCGCCAGCTGGCTAGCCGACTCGGGTTCTCGCCTGCTGACCGGCCGGGAGGTACTGCGGAAGCCAGATGTGCCGGCCGCTGCCGCGGTCATAGGCGTCAAGGCCCCGCAGACGCTGCGTTCCGCAGCCGATATGCCGGACCTGCACCGCGCGTGGCTCCTCGCCCTGGCCGCTGGGCTCGTAGAGGTAACGGGTGGCAAGGCCGTAGCACGTTCTACCGCCATGCCCGATCAGGACGCCGAAGTCCTTTCCGCCTGGCTGGACGCCTTGCGGGCGTCAGCTGCCGCTGAGTACGGGCCGCGTTCGGTTCCTAACGACATCCTGCTGTCGTTCCTGGAGGTGGTCGCGGAAGATCCTGCGGATCCCCGCGTGCAAGGCTGGGTCCAGCGGCGGTCAGCATGCTGGACCTTGCTTGACGCCTTCGGCGCGGTCGCGGAAGGCCCGGTGGTCACGCTCCTGGGCCGCTGGGCGATGGAGCGGCTGGCTGACAGCCAGCCGGTCATGCCCGAGAACCTCACCGCCTCCGGGATCCGGAGGAGACGGTGCGGGAGATTCTGCGGGCCGCGGCTTCGATGTCACCGAGGATGCGCTGGCTGGCCGCTGACGTGGCCGAAGAGGCCGGGGAGGAAGCTCTGCCGGCTTGGCGGGAATCGCTCAGCGAGCCGCTGCTCGCGGTGCATGCCCGCTGCGCGCTGATCGCCTGGGACGACGCGCCCGGGCTCACCAGCGCGGAGCAGCTGTGGCTCGCCGTCGAGGCGGCTGCCGCCGGCCTGGAAGAGCGCGGCTCCGACGAGGCCCTATGCTGCCTGTGGGAACGAGTACCCGGGACCAACGTCGACGACCGGCTTGCAGCGATCCGGTCCAGCGGCCATCCGGCGGCGGCCGAGGTGGCTGGGGCGGTGGCGGACCTGACCGCGTCCGGAATCCCGCTGACCATTGACCAGGCGATGCAGCTGAAAGTGCAGCTGAAGTACTTCAAACCGCCGATCTGGCGCAGCGTCGCCGTACCGTCGCTTGCTACGCTCGGCGACCTGCACCGGGTGATCCAGATCGTGTTCGGATGGGATGGCGATCACCTGCACGCGTTCCGGGTCGGCAGCCATAGCTACAGTGACCCGTCCTTCGGCCTGGAGGAGACCGGGGAGGAAGAGGACGTCCGGGTCCGTGACGCCTTCCGCGGCAAGATCACGGTCGGCTACGAGTATGACTTCGGCGCGAGCTGGCAGCACGAGATCACCCTGCAGAGGGTCCTGCCCCTGGATCCCACGGCAACCTACCCTGTGTGCGTGGCCTTCCAGGGCGAATCCCCGGAGGAATATCCGGACGAATACCCGGGCGGGCGCAAACGCAAGCCGTACTCGCTGGGGTCCGTCAACGCTAGGCTCGCCAAGCTCAGCGGAGGCTGACGGCCGTCGCGGACGCTGGCGGCAGGCCGGCACCGTGAGGTTCCAAATCGGGACATAGATGGGTGCGGATTCGCCCGCGCAGTGGTCTTGGGGCTGGCAGCATCGCCGGCTTGTGAGTTCACGGATGCTCTACCTGATGTTCGTCCGCCTGGCACGCATGACTTGCGGCACACGACGCCGGGCTGTTTACTCTCCTTACTCACCGAGATCGGAGCCGAGCTTGGCTCGCCGCTCCTTCCATTCGGTCGGCTCGGTCCGCAGGCGCCCGATCTTGCGGTTGAGACACGTCAGTTCCGCCTTGGCCTGCTGTTCGCTGCAGAACGCCGGGCCCGGCCAGTGACCCGCGGCGACGTGCCAGGGCGGGAACTCGGGGCCGGGCGCCTCCCGCTCGCGCGCCCAAAGGCTAGCGCAGGTTGATCGCGGCTCAATGCAGCATGGCGCTCCACTCGGGCATGAGGTCGAGGAGTTCGACGGCGGGCAGCTCGATGCCGAGCCTCGCACAGTCGCTCACCACACCTGACGCGCGCTCGGCCGCGTAGTCCGGACTGTATTCCAGCAGCGTCTCGGAGTTGCCGTGACGGCAGTTGTACAGGCCGAGCATGATGCCCGCCGCAAATTCGACGGCTGCGGATCGCATGCCGAAGCCGTCCCGGCGCTGAAGGTCGTCCAGGAAGGGTTGCAGGGCCTCGTCCAGGATCTCATCTGCGGCCTCGGCCGGATGAACGTAACCCCGGCCCGGCCGGTAGCCGGCCCGGGTGTTCAGCTCCTCAATGCCGAGGCCCTGCAGGGCGTATTCCACATCGCCGGCGACAGCCGACCGGTCGGCGCCCGTCAGTAGCTGGGCGGCGTAGGCTTCGGCCGACTGGCGCAGGTCCGGCCGGGCAGCGAGCAACTCATCCAGCACAGCGGCTTTCTCCGCCGCGGACAGGGCGTCCAGCGCTGACCTCTTATCGCTCACCTGTGCTCCCCTGTTCGCCCCGGGCCGCTCGCTCCTGAATCTCGTCGGACGTGCGCCCGAGCGCGGACAGGCAGGATGCGCGCAACGGGCGGAGCTGCTCAAGGGCCGACTCCGGGTCACCGGTGCGCAAAGCCAGCTCCAGCCCGGTGGTCAGCCATTCCAGGGCTCCGGCGTAGTCGCCGATGTCGCCATACCCGATGCCAGCCTGCACATAGATCCAGACGTCGTCGGGGTAGCCGGCGCGAGCCTGCTGCCACAGGAGCCTGGCCTGGGGCTCATACCCTGAGCGCATCAGCTTCTCCGCCAGCTCGCATAGCATCTCGGCGCCCTCGGCGTAGCCACTGCGGGTCGCGTCGCTGATCGTGCGGACCGCGTCGTCGACCCGGCCCAGCGCGAGACAGCTGTCGGCAAGGTCCTCGCTCCAGGCCCCGGCATCGAACCACGTCTCGCCTCCGTGGGCGTGCGCTAGGGTAAGATACTCCTCCAGCGCGGCGACTTGCTCGACCCGGTTGCCATCGGCCCGGTGCACCCGGTCCATGATCTCCTCGATGCGCTCCTCCAGCGTCGCCGGCCGCGGCGAGCGCCGGGGTTCCTTCTCCGTCATCCGGCGACGGAACGGGCGTGGCATACGCACCACCGTAGCGAACCAGGCCTGGGGCTGGCGCATTCGCGCGCGCTCAGGTACGGCCCAGCCGGGCTTCGATGCCTGCGGCGCTGGCCTCCGGGTCAAGGCCAGTGATACTGACCTGCAGGTCCGCCCGCTCATAGGACCGCTTGAAATAGGAGATGTCCGCCTTGATTTCCTTCAGGTACAGGATCCGCTCCTCCTCGGTGAGGTGCTTGTCGATGCGCCGCGAGTCGATGTCGTAGAAGGTGATCCACTCCAGGATGTTCTCCGGCGTGTCGTGGACGGCCACGGTCACGCAGGGCACACGCCGGAGGACCCGGAGAAAGGCGTCTCGCAGACCGCTGGGCGGCAGCGCGATCACGCAATCCGGGTTGGCGGTCGCGATGCGCTCCAGCACCACGGCGCATTCCTTCCGGTAGGAGTAACCGGTAAGGAACCTGGCCTAAAGCCGCTCGATGGATAGCCCGAAGTGTCGTTCGATCTCATCATCGAGGTCGAAGAAGGGCCAGCCCCGCCGATCAGCGAGGATCCGGCCGATCGTCGTGGTGCCGACGCAGCTTACACCGACCAGGCTGACCCGCAACTCAGGCTCCTCACCGCCATCCGAGGGCGCGCCTGCGGCGCCAGCTAGAACCGGGGCAAGCCCGCTTTATCGAAACGATCCTGCAGGCCGGGCCTGCCCGGGTACTGGGCGCGCAGATCCAGGACGCGCCTGGCGAACGCGGACTCTTCGCCGCGGTGCTTGGCGAGCGCTCGCAGGTCGCGCAGCAGGGCCACGGCCTGGTCGTATTCGCTGGTCTTCTTGGTCGCGATCATCTCGTCGACCTGCTTCCAGGGCGTTTCCCCCTCGGCCGCGAGTTCGTCGAGGCGCTGGGCGTACGCTGCTGCTTCGGCAGCGGTCTTACGGGCCTGTTCTTCGCGTCGCCGCTGCTCCTGGGCTTTCTCCCGCTCAGCCGCGCGGCTCTCGGCTGCCGCTCGCAGTCCAGTTGCTGTCCTACTTGATTCCGAACGACCCGTGGTGCCTGTATCACTGCCGCGGAAGCGCCGCAGCAGCAGGGCCTGCACCTGGGCACCTTCGCCGCCGGCGACCATTGTCAGCAGCGTGTCCTTCTCCGCTGCGGGGAGGGCGGTGATCCACTCGGCCAGTCCGTCGTCCGCGGGCTCTTCGAGCGGCGGGCTTGTCTCGGCCGCTACGGCGATCAGGTCCTTGTCGATCTCCAGGAAATCGGCGATGGCCAGCAGCGGCGCGCTGAGGTCCCCAAGACCCGCCGGCACCGGCGGCTCGGTGTCGGCTACGCCGTCGTCATCGTCTTGGTCGGCCCACTGGGCTCCCAGCAGCCAGGCGAGGTACAGCAGCCGGAGGTCGCCCGTGGCCAGGTCGGAGCGTGCCTGCACCATCGGCCCGAGCCCGTCGTCGGCCTCAACCCAGTGGTCGTCGGGGTCGCGGTCCAGGTAGAGGCTGATGATCACGTGGTCGCTGGTCTCCATCACCGAGGCGGCGTCGGTGTGGCAGTACCGCCGCGCGACTTCGGCGTCGAGGAGAGCACGCGGGAGGCGGAACATCAGCCGGCGCGTACCCCAGTTCGCCAGGTAGAGAAACGCGTCGAAGTAGCGTTCCATCAGCTTCTCGGGGCTGCCGCGGAAATCGCCGTAGTTGTACTCATTGACGAACCTGGTGGCGGTAATCTCCGCGCGGCTCGACAGCTTCCGCAGCTCAGCGCGCTGCCTGTCGGTGAGCGGCCTGTCGAGCGCGAGGAACTCGTAGTACTGATACTCGCTCACGCGTACCTGGCCCAGTGCCGGTAGGCGGCGATCCACTCGGCACCCTTCGGCGGTGGCTCGGGCAGCGGCAGGTCAAGGACGGAGATCGCCTGGTGCTGTCCGTCGCGGACGCAGTCTGCGACGATCCCGGACTCTGTCTGGGTGACACCATTGACCGTCACCATGACGCCCAGGACCGTGGTCTCGAAGGGCATCTCCAGGTTGTCCTCGATCATCACGGCGAAGCCGCCGAGCTGCTCTTCGTCGTTGTATGCATCGACTGTGGCCTCTTCGACCAGCGCGTCCAGTTCTTCCTCGCTCAGTTCCGGCACGAGTGAAAGCCTAGGCGGAACGCTGCCCTCTTCGCGCCCGTTAGCTAGGCCGATGGATTTGACCGCGGTCGGGGCGGGCGGTGCGGGAGGATCGGCCTCATGGCGATTGTCGAGGTCAGTGAGGACGGGGTGCGGCGCGCCGCCGGCGGCGAGGTGTTCGGGCAGGCCAAGGAGTGGGCGGGCAAAGTGAGCGGGCTGCGGGCCGGCGGCCCGGTGATCTCCGCCACGGTGGACGGCGTCCCGGTCAGCGTGCGGATCCTCCCCGACGGGATCGCCGGGGAGTGCGGATGCCCGGCGCACGGGCTATGCGCGCACGCGGCCGCCGCCGTGCTGGCCTGGGTGCGGACGGGGACGGACGCGGACGACCCGGATCTCTTCGAGGTGCTCCGGATGCAGGACCCGGACTGGCTGGCTACCCGGCTGGCGGAGCTGGCCGCGGCCGACCCCGCGCTCGCCGGGCGGCTGCTGGCTGAAGCCGGGGACGGGCAAGCGCTGCAGGATGTGGCGGGTTTGCGCGCGGAGCTGGACGAGGTGCTCGACGAGCTGGAGGACGAGGCTTCCAGCCTGGGGCTCCATGACGAGTGGCACCCGGACGGCGAGGCTCTGGACGAGCTGCTTGACGAGGCAGCGGAGTTTGTGCCCGACGCGCCCGATGCTGTCCGCGCACTCGCCGATCACGTGATCACCCGGACCGAGCGGCTGCTGAACTACGAGAACTGCTATGGCGAGGGGATCACCGAAGCGCTGGAGAAGGCACAGGATGTGCACCTGGCCGCCTGCCAAGCAGGCACGCCCGACCCGGAAGCGCTGGCCCAGCGCCTGGCCACGGGCGCGCTGGAAAGCGGATGGGGAGTGTTCCATGATGGCCCCGCAAAGTACGCCCGCGTGCTCGGCGCGGCCGGGCTGGCCCAGTACCGTGAGCTGCTGACGAACGCGCCCGCCAGGCAATACGGGCAGGACGCGCTGTGGACATCGCTCCACCGTGCCGAGAAGGCGCACGCCGCTGACTGAGGCCGCATCTCCTCGCGTGTCGGCTCCGTGCCCCCCAGCGATGTCACGCACAGTAGCAGAACGAGCCGATATGGGCGCCTCGGCCGTGGACCGGTTCGTGGACCGGCGCTTCGGATAATCCCAGCGCGGCGAGCGCCATCAGTGCGATAACCCTTGTCATCTGTGCAGCCAGCGTGTGTGCTGTACGGGGCCGTACTTCTCATAATCCGCCGGTCGTGGGTTCGAGCCCCACCCGCCCCACCAGCGGTTTTGATACCCATGGGCGGCTAGCCGTGGACCGGATCGTATACCGATGTCGGCGGGGCCATTTATCGGACCGCTGGGGTTGCATCCGGTCACATAAGGTAACTCTCAAGCGGCTGCCGGCGCTAAGGTGTACGCCGGAACCGACCCGCTGACCGGACGGGGAGCCGGTTCTGCAAGATCGAGTAGGCCGCGCGGATCGAGCTCGCGCCGGGAACATGATGTTTCTGCTCTTTGTCGGCGGACGCGTGGTCTTGTTTGCGACTTCGAACCGCACTTGTTCGTGGCTAGCGACCGCACCCCAGATCCGCCGAGGTTGATGTTCGCCAGTTCTGACCGCATATGGCTGCCAGCCGTCAGCGGGCCGGTGACCTCCGTCGACGCTACGCCTTCCCTTGAGGTGTGCCCAAGATCCACGAGCAGACCTGAAGTGGATTGTTGCTCGCTGGTGCTGGTCAGTGGGTGCGGCTGTGCCGCAAACTGGTTGCGACAGCCGTAGGTGATCGGCGCACCGGCCTCGGTGTCCACCTGGCAGGCACCGCGGCCCCGGGCACGGGAACAAGCGAGAGATGGGGCAGCCTCCGCAGGCACGTAAAAGAGAGCTGAGCAGCCGACAGCAGGGGACTGGGTAGCCGTCGGATTCTCGTTCGCGGCCGCCGGAGGGACCCTGTGGGGCGCCGCTGCCGTGACAGTGCCCGAATTCCGCTCAGGGAACCCCGGCATCACCGAGAGCGCCCTGTGGTTCGCTGTATTGTTCGGTTGCCTGTTCGTGGTCGGCTTGCTCATAAATGAAGTAACCGACCGCAGGGAGGGTGATGTCCCGGTGCCGAGTCCCTTGCGCCAGGTAAACGACGGCGTCACCTGGGGCGCGGCCGCCTGCCTCGTCCTGGGCTTCCTCGCCCTGATCGTCGCCGCGATCACGGTGGCGGCCTGAGCCCCGCCCGCGTTACGCCTGAGCCCCACTGGCGCATGGCCCCGCCCGGCAGGTGCGGTTACTTCTCGCGAACAACAACCCAGATCCAAGCCCACAACAGCGGTCGAAACTGGCAACCAAACGCCGTCAGGTCCCGCAAACAAAATCAGACGCGCTTATGCTGGGCGAAACGGCGACCTAGGAGAGCTGCCGATGACCGCGCCGCATGCCAGGCAACCTCAGGTCCTGCCTCGCCCTGCCTGCACGCCGACGGCGATCCGGGCCGTGCTGGCCGCCAACGCCGGTGGCGACATCCTGCGGCGGTACGACGAGGATCTGGATGCGGCGTTCGAGCAGGCCCGCGAGCAAGGTGACGTGACGCCGCTGGTGCAGACGGTCAGGCGCTGGTGGTTCGAGGCGGACGCCTGGCGTGACCCCCAGGCGCAGCGGGAGTTCCTGGCTCGCGTCGGCGCCTACCGGGACGAGGGTCCGCCGCCTGCGGAACAGCGGATGAGCCGGGAGGAGATCCGGACTCAATTCGGCGTCTGAGGCGTGTACCGATGGGAGCTCGATGGCCCGGCTCAGCAGGAGTTCGCCGACCTGCCCGCGGCCGCGCGAGCATCCCTGGCGGCATTCATGGACGCGGTCGTGATCGTGGATCCGGTGCAGTACCAGCGCCGCCGCGACGAGCGTGATGACGTCTCTATGCCGCTCCGCACGCTGTATTTCGGCCCGGACGGCGGAGGCCTGGTCACCTTCCTGGTGTACCCGCCCGATGATCTCGTGCTCGTAGTCAAGATCCAGTGGCTCGGCAGCTAGCAACGCTTGACTCCCCTTCGGAGCTTTGGCACCAGGCGCGGGCATGCGCTGATGGGCCCGGTGACGGTAACGTTCTGTAGCTGGTATCCGGTGATCGCCATGGTGGGCGTGGACCGGTTCGTGGACCGAGTCACCTATGCAAGCGGTGCAATCAGCGCCATCGGCGGCACGACTCCGTGGTATCCGTGCAGCTAGCGCACATGGTGCATGAGGCCGTAGTTCTCATAATCCGCCGGTCGTGGGTTCGAGCCCCACCCGCCCCACTGCGAGGTCTTCACGTTTTCG
>Ga0335081_10022951_pt1 | contig 10095 bp, 7 predicted proteins | sample Lox_Sample_35_FD_206713 | JGI IMG/M metagenome (GOLD analysis project Ga0335081, IMG submission 206713) | Soil microbial communities from Loxahatchee National Wildlife Refuge, Florida, United States - Lox_Sample_3.5 | ecosystem: Environmental > Terrestrial > Soil > Wetlands | place: USA: Florida... | reverse complement strand
AGGAGTTGAAGGCCGCGGGCGCTATCTACGAGGACAAAGAGGTGGTCGTGGATGGTAATCTCGTGACCTCGCGCAAGCCTTCGGACCTTCCGGCGTTTTTGCGGGAGACCATAAAACTAGCCACCAGAGCGGCACAACAATCGAAAAACTGCATAACGATACCGTCCTGGAAGAGAGGCAACTCCTGAATTGCAGAATCTAAAAAGATTATGCAGAAAATCATGAACCTTTTCGCAGTAACCATATTCCTGTGCGGAGATGTTATGACGGGGCGGGGAATCGACCAGATACTCCCCCATCCTTCTCCTCCTCAAATCTATGAGCCATACATGACCGATGCGAGGGGATATGTGGAACTTGCTGAAAAAACTTTCGGCTCAATCCCGAAACCGTTCAATTTCGCTGCTGTCTGGGGAGATGCCATACCGGAACTGGACAAGCACGCACCCGATGTTCGTTTGATCAATCTGGAGACGGCTGTTACCGAAAGCGAGGACTACTGGAAAGGCAAGGGGATCAACTACCGGATGAATCCCGCAAATGCTCCCGTGCTGTCCGCTGCTAAAATTACCGTTGTTGCCCTCGCGAACAACCACGCCCTCGACTGGGGGTACGCTGGTCTCGCAGAAACAGTCAAAACGCTGGCGAGCCTGAAGATAGACCACGCGGGAGCTGGCAAAAATCAAAATGATGCTGAGGCCCCGGCAATTGCAGACGTCGAAGGGAAAGCGCGGGTGATCGTGTTCTCTTTTGCGGCGGAGACGAGCGGCGTGCCTGAGGCCTGGGCTGCAACGGATAAACAGTCTGGAGTGAATCTTCTCCCTGATCTTTCATCCGAAACGATCCGTTGCATCCGGAATCAGGTGCTGCAGGTGAAAAAACAAGACGACATCGTTATAGCCTCGATCCATTGGGGCCCAAACTGGGGATACGACATTTCGGCCGAGGAGACGCGGTTCAGCCACAAACTTATTGATGAAGCGGGTGTGGACGTGATTCACGGCCACTCCTCCCACCACGTGAAAGCGATTGAAGTGTATCGCAACAAGCTCATCCTCTACGGATGCGGCGATTTTTTGAACGACTATGAAGGAATCGGCGGTCATGAGGTATTTCGAGGCGACTTGGGGCTCATGTATTTTGCGCGAGTAGATCCCCTGACAGGCAGGCTCCTCTCTTTGGACATGACGCCCACGCAGATACGGCATTTCAGGGTAAACTACGCCTCGCCCGGCGATGCCGCATGGCTCGCAGGGTTCTTGAATCGTGAAGGGAAAAGGTTTGGAACCAGCATAGAAATCGTTGAAGAAAACAGACTACGTTTACATAACACATCGGGGACGCGGTTATCGGAATCGTCCTCGTTTCGATTATAGCCAACAAGTGGCTAATGTAGTATTTTACCTTAACGATATGAACGGCCCAGTCGGTCCTGACATGGTACGCATCGATGGCTCCTTTGGCGAAGGAGGGGGCCAGATCCTGCGCACGTCGCTTGCTCTGTCCTGTGTGCTCGGAAAGCCGATGGAAATCATGAATATCCGCAAGGCCAGGAAGAACCCCGGTCTCCAACCGCAGCACCTCACAGCGGTCCTTGCTGCCGCATCCATTGCCAATGCCGGGGTCCAGGGTGCGGAGCTCTCGTCGACTGCGCTCCAGTTCCGGCCGAGGAGGACCAACGGCGGGACGTACCATTTCGACGTAGCTGAAAAGAAAAGCAGCGCTGGAAGCGTCAGCCTCGTGATTCAGACCATCCTGTTGCCCCTCTGTTTCGCAGAACAGGCGTCATTGGTCACTGTGAGGGGCGGGACCCATGTTCCCTGGAGCCCGTCGTTCCAATACCTGAGATTCATCACGTCCCCTGTGCTCTCCTGCCTCGGCGTACAGGCCGAATATTCCATCGCATCCTGGGGTTGGTACCCCAGCGGCAACGGTCAGGTCGCCGTCCGGATCTTACCAACGCGGGAACTCCAGCCATTCACCGTGATCGACCGGGGCAAGCTTGTGCGCGTCGTCGGCCTCTCTGCAGTTTCAAACCTTCCCCACCATATTGCCACGCGCCAGCGCGATAGGGCGCTTGCGCTCCTGAGAAGGCATGGAATCGATGCATTAATCGAGATCCTCCGAGCGCCGTCGCCCGGCAAGGGCTCCTTCCTATTCCTCGATGCGGAGTTCGAGCACCTCTCAGCTGGTTTCGATAGCCTTGGAGCAATCGGCAAGCGGGCCGAAGAGGTGGCTGACGAAGCATGCAACGGGCTGCTTTCCCATCTGCAGACAAGGGGTGCGCTGGACCCGCATTTGGCGGACCAAGTCGTGCCCTGGCTCGCCTTCTGCCAAGGACCGTCCGAGTTCACCACCAGCTGTGTCACCCGGCATCTTCTCACGAACCTCTGGGTGATTGGGCAGTTCATGGATGTTGATGCCGAGGTGGAGGGAAGTGAGGGACGGGAAGGCCGCATCTTGATCCGCCCCTCTTGCTCGCGCGGCTCACGTGAACAAAAGGGAGTGAGGTCATGAAGATCGATTCTTATTCCTTCGGCAGAATCGTCATCAACGGGAAGACCTATACCTCGGATGTCATCATTTATTCCAACAGGGTTGACGCCGCGTGGTGGCGAAAGGAGGGCCATCTTCTTCAGCTTGCGGACGTGGAAGATGCGCTGCGAGCGAAACCGGATGTACTCGTCATCGGCACAGGCTATGCCGGCGTCATGCGCGTTCCCAGGGAAACCATTGGCCGAATCGCAGCGCAGGGGATCGAGGTGAAGGTGGAACGGACGTCAAATGCTGTTAGGGTGTACAATGATTTGCAGGGCACCAGGACCGTGATCGCGGCGCTTCATATTACGTGTTGAGTAATGTTCGTTGTTGGTGATAATGAATCTATCCTAGATAATATACGAAATGAAATAAAGAAGCAGTTATCATCCGACTGAACGAGACCAACCTGCGGGTCCACAGCGATGCGCCAAAGGCGGCGCGTGTGACCCGCGCGTTCATATACAATTTACAAGTAGTATTATGCATTGATTATTAGTCAACGCCACTGCGAGCTAGTAGGTGAAGTCGTGTTTCATATAATATTAGTAAAGATGTAAAATTCATTTTGGATAATTGTATTTTGTAATAATGATTTCTCTCAACGACTCCATCCTATAGCTCCTCGGGTTGCTTCCTAGCCCTACTCTGGTTGACAAAGAACTGCGCTTGGCGATTATAAATGGCTACGTTCGAAGAGTTGATAATAAAGTGGAATTGGAAGCCTATCCGCGACTGTCCGGGTAGGTACAAAATGTTTGCTTCACGGGCTGACTTGGTCCCGGAGGACCTGCTCGGGCCGGAAGTTGAAGTAAAGACGTTTAACGTCCCGGCAGCTAGAGACACTGTCGTGGTAGCCAGCCTGGTCGGCGGGGGCGGGCTCATCAGTTATAAGCGGGCGGATGGGTCATACCTTCACACCTTGAACACGACAGAGGGATTCGAGAGGAAGTTGATAGATCTCGGGATAGAACTGTAAAAAGTTTATAGTTCGAAGTAAAGCGGTTCCGGTCAAGATCAACTGTAGCACACACACATATCACATATAATATATATATGATCAGTCGGATTCGCATACAATGTTCGCCAATTCCCTCGAAAACATTTCGAAATTAACCGAATAATCGATGGGGCACTCAATGAGGACCACTGTATTCAGGGAAAATGCGGTCCGCAACAGTTCCGACAAATCGTTGCCTTCCTTTACCTTCATGCCTGTGGCGCCGTAACTCTCTGCATATTTCACGAAGTCTGGATTTTTGTACTCAAGTCCGAAATTTTCGAACCCCTTGGCCTGCTGCTCCCATTTGATAAACCCGAATGCGTTATCGTTCAATACCAGGATTACGAGGGGAAGGTTGTATCGCAGCGCGGTTTCAATCTCGCGTGAGTTCATCATGAACCCTCCGTCCCCCACCACGGCGAGTACATTCCGATCCGGCCTTACCAGCTTGGCAGCCATAGCCGAGGGAAGACCAGCGCCCATGGTCGCGAGCGCGTTGTCCAGTAGGAATGTATTGGGTTTGTACGTCCTGTAGAGCCGCGAAAACCACAATTTGTAAATCCCGTTGTCCAGCGTCAGAATGTCCTCGTGCGAAAGCACTTCACGCACGTGGCGCACAATTTCCTGGGGTGTCGGAGGATAGTGATTCTTGAAATCGAGCGACAGCTTCTTGTCTAAAAACTGTCGGATGGTTTTGAACGTATCGCCGTTTTTTTTGCCCGTGATCAGTTCCCCGAGCTGACGCAGCGAGCAGGAGATGTCGCCGATAATCTCAATGACGGGATCGTAATAACGGTCAACCTCCGCCTCGGTAAAATCAATATTAATGACTTTTTTGTCCAGATTGCGGTTCCAGATAAAGGGCGGGTACTCGACGATGTTGTAGCCGATGGTGATGATCACGTCAGAACGATCGATACCGCAATTTACATAATCACGTTTGTGGATCCCCGTTGCGAACAAGCTGTAAGCTGAGTCGTCGCTCACGACTCCCTTGCCCATCTGTGTATGTACGGCATAAATGCCCGTCTTTTCGATAAACTGCATCAGTTGACGCGTAATAAGGTTCCGGTTCGCGCCTGAGGAAAGGATGATGAGCGGGCTTATTGCTTTGTTGATCAACTCGGCTGCACGCAGGAGAGCCTTGGCGTCGGGCGCTGGCCTGCGTACGAGGCCGCGCTTCTGCACAACAGCGTTTGTCGTGCTCTCCGCCACGTCCTCGGGCAACTCAAGATGTACCGCGCCCGGACGTTCCGCCTGGGCCAATTTGAAGGCATTTCTCAGGACCGTCGGAATGGTTCCAGGATCGACGATGTATACTGATTCCTTGGTAATGGGCCGCATCAGGCTCACGACATCGATGAGCTGGAACCTTGCCTGCCGGTTCCCGCGGAGCGCTTTCTGACCCGAGATAGAGATAAGCGGCGCACCGATGAGCTGCGCATGGGCCACGCCGGTGACAAGGTTCGTCGCTCCGGGCCCGAGGGTTGAGAAGCATACGCCCGCTTTTCCCGTAAGACGTCCGTATGTCGCGGCCATAAATGCTGCGGTCTGCTCGTGGCGCGCAAGGATCAGCTTGATTTTTGACGTTCGTAGTGATTCCAGGAAGTCCAGGTTTTCCTCACCGGGAAGGCCAAATACATATTCGACCCCTTCCTCCTCCAGCTGCCTCACGAACAAATCGGAAGCCTTCACGCATTATCCCCTCTCATCAGAAAAATAGTACCCATGATATTTTACACAACTTCGCGCGCCGAACTCCAGTTTCCTCGTTTACATGTTGAGCTCTGGACATGGAACAGCAAGCTTACTTATTCTTTCACTACCACGGTCTTGATATTCACGAATTCCTTAAGCCCGTGATGCGACAGTTCCCTGCCGATGCCAGACTTTTTGACCCCGCCGAATGGCAGCCGCGGATCCGACTTAACCATATCGTTGATTGCGATGGTCCCTACCTGTAGCTTCAAAGCGACCCGTTCCGCACGTTCTGTGTTCCTGCTCCAGACCGCCGCGCCAAGGCCAAATTCCGTATCGTTCGCCACACGAACCGCTTCGTCTTCGTCTTTCACAACGATCACCGGAGCGATAGGGCCGAAGACTTCCTCATGTAGGACTTTCATGTTTGGTTTTGGATTATAGACCGCGGCCGGTGGGAAGAAAAGACCTTTCTGAGCCGGCACCGGCATCTGAACTACCTCGGCTCCTTTTGCGGCGGCGTCCCTCAACTGGGCGTTAAGCGCGTTTAGAATGTCCCTCCTGGCAACGGGACCAATGTCGGTGGTCTCGTCCATAGGATCGCCGATCTTTAATTCTCGCAAACGGGCGATGAAATGCTTCTTAAACTCCTCGGCAACGCCCTCCATAATGATGAACCTCTTCGCCGCAATGCAGCTCTGTCCTGTATTGACAACCCTGGCGTTCGCCGCCATTCGGCCAGCCTTTTCAACGTCCGCGTCGTCGAGGACGATGAAAGGGTCCGATCCGCCCAGCTCTAGGACAAGTTTTTTGATATTCCTTCCCGCATGTTCGCCTACTTCTTCGCCGGCCCGGTTACTGCCCGTAAGCGAGACGGCGTCAACAAGGTCCTTGTCGATGAGCCGGAGGGCCTCGGTCGCGTCGATGATCAGGGTCTTGAACACATTGCTCGGGAACCCCGCTTTCCGGAATACCTCCTCGATTGCAAGGGCGGTCATGGGTACGTTAGACGCATGTTTCAGGACCACAACATTGCCCGCGGCAATTGCGGGGATTCCGAACCGGAAAGCCTGCCAGAACGGAAAGTTCCAGGGCATGATCGCCAGGACAATGCCCAAGGGCTGGAACATAACATAACTCTTTTTTGCTTCGGTTTTGATGTATTCCGGGGCCAGAAACCGTGCTGCGTTCTCCGCATAGTAATCGCACAGCCATGCGCATTTTTCCACTTCACCCAGTGCTTCCTTGATTGGTTTACCCATCTCCCTAGTCATGAGCTCCGCGTAGGTCCGGCTCTCCGACCTCAGCACTTCGCCCAGCTTTTTGATATACTTCACGCGCTCCGTTACCGGCATCTCACGCCAATTCGTGAACACTTTTCGCGACACCTGGATTTCCCGATCCACTTCATCGCGATCCAGGAGATCGAACTCCCGGATAACCTGTTCCGTATAGGGATTGATGGATTGAATCTTCCCTGTTTTTCTTACAAAGGATTTTAGCGATTGAACTTTCATTTTTTTCACCCCTTTCACGGGGGACGCCGCGCTTTTCGCTTTGGGGCGGGTTGTTCCTTTTTTCACCTGCTTTTTCCTAACGATAGCCTTTTTCAATGCCATATACGTCCTCCGTACGATTCCTATGAAATGTCAAACTGCAACCCTAGAGCTCCGAGAAAATCTAACGCGGTTTCAGAAACTACATTCTCCTGATCTCAGTCCCTCTTTCATTTCCTCTGCGGGACTGGCGTATAGGCGCAGCCCGTCCTCCCGCAGTAGTTGCCAACATACTCCGAAGAGGGTCGGTAGAGCGCAGGTTTTTCCTGAGCATCTCCAAACTTTTCCTCGATAATATGGGCGGTCCAGCCCGCAATCCGGGCAACCGCGAAAACCGGCGTCATCACGTCGCGCGGAATGCCCATCAGGTGATAGACGGGAGCGCTGTAGAAATCAACGTTCGGCTTGATTGTGGTCTTGCCCCTCTTCTCGAATTCAGCCACAGCGGTCTCCTCGACTTCTGTCAACAGGCGGTGCCACTGCTCCTGCCCCAGTTTTTTCCCGAGCCGTTTGCCCATCTCTTTCAGGAATTTCGCCCGTGGATCAGTCGTCTTGTATACGGCATGGCCCATACCCATGATCTTGTTACCATTCTCTAGTTGCATTCTCACCCATCCCGCCACGTCCTTTTCTCCCTGCAGATCTATCAGCATCTTCATAACCTGCGCGTTGGCACCGCCGTGCAGGCTGCCGGAAAGAGCGCCTACGCCGGCGGCCACGCCGGCATACATATGCGCCTGCGTCGAAACCACTTCGCGGCAGGCGAATGTGGAGGCGTTGAATGAATGGTCGGCATGAAGGATCAATGCGGTGTCAAAATCCTTCGCCGTCTCGGGATCGGGCTTTATGCCACTCATCTGCCAGAGAAAATTCCCCGCATGGGAAATTGTTTCGTCGGGAGGAAGGGGTGTCAGCCCCTGCCGTATCCGCTGCCACGCCGCGACCACCTCAGCTACACGCGCGATAAGCCTGATAGCCTTGGACAAATTCGATTCCCTGGACTCCCTCGCCAAGTCGGGGTCGGCCATAGCAAGCAAAGGAATGGCCGCTTGAAGCACGTCCATGGGCTGAGACTCGCGAGGTAATTGTTTCATGCTCTCGACCACGAACCCAGGCAGATGCCGTGCTTCGGTGAGACGCTTCGAAAAATCATTCAGTTGCTCCGCCGTGGGAAGCGTATCATAGAGCAGAAGATAGGCAGTTTCCTCGAATGTTGAATTACGCGCCAGTTCTTCGATCCGGTACCCCCGGTAGATAAGAATACCGTTTTCTCCGTCTACGTCGGAGATCTTCGTATCCGCTACTTTCACGCCGCGCAGTCCAATGTTCTTGGTTTTTATATCCCCCTTTATTACCGGGGTACGCTCACCTATTTGAGTTTTGGTAACCATAATTAGGCCTTTCTTTCCGAAACTTCAGACAAGATAGCAGGATGAAGGCTTTTGGAGAAACTAACTTTTCTCCCGTTCCTGTCTTTCGATCTATGCTTCCACGAGCAGTTCGTTCTTCACAAAATTCAGCGTACCGCCAGCCACCAGGTGCTTGCGTTGACGCAGGGACACGTCCAGGATTGTCATAATAGTCCTGCCCGCAACCTCCACGGGGATTTCCCGGTCCCCTCGCTCGATCCGTGCCCTGATCTCCGGAAAAGTGACTTTTGTGCCTTTACTCAGGAGATCATAGTCCTTGGGATCTTTGAAGGTAAGCGGCAGGATACCGAAGTTGCAAAGGTTCGACTTGTGGATTCGCGCGAAACTCTTGACAATCTTGGCGCGCACGCCCAGATAACGCGGAGCCAGCGCCGCATGCTCCCGGCTCGATCCCTGTCCGTAATTCTCGCCGCCGACCACAACCACAGTGCCGTGAGCCCTGCATTCCTTTGCAAAATCAGGCTCGATCTGGGAAAAAACGAACTCGCTCAGTGCCTCGATGTTTGATCGGAAAGGCAGGACCCTATTGCCTGCCGGCATGATCCCGTCTGTCGAGATATTGTCCCCCACTCTCAGTACGACCTCGGCTTGAAGCGTGACAGGAAGCGGTTTGAGTTCTGGCAGCGGCTTGATATTCGGGCCCCGGATTATTTCGGTTTTTTTGAGTTCCTTCGTCGGGAAAATGATCGATTTTTCATCGATGATGTATTGTTTCGGATCTTCAACCCGCGGATAGGGCATTTCCCTTGACAAATCGAGGGGATTGGTGATAACACCTTTTAATGCTGCTGCTGTCGCTGTCTCGGGAGAGCAGAGATATATCTTGTCATCTTTTGTCCCGCTTCTTCCAGGAAAGTTCCGGGGGAAGGTGCGAAGGCTCACCTCACCGGTTCCGGGAGCCTGACCCATGCCGATGCAGCCTTGGCAGCCCGGCTCATGCACGCGCGCGCCCGCACTCAGGAATGCTAAAAGTCCGCCGGCCTGATACACATTTTCCAGAACCTGGCGGCTTCCGGGGTTCACATGGAACGATGTGTCGGGATGGACGCGGCGATTCTCGAGCATTCTGGCAGCTATCATCAGATCTCGAAACGACGAATTCACGCTGCTGCCCACGATGGCCTGGTCCACTTTGATCCCTGCGATTTCGCGCACCGGAACCACATTACCGGGAGAAGCGGGTTTAGCGATCAGCGGTTCGAGCTTCGAGAGGTCGATTTGGGCGCCTTCATCATACTCGGCGTTCTCGTCAGCGGCAAGCGGTACCCATGCATCGCCCCGACCCTGAGCAATCATATATTCGCGAGTGCGTTCATCGGACGGGAAAATAGTGGTTGTTGCGCCGGTCTCTGTCCCCATGTTGCCGATGGTCTCCCGATCCGTCGCAGAGAGGGTCTTTACACCCGGGCCGTAATACTCGATAATTTTTCCCACGCAGCCCTTAACGTCGTAGCGCCTAAGCATTTCAAGAATCACATCCTTGGCGCTCACCCAGTCCGGGAGTGTTCCAGTGAGTTTGACGCCAAACACCTTAGGGCAGGGGAAATAATAGGGATAACCCGCCATGGCTAGGGCAACATCGAGTCCTCCCGCCCCGATGCCGAGCATGGATACGCCGGCGGCACCGGGTGTATGGCTGTCGGCACCCAGAAGCGTCTTCCCTGGAATGCCGAAGCGTTCCATGTGCACCTGATGCGACACCCCGTTCCCTGGCTTGCTAAAATGAATGCCGTATCGTGCAGAGGTAGTCTGAAGGAACTTGTGGTCGTCGGCGTTCTTGTTGTCCGTCTGGAGGAGGTTATGATCAACATACTGCGCGGAAAGCTCGGCCTTCACCCCATCGATGCCCAAAGCTTCGAACTCGAGCATT
>Ga0335081_10022950_pt1 | contig 10096 bp, 9 predicted proteins | sample Lox_Sample_35_FD_206713 | JGI IMG/M metagenome (GOLD analysis project Ga0335081, IMG submission 206713) | Soil microbial communities from Loxahatchee National Wildlife Refuge, Florida, United States - Lox_Sample_3.5 | ecosystem: Environmental > Terrestrial > Soil > Wetlands | place: USA: Florida... | reverse complement strand
CACGACGAGATGGGCTACAGCATCGTCAACGTCGACGAGATCGAGCCGGGCGGCCCGGGCGGCGCCGTCCGGTTCGCACGCCGCGCGCTCGGCGTCGAGGCGTTCGGCATCAACTGGTTCGAGCTGCCGCCGAACGCGGAAGGCCGCGAGCACTCCGAGACGGAGTCGCAGCAGGAGGAGGTGAACGTCGTCGTCCGCGGCGGCGGCCTCTGGCGCGTCGAGGGCGAGGAGGTTCCGGCGCGCGAGGGGACGATGCTCCGCTTCGACCCGGAGACGACACGCTGCGCCGTTGCGGGCCCCGACGGAATGACGTTCATCGGGATCGGCGTGCGCCGCGGCTCGTACGAGCCTCGCGGTCCGTTCTAAGCTGCCGGGAGCCGCATGATCGCGCGCGTCCTGATCTGGAGCCTCTACGACTCCAAGACCTCGCTCGAGGAGATCCGCGCGTACCTGCCGGAGCTGCCGGACGGCGACCGCTGGATCTCGAACGAGGCGCAGGAGCGGCTCGGGCTGATCTCGTTCGGCGAGGAGCTGCCCGACCTCGGCGAGGTGCCGAGCCTGATCGGGAACGAGCCCGACGTCGCCGAGGAGTTCGACCTCGAGTGACGCGCGGCGCGTGGGCTCTGGCGCTCACGGCCGCGATCGGCGTCTTCGCCGGTTCGTTCCTCCTGCTCCACGCCGGCTGGTACGCGCACGGCGGGCTGACGGACATCCCCGTGTACCAGAACTACGCCGGGCTGATCCGGCACGGGCACACGCCGTACGCCGACTTCCCGGTCGAGTACCCGCCGGCGGCGCTGCCGGCGTTCGTCGTGCCGACGTTCATGCCGTGGAGCTACGCGACGTCGTTCGCGGTGCTGATGTTCGCGTGCGGCGTCGGCTGCCTCGTCGCGGCGGCGTTCGTGCTCGACTCGGTGGACGCGTCGGGCGCGCGGGCGCTGCTCGCGCTCGGGCTCGTCGCGGTGGCGCCGGTCGCGCTCGGGACGCTGTTCGACACGCGATTCGACCTCTGGCCCGCGCTGCTGGCGATGGTGGCGGTGGCCGCGCTGCTGCGCGAGCGTCCGTGGCTCGCCGGGATCCTGCTCGGCTTCGCGGCGGCGGCGAAGCTCTGGCCGCTCGTGCTCGCGCCGATCGGGCTCGTCTACCTCTGGCGGCGGCTCGGCCGCGACGGCGCGCTCGCCGGCGCGCTCTCCTTCGCTGCGGGCGCCGCTGCCTGGGTCGTGCCGTTCGCGCTCGTCGCCCCCGCCGGCGTCTGGCACAGCCTCACCGTGCAGCTGCGCCGGCCGCTGCAGGTCGAGAGCCTCGGCGCCGCGCTGCTGATGGCCGCGCACCACATCGGCGGGCTGTCGCTGACGACGATCACGAGCCACGGCTCGCAGAACCTCTCCGGCTCGCTCGCCGACGCGACCGGCGCGGCGACGACGGCGCTGCAGATCGCGGTGCTCCTCGGGGTCTGGATCGCATACGCGCTGCAGCGCGAGCCGACGCGCGAGACGACGCTCCTCGCGTGCGTCGCTGCGGTGGCCGCGTTCGTCGCCTTCGGCAAGGTGTTCTCGCCGCAGTTCCTGATCTGGCTCGTCCCGCTCGTCCCGCTCGTGCGCGGGCGGCGCGGGCTCGCGGCGTCGGCGCTGCTCGGTGCGGCGCTCGTGCTCACCGACGCGTGGTTCTCGTCGCACTACTGGCCGCTCGCGCTCCACTACGCGACCCCGTGGTCGTGGCTGCTGCTGCTGCGCGACCTCGCGATCGTCGTGCTAGCGGTCATGCTGATCCGGCGCACGGCGCCGAGCGACGAGGTGCGCGGCACGCACCGCGCGCGGCTCGCCGCGCTCGAGGCGATCCGCCAGCCGTGAGCGCGCTGCGCGTCGAGCGAGACGGGCAGGTGCTGCGCGTGACGCTCGCGCGGCCCGACCGGCGCAACGCGTTCGACGCGGCGCTCATCGCGGAGCTCGCGGAGGCGTTCGTCGACGTCGGCCGCGCCCGCGCCGTCGTCCTCGCCGGCGACGGGCCGAGCTTCTCGGCCGGCGCCGACGTCGACTGGATGCGGGCCTCCGCCGGGCTCTCCTACGAGGAGAACGTCGCCGACGCGAACGCGCTGCGGCGAATGCTCGAGGCGATCGACGGCTGCCCGGCGCCGGTGGTCGCGCGCGTCCAGGGCCACGCGCTCGGCGGCGGCGCGGGGCTCGTCGCCGCCGCGGACATCGCGGTCGCGTCGCGCGACGCGACGTTCGCGTTCTCCGAGGTGAAGCTCGGGATCGTCCCCGCGGTGATCTCGCCGTTCGCGCTCGCGAAGATCGGCACCGGCGCGGCCCGGCGCTACTTCGTCACCGGCGAGCGCTTCGACGCGGAGACGGCGCTGCGGATCGGACTCGTGTCCGAGCTCGCGGACGACCTCGACGCGGCGGTCGAGCGCGTGGTGGCCGAGCTGCTCTCCGCCGGCCCGACCGCAGCGCGCTGGGCGAAGCGCCTCGTCCGCGAGCGTCCCGACGGCCCCGAGACCGCGCGCTGGATCGCCGAGCGCCGCACGAGCGACGAGGGCCAGGAGGGCCTGGCCGCGTTCCTCGAGAAGCGCCCGCCTCGCTGGCGGGGGGACGGCACGGTCGGCTGACGGGTTCAGTGGTTGTGCAGCGGGAACCGGCAGGCGGCCGCCGCTTGCGTGAACTCCGGAGACTGCATGTCGAGCGAGGCCGGGAACACGAAGATCACGCCGTCGATGTCGGAGATCACGCCGCCCGGGCTACCGGCCGGGAATGGGTTCTCCGGAACCGATGTCCTCGGGTCGGGGAAGTCGGGCACGCCGTGCCGGCGCATGCACTCGGCGACCTTGATCATGTGCGCAAGCCACTGTGCGGATGGGTGCGTGGTCGAGCCGGGGGCTGGGCCGGCGGGCATGAGCTTCCGGCACTTCGCCTGCGCCGCCTCGAACGCCGGCGAGAAGGGATCGACTCCACCGCCGGACTGGAAGAAGAAACCCCCGCTGGGGCTCGGGTCCGGGAAATCGGGCACGCCGTTCGAGCGCATGCACCGGGCGTACTTCAACGCGTCCTGCTGGACCTGCGTCTGGCCCGTCGGCGAGCCGGAACCGGCCGCACCGCCGGCGGCGTTACTCGATGCCGTCGTCGCGACGCTCGCGACCGACGGCGACTTCGAGCCGCCGCAGCCCGAGGCGAGCAGACCGAGGCTCGCCAGCATCGCAACAGCGAGGTACGCCGTCGGGCGCCGAGCGAAACGGCTCATCGGCTGTCCGCAAGCTCCACCTCGACATTCAACCGGCGTACTCTGAAACCGCCCTAAAGGTCCCGGATCACGCCGCGAGCCCGCGGGCGGCCGTGACGCGGCGGCGGATCGCGAGCAGCGGCGCGCCCGCCTCGTAGTAGCTGCCGCGATTGTCCCCGCGCCGCTCGAGGAGTCCGTACTCGACCATCGCATGCAGGTCGCGGCCGGCGACCTGTCTCGGGATCTCCTCGCCTTCGAGCCGCAGGACGTTGCGGTAGGCGGCGTTCGTGACGCGGAGCCCGATCGACGCGTCGAAGAGCGCGAAGGCGGATCGCTCGGGAAGCGACGACCGCCTGGTCAGCCCTTCCAGCTGCTCCCAGACGAGCCTCGACTCCCGCACCCGGCGCAGGACGCGAAAGCCCTGGACGTCGTAGGCCTGCAGGCAGAAGCGCACCCAGGGGAGCGCGTCGTTCTGCGGGCTCCACCGTCCTCGTCCGACCTCTGCGAGCACGCGGAAGTAGGCGTCGGTGTTGTCGCCGAGGTACTCCTCGATGCTGCACCACTCCGGCTCGAAGATCCCCTCTCTCGCGAGCACGAGCGTCTGCAGCGCTCTCGCCATGCGGCCGTTGCCGTCCTTGAACGGATGGATCATGGCGAGGTTCAGGTGGGCCATCGCCGCCCGCACCAGCGGATCGCCGGGCCTGGACGCCGTCCTCGCCCGGACCATCACGGCCCGCTCGTGCTCGATCGACAGGTGCATCATCAGCTCGTCCACGAGCGCGGGAACGTCCTCGGCGGGCGGGCCTTCGTAGACGATCTCGCCGTTCGACTTGCCGCTGATCCAGACCGGCCCGGTGCGCCAGAGGCCCGGCCGCGCGTCGAGCGAGTACTCCGTCATCATGAAATGCAGGGCCCTGAGGAGCGCGGGCGTGTACTCGAACTCGTCGTCCTGCCACAGCTGGAACACGTACGTCATCGCCCGCCGGTACGCGACGACCGCATTCCAGTTGCCGAGGATCTCGGTCGTGAACGTCGGCGCTCCGCCCGTCATCGCGTCCCAGGCCATCGGCCGGTCGGACTCGACGGCGGCGAGCGCCTCCTCGAGCGGGACGTTGTACCCGCCGATGCCCGTCGACCGCTGGATCGCCTCGGCGGCGAGGAGCCTGCGCACGGGGCCGACCCACCGCTCGGGCTGGGCGAGCTCCGAGTCCAGCTCGCGCCGGTAGGCAGCGATCCGGACGAGTGCGAGCACTTCCTCGACGCCGATCGGAGGAATCTCGTAGATCACGTCCATCCTCTCGTTGCACCGAAGCTAGGCGTGCGCCGGGCCTCGCCCCATCCGGGACGGCCACGATCGCCGGGCGCTACGCAGCCGTGCGGCAGTCGGCGCAGAGGCCGACGATCTCGACGCGGTGGTCGGTCGCGACGAAGCCGTGGCGCGCGGAGACCTCGTCGAGCCAGTCACCGAGACCGCACTCGTCGATCTGGACGACGCGGTGCGGACGAGCCGCTGCTCTCGCTCGACCTCTCGTACCAGCGGATCATCACGAGCCTCTTCGACGCGCGTCGCCGCGCGGCCGGGACCCCGGTCGTCTTCGTCACGCACGATGTCAACCCGGTGCTCTCGATCGTCGACCGCGTCCTCTACCTCGCCCCGGGAAGCTGGGCGATCGGGACGCCGGACGAGGTGCTCACGTCGGAGACGCTGTCCCGGCTCTACGACACGGAGGTCGACGTGTTGCGTGTCCGCGGCCGCGTCATCGTCGTCGGGACGCCCGACGACCAGCACGTCCACCATCCCGACGAGGCGTCGGTCTGATGTTCGGGCAGCTGCTCGCCCAGCACTTCGTCCACACCGCGCTGCTCGCCGGCGCCGTCGTCGCGATCGTCTCCGGCGCGATCGGGACGTTCGTCGTCACGCGCGGTGCGAGCTTCGCCGTGCACGCGATCTCGGAGCTCGGCTTCACCTGCGCCGCCGCGGCGCTCGTGCTCGGCCTCGACCCGGTGATCGGGATGATCGGCGGCTCGCTCGCCGTCGGCCTCGCGCTCGGGCTCCTGTCGCTGCGCGGGCGCGAGCGGGACAGCACGATCGGCGCGGTGCTCTCGTTCGGGCTCGGCGTCGGCGTGCTCCTGCTCTTCCTCTACAAGGGCTACGCGACGGAGGCGACCAACCTCCTGTTCGGGAGCATCGTCGGCGTCAGCGACGCGCAGCTGCGGAACCTCACGATCGTCGCGATCGTCGTCGCGGTCGGCCTCGTCGCGATCTACCGGCCGCTGCTCTTCTCCAGCGTCGACCCTGACGTCGCCGCCGCACGCGGCGTGCCGCTCCGCCTGCTCTCGGTCGCGATCTTCCTGCTGCTCGCGCTGACGACGGCGGAGGCGATCCAGGTCGTCGGCGTGCTGCTCGTCCTGACGCTCGTGATCACGCCGGCCGCGGCCGCGCAGCGCCTGACCGCCCGGCCCGAGCTCGCGATCGTGCTGAGCATCGCGATCGCGCTCGTCGCGACCGAGGGCGGGATCCTGCTCTCGCTGCAGCAGCCGTGGCCGTCAAGCTTCTTCATCAGCTCGATCTCGTTCGCGTTCTACCTCGGCGCGCGGATCGCCGAGTCGCTGCGGCGGAGACGACGCGGCGCCGTGCCGGTCGCCGTGACGGCGTCCTAGGGCTCGAGGTCCGCTGTCCGGCGGCGCACCCAGTAGGCGAGCGCGAAGACGCCGAGCATCGCGCCGACGATCGCGGCGACGACCGCAGCCGGCGACCGCCCGCTCGTCCCCACCGCGCCTGCGGCCGCTACAGCGGCGACCGGCAGCGGCCGGTTCTCGATCGGCGAGCCGAGCACCGCGTGCGCCGGACGGATCCCGCGCACGGCGAGCAGCTGGCGGTAGTCGCTGACGGCGCCGTCCCCGTGCGTGGACGCGCCCTTCGGCAGCGCGACGGGCGCGAGCACCGCGATCCGCCCGACGTGGCGCCAGTGGTCGAGATACGTCGTCGGATCGACCGCGCCCGCGTAGCCCATGTGCAGCAGCCCGACCGGGTGGATCTCGAAATGGAGATGGTGCGGCGTCGTGAACGCGTCGCCGGTGTTCCCGATGAACGCGAGCTGCGTCCCCGCCTTCACGTGCGTCCCGTTCTTCGCGTACTTCGTGTAGCCGGAGAGGTGCGCGTAGTAGAAGCGGTTGCCCTGCTTGTCCTTGAGCCAGAGGCGCCAGCCGCCGACGCGATTCCAGCCGACGGAGTAGACCTTTCCGTCGGCGACCGCGAGGACCGGCTGGCCGAGCGAGGAGAAGATGTCGTCGCCGTGGTGCCAGCCTCCCGGGACGTCGCTGCGCTCCGCGCCGTACGTGTCCCCGAACGAGACGGGGCCTGCGACCGGGAAGACGTACGGACCGCCGAGCAGCGACGGCGTCACCGTCAGCGGCACGCCGCCCTTCGGCACGTGCGGGCGCGGCGCGAACGGCCGGTCGGCGCCGACGTAGCCGACGAGGAGCTGCGTCCCGGCCGGGAGCCCCGCGTGCGGGCGCGTCAGCCGGAGCGAGAGGCCGCCCTGCCACCAGGCGATGCCGACGGACGCGAGATGCGCGCCGCGGCGCGCGTGCCGGCCGTCGAGCTTCAGCCGCGCCCAGTCCCCGACCGGGATCGTGGCGCCGCCGTGCATCGTCACGAGCCTGCCGTCGACGACGAGGCTCTTCAGCGTCAGCCGGAGCCGCCACGTGGGCGTCGGCGTCTTGGCCGGGATCAGCGTCGCGACCAGCTCCCGCGCGCGGACCGCGCCGCCGAACAGGCTGAGGTTGCGCAGCGAGGACGTCGCGCCGCCGGCGTGCGTGCTCCGCGGGCACGCGTCGACGTCCGCGCGCACGGCGCCCACGCGCAGCACGCCGCCGTTCGCGGGATAGGCGAGCGCGGTCGCGCCGACGCCCGCAGGCGTGCGCGCGGAGACGGAGCCGACCGCCTGCGGTGCGCGATGCGGGATCACGATCAGCAGCGGGCCGGCGCCGATGCACGCGGCGGTGTCCTTGTGCGACGCGGTCGCCCGCTTCGTCGTCGCCGGCTTCGCGGTGGTCGCCGGCGGCGTCGTCGTCGTCGCGGTCGTCGTCGTCGTCGCGGTCGTCGCGGTCGCGGCGGTGGTCGTGGCCGCCGTCGTCGTCGTGTCGGTCGTGCTCGTGGTCGTCGTGTCCGTCGCCGTCGTGGTCGCGGTCGTCGTCGTCTGCGGGGGCGGCGTGTCCGCCCGCGCGAGACCGGAGCAGGAGAGTGCGGCCGCGGCGCAGACGGCGGCGGCGGCGCCGATGAGGCGGGCTCGCTCGCTCACCCGCCCCATGCTGCCGGACGGCTCACCCGGCGGCAACCTCGACCGGCTCTCCCCCGCGCTCCGCGGAGGCGTGGAGCGCCTCGATCGCCCGCGCCTGGCCGAGCGCATCCTCGCGGCCCAGGAGCTGCGGCTCGAGCCCGCGGACGGCCCGGCTGAAGTTGTCGCTCTGCAGCCGGTAGCGGTCGACGTCCTCGACCTCGACCCGCTCGCTCTCGCCGCCGCGGCGGATCTCGATCCCCGGATCCTGGCAGCCCCACGGGCTCGCGACGACGAGCGAGCCGTCCGATCCGACCACCTCCAGGCGCTGGCGCAGCGGCAGGTCGAAGGCGCAGTCGATCTGGCCCAGCACCTCGCCGGGGAAGACGAGCGTCCCCGCGAGGCGAAGGTCGACGCCGGTCGGCCCGACCGCCTGGCGGGCCGCCGCCAGCACCGGCTCACCCGCGACGAGCCGCGACCCGCTGACGCAGTAGCAGCCGACGTCCATCAGCGCACCGCCCTCGAGCTCCGGGTCGAGCCGCACGTCACCGTCCCGGATCGTGAACGAGAACGTCGCGCGGACGAGTCGCACGTCGCCGACCGCCCCGCCGCGGAGCAGCTCCTCGAGCTTCCGCGTCTGCGCGTGATGGCGGTACATGAACGCCTCCATCAGCAGCCGGCCCGCGCGGTCGGCCGCGTCGTACGCGCGCGCAACCTCCGCCGCAGAGCGCGAGAACGGCTTCTCGACGAGCACGTGCTTGCCCGCCTCGAGGCAGCGGATCGACCACTCGACGTGCATCCCGTTCGGGAGCGAGATGTAGACCACCTCGACCTCCGGATCCGCGAGCAGCGCCTCGTAGCTGCCGTGCGCGCGCGCGATCCCCCACTCCTCGGCGTACGCGTCGGCGCGCTCCTGCGTGCGGCTCGCGACGGCGACGACGTCGCTCAGCGGCGACTCGTAGAGCGGCGGGATCACGAGCCGGTTGATGTCCGCCGTCGACAGGATTCCCCAGCGAACGGGTTCCACGGCTCCGATCCTACGCAAGCCTGCGTAGAGTCCTCGACGCCATGCGCCGCCTGCTCGTCGCCAACCGCGGTGAGATCGCCCTCCGGATCTTCCGCGCATGCCGCGCCGCCGGCGTCGAGACCGTCGCCGTCGTCTCGCCGGACGACACCGCGTCGCTCCATGCGCGGTCGGCGGACGCGACCATCGCGATCGCGTCGTATCTCGACGCGGCGGAGCACGTGCGCGCCGCGCTCGAGACGGACGCCGACGCGGTGCATCCCGGCTACGGGTTCCTCGCGGAGAGCGCCGACTTCGCGGAGGCGGCGCTCGCCGCCGGCCTGACCTGGGTCGGCCCTCCCCCGGCGGCGCTGCGCGCGGGCGGCGACAAGCTCGCCGCGAAGGAGGCTGCGCGGGCGGCCGGCGTGCCGGTGCTGCCGGACGGGACGCCGGAACAGGTCGGCTTCCCGCTGCTGCTGAAGGCGGCGGCCGGCGGAGGGGGCCGCGGGATGCGCGTCGTCCGCTCGCCGGACGGGCTCGAGGACGCGCTCGCGGCCGCGCGGCGCGAGGCGCAGGCCGCGTTCGGCGACGACTCGATCTTCTGCGAGCGGTACGTCGAGCGGCCGCGGCACGTCGAGATCCAGCTGCTCGCCGACCGGCACGGCGCCGTCGTCGCGCTCGGCGAGCGCGAGTGCTCGGTCCAGCGCCGCCACCAGAAGGTGCTGGAGGAGTCGCCGTCGACCGCGCTCGACCCGGCGCTGCGCGCCGCGATGAGCGACGCCGCCGTCGCGTTCGCGCGCGCGATCGCGTACGAGAGCGCCGGCACGGCCGAGTTCCTCCTCGACGGCCGCGACTTCTTCTTCCTCGAGCTGAACGCGCGGATCCAGGTCGAGCATCCGGTGACGGAGCTTGTCACCGGCATCGACCTCGTCGCGGAGCAGCTGCGAATCGCGCGCGGCGAACCGCTCTCTTCCCAAGTAACACAGTGTTACTTGGACGGGCACGCGGTGGAGGTACGGCTCTACGCGGAGGACCCGGTGAGCTTCCTTCCGCAGGCGGGACGGCTCGAGCGGCTGCGGCTGCCGGCGGGGATCCGCGTCGACGCCGGCGTCGAGGAGGGCGACGAGATCGGCACTGCGTACGACCCGATGATCGCGAAGCTCGTCGCGCACGCGCCGACGCGGGACGAGGCGCTCGACCGGCTCGCCGCCGCGCTGGGCGAGACGGAGATCGCGGGCGTGACGACGAACCTCCCGTTCCTGCGCTGGCTCGTCTCGCACCCGCTCGTGCGCGCCGGGGCGACGACGACGGCGTTCCTCGCGGAGAACCCGCCGCTCTCGGAGCCGCCGGCGCGCGCGCCCGCGCGCGCGTGGCGCGGAGCGTGGCGGCTGAACCTGCCGCAGCCGCCGCCCCGTCCCGCGCCGGACGCGGACGGGACCGCGCGGGAGCACGGCCCCGCGGCGGAGCAGTCGACGGTGACGGCGCCGATGCCCGGGACGGTGGTGAAGGTCCTCGTCGCCGCCGGCGACCGCGTCGCGGCCCGCGCGCCGCTCGTCGTCCTCGAGGCGATGAAGATGGAGACGCCGCTCGTCTCCCCCTA
>Ga0335081_10022949_pt1 | contig 10096 bp, 10 predicted proteins | sample Lox_Sample_35_FD_206713 | JGI IMG/M metagenome (GOLD analysis project Ga0335081, IMG submission 206713) | Soil microbial communities from Loxahatchee National Wildlife Refuge, Florida, United States - Lox_Sample_3.5 | ecosystem: Environmental > Terrestrial > Soil > Wetlands | place: USA... | reverse complement strand
GCGATCCTCGGCCCCAACGGATGCGGCAAGACCACGCTCATTATGGCCATGACCTGCCAGGTCTATCCCATCGTCCGTCCTGGGATGAAAGTGCGCATCTTCGGCCGCGAGCGCTGGGACCTGACCGAGCTGCGCAGGCACTTCGGCGTAGTAGGCGCCGAGCTGCCCGGCGAGCGCACCGTGGTGACCAACGGACTCGACGCGGTGATCGCCGGCTTCTTCTCGGCGTCGACGCTGTGGCCGAATCTCAAAATCGAGCCCGAAATGCGCGAACGCGCGCTGGAAGCCCTGGAGCGCATGGAAGCCTCGCATCTCGCCGCGCAGCTGGTCGGAGAAATGTCGGCCGGCGAAAAGCGCCGCATCCTCATCGCGCGCGCGCTGGTGCACCGCCCTCAACAACTGCTGCTCGACGAGCCTTCCAACGCGCTCGACCTTGCCGCGCAGCGCGAGCTGCGCGAGACGCTGCGCCGGCTGGCGCGCGAAGGCACCGGCCTGGTGCTCGTCACCCATCACCTCGGCGACATTCTGCCCGAAGTCGAGCGAGTCATCCTCATGCGCGGCGGCCGCATCGTCGCCGACGGGCCTCGCTACGAGCTGCTCACCGCCCCACGCCTCAGCGAGCTCTTCAACACTGCGGTGCGCATCGGCCGCGACGAGGAGTGGCTGCATAGCTGGTGAAATGGGGAGCACTGATTAAGGGACTAAAGGATAGGGACGGCACGAGACTTCCGGGACGCAACACCAGGGCCGTTGCGTTCCTTGCGAGGAAGCCCCGGCGGCGCTCGTGCTACCATTCCCACAACTGCCGCTTTCCCCGCGGCCACGGTGAATGGGGTGCCAATCCAGGAGGTCTTCATGAGTCCATTTACTCGGCGCGAATTCCTCAAGACCGGCATCGCCGCCGGAACCCTGGCCGGCATCGGCGCTCCGGCGCTGGCCGCAGCCAAACGCACCGCCACCGGCACGGTGACTCTGGGCAAGTCGAATGTCGAGGTCACCCGCCTGGCCTTCGGCACCGGAACCAACAGCGGCGCGGTGCAGGCCGCGCTGGGCCAGCAGGAGTTCACGCGCCTGGTGCGCTACGCCTACGATCGCGGCATCCGCTTCTTCGAGACCGCCGAAGCCTATCAAACGCCGGCGATGCTGGGCGAGGCGCTCAAGGGCATTCCGCGCGAGAACTATCGCCTGATGAGCAAGGTCACCACGTTCCACGAAGGCATCGACCCGCAGGCCAAGTTCGACGAGTTGCGCCGCACCTCGCAGACCGAGTACTTCGACATCATGCTGCTCCACTGGCAGCACTCGCCCGACTGGCCGGAGACGACCAAACGCTGGCAGGACGGAATTCTCCAGGCACAGCAGCGCAAGATCATCCGCTCCCATGGCGCTTCGGTGCATGGGCTGCCGGCGCTGCGGCAGATGCCCGGCACCGGATGGCTCGAAGTGGGCCTGATTCGCATCAACCACAGCGGCGCGCGGATGGACGGGCCCACCTACGAGGACACCAACCACCCCGACAACGTGAGCGAGGTGGTCGACCACATCCATCAGCTCAAGGGCGAGGGCCTGGGCGTGATCGGCATGAAGCTCTGCGGCGGCGGCCAGTTCGACCACAGCCACGACGACCGCGTGAAGGCGATGCGCTTTGCCTTCCAGAACGCGGGCGTGGACGCGGCGACCGTGGGCTTCAAGAGCACGCAGGAAGTCGACGAAGCCATCGACAACATGAACCTGGCGCTGGCGTAGATCAAGGTCAAGCGTCCAGCGTCCAGGGCTTCCTGGGTGCCCCAGGTCTCGATTCTGAGACCTGGGATGGTCGAACGCCGGGGCACTTTATCACGATCCCTGGGTGCCCCAGGTCTCGATTCTGAGACCTGGGATGGTCGGACGCCGGGGCACTTGTCGCGGCCGCCCGCCTGGGTGCCCCAGGTCTCGATTCTGAGACCTGGGATGGTCGGATGCCGGGGCACTTGTCGCGCCCGCGTTGCGATGCCGGTTGTTTTTCGCCAACCGGCGGATGGAACCGTTCTCCTCGTCGAAAAGAATGTCCGGCCTGTTGCATTTCGTGCAGGTGCTCGTCTCCGCGCATCGAAGGTGCGTTGGAATCGCGGGCGACAGCCTGACTTTTTTCGGCGGTCTCCTCCTCGCCCTCGAGGCACTCGGAAAAAAGCGGGAGCGGATCTCGATCGCGACCAAGAGGACCATCGCTCGCTACTTTCCCCGCGCCGAGGATGAGAGCGGAAAGAGCATCAATCCCGAAAAAACGGAAGAAGAATGGGTGAACCGGTGGCACCTGGTCGCCCAGGCCGGGGCCGTGACTCTGGCCGCCGGATTTTTCCTGCTTCTGCTCCTGCGGATCTTCGCGGAATAGCGTACAATCGGATTGTCGGATTTTCCGACGGAGCGACAGGATGAAGGACTATATCCTCAAGATCGCCGGCAAGCGCCAGGTCACCTTGCCCAAAGAAATCGTTCAGGATCTCAATCTTCGAAAAGGGGACGAGTTGCAGATCATCGTCCACAATCCCTCCCATATCGAGATGGTTCCCTACACGCGTGTGCGCAAGGACCTCATCACCCCTGAGGTTGAGCAGATCCTCGCCGAGCAGCGAAAGAAGATTGAAAGAGGCGAAAGGATGATTCCGCTTGAAGAGGTATTGAAGAAGGCTGGGCAGAAGAATGCGGAGCGTGCTCTTGCGCACGCCGGCGCGCCGCACAAGTCCAGGCAGCGCGTTGAGACGCGCATGGTGGCCGGGTGAGCTGGAGGCAAGGTCCGCCCCATGGCCGACGAACGAGCAGGGATCTACTTCACCCAGGACGCCGCGGAGGCGTTTTACGAGTTGCCTGAAGAAAGCCAGCGTCGGCTCGCGGATTTCCTCGAAAGCGAGCGCAGCAAGCTGGAAATGACCCGTGGAGAAACGCGAGATGGCTTGGCCGCCGAGTGGGAGCCCGGCGGCCAGGTTTTCTGGCAGGTTCGCCTGAAGCCGAAATACCGCGCGCGACGGAAAGGAATCGCGACCCCGGGCGCAGTCTACCGCATCGAAGTCCTTGCGATTCGGAAGGCTTCCTGAGGTCGCACCTGCATTTGCCTGTTGGCCGCTTTGAGACCGGCTTGACTGCCCCGCTTGACGCCGCCTCCCGTTCGGCTTTACTTTGGCCTTACACGGGAAAGGAGGTTGATCCAGTCTATGCAGAATGATGGTTCGAGTAGTTTCTTACGTGAGGTGACTGAGGCCTAGGGCATCGCGCCCCAGACCCCAATGTAAGTCCCGGCAGAGCATCTGCTTCGCATGGGCCAAATCGGGCACTCGCGGCAGCGCGATGGCCTTAGTCCAATCCCAACAGATCACCGGCAGCGGCCTGGGCGCAGAGTGCGTTCAGGCCGTTGTTGCGTTCGGGTGCCCCTCAGCCCCTCAGTCCCTAATCCCTAATCCCTATTCCCTGTTCCTCTTCCCCGCTGTTTTCCAACCACGCTCGTTGCGATACACTCACCCCGTGCGGGTGTTTGGCATCGATTGCGGGACCGAAGTCACGGGCTTCGGCGTTGTGGAAACCTGCGACTCCGATCGGATGCCGCGGCTGGCGTGCATTGCCATGGGCGCCATCCGGCTCAAAAGGAACCGGCCGCTTGCCGAGCGGCTCGGGCAGGTTTTCAACGAGCTGACCGCAGAAATGATTCGCTGGCAGCCGGATGCCGTGGCGATTGAAGACGTCTTTTATTCGATCAATGCGAAATCGGCGCTCAAGCTGGGCGAAGTGCGCGGCGTGGCGCTGCTGGCCGCGGCCAACCAGGGCCTGAAAGTGGCCGAATACGCGCCGCTCAGCGTGAAATCGAGCGTTGTCGGCTACGGGCTGGCCAAGAAGGAGCAGGTGCAGTTCATGGTGGCGCGCCTGCTCGAGTTGGCCGAGCCGCCGCAGCCCGCCGACGCCGCCGACGCGCTGGCCATCGCCATCTGCCACATTCACCACGCGCAAACGCTTGCCCTGCAGGGGGTGGGGCGATGAGGCTGTTCTTTCCGGCATTCGCCATCGTCGCATTCTCGCTGGCTGGCCGCAGCCAGCAGAGCGCCGTCTTTCGCGCGGACTTCTCCAATCCCGAAGTCGTGCCCTCGCACTGGACGCTGACCCTGCATCCCGATGGCAGCGGTCACTTCCACTCCGAGCGCGGCGACTCGCCGCCTCAGGACCCTCCCACCTTCGAAGCGCCGAACGTCGATCGCGACGTCCAGGTCAGCGAGTCCTTCGCCGATCGCGTCTTTCACCAGGTTCGTGACGATGCCATCCGTCACGGCGTCTGCGAAAGCCATATGAAAGTCGCTTTTCAGGGATGGAAAACGGTGAGCTACAGCGGTCCGGAGGGCCATTGGTCCTGCCAGTTTAACTTCTCCCGCAATAAGGACGTGCAGGCTTTGGGTGACTCGCTGATGGCCGCCGCCGGAACCATCGTGGAAGGCGCGCGGCTGGAGACGCTGCTGCAGCACGACCGCCTCGGTCTCGACAAGGAGATGGAGTATGTCTCCGATGCCGCCGGCGATGGGCGCCTCACGCAGATCTGCACCATCCGCGGCATTCTGGAGCGCCTTGCCGACGATTCCGCGGTGCTGGACCGGGTGAGAAAGCGCGCCCGCACGCTGCTGGCCAAGTCGGCGGAGTAGGCGCGGCCTCCGGCGCGAATATCATAGAGACTTTTCGGTGGGAAAGGGTGTCCTAAGGATGTTGGACTAAATCGCATCGTTGGTCGCTCGAAATGATCGACGATCTGTCATCCTGAGAGACGTCCCGCGCAAGCGGGACGAACTCGAAGGATCTGCGGTTGTCCTTCCTTGGCGCAACGGAGACTCGTTGTGAAGGAGTCCATAGCTTCGGAGTCGTAGAAAGCAGAAAGGCAGGAGACTCCATGAAATCGAATTCCATAAAAGAAATATCGGCTACCTTCATCCTTGGTCTCGCCGTTGTTGCCGTAGGCTCTCTCGCGCTCGCGCCGCTCCTCGCGGCACAGGACTCCGATCCGGCTCCCTCATCCGGCGCGCGCGCCGAGCGGCTGAGCAGCATCGACGGCCACGTTCAGGTTTCGCAGGGCGGCCAGATCCTCGCCGATCCGGCGGTCATCAACACTCCCTTGATGGAAGGCTCGCAGGTCGTCACGCTGGACGACGGCCGCGCCGAGATCCAGTTTGAAGAGGGCAGCGTCGCCCGCATCACTCCCAACAGCTCTGTCACCCTGAGCGTGCTGCGGCCCGATGATGGCGTCGGCGGCACGCAGATCGCCATGGATGGCGGCCTGGGCTACTTCGAGCTTCAGGCCGGCAGCGGCTCCGGCCACTTCCAGATCCGCTTTGGTGACGCCACCGTGACCTCCAGCGGATTCACGGTGCTGCGCGTGGACCTGGACAACGCTCCCGGAGAGCTCGCCGTCTTTTCCGGCAATGCGCACCTCGAGCGCGGCGGTGCTATCTCGGTCGACTTGCACGGCGGCGAGAGTGTCGCGCTCAACGCCACGGATCCTTCGCAGTTCAACCTGGCCGAAACCATCGAACCGGATTCCTGGGATCAGTGGAACTCGGATCGCGATCAGGCGCTCAACGCCGAGGAAGCCTCGCGCACCCCGGCCACGCAGAGCTTCCCCAGCAACGCCAATCCCGCCTGGAGCGATCTGGACGCCAACGGCAACTGGTACGATGTGCCCGACCAGGGCTACGTCTGGTCGCCCTACGACGCTTCCAACCCCGGATGGGATCCCTACGGCAACGGCTACTGGATGTATAACCCGGCCTTCGGCTATGAGTGGATCTCCGGCGACTCCTGGGGCTACTTGCCGTTCAGTTGCGGAACCTGGAACTTTTACTCGGGCTTCGGCTGGGGCTGGGCTCCCGGCATGGGAGCCTGCACCCCCTGGTGGGGAGGACCCACCTACGTCATCAACATCGGCATCGTCCCTCCCGGCTTTCTGCTTCCACGCCTGCCGCGCCGGCCGCCCGTGCGCATGCCGCAAAAACCCGGCGGCCGCAAAGGCCCATACCCGCTTATCGTCGTCAACAAGCGCCCGCCCGGCAGACCGGGCACCATGCCGCATGAGCGGAATATCTCGTCCACGATCGGTGGCCACGTCGTCATGCCCCTCCGGCCCGTGGCGCCGCGCGCCGTCTACGACCACTCGGCCTCGCCGATCATTACTCACGGTATGCCGGCCATGCCCGGAGTGCGCACGCCCGAGCGTCCCTACACTCCTGCAACACCGGTCTTCGGCGGCAATCGCCCGGCGCCCATTGAGCCGAGAGCTCCCTCCGGCGGGAGCCCGCACTATACGCCGCCCCGCCCGGCCCCGGCTCCTGCGCCCCGCTCAGCCCCGCCGCCTGCGCCTCATGCAGCGCCGGCTCCCGCACCCCACGCTTCCGGCGGCGGCAGCCATCACTAAGGCTCTGACCTCCTGGATTCACATCCTCGTTGGGTGCCCCAGGTCCCGCTTCTGGGACTCGGGAGACTGGGCGCGCTCATCCTCGCGGCGTCCTTGTTTTTGCCGCAAGTGTGGGATGAACCATACTGCACTCAAAGACTCCCGGCGTGTATTCGGGTGCCCCAGGTTCGGCGCGCCTTTGTCTTTGCGCCTAACCTGGGATGAGCGCGTGCCACAACCCGGCCAGGCCCTCGATCGAGACCGCCTCCGCGCGCGCCTGCGCCGGAATCCGCGCACTCTGCAGCGCCTCGACGATCTCCGCGGGCGCATACCCAGCGGCGCGTAGATTGTTGGCCAGGGTCTTGCGCTTCTGCGCAAATGCCTGCCGCACCAGGCGCAGGAACGAAGCCTCTTCGACGCCAAGCTCGGTGAATCGCGGAGCGATCCGCCATCGGAACACCGTCGAATGCACCTCCGGCGGCGGCGAAAACGCCGCAGGCGGCAGCGTGAACAATCGCTCCACGGGCCCCAGCAGCTGCACCGTCACCGAAAGGATCCCGTAATCGCGCGATCCCGGCACTGCGACGACGCGATCCGCCACTTCGCGCTGCACCATCAGCACGGCCCGATCCAGCGCGGCGTGGCCGGCGCAGAGCTTGAGCAGAATCGGCGAGGTGATGCCGTAAGGCAAATTCCCCACCACGGCGAGGCCTTCGCCGGCCGCCGCTGCGGCCCCGGCAAAATCGAAGGTGAGAACATCCTGCTCGACGACCGTCACTTTGCCGGCGGGAAAACGCTCGCGAAGACCGGCGGCCAGCTCGCGATCGAGTTCGATGGCCAGCACCCGCCCGGCGCGCGCGGCCAATGCGCCCGTAATGGCTCCGCGCCCGGGACCAATCTCGATCACCGTCCGGTTGGCGACCTCGCCCAGCGCCGCGACGATCCGCTGCGCCGCTTGCGCGTCGCGCAAAAAATTCTGGCCGAGCTTGGGCTTGGCGGGCATGGGCTGTTTCGATGTTAGACGAGAGATGAGTGGATCAAGCGGGAGGGTACGGGCTTCAGCCCCGAGGGCGACTCAACAACCTTGAACGAGCGCGCGCGTGAGGAGCCTGCTTCGAAGCGCCAGCCACTCAGACCTCATTCCGCATGATCGCCAGCTCCAGCGCCCGCCGCACCGTAAACCCAAGCCCCGAATACACGCGAAAAGCCGCCTCATTGGCGGCGAAGAGATGAAGCATCGGCGTCCTGCCGTTGCGGCGAATGTGCCGCGCCACGGTCGCCGTCAGCGCGCTGCCGTAGCCGCGGCCGCGCGCATCGGGATGCGTGCAGACCGCGCTCACTTCGACGAATTCCGGAAAGCGCAGCCGCTCGCCGGCCATCGCGACCAGCCGCCCATCCCATTTGATACCGAAGAACGTGCCCAGCTCCGCCGTGCGCTGGTTGAAGGGTCCGGGCTCGGTGAGTCGCGCCAGCTCGACCATCGTGGGAACATCGCCCTGGTCCAGCCGTACGATCTCCGCATCCGGAGCCAGCGCTGAAGGCTCGGGCAGTTCATCCCTTGCGCAGATCATCTGGTACATCGTCCCGTCGCGAACCATCGTCCATCCTGGCGGCGGCGTCGGCCGCTCCTGAAGAAAGAGCCCGACTATGCCGTCCTTGCCCGCAACGTCGCGCAGAGCTTCATAGCTCGAATCGGAAGTGTCGGTCATTCCCGCGAGCGGACCGATCTCAGCCGGATAGCGCCGCGCCCGTCCGTCGCCGAGTGCCAGCGCCGCGTGCTCGGTTTTCAACGCGTTCCAAACGGGATTGTCGAGCACGGTCGTGTCCGGCATATCCAAGAGATGCCGCGCAGCGGAATCCGGTGCGGAATTGAGTCCGGCGGTCGCCGGGTGCCCCCGGTCTCGATTCTGAGGCCGGGGAATGTTGCAAGAGCGAAATGAACATTGGGTGCCCCATCCTTGCGGCGTTTTTGTTTTTGCCGCAAGGGTGGGAGGGGCGCAATCTTCTATGCCGCTCTCGTATCGCGCCGCCGCACCCACCACAGCACCGGCAGCCCGATCAGGATCAACCCCGTGCCCAGCAGCGAGCCTTTCAGATTGCTCGCATAACTCGACACCAGCACTGCGGCGGCACACACCACGAAGATCGCCGGCAGCACCGGATATCCCCACACGCGATAGGGCGGCTCCGCATCGGGCCGCCGCCGGCGGTAGAAGAAGACCGTGGTCGCCGTCAGCATGTAAAAAAGCCATTCGGCAAAAATGGCCAGCTCGAAGAACTGCTGGAACTGGCTTAAGAAAATCAGCAAGATCGTGGAGAGCAGCGCCTGAATGACAAGCGAGGTCGACGGCGACTGAAAGCGCGGATGAATGTGCGCGAAGCCGCGAAAGAACAGGCCGTCGCGCGCCGCGGCGAAGGGAATTCGCGCCCCCGACATGACCGTCCCATTGAGAGCGACAAAGATGCTCAGCGCCATGGCCGCGGCCACCAGCCCCGCGCCGCGATGCCCCGCAACCACCGAGAGAGCGGCCACGGCGGGCTGATCGCTGGCGGCGATCTTCGCCGCCGGCAGAATGTACTGGATGGCCGCGTTGGTCGCCATGAACAGCGCGCCCACAATCGCCAGCCCGCCGATCAGCGCGATGGGCAGGCTGCGCCCCGGCCGCTTCACTTCGCCGGCCACCATGGTCAGGTCGTTCCATCCGTCGTAAGCCCACAGCGTGGCGATCAGCGCCGCCATAAACCCGCCCACGCCGCCGGTCGCGCCGGCAACCGATGTGGCGAAGTTGCTCCACGTGCCGGTCACCGACGCGAAACAAAACACCGCCACAATCAGGATCAACACGCCCTTGAGAATCGTGAACACGAGCTGGAAATCGCCGGCCTTCTTGATGCCCAGGTAGTTCAGGCCGGTGATCAGCCAGGTAACGAAAATGGCGAAGACCTGCGACCACCGCAGTGGAACCGCGCTGCCGAAGACGCTCTCGCCGAGCCAGTGGAAAGCCGCGAAGACGCCCAGCGTGCGCGCCAGGCCCGCGGTCACCGCGGCGATCGAGGCCGGCTTGGCCACGGCGAACCACGTCCACATGTAGAGGAACGCAGTGGTGTCGCCATAGGCGCCGCGCAGGTAGACATATTCGCCGCCGGCGTAGGGCATCATCGCGCCCAGCTCGGCATAGGTCATGGCGCCGAAGAGCGACAGCAACCCGCCCACAATCCACGCCAGGTAGACCAGCGCCGACGAACCCACGTCGCGCATCATCTCTTTGGGCACCAGAAAAATGCCGCTGCCGATGATGGTGCCGACAACGATCGCCGTCGCCTGGCTCGCGCCCAGCACCCGCGGCAGGTCGTGCGGCGTTCCCTGCGCAGCGCTTTGCGGAAACGGTCGGCGAATCTTCTGGCCCATGCGTGATGTGAGCCTACCATGGCGCGTCGCCGAAGGAGAGTGCGGGCGGGCGCCTGAGATACGGGAGGGTACGGGCTTCAGCCCGGACAGATCAGCCCAAAGATCAGCGGGGCTTTAGAGTGTGCGTGAGAACTCAATTGGAGAGAGTCCGAACGTGCAAACCGGAGGGAGCAGCAGCCTTCAGGCTGCTGAATTCAGCGAAAACATCGCGGTGGCTTTAGTTTGGAAGTGCAAACTGGAGGGAGCAGCAGCCTTCAGGCTGCTGAGTCCAGCGAGAAACATTGCGGCGGCTT
>Ga0335081_10022947_pt1 | contig 10097 bp, 13 predicted proteins | sample Lox_Sample_35_FD_206713 | JGI IMG/M metagenome (GOLD analysis project Ga0335081, IMG submission 206713) | Soil microbial communities from Loxahatchee National Wildlife Refuge, Florida, United States - Lox_Sample_3.5 | ecosystem: Environmental > Terrestrial > Soil > Wetlands | place: USA... | reverse complement strand
ATCAGGTGCACGGGGCGATGGGCTTTACCTACGAGCATACGCTGCACCACTCGACGCGCCGGCTGTGGTCGTGGCGCGAGGAATTCGGCAACGAAACCTATTGGGCCCTCCGCATCGGCCGCATGGTCGCCGACCGAGGCGCCGACGCGCTGTGGCCCTTCCTGACCGCGGGATCGTGAGGCGAGCATGAGCACCAGTTTCCAATTCGACCCGGTCGACCTGCCGCCCGAATGCATCGAGCTGCGCAAGGAGGTCCGCGCCTTCCTCAAGCAGGAGATCGAGGCCGGGACGTTCAGCCCACAAGGCGGGCGCAACGACAACGCCGCCGCCTTTGCCAGGAAGGTCGGCGCCAAGGGCTGGATCGGCATGACCTGGCCCAAGAAATACGGCGGCCACGAGAAGAGCCACCTCGAACGCTATGTCGTGATCGAGGAGATGCTGGCGCACCGCGCGCCGACCCGCCACTACTCGACCGCCGACCGGCAATCGGGCCCGATGATCCTGCGCTACGGGCAGGAGGCGGTACGGCAGGAATACCTGCCGCGCATCGCCTCGGGCGAATTGTGCTTCTGCATCGGGTTGAGCGAGCCGAATTCCGGCTCCGACGTCTTCGCCGCCTCGACGCGCGCCACCAAGACCGACGGCGGCTGGCTCGTCAACGGCCGCAAGATCTGGACCTCGAACGCCCACAACTCCGACTACATGATCGCCCTCTTGCGCACCTCGCCGCCGACCAAGGAAAACCGGCGGCACGGGCTGACGCAGTTCCTCATCGCCACCAAGACCCCCGGCATCGCGATCAACCCGATCGTCAACCTGACCGGCCAGCACGAGTTCAACGAGGTCGTCTTCGACGACGCCTTTGTTCCCGATCTCCATATGATCGGCGAGGTCGACATGGCGTGGAAGCAGGCGTCGGACGAGCTTGCCTATGAGCGTAGCGGTCCCGACCGCTGGCTCGAAACCTTCCAGAGCCTCGTCGAGCTGGTGCGCGTCAGCGGGACCGAGCCCGACGACCGCATCGCCGCTGGCATCGGCCGCGAGGTCGCACATCTGGCGACGCTCAGGCGCATGTCGCTGTCGGTCGCCGGGATGCTCCAGGCCGGCAAGACCCCGGCCGCCGAAGCCGCCGTCGTCAAGGACCTCGGCACCAACTGGGAGCAGGCACTCCCCAACCAGGTCCGCCACCTCGCCCCGGTCGTCGGCGATTCCTCGCCCGACAGCAACGACGACCGCTTCGAGCAGGCCCAGCGCTACAACACGATGATCGCCCCCAAGCTGACCATCCAAGGCGGCACCCGCGAGGTGCTGCGCGGGATCATCGCGAGGGGTCTGGGATTAAGGTGAGGACGGGATTGGATTTCCAATGAATAAAACCCGTCTTCCCGGCGAAAGCCGGGACCCATTCATCCGTTGGCAGAGCGGTTCACAGATGGGTCCCGGCTTTCGCCGGGAAGACGGGTTCTTTGGTGAGGGTTTCCACTAGATGCCTGATCTCCGTCCCCTTTTCTCCCCCAAGAGCGTTGCGATTGTCGGCGCGGCGGGGGATGAGCATTCGCTGCGCGGACGGCTGACGCGCCAGCTTCTCGGCCATCGCTATGCCGGCACGGTCTACCCGGTGACGCGCAGCCAGGGCGAGGTGATGGGGCTCAAGACCTACGCCTCGGTCGCCGATTTGCCCGAAGCGCCAGAGGTCGCGGTGGTGCTGGTGCCGGCGGCGCACGTGATCTCGACGCTCGACCAATGCGGAAAGCGCGGCATCCGCGCGGCGATCGTCATCAGCTCGGGCTTCGGCGAGGAGAAGACCGAGGAAGCCGCCGGCCGCGACGCGGCGCTGCAAGAAGTCGCAACGCGTTGGAACATGGTTGTTGCGGGCCCGAATTCGGAAGGGCTCGTCAACCCCTTGAGCCAGTTCGTTGCGACGTTCAGCCCGGTCTTCCACGATTTCAACCAGGCGCTCTTGCCCGAGGGCAGCACGGCGAAGCCGATCGCGGTGAGTTGCCAGAGCGGCGCGCTGACCTTTTCGTTCCTGAGCCGCGGCCGCGACCGCGGACTCCAGTTCACATATCAGGTGAGCTCCGGTAATCAAACCGTTCTGGAAGCTCATGATTATATGGATTGGATCATCGATGCCGGCGGCGCGGACATCTTTATGGCCTATCTCGAAGGCATCCGCCGGCCCGACCGGTTCCGCGAGGTGGCCGACAAGGCGGCTCGGAAGGGCAAGCCGCTGATCCTCGCCAAGGTCGGGCGGTCAGACGCCGGCGTGCGCGCGGCGTCGTCGCATACCGGGTCGCTCGCCCGCTCGGGTGCGGTCGACGACGCGATCTTCCGCCATCACGGCATCATCCGTGGCGAAGACCTCGACCATATGGTCGACGTCGCGACCGCCTTCGCCTATTGCAAGCTGCCGAAGGGCAATCGGGTCGCGATCATCACCGGGTCGGGCGGCAGCGCGGTGTGGATGGCCGACATCCTGTCGGCGCACGGGCTCGAGCTGCCGGTGCTGGAGGACGAGCTCCGCGCCAAGATCATGGCGATGCTGCCGCCCTACGCCTCGGCGCTCAACCCGATCGACGCAACCGCGCAGGCGATCGGCGAGGTCGGTTATGCCCCGATCGTCGATCTGGTGCGGCAGTCGAAGCGGATCGACACGATCATCCTGATCGCCTCGCTCGCCAATGAATCGACCGCGAAGAAACGCGCCGAGGAGCTGGCGGGCGTCGTCGCCGCGACCGAACAGCCGATCCTCCTCTCGACCTATACGACCGCGACGCCGGGCGCGATGGGCGCGTTCGCGGCGGTCGGCATCCCCTGCTACACGGCGATGCCGAGCTGCGCCCGCGCAATACGGGCGCTCGTCGATTACGGCAAATTCCAGGAACGCATCCGCCGCCACACCCACGCGACCGAAACGCCGGCCGCCACGCGCGAGGCCGTCGCCGCCGGGCTCAAGGCCGCCAGCGCGGCGTTGACCGAACATGCCGCCAAGGCGCTGCTCGCGCATTACGGCATCAAGCCGCCGCCCGAGGCGCTTGCCGCCGACGAGGGTGAAGCGGTCGCCGCGGCCAAGCGGATCGGCGGCCCGGTCGCACTCAAGGTCCAGTCGCCCGATATCCTGCACAAGACCGAGGCGGGCGCCGTGCTGCTGAACCTCAGCGGCGACGAGGCGGTGCGTGACGGATACCGCACCGTTATGATGCGGGCGAAGGCGGCGCACCCCGATGCCAAGGTCGAGGGCGTGCTCGTTCAGGCGATGGCGCGGCGCGGGCAGGAGATGATCCTCGGCATCACCCGCGACCCAGATTTCGGGCCGATGCTGATGGTCGGGCTCGGCGGCATCCATGTCGAGGTGCTGAAGGACGTGGCGTTCGCCCCGGTGCCGCTGACGAGTGAAGACGCGATCGCCCTGATCGGTGAGTTGAAAGGTGCGGCTCTGCTCGGCGGTGTCCGCGGCGCCCCGCCGTCGGATCGCGCCGCGCTCGCCGAGTTGATGGCCGCACTGTCCCGCTTCGCCCACGACCACCGCGACACGATCGCCGAGATCGACCTGAACCCGGTCATCGTCCACGATCAGGGCCTCACCGTCGTCGACGCTTTGATTGTCAAAAGTTGAAGTTCCCCCATCCCAAGGGAGCCAGTCCATGACCGACTATTCCACCTTCAAGGAAATCGCCGTCACTCTCGACGGGCCGGTCGCGACGGTCGAGATTCGTCGGCCGCCGAACAATTTCTTCGACGCCGTGCTGATCGCGGAGCTGGGCGAGGCCTATGAAAAGATCGATGCCGACCCGAACGTGCGCGCGTCGGTGCTGTGCGCCGAGGGGCGGCACTTCTGCGCCGGTGCCGATTTCTCGAAGCGAATGGATACCGGCACGGTGCAGGAATCCGGTCGGAGCGGCGCCGGCAAGCATCTCTACAAGGAGGCGAGCCGCCTCTTCCGCGCGAAAAAGCCGATCGTCGGCGCGATCCACGGCGCGGCGGTCGGCGGCGGGCTCGGGCTCTCGCTGGTGCCGGATTTCCGCGTTACCTGCGCCGAGGCGCGGTTCAGCGCCAATTTCAACCGGCTCGGCTTTCATCCCGGATTTGGGCTCACCGTGACCCTGCCCCGGCTCATCGGCGCGCAGCAGGCGGCGCTGCTCTTCTACACCGGCCGCCGCATCCCCGGCGACGAGGCGGTGCGAATCGGGCTCGCCGATGTGCTGGTGCCACTCGCCGAGGTGCGCTCCGCGTCGCAGGCGCTGGCCCTCGAAATCGCCCAATCGTCGCCGCTGGCGGTGCTGTCGACCCGCGAGACGATGCGCCGGGGCCTAGCCGACGCGATCGACGCGGCGACCGAGCGCGAGCTTGTCGAGCAAGACTGGCTGCGGCGCACCGAGGATTTCCAGGAGGGCATCAAGGCGATGGCCGAGCGGCGGCTGCCCAATTTCCAGGGGCGCTGATCCTCTTCACCCCCGGCCGATGGCAGACCTGCGTCATTTGCAGCATGCGTGGGTTTGCCGCACCCTCTCCGTCTGATATACTTCTGGGCGTGTTTCGGCACGGATAATTCCTGTTTTGAGGGAGGGGACGGCGATGGGCAATCCTTTGGATTCTCTGGGGACAACCATTTTCCTGGGCTTTGTCCTGACGGTTGTTCTGGTTCTGTTGATCCACGCGATCGCCTGACGAAACGGGGAGAAAACCGATGCAAGAACTCGTCACCTACGGCTGGTGGGTTTTCGCCATCCGCTGGCTCCACGTCCTCAGCGGCGTGATGTGGATCGGCCTGCTCTGGTACTTCAACTTCGTCCAGACCCCGTCGATGCCGAAGATCCCGGAGGCGCAGCGCGGCGCGGTAACCGGCTTTATCGCCCCAACCGCCCTGTTCTGGTTCCGCTGGGGCGCGATGTCGACGATCATCACGGGTCTCATCGTCGCCTATATGAGCGGCTTCCTCGTCGGCGCGATCAAGCTCGGCATCGGCGACCACGACCCGCACACGACCGCGATCGGCTTTGGCATGTGGCTCGGCACGATCATGTGGTTCAACGTGTGGTTCATCATCTGGCCAAACCAGAAAAAGGTGCTCGGCATCGTCGCGGCCGAGCCGGACGCAAGGCGCAAGGCCGGCCGCATCGCCGGGCTCGCCTCGCGCACCAACACCATGCTGTCGATCCCGATGCTCTACGCGATGGTGTCGGCCGGCCGCCCCTTCTACTAGAAGCGGCCTGTCAGAATCTTCCGCGCAGGCTGGCGGCGAGGAGCCGCCAGCTCTGCAGCGGGTCCGGCGCCCGGAGCGCCGGCGCAAACGGGTCGCCTTCGGCCCGTTTCAGCCTCCTGAGATACCGCTCCGCGATCGTCCCTGGCAGAAAGGCGGCCAGCGCCGGGCGGGGGATCGCGCGACAGTGTGCATACCCCGCGGCTAGGTGCCGCTGGGCAGCACCTGCCAATGCCGCGACCGCGGCGCGCAACTCCGGTGTCATCCGGCGTTTGCGGTAATCGGCGGGGTCGATGGCGAATTCCTCGGGCAGATACGAGCGGCCGGCGCCGGCGTGGTACGGCATCGCGCGCAGCAGGCCGGTGAGCGCGTAGGCGATCCCCACCTCGCGCGCGATGAGCGACGGCGTCTTGCCACGAAATCCCAGCACTTCGGCGGCGAGTTCGACGAGGTAGCCCGAGCTCGCCTCGCAGTACTCTTCGAGCGCGGCGAGGGTCGGCGGCGGAGGACCGGCCAGATCGCTCTCGCGGGCGTCGATCAGCCGATCGAAATGGGCCTGCGTCAGATCGTAGCGGTTGATCGTCTCGCTCAGCAGTTCGACCGTGTCATGACGCCGCGGCGGCCGCCTGGCATAAGCCGCCTCGACCACCTCGCGCCACCATTGCAGCCGGATGCGGCCGAGCATGTCCTCATGGACAGCCTCACGAATCCTGGCGATTTCGTAGTTGAAGGCATAGAGCGCAAAGAGCGCTCCACGGCGGTCGGCGGGGGCGAACAGCGCGGTCTGGAACCGGTCGCGATCATGTTGCCACACAAGGTTCCCCGTGGGCGACAAACCGTCGCGCCGGGTGGATCGTCCCCCCGCAGAGGGTGTTGTCTCAGACATGAGAGCCGACCCCGATGTCGGCTTTCCCCTTGTTGCAACACAAGAAATGGGAACCGGTAATCATGGCGTTCGAACTGCCGTCGCTGCCGTATGCCAAAAACGCGCTTGAGCCGCACACCTCGGCTCATACGCTCGAACTTCACCACGGCAAGCACCATAAGGCCTATGTCGACAACTTGAACAGGATGGTCGCCGGCTCGCCCCTTGAGGGAAAGTCGCTCGAGGCGATCATTCATGAGACTCACGGAGACACGTCGAGGACGGGCATCTTCAACAATGCCGCCCAGGTGTGGAACCACACCTTTTTCTGGAACAGCATGAAGCCGCACGGCGGCGGCACGCCGAGTGGCGACATCGCCAGCGCGATCAGCCGCGATCTCGGCGGCTTCGACAAGTTCAAGGAGACGTTCGCGGCTGCCGCGACAGGCCAGTTCGGCAGTGGCTGGGCCTGGCTCGTTTCGGACAAGGGCACGCTCAAGGTCACCAACACCCCAAACGCGGTGAACCCGCTCGCCACCGGCCAGACCGCGCTCCTCTGCTGCGACGTGTGGGAACACGCCTACTACGTCGACTATGAAAACCGCCGCCCCGATTTCGTGAAGGCGTTCCTCGAACACCTGGTTAACTGGGACTTCGCAGGCCGAAACCTGTCGAAGGCAAAGTAGGCGGGTTTCATCGCAAACGGATCGCGGGCGTCGCGCCCGCGGTCCGACGCGACGTGGCTGCCCCCTCACAGCCGCCTGCCGGTATCCAGCAGAATGGCGGTGTATTCGCGGTAGCTCATGCCGACCTCCTCGGCGCGGGCCAGGCGCCTCAGGGCGATTTCCCGCGGCGGGGTCTTCCAGGCCCGTGTGTGGGCCCGCTTCCAACAATAGCGGCGCCAGCTTGTGTGCGGATCGAGCGGCGGGCCCCCATTATGGCCCACGCCGAATTCCGCCACGATCGCCCTGCCGTCGTCGGGCGCCATCGCCAGAACCGCCTCTCTCGCCGGTAACTAACCCGCGGACGGTGGCGCAAGAACCGTGCCCGGGCAACGAAAAAGCCCCGCGCAAACCGGGCGGGGCTTTCGCGTCGGCGCGTGGACCGGCCGGCTATTCGCTGCGCGTCGGTGCGGCGGTCGAGGCGTGGTGCGGCGCGCTGCCGATCCGAGCCTTGAAGACCTGGTCCGCCACCTTCTTCTGCTGATCCGGCAGCGAGTTGTAGAGCGTCTCGAACGCGCTCACCAGCTTCTGCAGGTGCTCGGCATGGGTCTCGGCCAGCTTCTGGTACGATTCCATGTTCTGCAGCGCGTTCATCGAGGGGTATTGCTGCTCCCGCTCCTGCATCGCCGCCTGCATGTCGCGGGCATTGGTGCGCATCACGTCCGCGAACTGGTTCCAGTCCTTGTCCTCGGCCTGGGTGATCTTGAGCTGGGTGTGCAGCTGCTTGATATGCGCCTCGACCCTGGCCTGGATGTCCTTGCCCAACACCGGAGCGCCCGTGGACGGCGCGGCGCCGGTCGAAGGCGCCATCGCGGCGGGCGGCGCTGCCGGCGCCGGCGAGGCGTTGGGCGAGCTCGTCGTCTGCGCGAAGGCGAGCGCGGGAAGGGTCAGCAAGGCGGCAAAGGCCACCGGTGCGATGCGTGGTGTCATTGTGGATCGATCTCGTGTCAGGGTTGCTGGAAAGGCTCTGGCGGGGCTCAGTAGCCGTAATAGACCGCCGGCGGCGGCGCGTAGTAGGTCGGCGGCGCGTAATACGGCTGGCTGCCCGAAGCGATCGCGGCCCCGAGCGCGAAACCAATGATACCGGCGCCTATCGCCGCGCCGGCGTTGCCGCCGCCATGATGCTCATAGCCGCCTCGGCCATGCCATCCGCCATCGTGGCGCCAGTCGCGGGCCTGCGCCGCGGGCGCAAGTGCCAATCCAGTCACCAGAACCGATGCGCCGATCGCGCGCAAATTGAATGCCATGCGGGAGGGCTCCTGTTGAAACACCCCGCAAACAGCGATCCGGGTCGAGGGTTCCAGGCCTGTGACGGATTAAACCGGCGGCAACAATGCAGCCGCGACGCGGCGGTCCTCCGCCACGAGCACGTTGTAGGTGCGGCAGGCGGCGCCGGTATCCATCGGCTCGACCGCGATGCCATGCCCCTTCAAAGCCTGGCGCAGCGCCGCCGGTACGGGCGCCACCCGGCGGCCGAAGCCCAGCAGCAGCAACTCGACCGCGCCGTCCTCGACGATCGCGGCGAGGCCCGCCTCGCTCAGGACGCCGCCAGGCCACTCCAGCGTGCGCTCGGGAAAGACGAGGATCGGGGTCTTGTAGATCGTGCCGGCGACGCGAAAGCCGCCCGGCCCGTAGCGCTCGACAACTTGCAGCCCAGGTTTGACGAGCGGGGTCAGGTCCATCTAGCGCGAGGCGCGCTCACCCGCCGGGGTACCGCTCTCGCGCGCGATCGCGCGGCGGTTCGGCTGGATGTAGTAGAGAATCGGCGCGGCGATAAACAGCGACGAATAGGTGCCGACGACGACGCCCCACAGCATCGCGATCGAGAATCCGCGCAACACCTCGCCGCCGAAAATCAAGAGCGCCAGCACCGCCAGCGCGACCGTGCTGACGGTCAGGATCGTGCGCGACAGCGTCTCGTTGAGCGCGAGGTTGATGAGGTCGCGGAACGGCATCGTGCGATGCTTGCGCATCGTCTCGCGGACGCGGTCGTAGATGACGACCGTATCGTTGATCGAATAGCCGGCGATGGTCAGGATCGCGGCCAGCGTCGTCAGGTCGAAATCGAGCCGGAAGATCGCAAAAAGCCCGATCGTCGTCACGACATCGTGGATCGTTGAGATCGTCGCGCCGACGCCGAACTGCCACTCGAAGCGGAACCAGATGTAGATCATGATGGCGGCAAGCGCGAGGACGGTCGCGAGCACGCCGGCATGGATCAGCTCGGCGCCGACCGTCGGCCCCACCACCTCCTGCCGGCGGTACTCCACGCCCGACCCGAGGGACTGCTTGACCGCGGCGATAGCCTTTTCCTGGCCGGCGTCGCCGCCGGGCTGCTGCGGCAGGCGGACCAGCACCTCGCTCGGATCGCCGAAATTCTGTAAGGATGCCTCGCCGATATGGAGCGCGTCGAGCTTCGCGCGCATCGCCGCGAGATCGGCGGGGCCGCTCGTGACCCTGGCCTCGATGAGGACGCCGCCTTTGAAATCGATGCCGTAATTGAGCCCGATCACCAGGAACAACCCGATCGACAGCGCCCCGAGGATGCAGGAAAACGCGATGCCGAGTTTGTGCCAGCGCATGAAGTCGATCGTCGGCGTGCGCCGGATGACGATAAGCGGCCTCATAGCGGGATTTCCTTGGGCTTCCAGCGCCTGAGCCAGCTCACGATGATGAGCCGCGTCACCAGGATCGCCGAGAACAGCGAGGTCAGAACACCGATGCTGAGCGTGACGGCAAACCCCTTGATCGGCCCCGAGCCGAGCCAATAGAGCAGGAGCCCCGCCACCAGCGTGGTCACGTGGCTGTCGAGGATCGTGCCGAAGGCCCGGGTGAACCCGGCGTCGAGCGACGACAGCATCGAGCGGCCGCCGCGCAATTCCTCGCGGATGCGCTCGTAGATGAGCACATTGGCGTCGACCGCCATGCCGAGTGTCAACGCGATGCCGGCGATACCGGGCAGGGTCAGCGTCGCGCCGAGCAGCGACAGCGTCGCCAGCATCAGGCACAGGTTAAAGAACAGCGCGATGTCGGCGAAAATCCCGAAAAGTCCGTAGAACAGCACCATGAACACGACCACCAGGATCACCGCGACGATGCACGACACGGCGCCGGCATGGATCGAGTCGGCGCCGAGATCGGGCCCGACCGTGCGCTCCTCGAGGATCGTGATCGGTGCCGGCAGCGCGCCCGCGCGCAAGAGCAGGGCGAGATCGCTCGCCGATTGCACAGTAAAGCTGCCCGAGATGATGCCGCTCCCGCCAAGGATCGGCTCGCGGATCACCGGCGCGCTGATCACCTTGTTGTCGAG
>Ga0335081_10022946_pt1 | contig 10097 bp, 12 predicted proteins | sample Lox_Sample_35_FD_206713 | JGI IMG/M metagenome (GOLD analysis project Ga0335081, IMG submission 206713) | Soil microbial communities from Loxahatchee National Wildlife Refuge, Florida, United States - Lox_Sample_3.5 | ecosystem: Environmental > Terrestrial > Soil > Wetlands | place: USA... | reverse complement strand
GGCTGCGCGCCATCTCCCGCGCGGTCGCGGCCGCCGTCGCCAGGGAGGCCCAGCGGTCCGGGCTGGCCCAGATGGCCCCCCGGCAGGAGCCCGAGGCGGCGGTGGACGCCGCGATCTGGAACCCGGCCTATTAGACCTAAGCCGCGGCGACCCGGCCGGGAGCCTTGCGGACCAGGTGATACCGCACGAGGCGGAGGCGGCCGCCGCGTCGGCCGCCGAACTGGGTCACGGGCGCCGCTGAATGGGGGCCGCTGAACTGGCCCTGACGTGGGCGGCTGATCCGGGGGGCGCAGATCCCGCGCGTTACAAAGGCTTCTCTGGCCGGGCGCGGGCGGGCTACGGGCGCGGGGGCAGGCCGTGATCGAGGACGTTCAGCAGATCCTCCAGGACGTCGGCGGGCACCTGGCCGCCGGCCGTCCAGTCGGCCCAGCGCATGCCGATGAAGTTGCCGACGCCGGTGTACAGGTAGGCGATGACCTCGGGGTCGTATTCGGCGTCCACTTCGCCGGCTAGCTGTGCCCGGCGGACGCCGCGGGCGTAGCCGCGCGCCAGCCGCTCGTAGTACTCGCGGAACAGGCCCGGGTCGACGAACTCGGACTCCCGCACGATGCGGTCGATCCACGGCCGCTCCGACAGCAGGTCGAAGAAGGCACGGAAGCTGGCGCGTTCCTGGGCCCGCTGCCCGGCCGGAGCCTGCTGGAGGGCCGCGGCCATGGCGGCGCGCAGGTCGGCGTTGATCCGGCGGACGACGGCCGCGAAGATGTCCGACTTGGACCGGAAGTGCGCGTAGAAGCTGCCCGTGGCGATGCCGGCCCGCGCGCAGATGTCGGCCACGCTGGTCCGGCGGTAACTGTGCTCGCCGAACAGCTGCTCGGCGGCGGACAGCAGCCGATCGGCCGGCGGCCGGTCGTCACCCGCGGGCTTGCGGCTGGATGCGACGGTCACGCTGAACACTCCGGTCTCGGTTCTGGGCGGGGCGGGAGCGGCGACCGGTTCCGTACCCCGGGCGAGCTGGCCGCCCGGTGCCGGGCGGCCAGCTCACGGCGTCAGGGTGAGGGGATGCCGCTGGCCGGGGCCGGCGGCTGGGGCGTGCTGTCGGTGGTGATCGCCCCGGTCGCGGTGCTGTCGGTCACCTGGGTCGGGCCGGTCGGGACTATCACGCCGTTCTTGATGACGCCAATGTAGGCGCCCGTCATGCCATCGTGGCTGGTCGCCGAGTAGGCGTAAGGCGCCACGGCGACTCCCTGGGGCAGGCCGCCGTTGATCGCGTTCACCAGGCCCTGCCGGGCCGGGTTGCGCCCGGCCTTGAACATGGCCTGGACGAACGTATAGGCGACCCCCAGGCCAAAACTCACGTTGCCGTCCAGCGGGAGCTTGGGGATGTACTGACTGTGGATCTTGGTGAACAGCTGGATCCAGCTGTTGCTGCTGTCGCCGAGGGAGGGGTAGTAGCCGTCGGTGATGATGCCCTGGGTGAGCTGGCTGCCCGACACCGTGGCCCCGCCCTGCTTGGCGTACGCCTCCAGCAGGCCGGCCAGCGTGATCGGGTCGGAGCCCGTGTTGCTGACCACGAGCTGCGGGCTGAAGCTGAGCTTCAGGCTGTTGAGCTGGAGCAGCGCGGTGAAGGCGGGCACCGAGAACGAGACGACGACCTGCGCTCCGGCCGCCTTGAGCGCGGTCACCTGCGGGGCCACGTTGGTCACCAGCGGATTGTAGGCCTCCCTGGCCACGACCTGCGACTTCGGGATCTCGTAGTCGAGGCCCTTGACGCCGTCCAGGCCGAACTCGTCACCCTGGTAGAAGTAGCCGATCTTCTTGCCCGCGAAGTGCTGCTTGACGTAGTTCCCGAGGATCTTGCCTTCGCGGATGTAGTTGATCTGCCAGCCGGTCGTGTACGGCAGGGTGCTCGGGGCGTTCCAGCAGGCGCATCCGGAGGCGACGAACACGTCGGGGATCTTGGAGCTGTTCAGGTACTTGACCACGGCCAGGTGGGTGGGCGTGCCGAGCCCGTCTCCGGGCCAGCGCCCTCGGCGCCGAGGTAGGCGGCGGTGACGGCCGGATCGGCCTGGATCTCAGCGGGCGTGCCCACCGCGATCAGCTTGCCGAAGTCGAGCACGAAGATCGTGTCGCAGACCGACATCACCAGGTCCATCCGGTGCTCGATGACGACCACGCCCGCCTCGGCGGCCATCTTCTTGATCAACTCGCCGAGCTCGGGCAGTTCGTTCTCCGGGAAGCCGCTGGCCGGCTCGTCCAGTAGCAGCAGGCGCGGCCGCCCGGCCAGCGCACGGGCCAGCGCCACCCGTTTCCGCAGCCCGTAGGCCAGGGTGTCCGGCATCCGGTCGGCCAGGTCCGCGGCGCCGACCTCGGCCAGGGCCTGCATCGCGCGCTCCGAAGCCGCCGTTCATCGCGGTCCGAGCGGGGCAGCCCGAACAGCGCGGTCCAGACTCCGGCGCGGGCCGCCGGGGTCGCGCCGACCATGACGTTCTCGACCACGGACAGGCCGCGGAACAGGCCGACGCCCTGCAGGGTGCGGGCGATCCCGAGACCGGCCAGCCGATGCGCCGTGAGCCCGGTCAGCGGGCGCCCGTCGAAGGAGACCGTGCCGGATTCCGGCCGGACAAAGCCGCACGCGGTGTTGAGCAGGGTGGTCTTGCCCGCCCCGTTCGGGCCGATGATTCCGGTGATCTTGCGTGGGGCGGCCGTCAGCGATACGTCATCGAGTGCGGTGAGACCGCCAAACCGGACGGACACACCGCGGATGTCCAATGAACCATCGTTCACCAGATCTGCCCTTGCTCCGGCCCGCTTCATCGCGGCGCAATGAGCCGATATTCATTGCTGAGGCGAGGCGAGGCAAGAGCTGATCCCATTCGTGGCCAAACCGAGACAACTCCGATCGGGGGATCCCGGCGCCGGCCCGGATCGCCCTGCCACCTGGACGCCCTGGCCCGATCAATGATGGGCTTGGTCCGGGCGGTCAAGGGCCAGGGGGTCAAGGGAGGCGTCATGGCGATGAGCGGTGCGACCACCGGCCGGTCCAGGAACCTGATCCTGGCCGCGATGATCTTCGCCGTGGCGATGACGTTCATCGACCAGACCATCGTGTCCATCGCCGTGCCCCAGCTCCAGCGGGAACTCGGTTTGTCCGCCACTGGCGTGCAGTGGGCGGTCAACGCTTACCTGCTGTCGCTGGCCGCGCTCTTCGCTTTCGGCGGCCGGCTGGCCGACACGGTGGGGCACCGCCGGATGGTGACGCTCGGCGTCATCATCTTCGCGGCGGCCTCGGCGCTGTGCGGGCTGACCCCGAAGGGCAGCCTGGCCGAGGCGTGGATCGTGACGTTCCGGGCGGTCCAGGGCGCGGGCGGCGCGATCATGTTCCCGGCCGCGCTGGCGATCGTGGTGCAGACGTTCGCGCTCCGCGAGCGGGGCAAGGCGCTGGCCTTGTTCTTCGGCATCGCCGGCGGCCTCACCGCCATCGGCCCGCTGCTCGGCGGGTACCTGACCCAATGGACCTGGCGCGCGATCTTCTGGGTCAACATCCCGGTGGCGCTGATCGCGCTCCTGCTGATCTACGTGTCCAAGCCGGAGACGGACCACCAGCCCGCCCGGATGGACTACCGGGGCCTGGTCCTGATCGCCAGCGGGGTCGCGCTGAGCGTGTTCGGGTTCCAGCAGTCCGGCATCTGGGGCTGGGGGAACCCCGGCACCTGGCTGTGCATCGTGGCGGGCGTACTGCTGCTAGTCGTGTTCTACCTGGTCGAGCTGCGCACCCCGTCGCCGCTCATCCAGGTCAGCATCTTCCGCATTCGGCCGTTCCTGGTCGAGAACCTCGTGCTCGGCGTGTCCATGCTGGTGTTCGTCCCGGTGTTCTTCTTCGCCAGCGAGTACGCGCAGATCGCGCTGGGCAAGACCGCTTCCCAGGCCGGGGTGTTCCTGCTGTTCTTCTTCATCGGCTTCGTGGTCGCCGCGCAGATCGGCGGGCGGATGCTCGACCGGCGCGGGGCCAAGCTCCCCGTCGCCCTCGGCTGCGCGCTGGCCGCCGTGGGCTTCTACCTGTGGGGCAGCAAGGTCACCGGGCTGAGCTTCAACACCCAGCAGGGGTACATCATCGTGGCCGGGGCCGGCATGGGCTTCATGCTCGGCCCGGCCAGCACGGACGCCGTGAACCGGGCCTCCCGGCTGACGTACGGCGAGGCCACCGGCATCACCCAGACCGTCCGGAACTACACCGCCAGCCTGGGCCTGGCCATCCTCGGCACGATCCTGGTCACCGAGATGCGCAGCCGGCTCACCACGTCGCTGATCGCCCGCGGTCTGCCCACCGCCCGGGCCCAGGCCGAAGCGGCGGTGCTGGCCCAGTCCCTGAGCGGCGGTTCCGGCAGCGGTTCTGGGAGCACGGCCGCGATCCCGCAGTTCTTTCGCCTTGACTTCGCGTACGCCACGCGGACCGTGCTGTACGTGATGGCCGGGATCATGGCCGTGGCGTGGCTCGTGGCCATGATCGGGCTGCGGCGTGGATTGCAGGAGGAGACGCCAGCCCCAACGGCGGATGGCGTGGCGGTCGCTGGTGAGCCGGTGGAGGCGGCCGAGCGACCCGGCCGGCCGGTGCGTGAGTGACGTATGCGTGAAGGAAGTTTCCCCAGTCATCGCGTCCAGCCGGTGGCGAGATTCTCAATATCTGCGTAGGAGAAAGCCTCGGCGACGGCATGCAGGTCGATGATGTCGCGTATGACGAACCGGTCATGCCAGGCGCGCGCCTTCAAGCCGACCGGGTCGTCCAGCGACAGGGCGCGCATGCTCGCTCCGGGTGTTAGCTGGACCGTTATCATACGCGCCAATGGCTGACGGGAAGCCCGTCCAGGCTCACTGCGCAAGGGCCGGGATCAACTCCTGCTCCAACGCGCGCCGCGCATGCGGGCCCCGCAGCTGCCGCAGCCGGGGCCACACGCTCACCAACGACTCCCGGTGCAGGAACCGCTGAAGATCCTCGCGCTGGGCTTCGGCCAGCGGCAGCGCATACAGCACCATACGCTGACGCTCATCGCTCACGTCATACTCGCGCCGCCCAGACCAGGCCACATGCAGCGGCAGCACCACCGTACCCGCGGCCGGCCCGCTCAGCTCGTCCAGGGACGACGGCAGCCGACGCGCACAGTCGCTCCAGCGCAATGGGGGGCCGCGGGCCCGGCTGCCGCCCACCGGCGGCCCGGCCGAAGCCTGGCCGTGGCGTGGCTCGTGGCCATGACCGGGCTGCGGCGTGGATTGCAGGAGGAGACTGGCGGTCCGGCCGGCTGTGCGATCCGGCCGTGGCGTATTGCTGGTAAGCCATAGCGCGCCTCGTCGTGGCCTCCGGTGCCATGCGTCGCGGGCGGGAGCTTTGCCCACCAGGTACGTCCAGGTCGCCTGAGGTAACGACATTGTCTCCCTCCCGCTCTTATATTTCGATATTGTGTTCGATAGACTGTGGCTATGTGATGTTATCGATGTGAGTGAGGCGAGGGCGATGGCAGGCGGGCTGGTTCCCGGTGACGGGCAGCGTGGGGATGTCCCGCGTCCCGGTGCGCCCGGCGGGCCGCCGGCCGGTGCGGGGCCCGGTGCGGGGTCCGGGTCCGGCCCTGTTGACCGGCCGGCGGGCGGCGGTGACTGGTGGCCGGCGGAGGATTTCGAGGAGCCCTGGCCCGATGACGGCGTGATGCTGCCCCCGGATGCTAGCCCGGCGGATGGCCCGGGGGTCGTCCCGGCGGCCGGCCCGGATACAGGCCCCCAGGCCGGCCCGGCAGACGGCCCGGCAGACGGCCAGGCGGACGGCCGGGCAGACGGCCTGGAGGGGGTGCCGGGGGGTGGGATTGATGCGGGGTTTTTGTCCCGGGATCCGGTGCCGGGCCAGCCGCCCCGGTCCGGGTTTTCCTCCGGCGGCGCCTGTGACACCGCCGTGCCGGGCCCGGCCCTGGCCGGGTCCCTGCAGGCGGCCACCGGGGCCGGTCACGCGGGCCTGGATGATGATGAGCTGATCGGGGTGCTGGCCGGCTGGCAGAAAACCGAAGCGTGGGCCGCGGCGGGGCGGCTGGCCGCGGTCGCCGAACTGGCCGCCCGCCGCCCCGCCGGAACCCGCGCGCAGGCCGCGGCCCAGGCCGGGAAACCGGCGGTGTGGAGCAGGCACTGCGCCGATGAGCTCGCCGTCGCGCTGTCGGTCTCCCGGCGTTCCGCGGAGCGGATGATCCCTTTGGCGCATGACCTGGCCACCCGGCTGCCACTGACCCGCCAGGCCCTCGCCGACGGGGTGCTCGGGGACTATAAGGCGCAGCTGATCGCCGAGGCCACCCGGGTCCTTCCCGACGACGCCGCCGCCGGGCAGGCGGAGGCCGCGGTGGTGCCGGGCGCGGTGACCGGGAAGACGCCGGGGCAGGTCCGGGCGGCGATCGGCCGGGCGGTGCTGAAAGCCGACCCCGGGGCGGCGGGTAAACGCCGCCGGGAGGCGGAAAAGGATCCGCGGGTGGAGCTGTGGCGGGAGGATGCCGGGACCGCGGCGATCTGCGGGTATGGTTTGCCGCCGGATGCGGCGCTGGCCGCCGACCAGGCCATCACCACCGCCGCGCTGCGCCTGAGGGCCGCCGGGCTGGCCGGCACCATGGACCAGCTCCGCGCCCGCGCCTACCTGGACGCCCTGCTCGGCATGGACTCCCGCCCCAGCACAACGGCCCGTGGCACACCGGCTCCCGGCACCGAGCCCGGCACCGAGCCCGGCGGCGCGGCGGCGCCCGGTGCGGCGGCCCCCGGCACGGAAGCCGCCAGCGCGGGAGCGCCCGGCGCGGAGCCCGGCAGCGCGGGAGCCCGCGGCGCGGAGCCCGCTGGCGCGGAGCCCGCTGGCGCGGAGCCCGCTGGCGCGGAGCCTGCTGCCAGCCCGGGAACCCCCGGCGCCGAGCCCGGCGGCACGGAGCTGGCCCCGCCCGGCAGGCGCGGCATCCCGGGCCGCCGCGACCGGCGGCGGCGATCAACGTGACCATCCCGCTGACCACCCTGCTCGGCCTCACCGATCACCCCGGCGAAGCGGCCGGATACGGCCCCATCGACGCCGCCCTCGCCCGCGTCATAGCCGCCCAGGCCGCCGCCAATCCCGCCACCCCCTGGTGCCTCACCCTCACCGACCAGGACGGGCACCCCACCGCGCACGGCTGCGCCACACCCGGCCCGCCCGGCCAGCCCGGGCGGAAGAAAGACCCCGGCCGTCGGCCACCCGGCAGCCCACCGGGCACCAGCAGCGGGCCATCCGGCACCGGCAGCAGCCCGTCCGGCACCGGCACCGCGCCACCCGGCACCGGCGGCGGGTCCCCCCGTACCGGCAGCGGCCCATCCGGCACCGGCAACGGGCCGCGCGGTATGCGCAACGCGCCACCGTGCACGGCCACCGGGCCGCCCGGCACCGGCAGCAGGCCGCCCGGCGGGTACGGGACCTGGCGGCTGCAGCTACCCGGCGGCGGACCCGCCCTGACCGCCCGCCCCGAACCCCTCGCCGTCACCGGCTGCGACCACCGGCACGAAACAGCCGCGCACGACCCCAGCAGGAAACTCCGCCACCTCGTGCAGATCCGGGACGGCGAATGCACCTACCCGCCGTGTCTGCGCGACGCCCGCCGCTGCGACTTCGAGCACGCCATCCCCTGGGAAAAAGGCGGCCGCACCTGCGCCTGCAACACCGGCCCCCGCTGTCGGCACCACCACCACACCAAACAAGCCCCCGGCTGGGCACTGGAACAACACCAGCCCGGGTACCACACCTGGACCACACCCGCCGGACGGCAATACACCACCGGACCCATCACCTACCCCATCTAATTCTAATGAGCGCCCTGCTCGGGGAAATCACTATGGGTCTGTAAGAAGTTACTTAAGGTCAGAGAGTGACGCTGGAGCTCTGCTCCCTGGGAGCCCGGCAGCCGGGTGCCCACCACCCGGTTCACCAGGATGTAGCCGGCCCAGCAGGCGGCAGCGAGCAGAGCCAGGAAGGTGCCGGCGTAGTCGGTGCTCGGCTGTGGCCTGGCCAGGAGGACGGCGGCTGCGGCGGCGATCAGGGCGCACCCGAGGTCGAGGACGCGGCGCGATGCCAGCAGCGCCACCGACAACGGGCCGAGAAACTCCAGTGTCACCGCCACACCCAAGCCGATCGTGTCGACTGCCGCGTAGGGCGACAGGTTCATGGTGGCGAAGATCGCCCGTGCCGGCGGCGCCCGTGCCGGCGGCGCCCGTGCCGGCACGCGGCTATCGCCCTGCTCACGGACCTATACCGCCATCCGTCGTGACCCGCACAGATTAGTGCCCTCAGCAGGCAGGCATCTGGGGCTGGGGGGAGGGAGGCCGTCAGAGCACCGCGCCGCGAGGTCCCACCTCTACGGCGGCAACGCCCCGGCCGAACAGCACGATGAGGCGGCCACCGTGGCGGGCGCGCAGCGTACCGCAATCCTGGGCCAGCGCTGAGATGACGTGCTCGGTGACCTCGTCCGCGGCGGCCGTGCCGGGCTCGTCATAGCTGACGTCCAGATGGTCGCCGCCGACCAGTCGAATGCGCAGCACAATCTCCGCCATGGCCCCGCATCCTAGCCCTCTCGCTGGGAAAACAGCGAATGCCACGGTGCCCGGCGCACGGCAAGATGCTTCAGCCGGCCCGGCCTGAAGACACGTGCGGGCGGAACAGCCGGCGGGCGGCTTCGCTGACGTGCGTGCGGCAACGGGAGGGTCAGGTCAGCGGACTTCCGTGTACTGGCTGCGGTCCAGTTGCACGACGTTGGTGTAGTCGCTGCCCTCCGGCTCGGCGACGTTGGTGTACTGGCTGCCGTCCGGCTGCACGACAGGGAAGCTGCCCCTGGTGAGCAGCTTGCGCAGATGCCGCGTCCCGCTCACACCCGCGAGCCCGACAGCCGCGGCGGCCGCGAGGATCGAGCCGCCGAACAGCACGAACCCGCCGACGACGTGTCCCAGCAACATCAGGACCACTCCGGCCAGCAGGGCCACCGGCACGGCCGCCACCAGCAACAGCGCGAACAGCGTCACGGCGATAACGGCCTTGGCCGACCTGTCCGGGGTCCGCTCCGCGAACCAATCGGTCATCACGCTCACCTCTCACAACCCGGGGTTCTGCAACGGCCCGGAGCTGTCACCTGACACGATATGTCGTGTCCTATAGGACAACGTACGTCTCGATCGGAATCATCCCGTGATCGTCCAGCGCGCTGATCGACTCGCGCGGGACCCCGCGCGGTCGATCGCAGCATGACTGCAGGATGGCTCCGGGCGGAGTAGCCGCGCTACGCTTACCCGCATCGCGTCAGGGGAGGTACCGGTGATGGCGGGACCGCGAGATCCGGCGGCGGCGGGCCGCGGCCGCCTCAGGGCGGGTCACGCCGACCGCGCGCAGGTGATCGACGCGCTGAAGGACGCGTTCACGCAAGGCCGGCTGACCAGTGACGAACTCGACGCGCGAACGGGCCAGGCGCTCGCCGCGCGGACGTACGCCGAGCTGGACGTCATCACCGCCGACATCCCTGGCGCGCCCCGGCTGGATGACTCGCCCGCCCCGGCCCGCCGCTGGCCACTGGCAAGGGCCGTCGTCAAGTCGGGCGGCCTCCTGGTCATCGCGGCCGCGGTCGCTCACTCCGGGGACATCATCGATAATTCGGACCCCAACGGCCTCGGCCCCGGCCCCCATCATGGCTGGACTCGTCTGCTGCTTCTGCTGACCCTTACCGTCGTGGTCACCGCAGTTGTCATCCTGATACGCGGGGTGGCCGCCTCGGTGGAGCAACGGCGCTCCCGCAGGCAGCTGCCGCCCCAGCCGGACCAAAGCGGCGGTCAGGCCCCGGAAGTCCAGCGGCCCGGCCAGGTCGATGGTGACCCGGCTCTGCCCCGGGGTGACCGGGTTCCGCGCGGTACACGGCCGGTACAGGACACCGGATAACAGGCCACTTCCCCTTCAGCCTCGCTGAGGGCACCGAACGGCCGTGGGCGGCTGACCGGTCGTCGGCACGCGCGGAACGAGGGGAAAATGGAGTCATGGGTTCCGCGCCGGATGACTCTGCGGCAGGTAAGCCACGGGAATGGCT
>Ga0335081_10022945_pt1 | contig 10097 bp, 7 predicted proteins | sample Lox_Sample_35_FD_206713 | JGI IMG/M metagenome (GOLD analysis project Ga0335081, IMG submission 206713) | Soil microbial communities from Loxahatchee National Wildlife Refuge, Florida, United States - Lox_Sample_3.5 | ecosystem: Environmental > Terrestrial > Soil > Wetlands | place: USA: Florida... | reverse complement strand
CGGCGCTCTGCTCCCAGACCAGCACGTACGACGGGTTGTTGGTCATGTTCACGACGTGCGTGAACGTCGTGCTGCGCACCACCCCATACGGAGCCTCGGCATCGGTGGTGCCCACCTGCGCGATGGTGGTCCCGACCCCGGCGCCCTCGAACCGCTTCAGGTAGATCGTCACGTGCGCGGTGGTGGATGCGTCGAAGAGGGTCGCCGTCAGCTTGGTGATGATCGCGCCGTCGGGGACGGCGACCGACGCCGCCGCGACCAGCGGGCTGCCGCCGGTCATCGAGCGGAAGCCGTTGCTGTTGACCAGGTTGTTGCCGTCCCAGGTGACGCCGCTGTTCTGCGGGACGAAGTCGAAGCAGCCCACACCCACGTGCACCGTCTTCGCCGCGGCGTAGGTGAAGTTCGCGGCGGTGATGCTGCTGGACGGATCGATCTTCGCGCCGGTGACCGCGTTGCTGGCGAGCTGCGTGCTGCCCACGGCGCCGGCCTGGATCTGGCTCGCGCCGACGGCGCCGCTCGCCAGCTGCGTGCTGCCGATGGTGCCGGTGGCGATGTTCGCGCCGGTGATGGTGCTGGCCGCGATGTTCGCGCCGATGATGGTCCCGGCCGCGATGTTTCCGCTGGTGACCGCGCCGGAGGCGATCTTCGCGCCCGTCACCGCGCCGGCCGCGAGCGCAGAGGTGCCGACCGCGCTCGAGGCGAGCTTCGCGGCGGTCACCGCGCCGTCAGCCAGGTTCGCGCCGGTGACGCTGCCGCTGGCCAGTGCCGAGGTGCTCACCGCACCCGGGGCGAGCGAGGCCGAGTCGACGCAGCCAGAGCACGGGACGCCCGGAATGCCCTGCGGACCGATGGGGCCGGTCGCACCGGTGGCGCCGGTCGCGCCGGTGGCGCCGGCCGATGCCATCAGCGACCACGAGTCGCTCTCGTCGGGTGGAGTGCCCGTCACGGCCTTGAGCGCGACGTACGAGTTGCCTTCGTACTGGCAGACGTCGCCGGCCTGGTACGCGATGCCCGCGCCCCACGCGCCGATGAAGACGAACCCCGGCCCGGTGGCGCCCTTCGGACCTTGCGCGCCGGTGGCGCCCGTGTCGCCCTTCGGGCCCTGCAGGCCGGTCGCGCCGGTGGCGCCTTGCGGCCCGGTCGCGCCGGTGGCGCCTTGCGGCCCGGTCGCGCCGGTGGCGCCTTGCGGCCCGGTCGCGCCCGGGTCGCCCTTCGGTCCGACCGCCCCCTGCGCCCCCTGCGCACCGGTGTCGCCCTTCGGCCCCTGTGGTCCCGCCGGGCCCGTCTCGCCCGCCGCCCCGCCGCATCCACTGCACAAGGCGATCCAGACAGCCGCAGAAACTGCTGAGGCAATCGCACGGAACATGGAATGTCCCTCCCCTTGGTGCTGCAGGAGAGAGGCGTGCATCGCACGTGCCGCCAGATCCGGCTCAGGCCGGAGACAGCGCGGCCGTCAGCCGGCGCACGTCGGGCAGGTCCTCGAGCGCGCGCACCGCGGCGACCACCGCTTCGGCCTTCTCCGCCGGCCACCGCGCGAACGCGGCGCAGCCGCGGAACTTGTCGGCCGCCTCGTCGTAGCTCATCGGATTGGACGGGCTGCCCTTGGCGAACTGCGCGCGGCCCGACAGCACGCGGCCGTCCTTCAGCCGCAGGCGCAGGATGCTGGTCATCTTGTCGAAGCCGGCCACTTCCGCCTCGGGCGAGACGGTGAACTCGACGCGGCCGATCATCGCCTGCACGTCGGGCCGCTGCACCACCGCGTCGGTGAACTCGGCGAGCCCCGCCTTGCGTTCGAGCAGCAGGATCGCCATGCAGAACTCCATGCTGAACTTCGCCTCGAGCGCGGTCTTCGGCCGGTGATGGAAGAGCGAGGTGGTCATGCCGTGGTTGCCGCCCACCTCGACCTTTTCGATTTGCTCCGGCTTCAGGTCGTTCTCGCGGATGAGCCGCATCATCTCGCCCATCGCCGGGTGCGTGAGCGAGCCCGACGGGTGCGGCTTGATCGACACGCCCGGCTGCACCAGCGTCCACGGCTTGCCGAGCTTGCCGGCGATGGCAGACGGATCGTACCCGCCGCCTGCCGCCTGGAAGAACGCGAGCGGCGATTCGAGGATGGCCTCCGACGCGGTCCAGCCGAGCGCGGCGAGATCGGCCGCCACCGGGCCGGCCTCGGCCGCGCGGCCGGCGTGGAACGGCTTGGTCATCGAGCCGAAGTTGTTGCGGTAGCCGCCGCCTTCGCAGGCCGCGATGCCGAGGGCGCGCGCGGTCTGGGTCACATCGAGCCCGCGCAGCTTCGCGCACGCCGCCGCGCTGCCGAACGCGCCGATGGTGCCGGTGGTGTGGAAGCCGTCGCCGTAGTGCCGCGGCGAGATGGCCTCGGCGATCTTGCACTCCACCTCGACGCCGACCTGGTACGCGAGCAGCAGATCGCGGCCCGAGCCGCCCCCCGCCTCGACCTGCGCGAACGCGGGCGGCAAGACCGGTACCGTCGGGTGCGTCAGGAGCCCGTAGATGCGATCCTTCGCCACCGAGAGCTGCGTGTCGTCGTAGTCGTCGGCGTGGATGAACACGCCGTTGGCGAACGCGGCGAACCGCGGTGCGACTTTCAGCGGCGTGCCGATGATGCTCGCACGCCCCGGCCCGAGACCGAGCGACGACAGGTAGCGCTGCAGGAGCGGCGACAGCGCCGACACCGATCCGGCCAGCGCCAGCCCGAAGCCGTCGAGCATCGACTTCTTGCCCAGCGCGACCAGCTCGGGCGAGAGATCCTCGGGTCTGGCGGCGACGATGAACTCCGCCACCGACCGCGTCAGCCCCGGCGACTGCGGAAACGCGGCTTTTCCGGAAGGCCCGGGCGCGGCGAGCGCGAGCGCCGGCGACGCGAGGGCGGCCTTGATCAGGTTGCGGCGGATCATTTCGCCTCCAGTCGCGAGTAGAGCCGCAGTGCGTTTTCGCCGCCGATCTTGCGCTGCAGCTCCGCCGGCAGCTGCGCGAGCATCCCCAGCATCGCCTGCCAGCGCCGCCCATCGCCCGCATAGTGCTGATCGGAGCCGATGATGAACCGATCGGGAAACTGCTGGAACAGCTCGAGCCACGCCGGCCGCAGCCGCTCGCCGTCGAGCAGCGGGTTCAGGCCGGGATTGCGCGGATCGATCTTCAGCTCCATGAACAGGTTGGCGTGCGCCTTCAAGAGCCGCCGGCAGAGGTCGGGCGTGCGCAGGCCCGTCCCGTCGGCGCCCGCGTGCGCCCAGACGATGCGCGCGCGCTTGTCGTGATCGAGCAGCCGCTCGAACGCGGCCAGGTTCCCGCGCAGCGCCTCCATGTGCAGCACGATGGGCGCGCCGCTGCCGCCCGCGATCCCGGCCAGCAGCAGCATCAGCGGATGGTCCGGCGGCGCCGACTGGTACGGGGTGCCGCCGGCGAAGTGCTCGACGGTGATCTCGCCGAAGCCGATGGCGCCCGCTTTCAAGAGCTGCTCCGCGCGCGCCCGGAACGCCGCCGCGTCGCGGCTGTCCTCTTGGATCATCGCGTTGAGCGTGCTGCCGCCCGCGATCACCGCCAGCTTGCCCGGCGGCCCGACCGCGGCGAGCAGCGCCTCCTCGTCGAGCCGGCCCGGGTGGTCGAACGTGTCGGGCGGCGTGAGCAGGAAGATGCGCGCCGCGTCCTTCTGCGCCTGCGCCGCGCGCACCCCGGCCGCGAGATCAGCGGGCTCGAGGTGCGCGTGCGCGTCGATCGCGAGCGCCAGCAGCAGCCACGGCATCAGTGTGACGTGAAGCCCATGGTCGACGCGGTCTGCCCGTCCGCCTCGTGGCCCAGGGTGAAGTCGAAGTAGTCGTTGACCACGTAGTGCTCGATGAGGTCGGGCCCGCCGAGGCCGAACGCGCCTTGCCCGTCGCTCTCGGGTCCGGGCAGCTGCATCTTGGTCACCGCCGTCGCCGCGTCGTCCATCTCGGCGATGAAGCGGATGTTCGAGCCGTGCGCGTAGCTGAAGTCGAACGTGCTCGAGCCTTCCGGATTGCCGACGTCCACCGTGAGCGCCCCGCCCGGCCGCGCGTACGGGCCGGCGCCCGCCTGCAGAAGCGGAGCGCCCGGGCTGACGGTGGTGAGCGTGTGCACGCGGCCCCACAGCCAGTTCGACGGCGCGCCGAACTGCGCGGTGGTCGCGTCGTACGCCGAGGCCATGGCGATCTGCAGCTGCTCCTTGCAGCTGTGCGTGTGCAGCACGGCGTTGGTCGACGACACGTCGTTGCAGAACGTCGCGCCGCCCGAGTTGTCCGGCAGGGTCAGCATGTAGAGCAGGCCGCGGATCTCGGCGCTGAAGTCGGCGCCGAACGACCGGCCGCTCGCCGCCGCCACCACCGCGATGTCGTCGTCGAAGACGTTCGACAACACGGTGCGAAGGAACACGTGGAACAGCAGGCAGCTGGCCGAGTCGCGGTTGCGGGTCGCGTCCGGATCCGCCGGGCTCTGCGGGTTGATGCCGGTCAGGCCGGTCGGGCAGTCGTAGCCGTCGGTGGCCCAGGTGGCCATCATCGCCATCGCCGCGCCGTAGCTGCCGCCCGAGCCGGCCGGGAACGAGGGCGCGAACAGCTTGGCCAGCAGCATCGAGTGATCGGTCTGTACCGCCTGCATGTCGCTCACCGCCATCTTGCCGGACGACGTCTTCGCCTTGAGCAATTCGGCGATGCGCGAGTAACGCACGTCGGCGGGGTCGTCCCAGTCGAAGCTCAGGTACGGGTAGAGGCCGGGCGGCGCGGTGCTGGTGTAAGGCAGCTGTGCGGCGACCGCGAACGGGCTGGCGGTGTAGCCTGCGGGATCGCTGTTGGCGGTGACGAAGTAGCCCTTGGCGGGATCGACCCCGCGCGGGAGGACGCTGTCCGGAACCCAGCACGCTGCGGCGGGCAGGTTCGAGCCGGTGCCGGCGCAGTTGTCGCCAGCGGTGCCGCTGCCCCACTCGAAGTTGCCCGACTGGCCGTCCATCGGGAACCACGGGAACCCGACGACGAAGGTGGTCTGCGGATTTGCGCCACCTTCGACTGCGGCGACCTGGTCCTCCAGCCACTTGCGGCGCGGCACCAGCGCGTGCGGGTCGTAGCCGATGTGGCCCTGGTCGTCGGCGAGCACGAAGTTCTGCGCGCCCACCGCGTAGTCCTTCAGCGCGCCGAACGCGGTGCCGGCGGCCTCGCTGGTGTCGCCCACCGCGGTGGCGACGTTCAGCGCCAGGTAGCCGCGCGTGTCGTTGGTGATGTCCTGGCCGGTCCAGCGCGCGCTCACGCCCTTGCCGGTGGTCTGGTCGAGGCTGACGAGCGGGCCGTGGTGGGGCACGATGGCCACCGTCACGTTCTGCGCCGCCCCGCCGCGCACCTGGATCGAGAACACCTTCGCCACCAGCGGGACGACGCCGCTGTTGAACACCGCGCAGCCCGCCAGCGCCGGGGCCGGGCAGCCGCTATTGCCCGCCGGCACGATCTGCTCGAGGTACAGGTCGGTCACGTCGTAGCCCACCACCGTCGCGCCGAACGCCACGTGCGCGCCGCGGCCGATGACCACGATGGGAATGCCGGGGAACATCGCGCCCTGGATGTTGAGGCCCGAGTTGTCGCTGGCGGTGAGCGAGATCAGATGGAACAGCGGCGGGTACTGCAGCGCCAGGTGCGGGTCGTTGGCCAGCATCGCCTTGCCGCTCGACGAGTGTGCCGCATCGACCACCCAGTTGTTCGAGCCGGCGCCGGTGCGCATGGTGCCGAAGAGCGGCTGCAGCGCGTCCATGCGCGACGAGAGCTGCGCGAGCGCGCGGCCCCACGGCGCCATCACCGGAACCGCCGGCGCCGCCGCCTCGTTGGCCGCGCTCTGCCGCGGCGCCACCGGGCTCGCGTCGGTGTCGGCCAGCGTGAACCCGTTGAGCGGCTGCTGCGCGCGCACCCACGCGGCGAACCGGCCGAGGTCCTCCTTCGACCCGCCCGGCCCGAAGACGCTGGCGATGGTGCCGTACGCCGTCTCTTTCTCGATGGTCTCCGACAGCTCGAACTGCTGCAGCCGCGCGATGGCGAGCGTGTCCTGATCGGTCCACTGCGGGATGTCGGCCGGGGTCCAGGCCGCGCCGCCGAGCGTCGAGTACTCCCACGGCATCTGCGTCGGGTGCGCCGCCAGGTAGGTGAGGTACGCGTTGACGCCGCCGGCATACGCGTCGAGCAGCGCTTTCTGTGGAGCGTCGAGCGCCGACACCAGCGCGTCCTCGATGCGCTGGCCGTCGCGGGTGACGAACAGCGTGAGCAACTGCGTGTCCTGCGGCACCGCCGCCGCGCCGAGCATCGACGCCAGCCGCCCGCGCGCCGTGCGGCGGAAGAGGTCCATCTGGAACAGGCGGTCCTGCGCGTGCAGGTAGCCGGTGGCCGCGTAGCAGTCGGCGGCCGCGGCGCAGAACACGTGCGGGATGCCCTCGGCGTCATAGGTCACCGACACATTCGCGCCCAGCCCCGGAATCACGCCGGGCGGCCGCGGCGGCGGCATTACGGTGAGGACCACCGACGCGCTCGCGCCGTTGGAGGTGGCGGTCACGGTCGCGGTCGGCGGGTTGGTGGTGCTCACCGCCGCGGGCGGATAGTAGGTGACCTGATCGCCGAACGTGTCGGAGAGCGCGCCCGGCCCGGACAGCGTCCATTGCGCCTGCTGCCCGGCCTTGATCACCGTGGGGCCGCTCACCGTCTGCGCGCCCGAGGGCAGCAGCGTGAGCGAGACGTTGTTGCTGCATCCTGCCAGAAGCCCGACCGCGGCGACGACGAGCGCTGCGCGCATGGGAATCTCCGGATGTGAGTGAGGCGCTGCCTTATCACGCCCCGCCACCGCGCGCGACGGGACTTCCGACGCAAATGTTGCAGGCCGGCGCGGTGGCGTCTTCCTTGCACGCAAGAACGGGCGGAGGCGCGATGAACAAGCCGAAGCCGGAGTACCAGCGCGCGGTCGAGGTGGCGTTGCGGTCGCTGCACATCGTCTCGATGGGCATCGTGCTGGGCGGAATCGCCGCCGGGGGCACCCGGCAGACGCTGCGGCTCTTCATCGTCGCCACGCTGGCCACCGGTGCCTTGCTGCTCGCGACGACCCTGGCCCGCGGCTGCCTGCGGCTCTCGCAAGGCGCTGGCGCCGCGCTGCTCCTGAAGCTCGCGCTGCTCGGCCTCGGCAACCTTTTCGAGGGCGCGCGGCTCGAGTGCTACGTCGCCGCGACCCTGCTGACCTCGATCGGCTCGCACATGCCCGCCACGTGGCGGCACTATCCGGTGGCGGATGGACTGCGCGCGCTGGCCGGCCTGGGGCGGCGGACGTCCTGATGGCGTAGACTGCCGCGCATGCTGGTCGCGCTGCTGGTTCTCGCGCCGATTCTCGCCAACGACCGCGTCGCCGTGTGGGACGCGAAGGACCTCGCGCCCCGCGAGCACGATTCCGTCGTCGTCGAGTTCGACACCGCCAGCGCCCGCCTGGTACCGAAGGGCGCGCCGCTGAAAGCGTCCGGCCGCGCCATCGACATCGAGCTGCTCGCGCCGCCGGTGGGGCCCTTGCCAAACAGCACCGGCCTGCCCTCCGCGTTCGAGCGGCCGGGCATCGAGAGGCTGCTCGACGACCCGCGCTTCACCGTCTGGCGCTACCAGTGGCGGCCGGGCGTGAAGACGCCGATGCACTTCCACGCCAACGACGTGGTGGTCACCTACCTCGCCGACGGCGTTCTCGCCTCGACCACCGCCGACGGCAAGACCAGCCTGAACCCGCACTCGTACGGCATGACCAAGTTCAGCCCGCGCGGCCGCGCCCACTTCGAGGAGCTGGCGAAGGGCGAGGCGCGCGCGGTGATGGTGGAGCTGAAGTAACTTTCGCCGGAGGGAGCCATGCTCGCGGTCCTGTTGTTGCTCGCGGCCGACGTCATCCGCATCGGCGTGCTCAACGATCAATCGGGGCTCTACTCGTACCTGGGCGGCACCGGCTCGGTGCTGGCCGCGCAGATGGCGGTCGACGACTCCGGCGGCAAGGTGGGCGACACGCCCGTCGAGGTGCTGTCCGGCGATCACCACAACAAGCCGGACATCGGCGCGGCGGTGGCGCGGCAGTGGCTCGACGTGGAGCACGTCGACGTCATCGCCGACGTGCCCACCTCGTCGGTGGCGCTGGCCGTCTCGCAGATCGTGCGCGACAAGAACCGTGTCTTCCTCGCCAGCGGCGCGGGCACGAGCGACCTCACCGGCAAGGCGTGCTCGCCGAACACGGTGCAGTGGACCTACGACAGCTACGGGGTCTCCAACACCGTCGCGCGCGCGGCGGTGGAGGGCGGCGGCAAGTCGTGGTTCTTCCTCACCGCCGACTACGCCTTCGGCCAGGCATTGGAGCGCGACGCCACCAAGGTGATCGAAGCGCACGGCGGCAAGGTGCTCGGCAGCGTGAAGCATCCGCTCTCCACCGGCGACTTCTCCAGCTTCCTCCTGCAGGCGAAGGCGTCGGGCGCTCAGGTCATCGGCCTCGCCAACGCCGGCGGCGACACCGTCAACGCCATCAAGGGCGCGCACGAGTTCGGCATCGGAGGAGGCCAGAAGGTGGCGGCCATGCTCGTCTTCCTCGGCGACGTCCATGCGCTCGGCCTCGAGACGGCGCAGGGCCTCACGCTCGCCGAGGCCTTCTACTGGGACAAGGACGACGCGACGCGCGCGTGGTCGAAGCGCTTCCTGGCGAAGATGGGCTACATGCCGAACTCCGGGCAGGCGGGCGTATACGCCTCGGTGCTGCACTACCTGAAGGCGGTGAAGGCGCTCGGCTCGCACGCCGACGGCGCGGCGGTGGTGGCGCAGATGAAGAAGATGCCCACCGACGACGCGCTCTTCGGCAAGGGCTACGTGCGGGCCGACGGGCGGAAGATCCACCCGATGTACATCTACGAGGTGAAGACGCCCGCCGAGTCGAAGGGCGAGTGGGACCTGTACAAGCTGATCAAGCCCGTGCCCGGCGAGGAGGCCTTCCGGCCGCTCGCCGAGGGCGGCTGCGCGATGGTGAAGTGATGGACTACCTCAATCTCGGCCGCACCGGCCTGAAGGTCTCCCGCATCTGCCTCGGCTGCATGAGCTACGGCGCGCCCACCAGCGAGCCCGGCGGCGGCCGGCACGCCTGGACGCTCGGCGAAGAGCAGAGCCAGCCATTCCTGCGCCAGGCGCTCGACGCCGGCATCAACTTCTTCGACACCGCCAACGTCTACTCGAGCGGCGCGAGCGAAGAGGTGATCGGGCGCTTCCTCGCGAGCCACGCGCGCCGCGAAGCGGTGGTCATCGCCACCAAGGTGTGGGGCGTCATGCGCAACGAGCCCAACGGGCGCGGCCTGTCGCGCAAGGCGATCTTGTTCGAGCTCGACCAGAGCCTGCGGCGCCTCGGCACCGACTACGTCGACCTGTACCAGATCCACCGCTGGGACGACCGGACGCCCATCGACGAGACGCTCGAGGCGCTGCACGACGCGGTGAAGTCGGGCAAGGTCCGCTACATCGGCGCCTCTTCGATGTACTCCTGGCAGTTCGAGAAGTCGCTCATGCTCGCCGAGCTTCGCCGCTGGACGCGCTTCGTCTCGATGCAGAACCACTACAACCTGCTCTACCGCGAGGAGGAGCGCGAGATGATGCCGCTCTGCCAGAGCGAGGGCATCGGCGTCATCCCCTGGAGCCCGCTGGCGCGCGGGCGGCTGGCGCGGCCGTGGAAATCGGAGAGCACGAAGCGCTTCGAGACCGACAAGTTCGGCACCAGCATGTACTCGCGCACCGAGGAGCTCGACCGGCCGGTGGTGGATCGGCTGCAGGCCGTGGCGCAGCGGCGCGGCGCGGCCATGGCCACCGTGGCGCTGGCGTGGATGCTGTCGAAGCCGTTCGTGACCGCGCCGATCGTGGGAGCGACCAAGGCACATCACCTGGCCGATGCGGTGGCGGCGCTCGAGCTGAAGCTTTCGCCGGCGGAGATTGGCGAGCTGGAACAGCCGTACCAGGCGCATCCGGTGCTGGGGTTCGGATAGACGGCCGCGTCGATCGGCCGCATCCGGTGAACGCGCGGCGTTCCCGTGCCGATATCGGTGAAATGCA
>Ga0335081_10022943_pt1 | contig 10098 bp, 9 predicted proteins | sample Lox_Sample_35_FD_206713 | JGI IMG/M metagenome (GOLD analysis project Ga0335081, IMG submission 206713) | Soil microbial communities from Loxahatchee National Wildlife Refuge, Florida, United States - Lox_Sample_3.5 | ecosystem: Environmental > Terrestrial > Soil > Wetlands | place: USA: Florida... | reverse complement strand
CCGTTGACGGCAAGGATTGCCTGGACAAGGTGACTTCGGCCGACCCGGATGTGATCACCCTGGACGTGATGATGCCGCGCCTGGACGGCTGGGTGACCGCGAGCCAGCTGCGCAGGAACCCGGCGACGGCGGGCATCAAGGTGGTGCTGATCACGGCGCGGGCGCAGGAAGACGACCGGTCCCGGGGACGCCAGATCGGCGTCGACGCCTACCTGACCAAGCCGTTCGATCCGGCCGAGATGATTCGCGTGGTCCGCGAGCTGGCCGGCGCGCCGACCAGCGTCTTTGACTGAACTGCGAGCCGGGAGCGCGCCGTAGCCTGAGCCAGTGATCCCCGGCGACATCGCCACGGCGCTCGGCGTGCGCGCGTCCGGCACCTGGCGGCCGGCACCGCCCGGGGCCGGCGCCGCGCCGGGAACCTACGCCACCTCGCTCCCCTTCCTGCTGGCGAGCGCGACCGGCCGGGCGCCGGGAGAGGTGGCGGCCGGCCTGGCTGCCAGGCTGCGCGGGGCGGACTGGGTCAGCGCCGCGGCCGTCACCGGCGGCGGCTACCTGACCGTGACCGTCGCCCGCCGGGCGCTCGCGGCCCTGGCCGTCCGGGTACCGGCAGCGGGCGCGGCGTGCGCGGCCAGCGACGCCCTGAGCGGCAGCAGGCTGACGGTGCCGGACGGCGCCGCGCTCGCCTCGGCCTCGAGCTGGGACGAGGCCTGGCGGATGGTGGCGGGCGAGGTCACGGGCCGGCTGGCCAAGGCCGCCGGCGCTGCGGTCCACGTCACGACCGGTCTTGAACGCACAGCTCCCACCGGTCAATCCGCCCTCGCGGCCGGTGCCGCGTTCGCGGGGTCCGACGCGATCCGGTACGCGCTGGCCCGGACGGCGCGGGCCCGGGCCGGCTCGATCGACGCGTCGCGGTGCGTTCAATCTGACCTGGGTAATCCGTTCTTCGCGGTCAGGTATGCCCACGCGCATGCCGCGTCGGTCCTGCGGTGGGCCGCCGACCTGGGCATCGACCGCGGCCGGCCGGATGCGTTCCGGCCGGGGCTGCTCGCGCATCCGAGCGAGATCGAGCTGCTCGACGTCATCTCCTGGCTGCCGGAACGCGCCGCCTCCGCGGCCCGCCGCCGACGGCCGGACGCGTTCGCGCGATACCTGGAAGACCTGTCCGGGGCGTGGCTCACCTGCCGGGAACACTGCCCGGCGCTGCCGTTCGGCGGGCGGTCCGCGCCGGGCGACGGGCCCGGGGCGGCGGCGAGGCTGTGGCTGGCGGCCGCGGCGCGGACCGCGATCGGGACGGGCCTGCGGCTGCTCGGGGTGGCGGCGCCGGACCGGCTGTAGCGCTGCGATACGCGCGCGGCTTGTGATAATCGCGTCGTTGACGTATGTTCTGGGACATCATGTCGCTGCGCCGGGCCCTGGCTCCGGATTGTCATCGGCGCGGTTCGAGCGTCGGCAAAGTGGGTACACCACGCGGTGAAAGCCCCCTGGACGTTGACAGCCACAGCCTGGTACCCGGTCCTGTCTGCCGAGCCTTCGCCTCCCCGTAGGCCGGCAGGAGCGTACCCGGAACCCGGCCGTGGGAGCGCCTCCGGACCCTGGGCCGCTGGCGCACGGACTGCAGGCTTCTCCCGCAACTGACGCACGGCTCGAAGGAATGCCTTGGCCACGCATGGTGTTAAGCTGGGTGCCGCGCCTGATACCCCGCCGTGGGGAACGGTGCTCGCCTGTCTGCCGCTAGTCCCGGTCCGCATCCAGCGGAGGGCTGCGGCTGCCACAGACATACACCCAACCTCACACCGCCGAACACTCGCGCCGATGCTGGTTACCGCGGCGCAGGCCGCGACCGGAGGACGGCGCGCCGGGCCTGACAGCAGACCGGCCGGGTGCGGGGCAGCGCGGGGACGGCGGATTGCACAACAAGCGGCCCGGCCGATAGGCCGGGGCCTGACAGCGGGTGGCAGCGACCGAATCCGCGGTCGGCACCCGCGCCCCGGGAAGGACCCCTCGTGAGCGACACCACCGATCTGATGACCGGTTCCTCCGGCATACCCGAGGAACCTCCCTCCGCGTCCGCATGGCCCGCTGCGGCAGGGGACACGGCGGCGGCACCGGCCGGGACTTCCGCCGAGCCCGCCGGCGCGGTACGCTCCTGGCCGGATGGGGACTCCCATGCTGGTGAGGCCGTACGCTCCGGTGAGGCACCGCGATCGGGCGAGGCGCGCTCGGCCCCGATCGCCGGCACTGGCCGCCGGGGCGGCACGGGTCTGTCTTCGTTGCTCCTGCCGGAGCTACAGCGGATCGCGCAGTCGATGGGCATCAGCGGCACCGGCCGGATGCGCAAGGGGCAGGTCATCGCCGCGATCGAGGAGCGGCAGGGCGGCGGGGCCCGTGGCGGCGGGGGCGCGCAAGGCAGCGCGGGGACCGGCGCCCAGGCAGCGCGGCGGGGCGCGGGCGGTGGCAGCCCGGGCGCGAAGAACGACAACTCAGTCCAGCGGGAGGCGCCTGCGGGAGCCGGCGCTGCCCGCCCCTTTGAGCAGGACGCCATGGAACTTGAGACATCGACGCAGCCCGGTGTGGGCGGCAATGCAAGCGCAGGCGGGATCGGCGAGGGTTCGTATCAGGGCGGCCGCGCAGCTGCGGGCATCGGCAGTGCCGCCGCTGCCGCGGCTGTGCCCTCGGCCGGAGTGCCCGTGGGCGTGAGCGATGCCGCCGGCCGCGAGGCACCGGGCCGCGACGGCTCCGGCCAGGGCAGCCCGCAGCGGGACGAGGCCCAGCAGCAGGGCGAGGGCCAGCGGGACAGCCGCCGCCGCCGCGGAAGCAACGGCCGACGCGATGAGGCGGGCGGTCGGCGCGACGACCAGCCCCGGGCCGCGAGTGATGGCTCCGACCAGCACCGGGACCAGCGGGATTCTCGCGACTCGCGGGATTCCCGCGACTCGGGTTCGCCGCAGCGCGGCGACCAGCAGGGCGGCCGGCCAGACGACGACCGGGACAATCAGGGCGGCCGGCGGGGCAGGGACAGGTTCCGCAACCGGAACAACAACCGGGGGCGCCGCGAGCGCGGCGGCGACGCCGAGCCGGTGATCTCCGAGGACGACGTGCTGATCCCCATCGCCGGCATCCTGGATGTCCTCGACAACTACGGCTTCGTCCGCACGACCGGCTACCTGCCGGGGCCCGACGACGTGTATGTCTCGCTGTCCCAGGTGCGCAGGCACGGCCTGCGCAAGGGTGACGTCATCGAGGGCGCGGTCCGCCAGCCCAGGGAGGGCGAGCGCCGGGAGAAGTTCAACGCGCTCGTCCGGCTGGACAAGGTCAACGGGCTGGACCCGGAGCAGTCCAAGTCCCGCCCGGAGTTCGCCAAGCTGATCCCGCTGTACCCGCAGGAAAGGCTCCGGCTGGAGACCGACCCGTCGATCATGCCCACCCGGATCATCGACCTGATCGCCCCGATCGGCAAGGGCCAGCGCGGTCTGATCGTGTCACCGTCGAAGGCGGGCAAGACGCTGATCCTGCAGGCGATCGCGAACGCGATCACCAAGAACAACCCCGAGTGCCACCTGATGGTCGTGCTCGTCGACGAGCGGCCCGAGGAAGTCACCGACATGCAGCGCACGGTCAAGGGCGAGGTGATCTACTCGACCTTCGACCGGCCGTCCGAGGACCACACCATGGTCGCGGAACTGGCCATCGAGCGGGCCAAGCGGCTGGCCGAGATGGGCCACGACGTGGTCGTGCTGCTCGACTCGATCACCAGGCTGGGGCGCGCCTACAACCTGTCCGCCCCGGCCAGCGGGCGGATCATGTCCGGCGGCGTGGACTCGACCGCCCTGTACCCGCCGAAGCGGTTCTTCGGCGCGGCGCGCAACATCGAGCACGGCGGCTCGGTCACGATCCTGGCCACCGCCCTGATCGAGACCGGGTCCCGCGCGGACGAGGTGATCTTCGAGGAGTTCAAGGGAACCGGCAACATGGAGCTGCGGCTGCGCCGTGAGCTCGCCGACAAGAGGATCTTCCCCGCCGTCGACGTGGACGCCTCCGGCACCCGCAAGGAAGACCTGCTGATGTCCCCGGAGGAGCTCAAGATCGTCTGGCAGCTGCGCCGAGTGCTGCACGCGCTCGAGCCGCAGCAGGCGCTCGAGGTGCTGATGGAGCGCATGAAGGAGACCAAGAGCAACGCCGAGTTCCTGCTCCAGGTGCAGAAGACCACGATCGGCAGCTAGCTCCCCGCAACGGGAATCTCCGCATCCCCGGGAGCGTTGCAGCTACTGGCACTGGCCGAGACACTAACGCGGTACCGGTTCACGCCCGTCATCCCAGGCGCATGGCGAGGCGACCCGGCGACCGCCGAGAACCAGGAGTCACGACATGAAGCCTGATATCCACCCGGACTACGTGGTGACCACGGTGACCTGCACCTGCGGGAACTCCTTCACCACCCGGTCCACCGCCGGCAACGGCGTGATCCACGCCGATATCTGCTCGAACTGCCACCCGTTCTACACCGGCAAGCAGAAGATCCTGGACACCGGTGGCCGGGTCGCCAGGTTCGAGCGCCGCTTCGGCAAGAAGCAGTCTGGCAAGTAGGTCCCGCAGCCCGGTGGATGCACATCCACCGGGCTGAGTGTGTCCGAACTCGCCAGAATGCCTGGAGGAAACCGTGTTTGACCGGCTCGACGAGCTGGCGGGCGAGTACGCGGCACTGGAGCGGGATCTCGCTGACCCTGCCGTCCACGCCGACCCCGACCGGGCCAGGGCGCTTGGCCGGCGGTACGGCAAGCTCGGCCCGATCGTGCACGCGTACCGGGAGTGGCAGCATGTGCGCGCCGACGAGGCCACCGCGCGCGAGCTCTCCGCCGAGGACGCGTCGTTCGCCGCGGAAGCCGAGCAACTGGGGCGCCGCCGCGCCGAGCTCGAGGACCGGCTGCAGCAGCTGCTCGTCCCCGGGGACGAGAGCGACGCCAGGGACGTCATCCTCGAGGTGATGGCCGGGGAGGGCGGCGAGGAATCGGCGCTGTTCGCCGGCGACCTGCTGCGCATGTACCTGCGCTTCGCCGAGCGCCACGGCTGGAAGACCGAGATCCTCGACGCGACGACGACCGGCCTGGGCGGGTACAAGGACGCGACGGTCGCGATCAAGGCCAACGGCCGCGGGGTGACGCCGGGCGACGGCGCGTGGTCGCTGCTGAAGTACGAGGGCGGCGTGCACCGGGTGCAGCGGGTGCCGGTCACCGAGTCGCAGGGGCGCATTCACACCTCCGCCGCGGGCGTGCTGGTCATGCCGGAGGCCGATCCCGTCGAGGTCACCATCGACCCGGCGGGCCTGCGGGTGGACGTGTTCCGCTCGTCGGGACCCGGCGGCCAGAGCGTGAACACCACCGACTCCGCGGTACGGATCACGCACCTGCCGACCGGCATCGTCGTGTCATGCCAGAACGAGAAGAGCCAGCTGCAGAACAAGGAACAGGCGATGCGCATCCTGCGCGCGCGGCTGCTGGCCCGGGCGCAGGAGCAGGCGGACGCTCGGGCGGCGGCCGAGCGCCGCAGCCAGGTCGCCGCGGTGGACAGGTCGCAGCGGGTCCGCACCTACAACTTCCCGGAAAACCGGATCTCCGACCACCGGGTCGGCTACAAGGCATACAACCTGGATCAGGTCATCGACGGTGATCTCGACGGGGTGATCGGCGCCCTGGTGACGGCCGACCGGGCCGAGAAGATCGCGGAGTCCGCCGAGCGGGCCTCATGAGCCTGCTGCTCGACGAGATCGCGGTCGCGGCGTCCCGGCTGGCCGAGGCCGGCGTGGAGTCGCCGCGCTCCGACGCCGAGCTGATCGCGGCGCACGTGCACGGCGTGGCCAGGGGCGGGCTGCACGCGGTGCCCGATGCCGCGTTCGACCCGCGGTACTGGGACCACGTCGCGCGCCGGGCGTCACGCGAGCCCCTGCAGCACATCACCGGACGGGCCTACTTCCGTTACCTGGAGCTCGAGGTGGGACCCGGCGTGTTCGTGCCGCGCCCGGAGACCGAGGTGATGACCGGCTGGGCCATCGAGGCGCTCGGCGAGATGGACACCGCCGAGCCGGTCGTCGCCGACCTCGGCACCGGATCGGGCGCGATAGCCCTGGCCATCGCCCAGGAGATGCCGCGCGCGCGGGTGCACGCGGTCGAGGCCGACCCCCTCGCGCGGCAGTGGGCCGCGCGGAACATCGCCGGCGCCGCCGCGGCGGCACCGCACGTGTCCGGCCGGGTCACGCTGCACGGTGACGACTTCGCGAGCGCGCTGCCCGGGGCGTGCGGCGCGGTTGACCTGGTAATCAGCAATCCGCCCTATATCCCGGTCGGGTCCTGGGTGCCGCCCGAGGTGGGCGAGTACGACCCGGCCACGGCGCTGTGGGGCGGCGAGGACGGGCTTGACTCGATCCGGGTGGTCGAGCGGGTGGCCAGACGGCTGCTGCGCAGCGGGGGCCTGGTCACCGTGGAGCACGGCGCGCCCCAGGGCGCGGCCGTCTACTGGCTGTTCGCCGAGGAACGGGGCTGGCGCGGAACTCGCAACCACGCCGATCTGGCCGGCCGGGACCGGTTCGTCAGCGCCACGTGGCAGGATGAGCCGGCATGAGCGCGCGATATGACTGCGCCGGCGCGGCAGGCCTCGCCGAGGGACTCGCCGCCGCGGCGCTGGCGCTGCGCACCGGCCAGCTTGTCGTGCTGCCCACCGACACCGTGTACGGGGTCGGTGCCGACGCGTTCTACCCGTCCGCGGTCACCGCGCTGCTCGCGGCCAAGGGCCGGGGCAGGGACATGCCCCCGCCGGTGCTCGTCGGCACCGTCCGCGCCGCCACGGCGCTGATCGAGGACCTGGGGCCGTACGGCAAGGACCTGATCGACGAGTTCTGGCCGGGCGCCCTGACCATCGTGTGCCGCGCGAACCGGTCGCTGACCTGGGACCTGGGCGAGAGCCGGGGGACGGTGGCGGTCCGGATGCCGCTGCATCAGGTCGCGCTGGACCTGCTCAGGGAGACCGGCCCGCTGGCGGTGAGCAGCGCCAACCGCACCGGGTCGCCGGCCGCCACGACCGCGGCCGCCGCGCAGGAGCAGCTCGGCGACGCCGTCTCCGTCTACCTGGACGGCGGGCCGTGCGACGCGGACGTGCCGTCGACGATCGTGGATCTCACCGGGGCCGTGCCGAGGCTGCTGCGGGCCGGCGCGGTGTCCGTCGGACGGCTGCGCGAGGTCGCGGCGCTGTCGACTGGCGGTGATGTCGCTCCTGGCGTGTGAGCACCCTGCTGGGGGAAGGGTGCTCTAGAGTTGTCGTAATGTGTACATCCCGTCGGGGCGTGGTGGCCGACTGTGCCATGGGTGGTCACAGTGCCTGAGTACGTGCTGACCCTGCTGGTCGCTGCGGCGGTCACCTACCTGCTGACGCCCCTGGTGCGCCGCGGGGCGATCGCGGGACACGTCATGCACGCCGCCCGCGACCGTGACGTGCACGTGGTGCCGATTCCCCTGCTCGGCGGGCTGGCCATCTACGGCGGGCTGGCGGCGGGGTTGCTGGTCGCCGCCCAGCTGGCGCCGCTGCGCACCGTGCTTCAGGGCGACCGGATGGCCGCCGGGCTGTTGCTGGCCGGCGGGCTCATCGTGGTCGTGGGCGTGGTCGACGACCGGTGGGAGCTGAGCCCGATCAGCAAATTGGCCGCCCAGGCGGCGGCTGGCGGCATCCTGGTCTGGAGCGGAGCCCAGCTGAGCTGGCTGCCGGAGCCCGGGACGGGCGACGGCTCGCTGATCCTCACCCCGAACGAATCGACCGCGCTGACCATATTCGTGGTGGTGGCGACCATCAACGCGGTCAACTTCATCGACGGCCTCGACGGGCTGGCTGCCGGGATTGTCTGTATAGCGTCGATCGCCTTCTTTGTCTATTATTACCGGCTGACCCAGCTCAAGCACCTGCCCGAGCAGGCCGGGCCGGCGCTGGCCTCGGCCGTGCTCATCGGTGCCTGCCTGGGCTTCCTGCCGCACAACTTCTACCCTGCCCGGATCTTCATGGGAGACACGGGCTCGATGCTGCTCGGGCTGCTGCTGGCGTACGTCCCGATCTCGAGCATCGCCTCGCTCGACCCCGCCAGCCTGCACGGGGCCGTGAACAGGTTTCCTGAGATCCTGCCGCTGCTGCTGCCCGCCACGATCCTGGTGATCCCGTACGCGGACCTGCTGCTGGCCGTGGTGCGCCGGACCAGGGCCGGCACGTCGCCGCTGGCCCCGGACCGCAAGCACCTGCATCACCGGCTGCTGGACATCGGCCACTCCCACCGTTCCAGCGTGCTGATCATGTATCTGTGGGCCGCGCTGTTCTCCGGCACGATCGTCTGGCTGTCGGTCACGAGAACCCCCCTGTTCACGCTCGCGGTGACCACGGTGGCGGCGGTGCTGGTGTTGCTGCTGATGTCGATGCCGAGGCTGCGGTGGTGGGAGCACGGGCGGCACGACAGGGCCGCCACCGCGCGGGCGGCGGCGGCCGCTGCCGCGCAGGGCCGCGGCACCGCGGCCCTGCCCACGCTGGGCGCTGGAGCCCCCGCCGCGGCGGGCGGCGCCGCGGCGGCCGCATCCGCGCCGAGCCTGGCCGCGCCAACCTCGTCCGCGCCGGCGGCATCCGCGACAGCCCCGGCCGAGCCGGACCGGTCCGCGCCGTCCCCATCGGTGCCTCCCCAGCCCGCGCCGGGCAGGTCCACGCATGGCAGGCCCGAATCCGCTCCGTCACCGCCGTTACCAGTACCGTCGCGCCCGCCCGTCATGCCGGCCCGCCCGCGCTGAGGAACCACACCGCGGTCACCTGCGCTCACGCCGAGCGCGCCACGCCCAGCACCGGGCGCGCCCGGATGGCCAGTTACCTTCGTCACGTTAGGTAACCTGCTGAGCCCATCGCCGGAGAGCTTGTGATATCTTTCACGAGCACCCACTCGAAGGCGACTGAGAGGCCCGTGATACCTTTCGCTCACCCGGCGACGCAGCCGCGCCGCCGGGTGAGGTCGCGGCATGGTGCCACTCGGGCATCAATGGGTCCGCATGGGTCAGGAAGTTTCGGTCGAGCTCTTCCGGAGTTTCATAGATGGTGGCGCAGTATGCCCGGATCGCCCGGCGATCGGCCGCGGTGGCGGCCGCCGCCGGCCTGATCATGGTGGTGCTCGCCGCCGTGCTCGCCGGTGGCAAGGGCCTGATCGGCGCCGTGGTCGGCGTGGTCGTGGTCGCGTTCTTCTTCGGTATCAGTGTGATCGTCGTGGGCCGCGCGGCGCGCGTGAGCCCCCAGGCGATGATGGCGACAGCGGTGGGCACCTATATCGTCAAGATCCTGCTGCTGCTCGTCTTCGTCGGGGCGTTCCAGAACACGACCGCGTTCAATCCCAAGGCATTCGGCCTGACCGCGCTCGTCTGCATCCTGGCCTACACCGGGGCGCAGGTGATCTGGTCCATCCGGCTGAAGGCACTGTACGTCGAGCCGGACGGGAAACGGTGAACCGTGGGGCACCCACAGGACCTGGACGGCGCAGGCCGGCCCGCGGACAGTGCTGCGGCGCCGCGGCCGCGGGCGGCCAGCCATGAGCGCCGCGGGCGCCGGCCCGGGCAGCAAGCAGGATCCCCGGGTACCCAGAGAGGGCACCGGCTGGGCGGTCGTGAGCTACCTGATCGGGGGCATGGCGCTCTACGGTGGCCTCGGCTGGCTGATCGGGCGGTGGACGCACATACCGGCGCTGTTCCCGATCGGCCTGCTGCTGGGCATGGGCCTGGCGCTGGCCATGGTGATCTTCCGCTTCGCCAGGCAGTGATGGCCCGAGCCGCAGCGCCGGGCAGGGACGGACGCCGGGTAGCCGCACTCCCGGTAGCCGGACGCCCGGGTAGCCCGAGGAGTGCACGGTGAGTGACGCCCGCGTGATGACGACGGCCAGCGGCTGCCACATCTTCTCCGGATGCGGCTACCCCGCGCCCTCGATCAGCGACTTCTACTTCAAGCCCATCTTCACGATCGGCCCGTTCCAGTTCACCAAGCCGATCCTGCTCGCCATCGTCGCGCTGCTGATCGTCGTGATCTTCTTCTTCTTCGCCTTCCGCA
>Ga0335081_10022942_pt1 | contig 10098 bp, 10 predicted proteins | sample Lox_Sample_35_FD_206713 | JGI IMG/M metagenome (GOLD analysis project Ga0335081, IMG submission 206713) | Soil microbial communities from Loxahatchee National Wildlife Refuge, Florida, United States - Lox_Sample_3.5 | ecosystem: Environmental > Terrestrial > Soil > Wetlands | place: USA... | reverse complement strand
GCCCCGATCCGGCTAGGCTCCAGTCTGGTCCTCTTGTGTCTCTCGGGCCAAACCATCCAATAGCTCTTTAAGCGCGGCTTCGCCTGCGAGCTTCGCCGCATCCCAACTTTCAAAGCCATCCTCCGACCATTTCAAGCCGAGTGGCTTGGTCAGTCCATGAATGCTCCAGCGCCAACGTAGGCCGCGACGGCGGACCGACATAACATATTCGCCCAAAGGCAAAATCTCCCTGCCGCAAATGCGGGAAATAGGCCAGATCCAAAGTCCCGGCAAGGCGTTATCTCCTGGATTCCTGCCGCACCAAGCGCTGAATTCGAGCTGGCAGTGTGCGCAGCCGTGGCGGATACCACAGTGCAGTGAGCTCAAGTTTCGAACGGCGTCTTGACCTACGTCAAGGTGCGGGTCGCGTGGACGCTCCATATAGCAAGGGGAGGAATCGCATGTCCGCACCAGCCCGAGACAAGCCTGGATCGCTGTTGCAGCCGATCGGGCGATGGTTCAGAACGCGAGCTGATCGGGCCGATCTTGATTTGGCTGCCCTAAGCGACAGTGAGGTTAAGCATATAGCTGACGATCTCAGCGTGTCGCTCGCCGAACTCTACAAGCTCGCCCGATCCGACCGCAGAAGCGCCGATCTGTTGAAACAGCGCATGGCGGCACTCGATCTCGATTGTGAAGAAGTGGCGCGGCTTATGCCGACAGCCATGCGGGACTTGCAGCGCCTCTGTTCCCTGTGCAGTCGCCGAAGGCGCTGCGCCCAAGATCTTGCACGAACTCCCCTTGACCCCAGGTGGAAGCAGTATTGCCCAAATGTCGCAACCCTGTCGGCGGTCGATGCGATGCCATGGGCCGCACGCCGCGATTGGTAGCGGACAAGCGGCGACGCCAAGGTGCCGCGGAAAATGAGGAGAAAGCCATGCAGCTCAGCAAACCTCGTGACGGAATTCTTGCCCGCCTTTCGGCCATCCGATCCCTTCTCTTTCCTCGGCCTGAGTTTACATGCAGCGACTGCGAGCGATGGGAGAGCTGCGGATTGCCGCCCAATGATGATTGTGTCATCAGGGCAGCACAGTTAGAACGGGGCGACTGGAAATTGCGGCGTCAATTCAAGGCACTGAGCCGCACAGTCGGTCCGATGTGATGAGCGAGATGCATCGCTTCGGATAGGCAAAAGAACCAGCGTTGCTCTTTAAGACTGATGCTAGGTCAAATGACGACTTTGCGACACTATGTTCCTGAGTGTTAGCCGTTATGCGCTCGGGCAGGCCCAGGATAAGTCGAAATAGGTATATTTGTTTTTATGCACGGCTCCCCGAGCACGCCTCGACGGATTTATTGCCCGGCTTGGCTTGCGGTTGACCACTCACCACGCCGCTTCCTCTGGTCCTGGTTGCGGAGTTGGCTCAAGTTGTGGCGTCACCGTTTCCATTGATCGGCGGCCGGATCTGTGTGGCGCGATGAGCCGCCCAAAGCCCGGTTGCCGCGCAAAATCGTTGCAGCTACTTGATTACCGCAACGGTCGGATGCAAGATTGTGTACCGGCTCGCGTTAGTCGAGGCACGCCGTGGACCAACGCGCATTTATTGCGCAGCTTAATGTAGCGCATTTTCGCGGGCAGTTGGCCAGCGAGGATGACGACGCGAAGCGGCGAATAATTATCCGCTTGCTAGCCGCGGAAGAAGCCAAGCTAGCACTCTTAAGTAACGTGGATCAGGGTTTACGGCAGCTTTTGGGCAGGGCTGCACATCAGGCCATCGATCTTTTCGACCGTGAGCGGCCGGAGCGCGATCAACACGAGAGCGAGGCATGGCTAGCCGAAATGCTGGATCGGATGCCTTTCGCAGTTGGTTTGATGGATCACACTTGTAACTGGATCATGGCCAACCCCGCCATGCGGCGGTTTGCACCAAGGCAAGCTCTCGCGTGTGATCCGCAGCGTGTCCTGCGGTGTCATGCTTTTGATGCCCAAGGCCGCGCGCTCAGTCCGAGCCATTGGCCTAGTGCTCGAGCTTTAGGCGGGCAAACCGTCTATCCTGGTATCGAGTTCACCTATGACACCGATGATGGGCAAAACCTCAAGTTTCGTGTCGCAGCCGTGCCAGTCCGGTATGCGAGCGGCGGTATTCCGGGAGCGATAGCGGCGGCAAAGGAATTGGAAGCACTCTGAGCAACCGTGCTTGTTGAGAAATCATTGGACTGGAGACAGACTAAAACGAAAGTTGTTAGCTTGCTTGCCACTCTCGCCAATGCGTCGGTCGCAAATCGTCTATCAGCTTTTTTGTCTGAGCGTTGATCCAGCCGTGGAGAAGGCGGCGGCACGGAAAGACGAGAGCGTGTGCCCCGTCATAGTCGATAACGGCCAACTCAACATCGCGGTCAAACGGAGCACTCGCTATTGGCTGCCATTGCATATCGAAATTGTCTGATGGCACAATTACAACGCCTTGATCTAGATCAGAAATTCCTGTCGCCTGGGCTGGGTCCGAAATGCCAAGAGCCCTGAGCGCCACGACGACTATCGGTAAAGCCTTCGCCTCGTTCGATAGCCCGAGCTGGGAGCGCCGCGACCCGGAACATATTGGGTATTACGGTTGCAGAATCCGCCGTTGCCGCTCAGCGCCGCCATGCACTGTTCGTATGTAGAAAAACCGCAATTAGAAGAGCCACCCATTTTGCCGCCGTAATCCGCACACCATGGATAGTTTTGAGTTTGGGCAGCGGTGCTCATCGTAGCGATACCGGTTACTAGGGCGGCCCACAGCAAAAGCTTCATAGATTTCTCCTGCAAATCGTGAAACGGCTAAGAGCTTCCCCACACGCTCGCGACATCAGGTGCTACGCGTAATCTGCCGATCCGCATCATGCACCGACCTTTGACCGAACCAATCCATTGCCCCTGAACGCTAACTTCTTGAACCGGCTTTTGGCGTTGATCTAAATCAATTTGGCTCGCGCCTCACCTTGTGGGCTATTAAAAGCGATGATGCGCTCCGCGTCGCGATGCATACGCTCGGCGCGAGAGTATCGATCCAGATGCTCGGAAAAAACGTTTAACGTCGCTCCCGCACCTGCAATCCAACGCGACGGCCTCGTCGTGCTAGATTCGTTGACGGGACCGACACACCGAGAACTGACTTTTGCGCTTGGAACTGATAGAAGCCGCACAAGTCAACTGACTGATGACACGAGTGTTATCGATGCCCTGGATACCGAACGATGCCGAAAGGCACACACACAAGGCGACAACGTGGGCGTTAAAGGAACTCTGGGCGAAGGTTGCCAACGAGGCCGTGGAAAGAACCCGGCGACGAAGGCCGCGCAATTAGGGAAGCCAACGCTGTGATCGCTCGACAAGCCCGAGCGGACGACTAACCTTAGCGCCTCGCCACACCAAGTGAGGCACTTTGTCCTGTTCTTGCGCGCGGCAAAAAATCTACAGGCCCGTCGGCGCTAATTTGATAGGAACCATTGGCACGGAGTGGGACGCCCGGCTGAAATGCACTGAGCAATAGACCTGCCCCGGTTCTGTGGCACCGCCGCAGAAGAAAAACTTTGGATCGGACGGGTCACCTACCGGCCATCGGCAAGTGTGATCGTTGAGCTGCATCAGCGTGCAGCGCTGGCTTTGCGGAATGAGTGCGTCCTGTACTGATGGCCCCCGATCAACGTCGATGCGGGTGATAACCTCAAGCCGCTCGAAACGGCCAGCCATACGCGTCACTCGGGTTTGCATAATGCCCCTCATAATCGGGTTCGATCATTGCCAAATCCAGGGGCGGCGTGAACAGCGTTGCTTGCATTCACCGTTAACCGCTGGTTGGCGAGCTCGCGCACTCTCACTGAGAAACGAGGCGCGGCACACCCCGTCGAACATCATCAAGCTGCCGAAGCTGCTGGCCAAGTGGCCAACACCTGAACGCTATTCACGAACTGAGTGCACGGGTCGGCAACCTTGTACGGGAACATGCACACCGGGAAACGGGACCGCAGGTTGCCTTTCTGAAAGCCGAGCCCCGTGCTGCCCGACGGAGGAAATCCCGCACCCGGCTTTGGCCAATTATGCCGATGCAGGGGACCCCAGGTTTGCGCCAGATCAAAACCGCCCGCGGCCGTCAGGTGGCTTATCGGCCCGCATAGGGTATTCGCCGACCTAGCGTATCTGTCCGCTTTTTTGGTCGCGATCAGGGGCGGCCGCTCAACGGCGGCGCGGCCGGTGTGTGGTTTTGAGGCAAGACGGTACTTCCGTAGCCAGTCTCGTAATTAGCCTGCGCCTAGTTGTGAGCGGGCGCCGGATTAAGCTGTGTTGTTTTTTCGGCGGCCGCTTGACGACCGGCGATGCGGCCCATCACTAGGCAATTGCTCAGGGAGCCGCCACTAATGTAGTCGTCGTAGTAGGGTGTTCCTGCACCTTCGCCGACGGCATAGAGACCAGGAATAACGCGGCCATCGGGCTCAAGAGCCTGGGCGTTAGTATTGGTGGTGATACCGCCGAAAGTCAGCGCGATGCCCGGGACCAGCGGATAGAACGCGTAGAAGGGCGCCGTCTGAACCTTGTAGGCCAGCAATGCCTTCGGCGGATTAGCGCCGAGCGCTTTATGGTCTTGCTGTACGGCGACATTGAAGACCTTCACTGTTTCGGCCAGCGCGGCTGACGGACAGTTGATCTTCCCAGCCAGTTCATCCAGCGAATTCGCCTCGACGATCGGGATGCCCAGCCGATGGAAAAGCGTAACTGAAAACGCCACGTTCGGCAGCTTGCTGGTGTCCGCATCGAAGATCAGTGCCACCTTCTGGCCGGGCTGGTTCAACGCTGCCTTGCCGTGGGCTACATAGCCACGCGACTCATCGACGTAGCGTTTGCCATCGCTGTTGATTCCGACGCAGTAAGGTAGCGCAACAGCAGGATTGCCAGCTGAGACTTCCCGCGGGGATATTGCAGCGACGTGAATTGAAGTCAGGCCCGCCATGTTGGCTAGGCCCGCACCGGCCTCTTGCGCCATCAGCAGTCCGTCCCCGGTTGCCCAGGTGCGACCGCGGACTATCATGCCATCGGTGTTGGGGCTGACAAATTCCTCTAACAGAAGCTTGTTGCCGCCGTAGCCGCCCGCAGCAATCACGACTGCATTCGCCAGATAATCGACAACGCCATCTGGCCCAACCGCCCGCACACCGCTTACCCGTCCGCGATTGTCCATGATTAACTGCTTCGCTTTCGTATCGTACGCGACCTTGCCGCCAACTGTCGTGAAACGCTGACGCAACGTTCCGAGAAGGTCCGGCATTCCTGCATAGGCCGCTGGTGCGGCAAGCGCGTTGTCGAGCCGATATGGCTCGTCCCGGATTGGAGGCAACAACTTGACGCCGTTCTGCTGCATCCAAGCGACATCCTCGCGGCCATGGTCCATTATCAGGCGGTAAATGGCCGGGTTGCCGTGGCCCGGACTCTTGGCAATGAAGTCCTCCAAAAACTGCTGCTTGGCCTCGGCTGTGTCCGCGCTGGGGATGGCAAAAAAACCGCCCGCGAGGCGCGAATTGCCGCCGCTGCTGCTTTCGGGCATCTTTTCCAACACAATGACATCGGCGCCATTCTGCTTCGCTTGAAGCGAGGTCGCTGTTCCAGCCATGCCGGTGCCGATTACAATCACATCGTGCTGCTCACTGCGGCGGCCGGGCGGGAGCAATTGCGCACTCGCAGGCTTCATGACGGAGAAACTAGTGGCACCCACACCGAGCCCTCCCAAGACATTGCGTCTGCTGACGCGTCGAGTGCCTTTCGACATGTCATTCCCCTTTAAACTCGTTGAAGTGAAGTGAAGGCTTTGATGTCAGTTAATACACGGACTCCCGGCTCTTCTTTGACATAGATCAATAAACCGTCGGATCAGCGCTATGCCGCAGACGCCAAATTGCTGCTTTGCGGGTTTCAATGGAGTTGACCGGGGAGCGCAGTATTATGTGACGTGAATATGGTCTGGGTTGGAATTCGCGCTAACGCAGCTGGCTTTGTTAGTTTGAGGCTTGCCACATTGGCTTTGCCCTCATCCCGGCGGCGTGTCGCGGTGGCCGACCCGGCCATCTCGCATCATGGATCGTTGCCGCTTTTAAAATAGGTGAAGAGCTGTTGGCTTGCCGGAATGCCGGTTCTCTCGTCCCCTTTGATGATCAGCGAATGTCCGGCTCTTGGGGGCTATCTGTCAGTGGTGGCTTCGCCTGGTTCGTTCGTGCGAGCTGGGGCCGCCTGGCACTTTGCAAAAAACCGATGTCCGCCGTCAGGGCAGCTAGGGCAAAATCGCAAAGAGTATTTGCTGGCCAGGGCGTTGTCCGCTTTTTCGGTCGCGATCGGGTGGTAAGCCCGAGACCTTCGACTTCCGCGGCTTTACGCACTTTTGCACGCGACCACGCAAAACCGGCTCCTTCGAGAGATCCCGAGCTGAAGCAGAGCCAGACAGTCGCCTGGCTTGGAATTGTTTCGCTCAATCTGCTTCAAATCCCTTGGCCTTAAAAACGGCGATTGCGGCCGGCGAAACTAGGAACTGAATTAGCGCTGCGGCCTCTTTCGCAGACGAAGACTCAGTATCCACAGCCGCCATGGATGTTGCCTTAATAGGCAGAAGTTCAGACGGGACCAGTCCTACAACGGCAACTTGAGGGTCGGAGATCAGCTCACTCAATGTAGTAATTCCCATCTCCACTTTTGCATGCGCGAGCGCCTCCGCGATGGCCGAGCCGTTGGGATAAGCCTTGGCCTTCGTTTCCAGTTCTGACGCCGCGACATCTAGCTTTTTGAGGTTGTGCGTCAGTAAAGCGGTAGCGGGACTACGGTCTACTAAGGCAATTGATTTTGCATCTTTGACGATGCGACGAAAATAAGAGACGCTCATCGGCTCCGACGGCTTAGTGCCGGGTGTCATTCCGACCGCGAATGGGGTTGCGGGCAGGATTGTTTTGCTTTGGAGAACCAATCGTCCCGTCCTTGCCGCCTGCCCCCATCCCGACCCGGCAACAATAACCAGGTCGGCAGGCTCGCCCTTGCTCAAGCGGTCCAACACCGCTGCCGGACCGCCGTAACTGACCTGAACTTTGTCCCCGCTACTACGCTCAAACTGAGGAATTAAGTCCCGCAGCACAGAGCTTACAGTCCCCACAGACAGGACCTTGATTTCCGCTGCCAATGCCGACGAAGAAAATTCGATCATCAGAAGCGCGAGAGCGAAGATCGATCTCATGAACCGGCCCCATTGTAGACTGAAAATGCTAAAATAGATTGGTCACCGCACGCAAGCGCCTTGCGAACTAAACTATTGGGGCTCACGCCGGCGCACCTCACTGAGATGGCTGACCGTCCGGCGCGATGTCCACGACGCGGTTGGCACGACGCCTCGGCTGCGCAACGCAGCGCGTGTCGGAAGTTGGGGCATGAACCGACCTGACGCGAGCCGTCCGAATCGACCCGAATGACCCACAACTGCTGTCATCCAGCGCGGATTTCTTGCAATGCATACTCAGCCCCTCGCTCGGGAGCGACCGCGATACGCATTGCTGTCCCCGTAGTAGGTGGGTGTTATGAGAATTTTTCATTTATTGCCGTAACGTTTTGATGATCGGGCACCCGCTTCAGCAGAGTTAGCTCATGTTTACTGTCAAACCCGTCTTCATCGGCTGGATTGCGCTCCTTTACCAGCTGCCGTTACAGCTCTTCTTTACCTTGTGGAGCGCAGTGTTTTTCGGCAGCCTTATCGGTTCGATTCGCGTTTTCCCGAACAATTCTGCTGTTCCATTCGTTCTTTTTGGCGCGATTGCGTTTTTAGGGTTTCCGCTGGTCGCTTATTTCGGGAAAAAGCTGAATTATGCTCGGACTGAATACAAGTTCTCAGATGACCGACTTGAATTTGAGGAAGGCTTTTTTAACGTAACCGAGAAGGTAATTAAATTTAGGGACGTCAAAGAGGTGACCCTTCGGAAGAACTTTTTCCAGCGCATGTACGACCTTGGCACCGTCTACTTGGCGACTGATGCGACTGGCTCATGCAGACCGAACATTTTCAACGCCCTTGGATTCGGTAACGTATCCGCAAGTGGAATTGGCGTTGTGGACATACCCAATCCAGATGAGACGTTCGAGAGAGTGAGACGTATTGTCGACACACAGAAGATTTAGGCGCCTTTGGGCAGGACGGGGTCCCGACGACGTGATCAATAGGACGGGCCGATCGTCTGGAAGAAACCTCGACTTCCCTTTTAGCCCGCGCCATTTGCTGGCGAAGATTCGTGAACACCTGGGGTAATAAGCCAAACTTAATTGCTGCAGCGTCGCGACCGCGCTCATCCTCGACTCTATGTGCAGCCTGTCACCTTAAGAGCAACGACCTTTCCTGATATGGAATACGTTCCAAACAAAGAGATGCTTCCTAATACAGTTGCTTTGTTTTCCTCAGGCGTTCCCAGTACTCGGTTATTAGGCACGAATTTTGAAGTATCGGGATTCACATTTATAATGGTGAAATACCAACGAAATATTTCGCTGTTTGGGCGCGCAACGCAATAAGCGAAAACAGAACACACACTCAATGCAACTGAGCTGCGCGCTTCCATGCCAGCTCGATCTTGGCCAGCCCGCCTACAACGGTTGTGTTGCTGTAGTGCATTTCATCCGTACTGATCGAATCAATGGTTCGCTTTTAGCAAATCACGCGGCGCTGGCGCTCGGCAGATTGTCCCTGCACGCCGGGACGTCGGCTGCCCGCTGTTAGTCGCGCGCGCGTTGCTGCCTGAGCGTCAAGTGGGAATTAACTAACAGCCAAAAACCCCGGAGCGAGGTACCGGGGCTTCCGCCAGGCGATAGTCGCTGCGCTCACGCAGCGACTAAGGAAGGCGCGTTTTTCTTTCGGCGATAGATCAGAAATCCGATGCCGACCAAACCGCCGAGGAGCATTGTCCATGCTGGCGGTAGCGGGGTTGCAGTAGCACCGTTGGGGCCGCCCAAGACGGAACCTTGGGTTTCCAGGTAATAAACGTCGAACGCGCCGGCGAGCGTTCCTGCAATGAGGAAGGTATAGCCGCCAGTCGGATCGGCCCATGCGGCAAATAATGCGTCCTGTCCCCACACAGGGTTGTTCGTAATAGCGAAGATCAGCCCATTGGTGTCGATAGGAATAGTCGTGTCGCCGCCAAAAATGTCCGTGCCCCCATTGTCACGAAAACCGGTCACTCCGCCGTAATTACCTCCGGGGGTCGCCAGAGTGATCAAAGACAGATCGAAAGTATCGGTGCCAAAAGTAATAGTGCCCGAGCCATTTAAGGCCTGACCACCTACCACATCCAGTGTTACGACCGCCGTGAACGACGGAGGAAAATCCCCGCTGAAATCATAAGTCACCGTCGAGGCATCGGCGGCCGGTGCCCAACACAAAAGGGCGGCAACCGTTGCGACCGAGCCAAAAAAGGCAGGTAACCCGAACCAACGGTTGCCCATAGGTACCCCTCGGTTGAGGAACATCAATAGCGCTACCGCGTCCCGACAGTCAAGGCAGCCACTCCCTCCTGCCGCGACGCTAAGCGGCTAAGGAGCGGAGTCGCCTCATGTAGGCATCCGAGGCTGGTTGAAACCGAGCCACTGAAGGCAACGCGGGCCGACCGCGGTCTGGCATGCGGCACCGGCGAGCCCCCGTGGCGTTGGGGTGCCGTCGCACCTGACTGATTGTGCTGCCGGCGTCCAGCTCGTCGTAATGAACCGGCTTATGACCAGGCAGCTGGCATGGCCGCAGCGCCTTTTCGCTTGGTCTGCAGCGCCAGCAGGCCAATCAAAAACAGTCCGCCCATAAACAGAGGCAGCGATGCCGGCACCGGGGTGGCACCGGCGCCACCGCTGCTCGTTTGAGTGACGCTCAGCGTGACCGGGTAATCACCACAGCAGTAGCCGTTGGGATCGTCAATGGAGTTCGCAAGACCGTACACGCTTCCGGTCCAGCCTAAGTTGAAATCCTCGCCGCTATTATTGGTGGCGAAGGAAAGGCCACTGAAATCAACGTAGGACGCGGTTGGATAGACCCACTGCTGATCGGCGCCCGCATAGCCCGAGAGGCCCGTGATGTTGTAGCC
>Ga0335081_10022941_pt1 | contig 10098 bp, 7 predicted proteins | sample Lox_Sample_35_FD_206713 | JGI IMG/M metagenome (GOLD analysis project Ga0335081, IMG submission 206713) | Soil microbial communities from Loxahatchee National Wildlife Refuge, Florida, United States - Lox_Sample_3.5 | ecosystem: Environmental > Terrestrial > Soil > Wetlands | place: USA: Florida... | reverse complement strand
TGCCGTGGCCCCACGGGTTCGATCGTATGGACGGCCGAATCCGTTCATTGTTTCTGAGCCCCAACAGCCTGGCGGGCTTTCTCGCCGCAACCCTGCCCCTGACCATCGCCTGGTCGGTTTCAGATCGCTCTCAGCTTGTGGCTCGGGGAGCGTGGCTGCTGGCGGTCCTACAGGCGGCTGCGCTTGCGGCCACCGGGTCGCGAGGCGGGTGGCTGGCGGCGACGGCCGGTGTGATGCTCACCCTGACAATGATGGGATGGCGGCTGGTGGCATGGAGAAGCCTGTTGACTGGGATCGCGCTGCTGGGATGTGCGGGGGGATTGATCGACCGGCTGCATCCAGGGCTGCTTCAAACCCGGCTCGCCTCGCTTGTCCATCCGTTAACGGCCGAACCATTTCGGTATCTGATCTGGCAAAGCTCGATTGACATGATCAAGGCGCGCCCGTTGACGGGATGGGGCATCGGCGCATTCGGGATTGTGTATGTGCGTTTCAAGTCGCCCGCGTTTGAGGGGGTCACGCAATACTTTGCTCACAATGACTATCTGCAGATGGCGGCGGAGCAGGGGTTGACAGGACTGGCCTGTTGGATCGGTCTGATCGGCGCCGTCCTCTGGATGGTTGTCGACACACGGCGGTGCCGCCGTCACCAGAGGCGGGGCTTCCATCCATCGGCCGCCATTCCAGCCCCCGGAGATCCGATCATGCTGGCCGGGGCGGCGGGAGGAACGGCGGCCATCCTCCTTCATAGTCTGGTTGATTTTGATCTGTACGTCCCCGCCATCCTCACGGTGATGGCCATCTTTCTGGGTTATCTGCGATCGTCATGGCAGGCATCGTGCGGGCACCTTGATCGCGACCGATTGTCCGCGCCGGCAGGCGGGGGGGCGACGGCGGGGAGCGGGATTCGTGTTGCTGTTGTGGGGATCACCTGTGTGGTCGCGGCGTTGTGGGTGGGACGAATATGGTATGCGGAGATGGCCGATCGGGCCGGGCAACGACTGATCAGCGAAGGACGGTACGAGGAGGCGATCGACCGGTTCGTGGAGGCCACCGCGTGGAATCCGAGTCAGGCAGCGTATCATTCGAATCTCGGATCGGCCTACAAGATGTGGGCCGACCGCAGCCGTCGACTGGATCTGCTGGTGCAGGCGGAATCACAGTTCCGCCTGGCGACGGAATTGGCCCCGTTCGACTATCGCTATTATTTGGATCTCGGTCGTTTTTATAGAATCTATGCCGTGTTCTCATCGAACTTTGTGCAATTTGATCCATGGGGCGTCTATCGGCGCGCCGCCGAACTGTATCCCGCCAACACCGTCATTCGGCTGGAGTTAAACCAGATCAGCCCTCCATCCCCTGGAGCAGCTCCGAGCGTTGTGAACACGGCTCGGTCCGCCTGAGAAGATCGTCGCGCCTCCATAACCGGTGACGCTGATCCGCCGCCGAGCACGGAGTCCTTGTGCCGGGGGGATGCATTCCAGCGGCTTTCCGGCCGCGGATGTGCGGTGTAGCGATCCGTTTCCAGACGATCGCGCCGATTAGAAACCACCTATGCCAGACCAAATGCAATGTGATCCAGCCTTCCGTTGAATCAACATATGGATGTTCGCCTCGTTCGACACCCCAACATCTTGATTTTCCTCTTGACATGAGCGATTTTCTGTCGTATCACTGAATCGAATCGGATGGAACATACTGTACAGCAATTTTCCTGTCAGTCCGTCTATGCCCGGCCCGTCACCTGGCTGAATCGGCGGAGGGTCGTTGCATGGGGTGGGTGAACGTTCCGTTGATTGGTCTTGACGTCGGTCACGGGTCGATTAAAGCGGTCAGTTTGTCCGGTCGGCACCATTCATCTGTCCTGTTTGCAGGCCTGGTTGAACTTGCCCCGCCGGAGACGGTGATGGTCGGCCCCCGCATATCCTCAGGACTTGCCTCCCTGAGCGAGGAATATCGGCTGGCGCGCCAACCGGCGGCGGTGTCGTTTACCGAACGGGCTCTTTTTATCACTTCCCTGACGATGCCCGCGATTCCCGATGATGAGTTGACCGAGGCGCTTCGATGGGAGGCGAAGAAGCATTTCTCCTGCGCCATCGACGAACTTGTGGTCGATTATCTGGTTATCGGGCGCGATGGCCACGCGGACGGCGCGATGGTGGAGGTGGTGCTGGTGGCGGGTGAACGGGCGGCCCTCATGACCGATGTGGAGCCGCTCAAGCAGGCGGGGTTGAACATCGTCGCGATCGATGCGAATCCGCTGGCCTGGGTGGCGTCGATCCACAACCGGTCGCCCGAACTGCTCGAGGGGAACGTGGCGCTGATCGACATGGGAGCGGGAAAAGTGGAGGTCAATTTCGTGCGCAACGGCGCCCTCCGGATGACGCGTCGGGTCACCGGCGGCGGTCAGGACATTACCGACGCCTTGGCCCGTGAATTGGACCTGCCCGCGGCTTCGGCGGAGCAACTCAAACGGCAGATCGGTCTTGAGAACCCGGGCCAAGCGTTGGAGCAGGCGCGCGCGGACCGGTTTTCGGAGGTCGTCAAGCGCGAGGTCAACCGGTTGATTCTGGAAATTCAGCGGTCGATCGAGTTTTATCGGGTGGAACACCGGCAAAGCGCGTTGCAACGGCTGCTGCTTGGTGGCGGCACCGCACTGCTGCGCGGTCTGGGCGGGTATATGGCCGGCTATTTTGAAGCCCCGATTGAATTGGATGACCCGTTTGCCGCCTGCTCGATCGGCAAATCGGGTTTCGAGCTCATCCGGGCCCAGGCGCCCCGCTTTGGCGCCGCCATGGGTTTGGCGCAGTGGACCGCCTGATGGCCCAGACCAAGCAGCGAATCAATTTGTACCGTCCGGTGTTGATCAGCCGTCGGCTGGCTGCATCCAACAGGTCTTGGGTGATGGGGGCGGCGGTGGTGCTGACCATGGCGCTCGCATCGGTGCTGATGTGGGATGTCAAGCAACGTTGGGATGTGATCAAGGAGATCTCCGCGCAGAAGGCCGAGCGCGACCGCCTCTACGGGCAACTGACAAAGTTGTCTGATCAACTCGCCTCCCTGACCCGTGGCGCCAGCGCGCAGGCGACCACGGCATCGGCCGAATTGCTGCCCTTGATCAGCCAGCGGACCAAGTGGATCGACCTGTTCCAAGACGTGAGTGTCCGCGTGCCAGACGGTGTCTGGCTGGTTCGAATGGACGTGAAGACCCTGGACATACCCCAGGGCAGGGGACGGACCATGATTGCCAAAAAGAAGATCATTACACTGGCCGGTTTTGCCCAATCCTATGCGAGGGTGGGGCAGCTGTTACTGGCGCTGGAACAATCGCCGGAATTCTCTGCGGTTCTCTTGAAATCCGCTGAACGAAACGCCGCTGATACCTCCGAACGGGTCGATTTCGAAATCGCGGGGGAGTTGTCGTGACGCGCCTCGACATGACCGGGCCTGAGGGAGTCGGCGGCGGTGGGGAGGGAGCGTGGTGAAACTGTCCTCCCACCGTTGGTGGCACCGGACCGCCTCCCGCGTGCAGGTCATCATCTTTCTCGTCCTGATCGCGATGATCGGTGCGGCGGGCGTCTATGTGCATGACAGGCAGCGGGCTACACTGCGCGCGCTCGGTGCACGGCTGGCCGATCTGCAACGTGAGGTGACCGGCTTAAAAGCGGACGTGCTGCAACGGCAGCAAGAAGCGGCCCAACTTGGGGGGCAGCAGGCGGCGGCCAAGACGAATGCCTTGCTTGCGGCGCTGACCCAGGCGCAACCGTCGCAACAGGGCCGTTATTCCACCTTGATCGACGATCTCATGCAATTGGCCAAACAGAACGGCGTGCAGGTGATCTCGATCAGACCCGGAGAGCCGCAGGATCATGGGAGTTATGTGGAGTGGCCGATCGTCCTGGAGGTTCAGGCGCATTTCCGTGACTTGGGAGAATATCTGCATCAGGTCCAGCAGCTGCGGCAGGTGGTCCTGGTTGGCCGGATTCGAGCCGAACTGTCGGCAGTGGAACGGTCTGCGCTCACGGTGCAGATGGAGACGGTGAGCTTTGTAGGGAAGGCGTGAATAGCGGGCATGCGATGATGGTGCGGCGGCTCGTGATGGTGGGACTCGGACTGATGGTCTTCCGCGCGTGTGCCGTTGCCTGGGCCGCCGAAGCCCCGGTCTCAGCGGCGGCCGCACGCCAGCCGATCGCGTTGTCAGGGATGTCCGACGTGAACGTTCGCGCGCTTGAGCAACTCCGGAGGCCGCAATGGGGTCGGGATCCCTTTGTGCCGCCGACAAGTCGTGAGGTGATGTCGGGCACCCTAGCGTTGACAACCATTCTGTATAGTCAGGCCTCCGCGGTGGCGGTGATTAACGGCCAGGTGGTTCGGGCCGGGGACGACATCGATGGCAGGAGGGTGGTGTCGATTGGTCCCGATTATGTGATCCTGCGCGAAGGGGAATTCACCCGGAGGCTGGAGGTACCGCGATTTTCCGTCAAGAATCTGAAGGGGACGCCCTAGGTGCGATGCGTGCGGACGGGCGCGATGAAATGCACGGTCGTGGCGGCGGCGGTGGTGGGACTGCTCGCAGGATCCGGATGGCCGACGCGTGCCGAGACGCCGGGTCGGTTTTCCATAGAATTGCGGGATGCCGACATCCGAGATGTGCTCAGGGCATTGGGGCAGGAAAGCCATGTGAATGTCGTCTTCGGCGATGAGGTGCAAGGGAAACTCACGCTGAGTTTCCATGACGTGACCCTGCACGAGGCACTGGAGTCGATTTTACACATTCAAAACCTCAGCGGCATGCAGGAGGGCAATATCTTGCGGATCGTCCGCTCCCCGTTGGCGGGGGAGGAGGATCAACTCGTCACGAAGATGATTCGGGTCAACTATGCCGATGCGGATGAATTGTCCACCTCCGTCAAGCCGTTGCTCAGCTCCCACGGCCGGCTCACCGTTGACAAACGGACCAACACGCTCGTGGTCAGGGATGTTTCGGAAAACATACAGCGCATCCAGACGGTGGTGTCGAAGCTGGATGAACGGACGCCTCAGGTGTTGATCGAGGCGCAGATTGTCGAGGCTGAAAGGAACTTTGCCCGCGAGATCGGCATTCAGTGGGGAGCGACAGGTGCGGACCGCGACGGCCTCGGCACGCTCGGTGCCGGGGGAGCCGCGACCACGGGTGAAGCCGCTGCAGCGGGGGGCCATCTTTTGGTCAACCTTCCGGAGGCCGTCGGCCCTGGCTCTGGCGAAGCGCCCGGTTTTTCATTTGGCAACGTGCCCCACACGTCTCGACTCGATCTGCAGTTAACCGCGCTGCAGAACAGCGGACGCGGCCGGATATTGTCCAGCCCAAAAATTCTGACCAAGAACAACAAGGAAGCCCGGGTGTCCACCGGGCTGACGATTCCGGTGCTCACCTCAACGGTGGTGGTGTCAGGCGTGTCCACGCTGGGAGGCGCACAGGGCAGTCAGGCCACCACGGGCGTGGACAATATCAACGTTGATCTGGCATTGACGGTTACGCCGCATGTGACACCAGGCAATCAAATCAATTTGAAACTGCGTGCGGAGAAGAAGGAGGCCGATTTCACCCGAGAAGTGCATGGAATCCCAACGTTGACGACGCGGGAGGCGTCGACCGAGATGATCGCACGGGACGGCGAAACGGTCGTGATTCGAGGCATCTTCGAAACATCGAGATCCACACAGCACACCGGCATTCCGGTATTGTCCGACATTCCCTGGATGGGGCGCCTGTTTGAGAAGCATTCGGTGACCGACAGACAAACCGAATTACTCATCTTTGTCACCCCGCATCTCTATCGAGGGGGCGATCCGACCGTCATCTCCCTGCCTTCGCCTTGACTTTTCCTCCGGATTCGTGATAGCTCCAAGGCTGTTGTTCGGCTGGCGCTCGCGCGGAACCTGTGATGTCCACCATGACACCTTCGGACGAATTGATCATGGTCCTGGTCACCACGCCGCACGGCGAGATGGCCCGCGCGATCGCGCGCCGTCTGGTTGATGCGCGATTGGCCGCCTGCGTCAACATGGTGTCATCCGTCGAATCGGTCTACCGATGGCAAGGCCAGCGCTGTGAAGAGGCCGAATGGTTGATGGTGATTAAATCGCGACGGTCGCTCTTCGAGCAGCTGGCGGCGGAGGTCAAAGTGCTTCATAGCTATACCGTGCCGGAGATCATCGCCCTTCCTATTGTTGCAGGTGCCCCGGATTATCTTCAATGGATTTGCGATTCGACCGCGCTTAACCGATAACGTTCTGTACAAAATTACACACTCATGGACAAAGTTGGCCTTCATTGTTTCACGCTGAAACGAACCTGAAACGGGCTTGTCATAATAAGCTATTATTTACAATAGGTTATAAAATAGATAAATTTCAATTAGCTGGCATGTGGATTGCTTTATTTATACATGGAGATAGGCGGATGAGACTGCCCGCTCCTGTTTATTGGAGGGAATGAGATGGCCGACCCTCAGGAAACTTATACGATCATGATCCTGCCCCAGCCGACGGCCAAGGGCTATCAGTTTCAAATCGCCAAGAGGACGGCCAAACGGCTGGGTTGGGCGGCTCTCGGGGTTGCGCTGCTGTTGAGCGTGGCCACCTTGCATTATCTGGTCATGTTGGGTCACGCCTGGGAGCTGCAAACGCTGCGCTCGAAGAGTACCGCGCAGCAGGAGGAATTGGCGCGCTATCATGATTTAGTGACTGATTTGAAGGGGCAGATGGACCGACTTCGTGATTTTGACTTGAAGCTGCGCGTGATGACCAACCTGAATCCGCCTCCGGAGGGCGACGCCAAAGCCGGCATCGGCGGCACCGAATCAGCCCCCGATCCTCAGCAGGCCGGCGGTCCGCCTCTTGATGGAAAGGGCGGTCGTGAAGTCCCGGTCCCGATGTCGGATCTCGAATCATCCCTGTTGACCCTGCAGGCCGATGCGGCCCGTCAGGAGGCGAGCTTTTCGGAGTTGATGAGCTCGTTGAATGGACGCATGGCGCAATGGGCGTCGACACCGTCCATCTGGCCCGTGCACGGGTGGTTCTCATCCGGGTACGGCAAGCGGCTGTCGCCTTTTACCGGCACGATCATGATGCACAAGGGCATTGATATTGCGGCCTATGCCGGCACCCCCATCGTGGCGTCGGCTGACGGGAAAGTCGAAGCGGTGGACCGGGACAGCGGGCTTGGAAATGTGGTGGTGATCGATCACGGGTACGGGATCAAGACCCTCTACGGCCATCTGCTTCAATCGTACGTCCACCCCGGCATGCGGGTGAAGCGGGGTGAAGTAATCGCCGCTGTGGGCAACACTGGACTGAGCACCGGGCCTCACCTCCATTATGAGGTCCACGTCAACGGTCAGACGGTGGACCCGCTTCGCTATATCATCAACTGATCCCCAAGGATTTCCTTCAAATATCACCATTCCCGCCGGCCTCCCGTGTGGTGGCATGCGGGGCTTTGTGCTATAATTGCGTTATGTGGCGGCCGCTTGTCGTCGTCGAGAGACAGAGACCGTCCCCGCGCCATCCAACCAGATGATCGGCACCCTGATCAAAAAAGTTGTCGGCTCCAAAAACGACAGGGAACTCAAGCGGATGTGGCCCATCGTGGCGCAGATCAATGCCCACGAACCTGCCGTGACGTCGCTGGACGACAATCAGCTCTCGGCCAAGACGGAGGAATTCCGCCGCCGGTTGGCCGGTGGCGAGTCGATTGATCAGCTGCTGCCCGAAGCGTTCGCCGTGGTGCGTGAGACGGCCCGGCGCTGCCTGGGCATGCGCCATTTTGATGTCCAGCTGCTGGGCGGTGTCGTGCTGCATGAAGGCAAGATCTCGGAGATGAAAACCGGCGAGGGCAAAACATTGGTCGCGACGCTGCCGCTCTACTTGAACGCGCTCGGGGGGCGGGGCGGCCATTTGATCACCGTCAACGATTATCTGGCCAAGCGCGACGCTCAATGGATGGCGCCGGTGTATCACGCGCTGGGCCTGACCGTTGGCGTGATCCAGCACGATGCCTCGTTCTTGTTTGATCCCACCTATGAAACGTCGGACCGCCGGATGCACTCGTTACGGCCGGCGGGCCGTCGCGACGCCTACGCCGCGGATATCACTTACGGCACCAACAATGAGTTCGGTTTCGATTATTTGCGGGACAACATGGTGGTCGAGGCGGCACAGTGCGTGCAGCGCGATCTGCACTATGCGATCGTGGATGAAGTGGACAGCATCCTGATCGACGAGGCGCGGACTCCGCTGATCATCTCCGGTCCGGCGGAAGAATCCACCGATCTGTACTACCGCGTTGACAAGATCATCCCCTACCTCAAGGCGTCGACCGATTACACGATCGAGGAAAAGACCAAGACCGTCGCGTTGACGGAGGAGGGTAACGCGAAGGTAGAGCGCCTGCTCGGCGTCGACAACCTCTATGATGTGGCCAACATGAGCCTGGTTCACCACGTCGGACAGGCGCTGCGGGCGCATACGCTCTACCGCCGCGACGTCGATTATGTTGTCAAGGATGGGCAGGTCATCATTGTTGATGAATTTACCGGACGGCTGATGCCGGGCCGTCGGTGGAGTGACGGTCTGCATCAGGCGGTCGAAGCCAAGGAGGGCGTCAAGATCGCGAGCGAGAATCAAACGCTGGCGACGATCACGTTTCAGAATTATTTTCGTCTCTACGACAAGCTGGCGGGCATGACCGGCACGGCCGATACGGAGGCGGCGGAGTTCAGCAAGATATACGGGCTGGACGTCGTGGTGGCTCCGACGCACCGCGCGATGCGTCGTGTCGATACCCCCGACGTCGTCTACCGGACCGAGCGGGAAAAATTCGAGGCCATCGTCGAGGAGATCATCGACCTCCACGCCAAGGGACAGCCGGTCTTGGTCGGGACGATCTCGATCGAAAAATCCGAGCGGTTGAGCGCCATGCTCAAGCGCCGCGGCGTCGAGCACTCGGTGTTAAACGCCAAGTATCACGAGAAGGAGGCCGAGATCATCGCGCAGGCCGGACGCAAGGGTGCCGTCACCATTGCCACCAATATGGCGGGCCGTGGCACCGACATCCTGCTTGGAGGCAACCCGGACTTTCTCGTCAAGCGCGACCTGCAAAAGCAATCGGAGTGGACCCCGGAGGAGGTGCAGCAGCTCACGGACCGGATCAGGCAGGAAACGGATCGGGAAAAACAGGATGTCGTTGCGCTGGGCGGGTTGCATATCCTCGGCACGGAGCGGCACGAAAGCCGCCGCATCGACAATCAGTTGCGCGGCCGATCCGGCCGTCAGGGCGACCCCGGGTCGTCGAGATTTTACCTGTCTCTCGAAGATGATCTCATGCGCATTTTCGGCAGCGATCGCATCTCGGGCCTGATGCAGCGACTGGGCATGGAAGAGGGTGTGCCGATCGAGCATCGCATGGTGACGCGGGCGATCGAAAACGCGCAGAAAAAAGTCGAAGCGCACAATTTCGAGATCCGGAAGCAGCTGCTCGAGTACGACGACGTCATGAACAAGCAGCGCGAAATCATCTACGAACGCCGCAAGGAGATCCTCCAAGGGGAATCGGTGGCGGAGACGATCCGGGAGATGATCGACGAGCGGTTGGACACCCTGCTCGAGCTCTATTGCGGCAAGGAGCGGCATGTCGACGAATGGGATCTGAAGGGGCTGGCGGAGTCGCTGCACCAGCAGTTTGCGCTCACGGTCAAGGAATCGTGGCTGCAATCGAACCAGGGGCCCGACGCCCTTCGATCCGAATTGCTGGGTCAGATCCAGGAATTGTACCGCCACCGGGAGTCGGAACTCGGCGAGACGCCCATGCGACAGATCGAGCGGGTGGTCATGTTGCGCGTCATGGATGCGCTCTGGAAGGATCATTTGCTGTCGATGGATTATCTGAAGGAAGGCATCGGATTGCGGGGATACGGCCAGCGTGACCCGCTCGTCGAATACAAACGCGAAGGCTTCGACCTGTTCGCGGACATGATGGGCCGGGTGCAAAGCGAGGTGATCGGCAATCTCATGCGGGTCCAGCCGATGCGGACGATGACGCCGGGCGAGGTCCCAGCC
>Ga0335081_10022940_pt1 | contig 10098 bp, 7 predicted proteins | sample Lox_Sample_35_FD_206713 | JGI IMG/M metagenome (GOLD analysis project Ga0335081, IMG submission 206713) | Soil microbial communities from Loxahatchee National Wildlife Refuge, Florida, United States - Lox_Sample_3.5 | ecosystem: Environmental > Terrestrial > Soil > Wetlands | place: USA: Florida... | reverse complement strand
CCGGCCGCCGTGCCATGCATATTCCAGCCGGTGGCCGCCGGCGACGGTGAATCTCGCCGTCATCGCAGGTGAGTGATCGCCGTCAACGCTGGCTCGCGCCCGGATGCTGGAAGCGCCTCGTCGCTGCGGCGCAGTTCCGATAGTATATCGTCGGAGTGAGCTCGATCGCTTTGAGAGGCGCTCGGGCCGTCGGAAAGGGCGAGAGGATTCATGAGCGCGGCGAGCGGCATCGATTATAACGAGCGCATCCCGAACAACGTGGGACTCGCCGAGGACCGCGCTCTGCAGCGCGCGCTCGAGCACTGGCAGCCGAAGTTCCGCGACTGGTGGCGGGCGATGGGGCCGGAGGGCACGGCGAACCACGAGATCTATCTCCGCACGGCGATCAGCGTCGAACGCGAGGGCTGGGCGCACTTCGACTACGTGCGCATGCCCGACTACCGCTGGGGCATCTTTCTCAATCCGGCGGAGCCCGAGCGCAAGATTCATTTTGGCGCGCACAAGGGCGAGGACGCCTGGCAGGCGGTTCCGGGCGAGTACCGCGCCAACTTGCGCCGCATCATCGTCACGCAGGCAGACACCGAGCCAGCGTCGGTCGAGCAGCAGCGCCATCTCGGCGCGACCGCGCCTTCGCTCTACGATCTGCGCAACCTCTTTCAGATCAATGTCGAGGAGGGCCGTCACCTGTGGGCGATGGTCTATCTGCTGCACCGCTACTTCGGCCGCGACGGGCGCGAGGAGGCGGAAGCGCTGCTCGAGCGCCGCTCCGGCGATCGGGACAACCCGCGAATCTTAAGCGCGTTCAACGAGAAGACGCCGGACTGGCTGGCGTTCTTCATGTTCACGTTCTTCACCGACCGCGACGGCAAGTTCCAGCTCTGCGCGCTCGCCGAGAGCGGCTTCGATCCGCTCGCCCGCACCACGCGCTTCATGCTGACCGAGGAGGCGCACCACATGTTCGTCGGCGAATCGGGAATCGCCCGCATCCTGCAGCGCACGGCGGAAGTCATGGCGCGCCACGATGCGCACGACCCCGCGCAGGTGCGCCGGCACGGCGTCATCGACCTGCCGACGCTGCAACGCTATCTCAACTTCCACTACAGCGTGACGCTCGATCTCTTCGGCGCCGACGTCTCGTCCAACGCTGCCACGTTCTACACCACGGGATTGAAGGGCCGCTTCGACGAGGCGCGGATCGGCGACGACCACGTGCTCGAAGAGGCCACGTACCCGGTGCTCGAGCTCGTCGACGGACGGCTCGTCGAGCGCGAGGTTCCGGCGCTCAACGCGCTCAACGAGCGGCTGCGCGACCGCTACGTCAAGGACACGGTCGGCGGCCTGGGGCGCTGGAACCGGGTGTTGGAGAAAGCGGGCATCGCCGAGCGGCTCACGCTGCCCCACAAGGCGTTCAACCGGCGCATCGGCTCGTTCTCCGGCGCGCGGATCGCGCTCGACGGCAGCGTCATCGACGAGGCGCAGTGGCAGGCCCACGAGCGCGAGTGGCTGCCGACCGCCGATGACCGCGCCTTCGTGGCCTCGCTCATGGGACGCGTCACCGAGCCCGGCAAGTTCGCGAGCTGGATCGCTCCGCCGGCCACGGGCATCAACGGCCGGCCGACGGACTTCGAGTACGTGCGTTTCGGCTGACGCCGCAAGGATCGATTGTCGCCCGCCGCGCCCCTCGTGAGGCTCGAGTGCGATGGACCGATCGCGCTGCTCACGATCGACCATCCTCCGGTCAACGCGCTGTCCAAGGACGTGCGTGCCGGCCTCGTTGCGGCGCTTGACGAAGCCCTCAGCGACGCGGGCGTACGCGCTATCGTCCTCGGCGCGGCCGGCGCGTCGTTCTGCGCCGGCGCCGACATCCGCGAATTCGAAGCCGCGCCGCAGCCGCCGCACCTGACCGACGTGATCCAGCGCTTCGAGGATTCGCCGAAGCCGGTGATCGTGGCGCTGCACGGCAGCGTCCTCGGCGGCGGCTGTGAGCTCGCCGCCGGATGCCACTACCGCGTGGCGGCCGGCAATACGCGTGTCGGTCTCCCCGAGGTCAATCTCGGCGTGCTGCCGGGCGCCGGCGGGACGCAACGCCTGCCGCGGCTCATCGGTTTCGACGCGGCGCTCGGCATGATGCTCGACGGCAAGCCGCGGCGCATCGCCGACGCAACGCTCTCGGGCTTCGCCGATCGCATCGTCGAAGGCGACCTGCGTGCGGAGGCGGTCGCCTTTGCCCTCGGGCTCATCGAGAGCGGTGCCGTCCCGCGGCGCACCGGCTCGCTGCCGCCGCCCGAATGGACGCCGGAGATCTTCGAGCGTCACGCCAAGGCGGCGCGAAAGCGCCGCGGCGAATCGGCGCCCGAAAAGATCGTCGCGGCGGTGCGCCGGGCGACCGACATGCCATTCGCCGACGCGGTGGCTTACGCGCGAGCCGATTTCCTGGCGCTGCGCGACACAGCGGACGCGGCCGCGCTGCGCTACGCCTTCTTTGCAGAGCGGCGGGCCGCGAAGCCCGGTCCCGAAGTCGCGCTGGGCGCGGCGCGCCCGCTCGCGCGCGCCGCGGTGGTGGGCGCCGGCACGATGGGGCAGGGCATCGCCATCGCGCTGCTCGACGCGCGGTTCGAAGTCGCGCTGATCGAGAAGTCCGAAGCGGCGCTCCAACGCGCGAAGGAGCGCATCGTCGCGCACTTCGAAGAAGCGGAGGCGCGAGGCCGCATCGGCGCCGGCGCGGCGGCAGCGACTCTCGGGCGGCTGCGGATCTCCTCGTCGCTGGAGGAGGTCCGCGATGCCGACGCAGTGATCGAGGCAGTGTTCGAGGACATCGGCGTCAAGCGCGAGGTGTTCGGCGAGCTCGACGCGATCGCCCGACCGGGGGCGCTGCTCGCGACCAATACGTCGTATCTGGACGTGGCGCAGATCGCCGGCTTCACGCGCCGGCCGCAGGACGTGATCGGGCTCCATTTCTTCAGCCCCGCGAACGTGATGCGGCTGCTCGAGATCGTGCGCACCGACGCCACGGCCCCCGATGCTCTCGCCACCGGGGTCGCGCTCGCCAGGCGGCTCAAAAAAGTCGGCGTGGTGTGCAGGGGCAAGGACGGCTTCGTCGGCAACCGCATGCTGGTGCAGCGCACGCGCGAGTGCCTGTTCATGCTCGAGGAGGGCGCGCTTCCGGGCGACATCGACGCCGCGCTCACCGATTTCGGCTTCGCGATGGGTCCGCTCGCGGTCAGCGATCTCGCAGGGCTCGACATCGGCTGGAGCAACGCCAGGCTCCGTCAGCAGCTGTGCGGGCTGGGACGCGAGTGCGATCTGCTCGATCGCCTGGTGGAATCCGGTCGTCTGGGCCAGAAAACGCGCGCCGGCTGGTATCGCTACGAGGATGGCAGCCGCACGCCGCTGCCCGATCCGGTGGTCGAGGCGCTGCTCGTCGAGCATTCACGCGCGCGCGGCATCGACCGACGCCCGATTCCGGCGACCGAGATCGTGGAGCGGTGCCTGCTCGGGATGATCAACGAGGCAGCGCGCATCCTGGATGAGGGCGTCGTCACGCGCCCATCGGACATCGACGTGGTGTGGCTCGCCGGCTACGGCTTCCCCCGCTATCGGGGCGGGCCGCTGTACTGGGCAGATCGCCTCGGCACGAGCCACGTCCTCTCGCGCATCGAGGCGCTGCGCGAGCGTTTCGGCGCGGCGTTCTGGACGCCCGCACCGCGCCTCGCCGGGCTCGCCGCCGACGGGCGCGGACTCACCTCGGACTGAAAAAATGCAGTAGCATGGTGGCGCGAGCGGGACTCGATCGCCGCCGGGACGTCAAGAGAGCTTTTCGGGGGATGCATGCGGCAGGCGTTGCCTTCGTCGATTTCGATCGACCTCGCCACCCGGGCACGGTCGATGCGCGCCGCGCCGTGAGCCAGCGCTCGACGCCGCCGTTCCGTGCCGATCACGTCGGCAGCTTCCTCCGTCCGGCGGAGCTTCTGGCGGCGCGCGAGCGCCACAGGAAGGGCGAGATCTCCGTAGCGGAACTGCGCGCGGTCGAGGACAAGGCGATCGCCGGAGTCGTGCGCATGCAGGAGGATGCGGGCCTGCGGGGCATCACCGACGGCGAATTCCGGCGGACCTATTTCCACATCGACTTCCTCGAGCAGCTCGAGGGTGTCGAGATCCGCGGCGGCCTGACCGCCCACTTCCACAGCGCCAAGGGCGAAATCGACTTTGCGCCGCCGGTGCTGCACGTCACGCACAAGGTCCGGCACGCGCATCCCATCCAGGTGGCGGACTTCCTCTACCTCAAGTCGGTGACCCGGCGCACCCCGAAGGTGTCCATTCCCTCGCCGACCATGCTGCACTTCCGCGGCGGGCGCGAGGCGATCAGCCGCGAGGCTTATCCGGACCTGGATGAATTCTTCGCCGACGTCGCGGCCGCGTACCGGGCGGAGATCGCCGCGCTGGGCGCCGCGGGCTGCACCTATCTGCAGCTCGACGACACCAATCTCGCGTACCTCTGCGATCCCAAGATGCGGGAGGGGGCCCGGGCGCGCGGCGACGATCCCAACGAGCTGCCGCGCCGCTACGCGCGCCTGATCAACGCCGCCATCGCGGAGCGGCCGCCGGGCATGACCATCTGCACGCACCTGTGCCGCGGCAATTTCCGCAGCGCCTGGGTCGCGGAAGGCGGCTATGAGCCGGTGGCGGAGGTGCTCCTCAACGAGCTCGCGGTCGACGGCTATTTCCTCGAGTACGACGACGCGCGCTCGGGTGACTTCTCGCCGCTGCGCTTCCTGCCCGGGGGCAAGCTCGTCGTGCTGGGCCTGGTCACCACCAAGGTCGGCGACCTGGAATCGAAGGACATGCTCAAGCGCCGAATCGACGAGGCGGCGCGCATCGTGCCGCTCGACCAGCTCTGTCTCTCGCCGCAGTGCGGCTTCTCGAGCACGGTGCACGGCAACGAGATCGCTCGCGAATCGCAGGTGGCGAAGCTGCGGTTGATCGTCGAGACGGCGCAGGATGTGTGGGGTACATCGTGATGCGTTTCCGGTGCGGAGCCATGGGCACGTGTCTTGCGTCCGGGAGGACGGATTCACGAAAACATCCTCCCGAGCCGATCCCATGGACCCGAAGCGTCAGAGGCGCCCGCAAAATGCGGCCACGGCCGCTGCGCGCCCTCGACCGACGGCCGTCGAAGCGCTGCGCTACGCCGCCGAGGCGAAAGCTCCGGACCGCCCGCCGAAGCTCGGCGAGATCCTGGTTGCACAGGGTCAGATCACTCCCGAACAACTCGCGACGGCGCTCAAGAGCCAGCGCACGAGCGGCCGCCGGCTGGGCGAGGAGCTCATCCAGGCGGGCTACGTGAAACGCTCCGTCGTCAGCCGGGCGCTGCGGATCCAGCGCCGGATCACTTTCGCGGCGATGTGCTCCACGCTCGCCGTCTCCACGGTCGCTCCCGCGGTCGAGGCGGCCCAGCAACACGGGCAGATCGCGGTGAGCGCGTTCGTGCCGGCGCAGGCGGTGGGCGAAGTCGTCCAGCAGCCCGTCCAGATCACCATCACCGACGCCGACATCACCCGCGGCTACGTCGACGTGGCCGCCGGCTCGCAACTGCGCGTGACGTCCAACAATCCTTCCGGCTACGTGATCGACTTCTTCACCCGGCTGCCGATTTTCCGCTCGGTGCGGGTGAGCAATTCGAGCGGCAGCGCCGATCTGGGTCCCGACGGCGGAACGATCATCGAGCGCGGGCAGGTGGGTCGCAACCTTCCGCTCGCTCTCACCTACCGCTTCCAGCTCGCCGAGAGCGTCCAGCCGGGAACATACGCCTGGCCGCTCGCGCTGAACATCCGGCCGCTCTAGGCGTGCTCAATACGTCACGGTGACCGTGACGTTGTCCTGGTAGTTGTTCGCGACGGCGACATCCTGCAGCGCCGGTACGCGGCCGTAGACCGTCATGGTCACCGAGTCGGAGGTATTGAAGATCGAGAGCGTCATCGACCCTCCCAAGGTGTTCGTGCTCCCCGTGCCGTCGCCCCACACCGTCGAGTAGGCATTGCTCGTGTAGAGGTTGTAGCCGAGCGCATTCGCTCCGCTCTTCATGGTGCGCTGGACGAAGGTGTTGCTCGATCCGGTCGCGAGGCTGACCGTGTAGTTGACGCGCACAAAGAGCTCCGCGCCGAGCGTGCAGGTGACCTTGATGGAACCGGTGCTGCTGGTCGGACTCGCCGCGAACACATCGTAGGTGCCGAACGCCACCCCGGGCGTGGAGACGCTGCAGCTCGCCGCGTAGGCCTCGCCGACGAGGAGCGCCAGCAAGGCGGCCAGCATCGTTCTCATCGCGCGCTGGCGCGAACCGCGATGCGGGCCGCGCCCGCGGGCAATCTCGCACGTGGTCAAGCTCATCGAACGACTCCATGGCAGACGAATGTTCCCAGGCTCGGGAGCGGATCGGTCGTGTGCGGAAAGTCGACGTCGAGCTGGCAGACTTCGCCCTTCCACGCAGCTCGGAGGCGATTGTGGTCCTCGAGGCCGGTCACGTAGGCTTCGCCATCGAGGCCCACGGGGAATTCCTCGTCGCGCCCGGACAGCTTCACGATCGCCCCCGAGGGCATCGGCGCGCCGTCGTCGAGCCGGAGCCGCAGCGTCGCGCCGCGAGAGCGCCGAATCGGAAAGTCGATCAGCAGTCCGCTGCGGAAGAACGGCACCGCTTCGATCTTGAGCCTGTCGACCTGCGCGTCGAGCGGCAGGTCGCGCTCCTCGATCGCGATGCGGTTGACGTCGTAGGCGCGCAGCTGCGGCAGCACCGCGTAGCCGGCGGCGTCGGTACGGCCCGCGGGCTGATTGTCCTGGAGGACGCCTACGCCCGCGTAATCGGCAACGCGCACGACGCCGAAGCTGTCGGTGATCTGGCGGCTCGCGAAGGCGTGTCCGCCGATGTAGCCCAGGCCTCCGGAGACGCTCGCGCGCGCCGCGGTGGAGCCCTGGAATCGCGAGACGTCGGCCTCGTAGGTTCCGACATTGTTCTGGTAGATGCCGTCGGCCTCGAGCTGGCTGTCGCGGGTGTGGCCGACGACGCGGTATCCGTAGCCCTCGCCGAGCGGAAGGCTGCGCTGGAGCGTGAAGGTCGTGTCGCTCGTGTTGCCTTGGCTGCTGCGACGCACCGCATCGAAGGCGACTGCCGCGAGCGTCCGGTCGCCCAAAGGAACGGTCAGCGTGGCGCCGATCTGGACGCTTCCCTGCGTGCCGAACGTCCTTGCCGCAGTCAGGCTCAGAAACGCCCACGGTCCGAGGCCGACCGAGTAGGCGGCGGAGGCGATGTGCACGCTGTCCTTGGTCCGGAAGTCCTGCGCCACATACGTGACGCTGAGGCTGCCGAAGCGGTTCATCTGGTAGCCGACGGAGGCACTCAACTGCCGCAGAGGCACCGGATTGTCCGGCGTGGCGCCGATCTGGCGAAATGCGGACGCGGACCATAGCCCTTGTGCCAGCAGGCTCAGGCTCTGCCCCTGGCGCTGGAATCCCACGCCGCCGAGCGCACCGGTGCCGGCGTGGCCCCCGCTCGCGACCGCCGTCGCGTTGACGACGCCGATGCTGTCGAGCAGGTAGCCCGCCGTGACGCCGGCGGCGCCGAGGTCGCTCGACGCCTCGCCGCGGACCTCCGCGGTGAGCTCGTCGGTGAGCCCGCGGCGGTAGGTGGCGCTGGCCACGGCATGGCCGTAGTCGTTGCTCTCGACGCCGAAGTTGTTGCGCTCGAATCCCGCCTCATAGGAAAAATCCTCGAGTCCGGCCCTGAGCAGAACGGTGGTGGCGTAGAACGGCTGCGAGATAATCTGCTCGCGACCGAAGAGATCCCGCACGACCAGTTGCACGTTGCCGCTGCCGTTGACGGTCGGAATGTTGCTGATCGAGAACGGGCCGGGCGGCACGCTCTTTTGCGCCACCAGTGCGTTGTTCACGAACACGTCGACGGTCGAAGGCAGCGCCGCCTGACCGCTGCTGGCGATCGAGGGAAAGGTGACGTAGCCGGGCTGCGTCGCGAAATTGGTCGAATACTGCACGCCGCCGAAGTGCACGGCGCGGCCCCACGCCCCCGGCACGCTGATGGCGTCGCCGATGCGAAGCGACGTGAGCCGCTGGGGGAAGTCGGTCGTCCAGGTGGTGTCCAGGCGGATCGCTTTCTTCGCCGCGGCGTTGTCCTGCGCGAGCAATCCGCCGATCAGCACGCCGTACGGGCTGAAGAGGCCGCCCTCGAACTGGCCCGCGTACGCGGTTTCGCTCGACGCATGCGAGGCGAAGAGGTTGTAGTTGAGGAAGCCGCCGAGCTGCGATTCGGTCGGTGGCGGATAGGCGGTCTGGGCATTGACGAATTGGGTACCGGTGAACGCGTTGGCCGGCGCGGTGATCGCCAGACGCTGCCGTGCCGCGTCGTAGCGATAGCTGACACCGGCGATCGCGTCGAGCGCGTAGTAAGGTGTCCCGCCGTGGAACTTGGGCGGCCGGTCGGGCCGACGCAGGCGCCAGCGGTCGAGTGCATCGACCGGCACTGCGATGGCTCCGTCGGCGGCGCGCAGCACGAGCACGGTTTCGTCGAGATGCTGTGCGTTGACGTCGACCTGTAGCAGCAGCTCCTCCTCGGCGGAGGCCGCTCCGGGCAGCGAGGCGGAGAGAGCGGACCCCGTCGGCACGCGTTCGGCGGACGTAGGCTGGGCACTAGCGAGGCCGGCGATGGCAAGCATGATCAGCGCCCAGGGAGCGAGCGCGCTAAGGCTCGACGTTGATCGCGGTATCGATCTCGCCGGCATCGGTGAACGCCTTCAGCCTGAGCTCGCGGGCCGATTTGACGCGCTCGGCGGGCGCGGGCAAGTTCCACTGTCGGCGCTGTCCGGCGAGCACGTACGCGAGCAGCGATTCGCGCGCCAGCGGTTCCGACGCTCCGGGCAGCCGCAGCTCGAAGTCGGTGATCTGCACGTGAGAGTTGCCCGTGTTGTCCGCATTGAGCGCGATCGTGCCGTCCGGTCGGATGCGGGCGGACCACTCGAGGCGGCGGATCGGCGCCGCGAGAGGCGCGACGAACACCGGCAACCCGACCCGCAGCGCCACCTGCAGCCCGTTGAACCCGGGCTTCGGCGGAGGCGGGACTTCCTGCAGGTACACGCGGTAGGTGAGCTCGCGCTGCGGATCCGACGGACGCCGCAGACCGACGCGCACGATCTGCTCGCCGCCCGGCGGGACGGTCATGATCGGCGGGGTGACCAGCGCCTCGGTGGTCGGCGCATACACGTCCTGGCCATTGTCCTGCGACCAGCCCACCACGCTCGATTGAACGACGATGGATTCCTCGCCATCGTTGCGCAAGGTGATCGCGGCGCTCGCGCCCTTTGCGATGTCGACACGGATGGGGTTCACCTGAAACGATCCGGCGGTCGCCGCGGCCGGCGCAAGGCACAGCGCGAAGACGAGCGAGGCCAGGATCCTCTGGGGAGCGGTGGTCGTGGGCATGGGGTGCTCGGACGGGGGCGGAGTCGACGGGGTCAGAAGTTTACCGTCGCGATCACGGTATCGGCGTACGCGCCCATCATGGCGAGCTGGCCCGGAGGAATCGTCCCGCAGACGCTGTACGTGCGTGCGGTGCGGCTCGACGGAGCGGCCGGCACGAAGGTCTCGCCGGGAGCGCTGCCCCACACCGCCGTTCCGGGGAAGCTGCAGGCGACGCCCGGGATCGCGCTCGGCGGCTGATAGATCTCGTAGTTCAGCGTCGTGGGATTGCCCGAGCCCGCCGCCGCGGCGAGGGCCAGGTAGCGCTTGCCCGCGGTCGCATTCTGACCGAGGTCCATGCTGATGCGCGGTGCGGTGCCTTTCGTGCATGCGATGCTCACCGACCCGGCGGCATTGAGCGGCACGGTGGCGTTGGCCTGGAGCGATTCATATCTGCCGAAGCTGAGCGCCGTGGCGCTGACGGTGCAATTGGCGTCCACCGAGGCGGAAATGCCCAGCACCGCCGTGGTGGCGGTCGCGCCGGCTGCGCCCGCCACAAGCAGCGCGCCGGCGATCGCCGTCAGGCGGGCACAGGCGACGCTCAGCCGTCGGTCGCGTTCATCGAGAGCCATATCAACCGCT
>Ga0335081_10022939_pt1 | contig 10098 bp, 10 predicted proteins | sample Lox_Sample_35_FD_206713 | JGI IMG/M metagenome (GOLD analysis project Ga0335081, IMG submission 206713) | Soil microbial communities from Loxahatchee National Wildlife Refuge, Florida, United States - Lox_Sample_3.5 | ecosystem: Environmental > Terrestrial > Soil > Wetlands | place: USA... | reverse complement strand
AGCGGCGGCGTTTCCTTGCGGCCCGTCCAAGTGTGGCCACATCTCTGGCACTGGCAGCGGAAGACCGTAGTCTCTTCTACTATCGGCACAAGGCAGAGTTACGATAGTAGTAATATTTGTATGCTATCTCATATGATACCATACGGTGTGGTAAAGAACGGCATAAAGTATGCAGGAATTGCAATATCTGATTAGACCTACCTTGAGCCCTCGCCAAATCGGTCAAGGAGTTTGGGGAAGTTGCAAAAGCACGGTCCAGTACCACCTGTCACGTGAGTGAGCGAACTATACGCTTCTATTATCTTATACATACAATACTACGGAGCGTCATCTTCTGAACGAATAACTCGTCTTCCCTCTTCATTCATCACTATGCTTATGGTGGTGAATGGCAATCCCGTCTTTCTCTTTCGCTAGTCAACGGTCGAGGCAGAGTCACCCGTGCTTCGACTCTCGGTATGAGTTCTCAATCAATAACGAATATACAGCGGACATAGTCCCGTGATAGGAGATGATCAAGATTCTTGCCATGGCTGGAATCGTTCTGATACTGAGCGGACCTCTCTTAGTAGGTTGGGTCTATAACGTGAATCCGCCCGACTTCAGTTACAACATCACTGTTCCTCTGTTTGACGGTATTGTAATCGGACTGGTCGTCCTCGGTTTGGTCTCTTTCGCGCTCTCCAGAGTCTCCCTGGGTCCTCAACGCGCAATGGCGCTAGGCATCACCTTTCTCCTTATCCCTGTCGCAGTCTTCTTTGCCGGAAGCGTTACGTCCGAGACTGCATGCTTCGGACCCTGCAATGAAAACAGGGTGTATGTGAACTCAGCGAGCTGTGCGGGAGTTTCCGCAGTCACATGTTCTGTGAGCATTCTGGCCACCACGTCAATTCCGTCGGCAACAGGGGCCTCGATCGCCTTCGGAAACATGACGACGGCGGGGCTGTGTGATGTTTACCAAGCATCTTCTGGTCAGTCCGAGACGCTCAGGTGCCTTTTCTCTACCGCATCGCAGGCTGTGGGAACGCCTTTCGTGGTTTCAATCTCCCTCTCAAACGGAGAGACACAAGGCACAGAGGGCAACCTCACAAAGTATGTTCAAGTCACACCCTATGGAATATCCTTGCAGTCAGCGAATTGCAAGATGTCGGCCAACATTACTTGTGGTCTTCGGATTGCGAATGCAGGGAATGAATCGTCCGAGATCTATAGAGCACAGGACCTGTCCTACACTGTAGAGGCGCCTGGAATGTGCGAGCCTGCAGGATGCAAAGCCTTCACTCAACAAGCGACCAATGGCACGTGCGGTCCAACATCCATAGATGCCGAGAGCATGGAACTAGTCACTTGCTTCTTTCAATTGGGGACACAGCCGAGTGGTGGGGGATACGACGGCGCTCTGCTCTTCACAAATGGGGCCGAGCTATCTTTCGGAGGAAACTTCACGGCGTGATTGTGATGAGAATCCTCCCTAGGGTCGGGTTAGCCGCGCTTCTGGGAGTCTTTCTCTTCATTAGTCTCGGAATCGCGGTTCTCTTCGCACTACCAGTGGGCATGATCGCCTTTGTCGTCCTGACGAATCGAACCAAGTTAAGCCGTGGCGCCGAACTGCTCGCAGTAGGGACCATGGAGGTAGCCTTGGTTTGGTTCGTCTGGTCAGGCCTGTACTACCGCACAGGGGTCTCGCCCTCGAACTACTTGTTGGCTGATTGGATTGCCGCAGTGCTCTTCGCCCTTCCCCTGGCGACCTTCTTCATTGCCCGCCACAGAGTCAACAGAATAAGCTTAGCTGGTCTGGTCCTCTTCCTTTTCCTGATTGGTACAATCGCAGTCCCCTTCACTCCGCTTGGGGGTGCGTGTACAGGCCATATCGGGAATCTACACTGCGAAACTACCTATGGGGCCGCTTCATGGCTGTTCGTCTGTGCGGGGGCGGAATACGCTACTTTTCCGGGAGGCGTGTCTACAGGCCTCCCCATCTTTCCGCTTTCACTGAACACATCTCTCGGCGAGTACTTCTTTGCCGATTGTGTCTTCATGTAACGCATTCAATACTCGGAAGATTGTTGCTGGGAATTTCCTTCATTTCTCACGTGAAACGGCATTGCGCTCCCTAGAGCAGTCCTTCGATTTCACTCGATGCTCATAGTGATGAATGACTAAACCAGGCCCATGGAGCTTCCCAGGACCCCTAGCCAATCAACCAGAAGGTTGGCCCTATACCTTCTCCTCCACCAAGTAATCAGATAACAGAGAGACGAGCCAAGAAGCAACTGCACACTAGGAACAAACAACCAAACAAACAACCATACACCCCCTCCGCCTCCACGTAATCAATCAAAGAACACCAGGGCCTCTGGGCTTGTTCTCCCCACGGTCAGAATTGGAAAAGGGGGCACTTCTCAAATACCTCCGAGGCGAATACCTACCTCGCGCACGACAACCTCACACTTTGCATGTGGAGGCAAACGGGCACTCAGTCTTCAGCTGTAAAGGTACACGAAAGCCGCTACAAGAGCCAGGGCCAAGGCGACGAGATAATCTACGTACTGCGCCTTTATTTTCGTGAGAGCCGTTGACAACCCCGTCATCGCGAAGAAGACTACGATGGTGACGGAGGCGAAAGCAGCGACGACGAAGGCGCTCATCAACGCGATGGTATAGAATACGCCGAACCCTTGGGCTATCAAGATGAAGGGCACGAGGGCGGGGTCAGGGATTATGCTCACAAGCATGGACACGCTCTCTGCCTTCGTCCCTGCCCTTGCATGCACGGTCGCGCTGAAGACGATGTAAATTGCTACAGTGACGAGGAGTATTACGGCAATCAGATTCACGTAGTAGGCGGGAAAGAAGAAGGAACCAATTTCGGCAATTGCCACAGAAAGAGCTGCGGAAGATATGCCGTGGGCCAAGCCTATGCCAGACGCAAGTGAGAGTGTACGGAATCTGGAGAACCTCCTCCGGTGGGAAGCAATTGTAATCGGTACCCAATGGTCTGGAGCCAGCATGTGTAGTGCCGAAAGCGCGACTACGACACCTAGCAGAACCTGCGGCGATGTGCTCGTAATCTCACCATCTCACAATTGGAAATTCATTCTAGGTCTTGAGGTTCTTCTGTATCTTCTGTTCCCACTCTTCTTGAGTGAGGACGCTTTACCGTGATAACTCACACAGCCGCGACCACCGCAACGACACCGAAGCTCAATATGGCTGCCAGGCTGAGCCAGTATGCGGCCTTCCAGCGCCCATTTGAAGCGTAGTTGCCCATGATTCGCCTGTTCGACGCCAGAAGCCCCATGAGGATTCCCGGTCCGACGAGCACGAAGACAAAGGCGACCATCAAGTCCAGAACCAGTGTCAGCTGGTTGGGAAGGAAGATCGGCACGAGGACCGCGGGAATCGATTCCAGCGCGTATATCCGGACGAAATTGCTCTTCTTCAAGCCCAGCGTTTCCACCACCGCCCAGGAGCTGGCAAGGGATATCACCACAAGCGCGAGGAATGCCGCCGCTACGAGACCTATGGCAAATAGATACGGCGCGTACCCCCCGGCAATCGATTCGAGCGCGCGAGAAAGCGTCCTTGGGTCCGCGAAATTGAGGGACGAACTGAGCCCAGAGTTAGCCATGATGATGACGACCATGCCGATTTCACTGGCCGCCGCCCCGATTATGGTCTCCAGCCGCATCGCCCACAGACGCACCGTACCCTTCTGAGCAGTAGCCGAAGCCTGATAGAACAACATGAACGGCATCACGACAGCTCCGGCGCCTGCAGCCAGAAAGAACAGGAATTGTGGGCTGGAGTTGAGATAGGTGATGCGAGAGGGAGAGAGGCCTCTCTCAAATAGCGAGCCCGCGTACGAAAGGATCAGTACCGTGCCAACAGCGAACAGGGCTTTCTCTATCGTCACGTATTTTCTCCTGAATACGATCGCCATGTGGGCCGCGTAGGCAATGGGCATGGAGACGATTGGAGAGATGCCGACGAGGCTCATCCCGACCGCGATTCCTGTGTACTCCGCCACGTAGCTCACGACATCCACAGTGGCCATGGGGAGGCTCGCGAGAACCGCGACCCTCCTCGAGTAGTTCTCACGGATCACGTCACCGAGTCCCTTTCCGGTGGCAATCCCTATCCTCCCGCTGGCTTCTTGGATCAGGAACAGAGGGATGATGAGCACGAGGAAGAACCATATCAGGCCGTAGCCGTAGGTCGCCCCTGCCTCGGCGGCCGTAACCACGCTTGGGGCGTCGACGTCGGCTATCATTACGATCCAGGCGGGTCCGAACGACTGAACAAATTGCTGGAACCTACCGGTTGTCATTTAGGAGCGTTCTCCTTACGTGATGCAAGGGCTAATTGTGCGTCGGGAATATGGGGATGAAGCAACTTCCACATCCTGTGTCTGGCGATGAAGTAGCTTCCTGCCACTACGAGGACCGCAATCGCCTGCCCTGCGAAGGTCTCGATATTGGGGAAGACTGAGAACCATGTGCCGGCCCAGGGTGGGATGCCCTGAAGCCAGGAGATGTTCGTCGTCCCGATCCAGCCCGCAAGTTGCATCTCGTTCACCTGCTCGCCGACCATAACGAAGAGAACGCCCGTCAGCAGGACGCCTGTAGCGACGAGCATCCGTTTGTAAGGGAGCCGACTGTTTTCAACCAGTGTGAGCCATCCCGCGGCAGCGGTCAGCACCAGGCCGCCTGCCGCGCCGTAGTAGACGACGAGGCCGCCCAACTGGAGATAGTAGCTCTGGAGGAAGAGGACTATCTCAACGCTTTCGCGGTACACGGAAGCGAAGCCGAGCACCGCCAGCCCTAGAAGCACGCGGCGGGTGCCCCCTCCTTCCGTTTCATCGTCTGCCTGTGAGATGAGGGCCTGCTTCCTGCGATTGTGCATGCTAATCCAGCCGGACCAGTACACATTGTGGAAGAACCAGTTCATCACTATGAGGAGTACGGCGACAGCCAACAAACCTGTGGCCGCCTGGACCGCGAGCGCACCGTAGTTTGCAATCAGGTTGCCTACGACGGAGATTGCGACGAACCATGTCACGACGCCGGCCCCGAAGCCCACTCCCATGCCGGCCTGGATGGAGCGACGATAGACCCGATTCTTGGCTCTGAGACCGGCGAGGATTGCAGCGAGCACAAGAATCGATTCGAGGCCTTCCCTGAACACGAGCACGGCAATGTCGAGTGAACCTGAGGCTAGCGTCGTACCGGGTACTGTCGGGTCAGGATTGCCAGCGGCCGCGATACCCTGCCAGATGAGTACGCTCGCGATTGCAACCGCGGCGACCAGGATGACTGCGACACGGAACCACTTCAGTAACCCCGCACGGGACGGGGAGGCCGGATTGCCTTTCATGGTTCCCGATATAACATACGTAATATTTATCACAATCGACGTTAACCCAATGGCTTAACACCGTTACTAACAGGAGAAAACACGACCATGCAACCAACAGACCCGACGCGACCAGGAATCCAGATGACCAGCGAGGAACGATTGATTCCATCTATCAGGGCCGTGTTGGCCAAGAAGCTCGCTGTCCAGGGTTTCCGAGCATCAGAGATTGCGCGGGCGCTGAAAGTCACCCAACCAGCAGTAGCTCAGTACCTAAACGGGAAGAGAGGGGGAGCAAACCAAAGTATTCCGAAACTCGATAGCCTAGTGGACCCGCTCGCCGAGAGGCTTGCAGAAAAGATTCGTTCGGGAGCTGGTGTCGAGATGACAGAATTGCTTGAAACGGCGAGGCAGATAATAGTCATGAACAGCGGCCAGGCGTTCTTCAGTCGCAACGCCCCCAAAGCCCTTGGCGGCGCATCTCTCGATCTCCTGAAGGGCAGACTGCGACTTGAGCTGGACGCCGCTGAGAAATACCTAGAGCTGGCGAACAGGACCTCGGACGACTACACCAAGCTCTTGTTCAGGATGATCGCAGCGGACAGCATCAGGCACGGCGATGTAGTTTCGCAGCTGATTTCGTGGCTCGAAACAGGCGGCAAGGCTGGAGGATCTATCCCAGACGAGGCTGTCCTGAAGAGCATAGTCGCCCTGGAAGACTCAGCGAGCGAGGCGAGCCTCATGAAGGAGATCGATGTGGACCATCCGGTCGCCCAGCTTCTCCTTCGTTGGATTGACATTGATGAGAGCAAGCACGACAAGATGGTGCGTGGGCTGATAGCCCTCAGCGAACATAGCGGAAAGCGAGGGTCAAGGGACGCGAATTATTGAATTCCACTGCTTCTCACCATCGCTCGTTGGGAGCACTCAACCTACCTCTTGGGAATCTCGACCGATTTCGCTTCCGAAAACATCTGGTCTGATACCCGGATGGAGGCGATGAAGCGCCGTCTGGGACTGGTTTGAAGAGCACCGAGTCCAGAACTCTTCGGCAGTTAAGCGATCATACCTGTGGATGAGAACGCCCGGCCACGGCGCCAGGCCTTGGTTTGGGTCCAGAATTGCACAGTAAACTGTGCGGGCCCCACCGGCCCTAAACCATCGATATCCTCTTCGTTACCGATTTGAACGCGAACCCATAAATTCCCCGGTCGGGATTAATCCTTGAGGCCGTGCAGTCGGCCGCCCAATCGGGCACGGTGCAGAGATAAGAGGGGCAGTCATTCACCCTGGCGGCAGTCCATGAAGTGGGTTACACGTGAAAGAGCGAAGGTAGACAGGATCGCCTGCCCTTGGCTCATCAAGAAGTTCGTGGATCCCAGCGCGGAGTTCTTGTTCGTTCCGCCCGAGAGCGTGAAGGAGGTGGCGCAGAAGGAAGGGGCAATCCCCTTCGACTCCCCCGGAGTAGAGCTGACCCACTACAGGGAGGAGGGGGGAGAGCGCGTCAGCTTCGACGCAATCATCCGGAAGTACGGGCTCCGGGACCCGGCCCTGCTCGAGCTCGCGAAGATAGTCAGAGGGGCGGACGCGAGGATACCTGACGCGCCTCCCGAGTCGGCTGGTCTCGAGGCAGGGGCCCTCGGCTTTAGGGCCGTGGCGAAGGACGACTTCGAGAATATGAGGCTCCAGTTCCCCGCTTATGACGCCCTGTACGAGTATTGCAAGTCGAAGCTCTCGGGCTCGGCCAGGCTCGAGAAAACGGCCAAGTAGAAAGGTTTGCCCGAGAGTGGCGTCCTTCATGTGTATGTTGCGAAGGGGACCAGAGTATTCTATTCCGGCCTCCTCAGCCTCCTGATACCACTCTACCTTAGCGCTCTCGGGTACTCGGATTACTTCTTCGGGCTGGCTCTGGTAGCCATTCTGGCTGGCAATGTCATCTCCAACTTGGTTCTCACATACCTTGAGCCGCGAATCGGGAGGAGGCGCCTTCTCCTGTTGTTCAGCCTGATGATGATCGCATCCGGGTTGCTGCTGGCGTTCACGGAAGGCCCCGGTCTGATACTCCTGGCCTGCGTGATCGGCAACATCAGCACCACGGGGACCGAAGCCGGTCCATTCCAGTCTATCGAGGCAGGTGTTCTCCCCGGGCTTTTGAAGGGCAGAGAGGTGGTGGGGGCTTTTGGAACCTACAACATGATTGGATACGCAGCGGCCGCTGCAGGTGCGTTTACAGCCGGTGCTCCTGGAGTCCTGCCCGGCGGGCTTGCGATCTACAGCGCACTCTTCGCAGGGTTCGCGGCAGTAGGGGTTCTCCTGTTCGTGCTGTACAGCACCCTCACGGGAATCGATGCTGGCATGGTCGAGCAGAGGCCGGGTCTTGAAAGCCTAAGCGAGACGGCCAGGAAGGACCTAGCGAGGCTCTCGGCGCTCTTCTCCATTGACGCATTCGGAGGGAGTTTCGTGTCCGTGTACGTCCTCTCGTCTTGGTTTCTCCTGGCCTACAAGGTCCCTCCCCTGGGACTGGCGGGGATTTTCTCCACGACGAGCGTCATTGTGGTGATTTCAATCTATGCGGCAGCGATGATTGCCAAGAGACTTGGAAACCTAAGGACGATGGTATACACGCACGTGGTGTCAAGCGTGTTCCTGGTCGCAATCCCTTTGGCAGGGTCGCTCACTGGGGCGCTCATCTTCCTGTTCCTCAGACAGAGTTTGTCACAGATGGATGTCCCCACACGCCAAGCGTTGATGACTGATATGTTTCAGAAGGAAGAGAGAGTATCGGCCTTCGCGCTGACCAACACTGCGAGGAGTCTGGCAGCCTTCGCCGGGTCGCCTGTAAGCACGGCCCTGTTCGGACTCGGCCTGATATCCGGGCCGCTGTTCGCCGGAGGGTTCTCCAAGATTGCGTACGACCTCTTGGTATTCGGCTCCTATCGGAAAAGGTTCCGCTGACCTTCCGCCTGGCCCTATGGTGTCAAACGACCTCCACGGCTCCCGGCCCGATAGCCACAATTAGCCCGAATCATTCTCTGTTCGTCAAACAATGTTCATTGTAGGCTATTCAAAACCCGGGCCCGGTTGGAGCCTGTTCTAATCATACGTCTTGCTTTCGGGCTCAACAGCTTGACACAAGAGTGTAGCCCGGGTAGGTTTCGCTCCTAAGATCGGGTTGGAACCAGGCAGAGAATAGTGCCAGTATCCAGAAACGGGGCGCTGCCTCACCAACTTTTCCGTCAAGCGTCAGCTCATCCGAAAGTGAGAACCCTGTCAGACTCTACGGTGAGGTTCAACATGTCCTGCATTGTGGAAATCGGGCAGGTTTCGGTGCCGCCTTTCTTCCTAATCTTGAGACATGTGCCGCAGGCGAGAATCACGCCGCCTTTGTCCACGAACTGCTTCATCATCTTCCTAACGTCGAACTTGGAATCTTCAATCTCTTCGGCCTCTACTCCCTTGCCAAGCAGAAAGACCTTCATCGAATGCCCATTGTCAATGGCTTTGACCCCATACCTGAACGCATTCCAGACGAGTTCGGGTTCGTTTGCAGAGATGATTGCCCCTATCTTCAACGATCCTTTGTGTTTCTCCGATTGAGGCATTTAAGGATGGACCATGATTGTTCTGCAAAGTCCGTGGTTGATCGACCGCGTCAGAGCGTAGTAAGTCGGTTGGCGGCTTGCCGCCGCTTCTTGGGGTCTACCCTGTTTCCCCATGTAATTCATGGTACGATTCGATTACTTCCTTCGCCACGAACGCAAGTATCACACCAGTCGCCAGATAATCCGCCCACCATAGCCCCAGGAAATACTCTACGAGAAGTCCTCCGAGGAGAGCGATGGACATGAAGAGGCAGGTGACAGATTCGATGGCGTCAATCGAGAGTGGCAGCGACCGGGTCTCCTCCCCTATCTTCTTCTTCTGAAAGTAGAGATAAGGCATCACGATGACGGCGCCCGCCGCGACGGCAATCCCGAACGGCGACCCCTCAGGTCTTAGTCCTGACAGAAAGGAATAGACCGCTCCTAACCCAATCACAGGAATGAGAGAGAAAAGAAGTGCACCAGTCAATAACTCGGTTCTCCTGCTGTGCATCTCTGAACCGCCCACATCACTTCGCAGATGCGTCAAGACGGCAAAGCCAGAGATGAGTTCGATCAGACTATCGCCTCCAAATGCGAGCAGGGCAAAACTCCCAGAAAACAGCCCGAATGCTATTGAACCTAAGACTTCGACCATCATCCACGCAGAACTGAGATATTCGACCCTGATGCCAGTCCCTATTCTTATTCGCCTCCATGATTGATGAGCTTGAGTGCAGCAGCACGAAGAGCAGTTAGAGCAGTCGGTTGGAGTGTGGCAGGTTGCGCAGGATGTTTCGCCACAACCGCACGTGGAGCAGACGGCACCGAATGACATCATGCTTCGTAAGTGATTGCTCGGCTTAAAGTTTCACTTGCTTCACTCGGCTGCGAGCTGTTCCTCGCCAAACAACTCCGGCTTCTTGACGCGAGGGACACCCAGGTTCAGCAATCCGAGCAGCTTGTTGTAGTGTTCTAGTGCCTCCCTTCCCTTCTTGGTCATTCGGTAGACCGACCTTGGGCCCCCGTCGGATCCGACTTCGACCTGCGCTTCTCTTTGCTTGTCGTAGATTTGAACGTGAACCCATAAATTCCCACCCCCCGCACTTCTCAATCTTGCACATATGCAACGGCGATGGTTTCCACTTCGGCACGCCCCCGA
>Ga0335081_10022938_pt1 | contig 10098 bp, 8 predicted proteins | sample Lox_Sample_35_FD_206713 | JGI IMG/M metagenome (GOLD analysis project Ga0335081, IMG submission 206713) | Soil microbial communities from Loxahatchee National Wildlife Refuge, Florida, United States - Lox_Sample_3.5 | ecosystem: Environmental > Terrestrial > Soil > Wetlands | place: USA: Florida... | reverse complement strand
ATTTTGCCTTGGGTAATGTGATTGGGCTCCTGCCCGGTGAGGACTGCGAGTTGTTCCCGCAGATCTCGATTGGCGAAACCGCAAGGCAGCAGACGGAACCATACCAGCAGATGCCAGAGCGCCAGTACGCGCAGGTCGGTAATCCGCAGAGCGGAAGCTCGTTGTCCGTCCACCTCCACCGGCCGATTCAACTTCAGCATCGCTTCTTCTCCGACGGCGCAGTCCTGGCTGAGGCGTTCGACTTCGAGAATACGTCGGTTGGCGGAAAAGCCGACCTGCCGCAGTGCCGGCAGGTTACACAGCCGTTTGCCGGGACGGATGCTGTTGGAAATTGTCCGTGAGAATCTCGATCTCGGCCGCCCCGACATGGTGCAACTGATCTTCGACCGGCGGGTGACCAAGCGCACGCCGGGACGATTCCGGACCCGTGTGCTGACCGACGGGGTGATTCCCTCTCTGCATAATCGACTACAAGAACTCTCGCATCAAGCAGTATTTCAAGCAGGTTCCGGAGGTGCGCGAAGTGGGCGCCTGCACCGAAACCACCATCAACAACACCCGCGACTTTTCCATCGCTTAAAGGACGGTCCAGTATCTGAGTCAGCGAAAACTCGGCTTGTAAGATGGATAGATCGTAGCGGTAGCCGGCTTCTCGGTCCTGTGGTGTGAACGGATGCGGCAACCTGGCCAGCCAACGGCGCGCCAGACCGTCGATCTGTTCTGGTCCCAGTTGGTCGCAGATGGCTTGCAACCGGTCGTGGTCATCGCAGGAAACGAATCCGTTATCCAAGGCTTTGCATCCGATTCCCTGTTTGTGCAGTTGGCATTTGGCATTCTCATGCCCATTCAGACAAAGCCTGGCGTTCTACTGCTATTGCATGGACCAGGACTTCGGCCCCTTCTTCTTAAAATTCTGTTCCTACTTCCCCTATACCTTGCGCTGGCCCTTCTGGAACTGCACCATAGGACTCTGTTCCTGCTTGGAGAAGCGCTCCATGGACGCCACAAAGGTCTTGGTTATCGGGTCCATCAAGGCCGAGGAGGCGAACTTGTGGCCACGGTGGACACGAAAGAATTTCGCAACTCCACTTTCGCACTGCGGCATCGACAAGTAGACGTTGAGGTACATCCGGTCGATGCACTCCAACTCGAAAGCCACATGATGATCGAGAATGTCGGCAACGCTCTGTGGTATGCTATGTCGGCTCCGGTACGACTCCGATCCTTCGGGATCGATTGCCGCTTCGGCGGCCAGGCTCATTGGCAGAACTGTCCAGTCTCGGCGCGGCAGCCTCGAAAACCCCTTGCCGCCACTGGCACTTTGCACGCCCAAAAAGCGTCCCGATGAGTCGGGACGCGGCAGGCAGGAGTGCCTGCGCCACATCGCCGACAGTTCGTCACTCAGAGTCTATTCCGCCCGGCTTGTTGGCGTCGAAAGTCTGCCCCACATCGCCATGGCCTCGCAGACCTCATTGATCCGTCGTTCCAGTTCCCGCACCATGTCGCCCAGTTGCGACACCGGCTGTTGCTGACAGGCTGCCTCGATCCGCTCACAAAGCGAGGCCACCCGGTCGGCGGCCATCTGCCGTGCGCTTCCTTTTATGGCGTGGGCTTCGCGTCCTACCGCCGGCGCGTTCGAAGCCGCCATGGCGTTCCGGATTCGCTGGAGACGGTCCGCCGAGTCGGCGGTAAAGGAGACAATCAGTTCGCCCACCAGGCCGGTATCCCCACCGGCCAGTTCCTCGAGAATTGGAGGAGGCGCCCACTCGGCTCGAGACTCCAGCATGTTATTGGCAGTCTCGCCGGAGTGCGTCGCCCGCCACAACGCTGTCTTTGGTTTCCAGGAAGAACCCTGGAAAATCCGAAATAATCCGGATCCCTCCGGAGGTTTTTTGCGGTTATCCGGGCATTTACCTATAGCTTGATAGCAAACCATTTAATACCAACAGTCTTGAATCAAATACAAACTGCGGATGTTACAATGCGGCTGCGTTTTCAAACTCCGCGGGTGGGCGCAGGGAGCCCGGCAACCCGCAGCCTTGACTATGAGCCGGAAGTTCGCGAGGCGAATCTCCATAACCTGGGCGGCGATTGCCGGCGGGCTGATACTGGCCATCCCGCTTGGAGTTTACTCGCTCCGTCCCCGGGCCAGCGTTTACCATGCGCTGCGCATTGGATTCCAAAACTCGCATCCGTATCATTTCCCGGATGGGCAGGGCCGGCCGACCGGGCCGGCCGTGGAGATCATTGAGGTAGCTGCCCGCGATCGGGGCATTCCTTTGGAGTGGGTCTTCTCCCCGGAGGGCCCCGACAAGGCCTTGGCCTCCGGAAGCGTGGATCTCTGGCCCGTGCTGGCCGACCTCGAGCAACGCCGAAAGTCACTCTTCTTGAGCGCTCCCTGGGCGAGGATTACGTACGCGGTTGTCTCGCAGCCGTCGTTGCCGGTCGCGAAGCCGGAAGACGTCGCCGGCAAGACCCTGGCCACGATGTCCAGGATTTCGAGCGATGCGCAGATCGCCAGGCAATACTTTCCGAGCGCCACGGTGGTGCCGCGATCCAGCGTCGCCGAGATTGTAGCGGCGGTTTGCCAGGGAGAAGCCCAGACCGGACTGGTCGCCCTCAACGCATTCTCCGACGCACGCACTCCGGGCTGCCCCACAGGCGACCTGCGCATTCACCCGATGGAAGGCGCGACTTTTTGGTTCGGAGTAGGCGCCGCGAAGCAAAACCGAGAAGCGAAGCGGGCAGCCGACGAATTGTGCGCGGAGATCGGCGCGATGGCGATGGACGGAAGGCTCACGGCGATCGATTTGCGCTGGAACACCAAGCTCAGCCTGGAAGCCGCGGCCATTTTTGCCTATCGCAGTTGCCGCACCTATTCGATCGTGTTCCTGGCCGCGGTTGCCGTCCTGCTGCCCACACTGGCCGGCATGATCCTTCTTGCCCGGCGACTGCGCCATGCCCGCCATCAGGCCGAGGCCGCCAACCTGGCCAAGAGCTCGTTCCTGGCCGCCATGAGTCACGAGGTGCGGACACCTCTGAACGGCGTGATCGGCATGACGGGGCTGCTGCTCGACACGGACCTGACCGGCGAACAGCGAGAATACGCCGATACGGTGCGCCGTTCCGGTGAAGCGCTCCTGGTGTTGATCAACGACATCCTCGATTTCTCGAAAATCGAAGCCGGCAAGATCACCATCGAGTCCTCACCTTTCGATCTGCGGCAGGTAATCGAAGAGGTGATTGAAATGTTGTCGCCCAAGGCCAGGGAGAAGACCCTCGACCTGTTGCTGGAATATCCGCTCGGCGCTCCGCGGAACTTCGTTGGCGATGGCGGCCGGGTCCGCCAGGTGTTGACCAACCTGGTGGGCAACGCGCTGAAGTTTACTTCCGCCGGCCACGTGCTCGTCCGGGCGGAGTGCCAGGAACCTGATGGCGAGCGCGCCAGGATTCGCGTCTCGGTGGAGGACAGCGGACCGGGAATCCCGGTGGAGAAGATGCCGTCGCTCTTCCAAAAGTTCAGCCAGGTGGACGGTTCCACTACCAGGAAGCACGGTGGCACGGGATTGGGCCTGGCCATCTCCAAAGAACTCATCGAACGGATGGAGGGCGCGATCGGAGTGGAGAATCTTACCGGCAGTGCTCCGAGCGTTCCCGGCGGCTCACGGTTCTGGTTCTCCTTGCCCCTTCGACTGGATGCCAAGGCGCAGCCCCATCCAGCCGCGGCAGGCGAACTGCGCGGATTGCGAGTCCTCACGGTGGACGACAACGACCGCAACCGGCGCATCCTTGACGACCAGGTGACCGGTTGGGGGATGCGCAACGGAAGCTTCGCGACGAGCGACCAGGTGGTGCAGGCGTTGCACGCGGCACGCGAGATCCGCGATCCGTATCACTTCGTCCTTCTGGACCACAATCGGGGAATGGACGGAGCGGCTATTGCGCGCGCGATCAAGTCGGATCCGGGTCTGCAGGATCCGGTGGTGGTGGCGCTGGCCTCGTTCGACGGCTGGTCCGAAGTACGGCATTTGGAAGGCATCGCGCTGGACGCCTGCCTGCTGAAACCGGTCCGGCAATCGCAACTGCTCCTCACGATGGCTACGGTATGGTCGGAAAAACACCAGCGCCGGCCACTCCAGCCCGTTATGCCCGCTACGGCGCCGAAGAGGGAGGAAGTCCGCCAATTTGGCGCCCCGCAGTTGCGCGCCCTGGTAGCCGAAGACAACACGGTCAACCAGAAGGTCGCTGTCCTGATGCTGAAGAAGCTCGGGTTCCAGACCGATGTAGCGGCGAACGGGCGCGAAGCCGTTGCAATGGCGGACAGGCACGCCTACGATTTGATCCTGATGGACTGCCACATGCCCGACATGGATGGCTATGCCGCCACGGCAGCCATTCGACAGCGGGAGGCATCCGGACAGCGCATCCCCATCATTGCCGTGACCGCCGAGGCGATGTCAGGGTGCCGGGAACACTGCCTCCAGTCGGGCATGGACGATTACCTCGCGAAACCGGTGAGTTGGGATGACCTGACGGCAGTACTGAAGAAGTGGATTCCCGAGAAGCTCGCTTCCGAACCACCAGCGGCAGAAAAGCAAAAGGGGACAGCCGAACCTGTCCCCCTTTCCTCCTGTTTTGCAAACCAACCTGCTGCTACCTTCTGGTCGCCTTCCCGTTGAGCGCGCGCGGAATCTCGGTCACCGCGCCGGCCGCGAACGAGCCCGTGGCCGGCGGCGCGGTGGTCTCGACCATCTGCACCATGGCGTAGGCCGGCATATCCTCGGCTTCCTTGAAGAAAGTCAGGCGATTGTGGACGGCATCGAAATCCACGCCGATCAGGTCTCCGCCGCGCACCTGTTCGGTGGCGATCAGGTTTGAGAGCGGATGCACCAGGTTGCGATCAATCGCGCGCTTCAGATGCCGCGCGCCGTATTTCATGTCGGTGCCTTCACGCAGAAGGTAATCCTTCGCGGCATCGGTCAGAGAGAAAACAAATGGAGAGCCGTTCGCCGAACTGAAGATCCGCTGTTGCACGACATTCAACTCGAGGGTCAGGATTTTGCGCAATTCCGGCGCTCCCAGAGCTTTGAAGACCACGGTTTTATCGATACGATTCATGAATTCGGGCGCGAATTTACGCCGCGCAGCCTCTACGCCGGCGCGTTCGATCTTTTCGCCCAACTTGCCGTCCACCACTCCCAGCGAATAGCGGCGCTCGATCTCACCGGCGCCGAACCCCAGATTCGGCCGTATGATGGCGTTCATCTCCCCGGCACCGAGGTTGCTGGTCATGAAAATCAGCGCCCGCGAGAAGTCCACGCGGCGGTTGTCACCCAAGGTAAGGGTGGCCTTGTCGAGGATTCCGAGCAACAGGTTCCACAGGGCGTCGCTGGCCTTCTCGATTTCATCGAACAACACGAAACTCAGCCTGACCCGCTCGGTGTGGTACTGGTTCAGCACCTCCTGACTCAGCAGAGGATGGGTCTCGCGATGGCCCAGGTAACCGGGCGGCGAGCCGATCAGTTTCGCGATCTCGTGACTGTGCTGGAACTCCGCGCAATCGATTTTAATTACGGCACGGGCGTCCCCCACGAGGCTTTCCGCGACCGCTTCCACGAGGCGGGTCTTTCCCGATCCGGTCGGACCCAGAAACAGGAAGTTGCCGATCGGCCTGCCCGGGCAGGACATGCCCGCCAGGTGCGTCTGATAAATATTGATGATTTGTTCAATCGCTTCGTTTTGGCCGACAATTCGCTTTCGCAGGTCCAACTCCAGCTTCTCGGCCTCGCTGCCGGTTTGTGTCGGATCCAACTGCTTGTTCATGCGCCCCATGCTCCCACTCCCTCTTTCAATTCCCAATCCCAGGGTCGTCACAACCTAGAACGGAGCAATTCGCGTGCCATTTGACAGACCCGGTCAAACGATTGTAATCATTTGATTTCTGGTGTGGAGTGTTACTTTTTGGGACGCGATGGGCGCATTTCCACTCGACTGATCATAGTGCGCGCCGGCATGCGCAGGACCAGGTCAACCGCCTCGGCGATGTCTTCCGGCGCGATCATCCAGGTGGCGTCGCCCGGATGTTCTCCGGAAAATCCTGTATCCACGCTTCCCGGCATGATGGAAGATACCCGGACATTGTCGTGCCGATGGTCGAGCATCAATGCCTCGGTAAACAGGTTAAGCCCCGCCTTGGAAGCGTTGTAACCTGCTCCGCCACTGAACGGATTCTTGCCGGCGAGGCTGGAAATGTTGACGATAAAGCCTCCTCCACGGCGAGCAAACCGGGCAAGCGCCTCGTGCGTGCAGTAATAAGGTCCGTTCAAATTCAGATCGATATTCCGGTGCCATTCTTCCGGAGACAGATCCGCCACTTTGCGGAAGGCTCCCTGCCCGGCATTGTTTACCAGTATGTCTAGGCCGCCAAATTGTGCATCCACCGCCTGGAAAAAGTTGCGTACCTGGTCGAGTTTGCTGACATCCGCGGCGTGTCCGAAGACTGGTCCGAGCGATTGCATTTCGGCGGCGGCACGAGCGGTGGACTCGATGCTCCGCCCGCAAATCGCGACCGAGACTCCCTGCCGCAGCAGGTGCTCGGCGATTGCCCGCCCGATTCCTCGCGTGCCGCCTGTAACGATCGCAATCTTTCCGGAGAGCGCTTCCATCATATAAGTGAATATACCGTTCCCCGGCCGCTCGGGGGCGCTTTTCCGGCGGGGGAAGAAACAGAAAGCCGATCTTGTCTCGCGGCGCCTGTTAGAATGGCTACAGGAATGTCCAGCGCGCCGCGATCTCCCCTGCGCCAACTGCTGGAGAATCGAATCTCACAACTGTCCGCCGAAGTGGAGGCCCTGTTCAGCGAAGCCCGGGACCGCAGCCGCCGCGAGTTTGCCGACCAGTTGAACCAGGTGGTGCGGCGCATCCGGCAGTCCGAAGATGTGGACGCGTTGGCGGCCACGCTGCTGGACGCCGCCGGCTCGTTCTCCGATGGTTCGGCGCTGTTCGTGGTGGACGGTCCGGTGGCCAGGGGCCGGCGCATCCGCGGCGTGCCGGAAGAAACGTCCGAAGCCTTCCAGTCGATGGTGATTCCGCTGGAGTCGGCCGCGGCCATGGCCGATGCCGTGGCAACCCGCGATCCGGTGACCGCCGTTTCCACCCCCGCGGAGGTTTCAGCCGAAATGATGAAGCTCGCGGGGCATACGGCCGAGGGCCGCGTGTCGGTATTCCCGCTGGTGGTGGGCGAAGACGTGTGCGCGTTGTTGTACGCCTGGGGAGCGGTTCAGGGATCGGCGCTGGAATTGATCACGCAGGTGGCGGCCGGAGTCTGGAGCGCGGTATCGAAGCCTGCGCCCGTGGAACTGGTCCAGATCGCGCCCGCGCCCGATCCACTAAACGGAAACACGCCACGGGCAGCCGCCACATGGGAGGAACTCCCTCCCGAAGAACAGCAGATTCATCTTCGCGCGCAGCGATTCGCGCGTGTGCAGGTGGCCGAGATGCGCCTGTACCAGGCGGACGCGGTGCAGGCGGGCCGTGCCCGTGCCGGTCTCTACCAGGCGCTCCGCAAACCGATTGATGCGGCCCGCAACAGGTTTCGCGAAACATACTTCTCCACCTGTCCCAGCATGGTCGATTACCTCCATCTGGAACTGGTGCGTACTTTAGCCCATGACAATCCGGATTTACTCGGCAAAGAATATCCCGGCCCGATGGTGTAATCTATCCCGCACCAGCCTGGCCGCTCTCCAATGGCTCTTGGCATTGGCGGTAATTTCCGCCGCCTTTGCCGCCACTCCCGGCAGGCCCCCTGCGAAGACGACTAAGCGTCCCGCGATCCGGCCTCCAGCGAAGTCCGGAGAGCTGGCAACCTTGGTCCGCGACTGGCGCGATGATCCCACCGCCGCCCGCCGGGCCCTCGTCGAATCCTACGCCGTCGCTCATGCCAAGGAGAATTCCGGTACCCTCGCGCGGCTCGCTTTGGGTGTGGGCGAAGTCGAGCAGAAGAATTACGCCGCCGCCATCGCCGACCTGAAAAAAGTGCAGGGCAAGCTGCCACAGCTCGCTGATTATGCGGGTTACTACCTGGCGCAGGCCCGGGTCGAGTCCAGCGATTGGTCCGACGTGGCCAAGGACCTCAGCCCCGCGCACGCCACCGAGATCCGCTCGCCTTTTTCCGCGCGCGCCTGGATGCTGGAGGCGCGATCGCTCGAGACCACCGATGCCGCCGGTGCGGTGAAGTTGCTGCGAGAGCACTATGCCGAGCTGCCGGAACCGGAAGGCGATGTCACGCTTGCCGATTCCTACCAGGCTGCGCAGGACCTGCCGCATGCGGTCGATTTCTACCAACGTGTATTCTATCGGTACGTCAAGGGCGATCCTGCGAATCGGGCGGCGGCGGCCCTGTTGGCGCTGAAAGACAGCATGGGCTCCGGCTTCTCCCGGCCTCTTCCCGAGCAGCAACTGCGTCGCGCCGCAGTCCTGTTGGAAGTTGGAGAGTACGCGCGCGCCAGGTCGGAGTACGAGACGCTGGCCGATCAGGCGACCGGGCCCTCCCGCGATCTGGCGCATGTGGGCATGGGAGCCGCGGACTTCCTGAGCGGCAAAGTCGCGCCTGCCTGTTCCTATTTGAGAGGGCTCGATCTGCCCGACTCCGAAGCCGACGCCGAGCGCCAGTACTATCTGGAAGAGTGCGGCCGCAAGAATTCCGACGAGACCTCGATGATGACCGCGGTCTACCGCCTGGGCAAGCAATATCCCAAATCTTCGTGGCGATTGAGGGCTCTGCTGGCGTGCTCCAACCGCTTCCTGGTGACGAACCGGCCCGACGACTACCTGCCGCTCTACAAGTCCGTCTACGAGGATTTCCCGAACGATCCGATGGCCCCCGTATGCCATTGGCGGACGGCCTTTCAGGCCTACCTGCACACCCGGGCGGACGCGGCCGCGCTGCTGCGCGAGCACCTGCGCAACTACCCCGGACACTCCACCGCGGGAGCGGCGCTCTACTTCCTGGGGCGGCAATTCGAGCAGGCCGGCGATTACGGAAGCGCCCGTGCCTGCTATCAGCGGCTGGCGCAGACTTTCCAAAACCACTATTACGCGCTGCTGGCCCGCGAGCGCCTGGCCCAGCCGGACCTCTCTGTATCGGTCAATGGCGACACGGCAAAATTCCTCGCCGACCTGGCATTGGCGGATCCGAAGCCGGTGCCGGGGGTGGCCACGCGGCCGACCACTCTGCGAATTGAACGCTCGCGGCTGCTGCGCACCGCGGGCCTGAGCGATCTGGCGGATGCGGAACTGCGTTTCGGCGCGCGCACCGATGGACAGTCCCCACTCCTCGGAATCGAAATGGCCGAGGCAGCGGAATATCCCCACCAGGCGATGCGCATCATGAAGACGATGGCCGGCGACTACCTGAGCCTGACGATCGACCAGGCGCCGCGTAAATTCTGGGAACTGCTCTTTCCGCTTCCCTTCCGCAGCGACGTGATGCAGGAAGCGCGGCTGAAAGAGATCGATCCGTTCCTTCTGGCGGGTCTGATCCGGCAGGAGTCGGAGTTCAACCCGCGCGCGCTCTCGCCGGCCAATGCCTACGGGTTGACCCAGGTGCGTCCCGCGACCGGCCGCCAGTACGCACGGCGGGTGGGAATTCAGCGATTCAGCGCCGGCCTTTTGTTTCAACCCACTACCAACCTGAAGCTCGGGAGCCTGATTCTGCGTTCGATGCTCGATCAGAACAGCGGGAAAGTGGAGCCCACGTTGGCGGGCTACAATGCCGGCCCGGCGCGTGCCGCCGAGTGGCTCACCTGGAACAGCTATCGCGAGCCCGCCGAATTCGTAGAGTCGATCCCGTTTACGGAGACTCGGGAATACGTGCAGGCCGTGCTGCGCAACGCCGAGATCTACCGGCGCTTGTATCAGGGCCGGTAAAGCGAAGAGGTGCGGGTTCGGGTCTTCCCTGGGGAGCCAACGGAAGACTTCTCGCTTCACGCTATCTGATTGATTTCATTACGGGCCTTTCGGGCATTCTTACGGATGGGGGCGACTTGACAGTTACCCCTGCATGGATTCGAACTCTTACTCCCACCAGCATCCCAA
>Ga0335081_10022936_pt1 | contig 10098 bp, 9 predicted proteins | sample Lox_Sample_35_FD_206713 | JGI IMG/M metagenome (GOLD analysis project Ga0335081, IMG submission 206713) | Soil microbial communities from Loxahatchee National Wildlife Refuge, Florida, United States - Lox_Sample_3.5 | ecosystem: Environmental > Terrestrial > Soil > Wetlands | place: USA: Florida... | reverse complement strand
GCGATCTCTTTCAGCTTCTCGGCAAGCTCGATCGCGGGATCGTGACTCTTGCCGGTGAACAGATGCGCGAACGACAGCTTGCGCATCTGCGCCGCGGCGGTCTCGACCAGCTCGTCGTTGCCGTAGCCGAGCGCGGTGCACCACAGCCCTGCCATGCCCTCGATGTAAGGCTTGCCGTCGGTGTCGTAGACGGTGACGCCCTGCCCGCGCTCGATGATCAGCGGCCCGCTGTCGCGGAACGTCGCCAGATTGATGTACGGATGCACCAGCGTTTCGACGTCGCGGGTCGCGAGATTGCTGAGCGGAGGCATGGCGTTGCCTTTTCGAATTTTTCAGATTCGCCGCTATTGTGCCGCGCCGCGGCCGCCGCCGTCAAAGGCGGCATGCCGTCATACCGCGATCGCTGTGGCGTCGTACTGATAGAGCCAGTCGAGCCGCTCGCGCCGGTGCTCCTCCTGCCAGTAGTGCACGACCTCATTGGCCAGGGCGCTGGCATCGCCGAGCGCCGGGCTGAACACATGCTGGCGATTCTCGTGCGACTTGCGGACCACCGCGGAGGTCCGCTCCTTGCGGATATCCTCATAACGCGTAAAGGCGCGCTCCGGATCGTCGTGATAGTGGGCGAGGCACGCGGCGACCACGTAGGCGTCCTCGATCGCCATGACCGCGCCCTGGCCGAGAAACGGCAGCGTCGGATGGCAGGCGTCGCCAAGGAGCGTCACGCGCCGCTCGGTCCAGCGCTCCATCGGCCCACGCGCCAGCAGCGCCCATTTGTACGGCGTCGCGATATTATCGATGAACGTATGCACATCGGCGTGCCAGTCGCGAAAATCGCCGGCGAGCTCGTCCTTGCTGCCTTCGACGATCCACGACTCGACCTGCCAATCGTCGCGCTCGACGATGCTGATGAAATTCATCAGTTCGCCGCGGCGTACCGGATAGTGCAGCACGTGGCCGTGCGGGCCGAGCCAGTTGGTGGTGAGAAGCTGCGCCAGATGTGGCGGCAATCGGTCCATCGGCACGAGACCGCGCCAAGCGACGCACCCCGTGAAGGTCGGCTTGCTGGCGCCGAACAGGTGCGCGCGGACCTGCGAGTGGATGCCGTCGGCGGCAATGATGGCGTGCCCAGTTGCCTGTTCGCCGTTGGCGAATTGCGCGGTCGCCGTATCGGCGGTCTGCGTCACCGCCTGACAGCGCATGCCGAGCTTGATCGCGTCAGGCTTTTGCTTGCGGATCGCCTCGACCAAAATGCCGTGCAGGTCGTTACGATGCATGAGGATGTGCGGCGTGCCGAAACGCTGCACCGAGGCCGCGCCGAGCGCGAGCCAGTCCCAGGTCTCGCCGGTCCGCCAATGCCGCAATTGCCGCCGCGGCGGCACGACCTGCACGGAGCGCAGCACCTCCTCGAGTCCGAGCGCGAAGAGCACGCGCGTGCCGTTCGAGCCGATCTGCACGCCGGCGCCAACTTCGCGCAGCACGGGCGCCTGTTCGTAGACGACGGCGTCGAGCCCGCGCTGCAACAGTGCGAGCGCGGTCGTCAGCCCGCCGATGCCGCCGCCGATGACGATGATGGGAGAGGACGATTCCGACACGCGCAGCCGCTTCATTCACCGGCCAAACCGTCACACACGTCGCCCCGCTCATTCGGGTTTGACGTTGGCCTCGCGCATGACTTTAGCCCACTTCTGCGCATCGTCGATAAAGAGTTTTTCGAAATCGGCGGTCGAGCCGGTGAGCGGCAGGCCGCCGACCTCAATGATCCGCGCATGCAGCTTAGGGTCGCTAAGGCCGGCGTTGATCTCCTTGTTGAGGCGCTCGATGATTTCAGCCGGCGTTTTCTTGGCGGCGCCGATGCCGAACCAGACGGTTCCTTCGTAGCCCGGCAGAAACTCCGCAATAGCCGGAAGCTCCGGCATCACCGGCGAGCGTGTCCTGGTGCCCACGCCCAAGGCCCGCAGCTTGCCCGACTTTATGTAGCCGACGAGCGTCGGCATGGCTTCAAACATCACGTCGGCGCGTCCGCCCAGCACATCCGTGAGCGCCGGCGCCGCGCCCTGATACGGCACGTGGAGCAGATCGACCTTCGCCATCAGCTTGAACTCTTCGCCCGCCAGGTGCGGCGTCGTGCCGTTGCCGACCGAGGCCATGACGATCTTGCCCGGATGCGCTTTGGCGTAGGCGATGAACTCGGGCACCGTCTTGGCTGGAACCGATGGATTGACCACCATGACCAGCGGCTCCAGCGAAATGCCGCATACCGGCACGATGTCGCGCGTGATGTTGAAACTCAGATTCTTGTAATACGACGCGCTGATCACCGCCGATGTGCTGACCAGCATCAGCGTGTATCCGTCGGCTGGCGCGGCGACCACCGACGCGATGCCGATCGTGCTGCCGGCGCCGGGACGATTCTCGACCGGGAATGCCTGCCCCAGACGCTGCGACAGCCATTGGCCGATCAGCCGCGCAAATATGTCAGTCGGCCCGCCGGCCGGAAAGCCGACGACGATGCGCACCGGCCTTGTTGGATAATCGAGCGCAAGCGCGGCTTGCGGCCCCGCGATGGCGGCGGCGCCGGCCAATTGCAGGATACGACGACGTGGAAGTCTCATGTCCGAAAGAGTCATGTTGGAAAGAGTTATGTTCGAACGAGTCATGGCAGCCCCGTGCCTTACTGCGGCTTGATGCCGGCGAACTTGATGACCTTGCTCCATTTATCGGTCTCGGCCGCGATCAGCTTGGCGAACGCGTCAGGCGAGCCGGACAGTCCGACGCCGCCGAGCTCGGCCAAGCGCGCTTCGAAGCTCGCGTCGGCGATAGCTGCGTTGGTTTCTTTGTTCAACTTGTCGATGATGTCGCGCGGCGTGTTCCTCGGCGCGCCGAGCCCCTGGAACGACGTCGCTTCGTAGCCAGGCAGAAAATCCGCGACTGTCGGCAGATCGGGCAGCGCGGGCGACCGCGTCGCGGCGGTGACGGCGAGCGCGCGCAGCTTGCCGGATTTGATGAAGCCGATGGATGCCGAGATCAGGTCGAACATGACCTGGACGCGCCCGCCCGCCATGTCGATCAGCGCGGGCGCATCGCCGCGATACGGCACGTGGACCAGGTCGATGCCCGCCATCATCTTGAAAAGCTCGCCGGCGAGGTGCGGCGTCGAACCGATGCCGCCGGACGCCATGTTGATCTTTCCGGGATTGGCCTTCGCGTAGGCGATGAACTCCGGCACCGTCTTGGCAGGCACCGCCGGATTGACTTCCATGACGTTGCCGACGCGGATGACACCCGCAATCGGCGCAATATCGCGCAGGAAGTCATAGTTGAGATGCCGGTAAATTCCAGGATTGGTCGCGTTCGATGTCGTGATCAGGAGCAGCGTGTAACCGTCGGGCGCGGCGCCGACGACCGCCTCGGTGGCGACGCCGGTATTGGCGCCGGGGCGGTTATCGACGATGAATTGCTGGCCGAACCGCTGCGACAGCCGTTGTGCGATCAGCCGCGCAACGATATCGGCCGCGCCGCCGGCCGCATAGCCAACGAGCACACGCACCGGCCGGTTCGGATAGTCGGCCGCCCGCGCAAGCCTTGGGATCGCTGAAGCTGCAGCCATACCGCCGGCGAGGCGCAAAAATTGTCGGCGTCGAAGCATCGTATTTCCTCTCCCACGGAACGCGAAGACTGCTTCCGCAACTTCACTTGGCCGCAAACCCTGCGGCCTTGATGATTGGCCACCATTTTTTGATCTCGGTGCGCTGCAAGTCGCCGAGCGCCTCAGGCGTTTGTTGCGCCGGCGGCGGGACCGCTTGGCCCTGCTGGGCGAATTTCGCTTTGACCGCCGGATCGGCCAACGCCACGCGCACCGCGGAATTTAATTTGGCGACGACGTCCTGCGGCGTGCCTTTGGGCGCCCATAATCCGTGCCAGAACGACGCGTACAGACCCGGCACGCCCTGTTCCGCCATGGTGGGAATTTCGGGCGCGCCCCACCAGCGCTCCTTCGCCATCACGGCGTACGCCTTCATCTGTCCGCTGTGCACGAACGGAAAGGTCGCAGCCGCCATGCCGAGGAAAAGATCGATGCGGCCAGCCAACAAATCCTGATTGAGCGGCGCCGCGCCGAGATACGGCACCGTCCGGATTTTCGTGCCGGTGGCATTCTCGAAATAGGCGGCATCGAGATCCGACGCGCCGCCGACGCCGACTGCGCCGGCCAGGGCCTTGCCGGGGTTTTGCTTCAGCCAAGCGATCAATTCTTTCAGATTCTTCGCCGGCATGCCCTTTCTGGCCACCAGCCACATCGGCGTGTCGGCAAGCAGCGCCACCGGTTCGAAATCGTTCAGAACGTCGAACGGCAACTTCTTGGTGGCGCCGAGTACGACATGCGTCGCCCAATGACCGACGATCAGCGTGTAGCCGGTGGGCGCCGCACGCGCGACCCGCTCCATGCCGACAATGCCACCTGCCCCGTTGACGTTTTCGATGACGACGGACTGGCCGAGCTCCGCCGACATCGGTCCGGAAACGATCCGCGCGAGGGTATCGGTTGGCCCTCCCGGCGGGAACGGCACCACCAATGTGACTGCGCGCGAGGGAAATGTATCGGCGCGGGCAAAGCGCGGCGCGGCCTCAATCGCTGCCGCGGCGGCGAGAAGCTGCAGAACGCGGCGCCGCACGAGAATTCCCATGGCGCGTCCTCCCTGTCAGCTCTTATCGTGCGCGGTGGAATTGTTTCACCCGCGTCTATTTTTTGGACCGCTGAAGTCTAAGTCTGCCGAGGCAACTCACACAGCGACCGTTTCACCGGCACTATAAGGCTGCCGGCCGTATTGCGAAAAGCCGCATCGGCTGCGGCGTGGCAGCGCGGCCTTATGGACTTGGTCGCATTTTCGTCGGAAAACCGGTGGCCACTTTTCCGGAAAATGCTTTACACCGGCAGACACAGCGCGTTGTCGACCAAGAGATTGTCATAGATGCAGCGCCGCTCGGCGAGCTTCAGCTCGCCGCCGACGCGGCGGAATTTGTCGTGATAGACGCCGACCTGATGCAGCTTCGCCTCAGGCCGGTCGAACAGCACCTGCACCACGACATAATTCGCGCGCGCGCGGATGTCGCCGTGGTCGTCCTCACCCAGAATCTGCGTGTTACCGATGATGTGGCGCAGGTAGCGCGGCGCGAACATTTCGGTCTTTTCCACCGCGAAGGCGCGATCGTAGATCATGCCCTTGTTCTCGCAGTAGATGAGACCGACCGGCATGCCGCGATCCGCGTTCTCGCGCGAGATGATCACATAGAAGGCGTCATCGGTGAACATTTCGGCCCAGTCATTGAGCCGCCCATCGTCGAGCGCCGCCGCATAGGCGCTGTTGAAATCTTCGATTTCGCGATGCAGCAGCAGCTTTTCGAGGCGCCGGTCGTTGAGAGCGGATGGCGACTGCATTGCCAAATCCTAAAGTCCTAAAGCGCCATCGCCTCGCGCCAATGCTTGTACATCGCGCGAATGGCGGACTCCGAAATCAGCGTATCGGCGGTGCCGGCCGGCGTCTGCGGGTCGAGCTTGACCAGATGGCTGCCGTCCGGCACGCGGCGCATGCCGTCCTGCACGAACTTGATCGCCTCATTGTCCTCAAGCCCGAGGAAGCCGGCGGGCCCCATCAGATTGCCCTGACGCAAACGATGCCGCGTCATTTCCTCGTCGTCGTCCTCGAAGCCGAACATCGTCCACTTCATGATGAACTCGTGCGGGCCGTCGGGCACGATCTGGCGGACGCCGAGCGTGTTCATTTCCCGCTGCACGATCAGGTTGGGCCAGATCGTCGACATCGTCACCGACCACGGGCTGTCGAATTCGTCGACGAAATTCATGAAGCGCGCTTCGCGCAGCGTCATGCCTTCCTTGAACGCGCGCATCTCCTTCTTGGCGTCCCCCGAAATGGCGTTGGCGTCCGATTTGGCCGAGGCCATGACGCCGTGCCGTCCGCTCGCATCGGCGAGCATCATCGAGCGATTGCCGACCACCATGAGGCCGAACGTGACCAGAAATGTGTGCAGCAGCGTGGCGTGATACGGGTCCTTGAGGTTCTCGTGATAAAGCTTCCAGTTCCCGGGCAGCGAATGCCGGTAATAGCCCAGAATTTTCAGCTTGCGGCCGTCGAACGTCGCCTCGAACTCACGTAAGACTTCGGGGCCGAGATAGTCGGCGAGCGACTCCATGTCCTGTGCATAGGAGGCGAATACCACGCCGCGATGGCTGGTGACGGCGAGCCGGCGCAAGCCGTGCGCGCCCGCGTCGAAATCCGCCGGCATGCCGCCCTTGCCGTTGACGCCGCGGCGGAACGGTACGCCCATGAGGTTGCCTTTGAGATCGTAGGTCCACTGGTGATAGGGGCAGACGAATTCCTTGGTCGAGCCGGAGAGCTCGCGGCAGAATTCCGATGCGCGATGGGTGCAGCGATTTTCGAAGACGCTGATCGAGCCATCCTGCGCGCGCGCCACCACGACCGGTGTCGGCCCGACATTCGAGCGGATGAAATCCCCGGGCTTGGGCACCTCGGCTTCCAGCGCCACGTAGTTCCAGGTGTGGCCGTGGAAAATACGCTCGATCTCGCGGCCGTAGACGAACGGATCGGTGTAGACCCAATCCGGAATGACGCTGAGATCGTTGCCAGGCCACACATAGTCGCGCCCGAGCGGCGGGCCGCCGTTGGAACGCGCTTCACTACCTCCCGCGCCAGCGCCCGGTGCGGCAGCCTGAGCGTCGCGCGACGGCAGCGCGGCTTTCGCATTGCCCGCGATACCTGGCATGCTCTGCTGGGCGACGCCGTCGAGATCAATCAGAATATCGGCGCCGTCGATCCTGACCGGGTAGACTTTCAGATCCTCGGTGGCGGGCGCACACAGCGCGCGCCCAGTGCGGATATCGAACAGCGCCTGGTGCAGCGGACATTCGACGCTGCCGTCTTCCGTGTCGACAAAACCGTCGGCCAGCGAAGCGAATTCGTGGGTGCAACTGCCGCTCGTGGCGCGAATTTCGTCGCCAAGGCGGAACACCGCCACCGGGGTGCCGGCGACCTCGACTGCAATCACGTCGCGATTGCGCAACTCGTCGAGGGAAGCCGCCTTCTGCCACGCCATGGGACAGGTCCTCGTCAAAATCCGCCGCAGAACTTTTTCAGCATATCGTATTGCTTTAGCCTTGCAATTGGGTTCGAGTTTGCAATCCCCGGCCGATGGCCGTGCACGCGAAGGAGAAGGTCCATGGCGCAAGAACCGCTCGCCACCAAGGGCAATTACCTGCACATCTACGATTTCCGCGTCGAAAAAGGCAAAGAGGCCGAGTTCATCCGGCTGTTCGAAACCTTCGACTATTCGGACGGCAATCCGATGCACAAATCGTGGGCGCAGGTGAAGGACGGCGTGCTGTGCCGCGACACCGAGGACCCCCAGCGCTTCTTCCTCATCGCCGAATGGTCCGACATCGAGGAACACGCGCGCATCCGCAAGATTCTGGCCAACGACATCAAGCCCGAATTCATCAAATACATCGAGGGCCGCCAGTTCGTGCCGAAATATGTCGAAGTCGTTTCCTCGACGCCGGACGAAATTCTGAAAAAGGCCGCGGCGGAGTGAGCGGCGGGCCGCGCGTCTTTGTCCGCACATAGAGGAAAAACCGACAAGGCGATCGAAGCCATGGCAACCATCCGCGTGATTGTGAACGGCAAGGCGGGCAATGATACGCGGCTAAGGGCAGCTGTAAGCACACTGAGAAAGGATGGTTATGCTGTCGAAGTTCGGGTTACTTGGGAAGCGGGCGATGCCACACGGTTGAGTGCCGAAGCCCTTGCCGATGCCGGCAAGGCAAAAATCGATTGTATCGTGGCGGGCGGAGGGGACGGGACGATCAACGAAGTATTTGCTGCGGCTTTTGCCGCTGGACTGCCCCAACAGTGTTCTCTCGGAGTCGTGCCGCTTGGCACGGCCAACGATTTTGCCCATTCAGCGGGTGTGCCGACCGAAGATGTCACGGCCGCCTTGCGGTTGGCGGCGAGTGCACCGCGGCGGTGGATCGATGTGGGGCTGGTTAACGGCAAAATATTCGTGAATCTGGTCTCCGGCGGATTTGGCTCTCGCATTACAGCGGAAACCGACCCCAAGCTTAAGCAGCGACTTGGCGGATTAGCTTATGCAATCACCGGCATCACGCGCTTCGCAGAGCTCTCGGAAAATCGAGGCTCTTTTCGCGCCGAGGCGTTCTCGTGGGAAGGCCCGTACTTGGCGTTGGCAATCGGTAACGGCCGACAGGCCGGGGGCGGTATAGCCCTTTGTCCTGATGCTCTGATCGACGACGGTCTGCTCGATCTGACGATCTTGCCTGCAATGGAGCGGCCAGACCGCTTGGATGCGTTCTCGCATTTGCTGCGCGGGGGCGCGGCCGGCATTCGCAGCAAACTCGTTACAACGCGTAGCGCGTGGATCGAATACGAGGCCGAGCGCGACCTCAACATAAACTTGGATGGAGAGCCCGCTGTCCTTTCCCGTTTTCGCGTCGAATGCCGTCGGCAGGCGCTTCCCGTCCGGCTGGGTGAAAGCGCGCTCTTTTCGAACGTGAAGCTGGGTTCGACATGATTCGAAGTGATTACCGCCGCGGGCGACTACCTGAAGAAGGCCTTTTTGGACTTGATCGGTGGCCGACTGCTACTTCGGCCTGTTCAAGAAAAGCATGAATCAATCCGAGGCGAAGCGAAGCTCTGGTCCAAAGCAAGCCTATGCGCCGCACGAAGTTGCGATCGGGCAAAGGCAGCTTTGCGATCGACAAGCCCTCAGGCCATGGCGGCGCCCAATCTGGCAGAATTGCAACGCCCAGGCCGCGATCGACCATCACCGCAATGGCTTCGATTCCATCAAGCTCAAATAGTTCTTTTGGCCGGATGCCTGCTTTTCGCAGGTAAGCATCAATGAGCTGACCCGCATGAAGGTCGCGGAGAAGCCGGATAAACGGCTCCTTTGCCAGGATGTCGTGGGGGTGACGGTCAGGTGCCGGCGCCCGCGTGAGAACGATGAAGGGTTCCACCCGCAAATCTCGCCAATCGCAAGTCTTCGGAATTGCAAATGGCGGGTGACTGCCGATGAGAGCATCCAGATCACCCTTAAGCACCTTGCGGTATAATTCCGCCGAGCTATCGCGGATAATATGAACTTTGATCTCGGGGTAGTTTTTCGTCACAAGCGCCAAAATGTCGGGCAGCAATCCGGTTAATGTTGTTTGTGCCGCTCCAAGACGCAATTCGCCCGCGGGCTTCTCGACCGCAGCTGCTGCCTTGAAATCGCGTGCCTCGCGCAAAAACCCTCGTGCGCGATCGAGGATCGTCATTGCAACTTTTGTCGGGCGCACAGTCCGGCCAGAACGGGAGATGAGGCGGCCGCCGATTTCGGTCTCAAGTGCGCGCACCCGTTTGGCTACGCCGGCCGGCGTGAGATTGAGCCGGCGCGCTGCTTCGGCAATCGATCCATTGTCGATCACGCTGACAAAGCATTCGAGGGCGCGTGTGTCCATTCGATACCGATCGTATCTTTTGAAGATACTACTGTCGATATTTTCGTTGGATTGAACTCCTGTGAGGGTATCGTCACCTGATGACTAACAGCTTTGAACGCCGCTGGCAGTCTCTACGGTGTGCAATCATCCGCTGGCGCGAACCGAAGCAATTGGTGGCAGGCCGCGCAGTAGGCCCCGGCCGCGCACTTTCCCGATTGCTACAAGCTTGTGGAGGACATCACCATGAAAGTTCGCCGTAGAGGCTTTTTACATTTGGCCATTGGCGCCGCGGCGTTCTCGGCATCGGGCAACGCAAATGCGGAGGTCTATCCAACGCGGCCGGCTCGCATCGTCGTCGGCTTTCCCGCCGGTACATCATCCGACATCACCGCCAGATTGATTGGCCAATGGCTGTCGATGCGGCTCGGACAGCAATTCATCGTGGAAAATCGCACCGGCGCAGGCACCAATATCGCAGCCGACACAGTTGTGCACTCCCCTGCTGACGGCTACACGCTGCTCTGGATCACGCAGACAAACGCGATCAATGCGTCAATTTACAAAAAACT
>Ga0335081_10022935_pt1 | contig 10099 bp, 9 predicted proteins | sample Lox_Sample_35_FD_206713 | JGI IMG/M metagenome (GOLD analysis project Ga0335081, IMG submission 206713) | Soil microbial communities from Loxahatchee National Wildlife Refuge, Florida, United States - Lox_Sample_3.5 | ecosystem: Environmental > Terrestrial > Soil > Wetlands | place: USA: Florida... | reverse complement strand
TGTCATCGTTCATCCTGCAGGCGCAAGCCTCAAAGGCGAAGACCATCGGCATCGCCAGCGGTCCGCCCGACAACGTCAACGCCATCAAGCTCGGCGGCGAGTTCGGCGTGTTCAAGGGCGGCCAGCAGATGGCCGGCCTGCTCGTGCTGATCACCGACATCCACGGCCTCGGCCTCAAGACCGCCCAGGGCCTGGTGCTGACGACCTCGTTCTACTGGGACATGGACGAGCAGACACGCGCCTGGTCGAAGCGTTTTTACGACAAGCTGCACAAGATGCCGACCATGTGGCAGGCCGGCGTCTATTCGGCGGTCACGACCTATCTCAACGCCATCAAGGCGAGCGGCACCGACGAGCCGCTCAGGGTCGCGGCCGAGATGCGCGCCCATCCGATCAACGATTTCTTCGCCCGCAACGGCCGGCTGCGCGAGGACGGCCTGATGGTGCATGATCTCGTGCTGGTGCAGGTGAAGTCGCCCGAGGAATCGAAGGCGCCGTGGGACTACTACAAGATCCTCGCACACATCCCGGGCGATCAGGCGTTCGGTCCGCCCAGTCCCGACTGCACGCTGGCGAAGAAGTAAGGCCGGCGTGCCGTCAACGACGATCCTCGTGCTCGAAACCGCGGCACCGGTCCTCGAGGCGCTGCTGCGCGTCATCGTCGGGCTCGCGCTGGTGCCGCACGGACTGCGTATGACGTTCGGCTTCTTTGCCGGGACCGGGCAGCCGGCGAGCAGTCTCGCGCTGCTTGCCGCGCAACTCGACCGCGACGGCTATCGGCCGGGGCGCCTGTGGGCGCCGCTGATCGCAGCGACCGAGCTCATTGCCGGCCCGATGCTCGCGTTTGGCCTGTTCACGCGCATCGCGGCCGTGCCGGTCGTGATCTTCCTCGTGGTGACCTGCCGCGAGCGCTGGGCGAAGGGCGGCTGGTTCTGGAATACGCTCGGCGTCGAATACACCCTGATGTGGACCATCGCGGCCGCGTACTTTCTCGCCAAGGGCGGCGAGATGTATTCGCTGGACTATGTCTTCCACCAATGACGGACGTCATCGCCCGCGAAAGCGGGCGAACCAGTACGCCCGGGCGGAGGTCGTTCAATTCGGAAATGACACGGCGTACTGGATGCCCCGCGTTCGCGGGGCATGACGACGGAGTGTGCGGAAAGGCTTCGCCTATCCGCCCGCCCGCAGGCGCGCCAAAAGCTCGGGCGACGGATAGGAATCCGCCGGCAGGCCGAACTTCTGCTGCATCTTCTTGATCGCCGCGCGGGTCGCGACGCCGACCTTGCCGTCGGCATTGCCGATGTCGAACCCGGCGCGGATGAGCAGGCGCTGGATCTCGGCCACCTCCTCGGGGCTGACCGTCGGGATCGGCCCGGTCGAGCGCGCGATCGCGGGTGCGCCGGCAAGCCGCGTCGCGTAGTAGGCGGCGGTGGTCGAATAGACCAGCGAGTTGTTCCACTGCAGATAGACCTGGAAATTGTCGTAGACCAGGAAGGCCGGCCCGAACCGCCCCATCGGCAGCAGCAGCGAGGCGGGCAGCTGATCGGCCGGCAGCGGCCGTCCGCCCGGATAGGTCACGCCCCACTTCGCCCACTGGGCGCGCGGCAGCTTGATCGCGAGATCGGCCTGGTCCCACGGCAGGCTCTGCGGCACATGCACCTCCTGCATCCAGGGCTGGTCGCGTTTCCAGCCGAGGCTCACCAGGTAGTTGCCGGTCGAGCCGATCACGTCCGCCGCGCTCTTGATCAGGTTGCGCTTGCCGTCGCCGTCGTAGTCGACGGCGTTCTTGAGATACTCGGACGGCATCATCTGGGTCTGGCCGAGCTCGCCCGCCCATGAGCCGATCATCTCCGGTGCCGTAAGGTCGCCGCGCTCGATCAGCCGCAGCGAGTCGAACAGGTGGCCGCGGAACATGTCCGATCGTCGGCAGTCGTAGGCGAGCGTCGCGAGCGACTTGATCGACTGGTCCTTGCCCTGGTTGGCGCCGAAATCGCTCTCGAGTCCCCAGAACCCGGTGATCACCGCCGCCGGCACGCCGAATTCCTTCTCCTCGCGCGCAAACGTCGCGGCGTGCTTCTGCATCTGCTTCTGGCCGTTGCCGATGCGCCCGCCCGCCAGCATCTTGTCGGAGAACTGCAAAAAATCCTGGGCGAAGAATTTCTGCCCGCGATCGATGTTGACGATGCGCTGGTCGTACACGAGGTAGGGCGAAGCTTCGGCGATCGCGGCGCGCGAGATGCCCTGCTTCTCGGCCTCCTGCTTGAACTGGGCGAGCCAGGCCTCGAAGCTGCCGGCGTTGTGGCAGTTGGCCGGCGCGGCCGCAACGGCGTCGGCGGCGAGCAGCGTGGCGGCGAGTGTCGCGGCAGCGACGGCAAGCCTGCAGAGCTTGGGTCTCATGGTCGGTCCATCGGTCGATTCGGCCCCGCGTTTGGACACCATATCGGGGCGCCGATATCAATGCCTTTGCGCGATATGGCAAAAATCGCTCCGGTCCGTCGAACCCGCGGGTCGCCGGCGCGACTATGGTAAGACGCTACGCTCGCGATTCCATCCCTGAGAGGAGGTCCACGGTATGTCGTACCGCCGCTTGTGCAACATTCTGTTCGGCCTCGCGACCGCGCTTCTCGCGGGTGCCGTCGCGGCGCGCGCCGCCGAGGGCTATCTCGGCACGTGGAAGATCGCCTCGGCGGTGGTCGCACCGTGGGCCGACCCGGCGCGCAAGCCGGACGAGGCCGAGATGAAGTCGGTGGTCGGCAAGACGGTCACGTTCAAGCCGAAGGAGATTGCCGGCCCGCGCGCACTCGCCTGCAAGGGGCCGAAATACAAGCTCGGCGATTTTTCCGCCGACATGCTGTTTCAAGGCGCCTTCGGCGAGATGCACGACAAGGACAAGTCGCTCGATCCCGCAAAGCTGGCCGCCTCGGCGGGCTTTGCGGGCACGTCCTGGAAGGTGCTGGAGACCGGCTGCGCGACCGAGGTCGATTGGCACTTCATCGATCCGACGACGCTGGCGATCGGGCTCAATGACTACGTCTACGTCTTAAAGAAGCAGTAGCCCCCCAGAACCGTGACGCGGATCGCGGCCGGCCCCCGCCCGTCCGCGTCACTTCGCGACGCCCGGCGCGACCAGCTTCTCCACCGCGGCCGCAACCGCGAGCAGCCGGCGGTCGGCCCCGTTCTCGCCCATCAGCATCAGCCCGACCGGCGCCTCGCCCGCCTTGTGGCAGGGGATCGAGACCGCGCAGCGGTCGAAGAAATTGGCGATCACGGTGTTGCGCAGCAGCAGCGCATTGGTCCGTCGTGCCGTATCCGCATCGGCAAGCTCGCGCAGGGTCGGAGCGACGATCGGCACCGTCGGCATCAGCAGGGCGTCATACGGCGCCGTGATCCCGTTGAGCCGGCCGATCATGTCGGCACGCGCCCACATCAGCTCGATGTAGTCGGCCGCGTCCTGCTCCTTGCCGCGCTCGATGCGGGCGAGCACGAACGGGTCGTACTCCTTGGCCTTGGCCTTGATGAGCGGCCGGTGCACCGCATAGGCCTCGGCGCATACGAAACCGCCCTTGGCGTTGACCTGCGCGAGCTCCTCGAACTCGCGCACCGCGAGCTCGGTGATGCGCGCGCCGGCGCCGCCGAGCGCCGTGAGCGCCGCCGAGAACGCGCGGCTCACGTCCGGGTCGAGCCCGTCGAGCACGACGGTCTGCGGCACCGCGAGCCGCAGGCCGGCGAGCGGAAAAGCAGCCGGCCCCGCCGGCGCGCCGCCGGCGAGCACGGCGTCGACCACCGCGCAGCAGGCCACCGTCGGCGCCATCACGCCGACCGAGTCGAGCGACTGCGACAGCGGCATGACACCGTCGACCGGCACGCGCGACGCGGTGGGCTTGAACCCCGCGATGCCGGTGAGCGCCGCCGGAATGCGGCACGAGCCGCCGGTGTCGGTGCCGAGCGCGGCGGGCGCCATGCCGTCGGTGACCGATACGGCCGCGCCCGACGAGGAGCCGCCGGGGATGCGGCCGGTCTTGCGGTCATAGGGGTTGCGCGGCGTGTCGTAGTGCGGATTGATGCCGAGACCCGAGAAGGCGAACTCGGTCATGTTGGTGCGCCCGATCGGGATGAAGCCCGCCGTGCGCAGCCGTGTGATCGCGCCGGCATCGCGCGCCGCCGCCGGCGCCTGGCGCAGCGCCATCGAGCCGGCCGTTGTGACGTCGCCGGCGACGTCGAACAAATCCTTGATCGAGATCGGAATTCCGGCGAACCGCGAGGGCGCGCCGCCGTGCCGGCGCAGCGCGTCGAAGGCCTCCGCGGTCGTACGCGCGCGCTCGCCATAGACCTTGAGAAAGGTGCGGCCGCCCTCGCCGGCCGGGTCCTTGATGCGGTCGAGGCATTGGTCGATCAGCGTCAGGCTCGGTTCCCCGGCCTCGAGCCGCGCGGCGATCTGGTTCAGCGTTCGCATTGATCAAGGCCTTGTGGAGGATCGCTCGGGCGGGGTGCGATTCGAGCCCGACCTGAATAAGCAGCCATGTTGAAATTTCAAGCCGTTTCGGATTTTCTCGTTTCGGCGAGTTCCCGCCACAAGCCGTGAGGTCGTCGTGCCGCGTCGCGTTCTCAACCTGACACTGCAAAACCGTGCGGCTGCCGCGCCGTGCGCGATCGCGATCGACGATGCGGTGGTCGCCGGCTGGACCGGCCGCGATCCGGCGGCGGTCGAGAAGCACATCCGCGAGCTCGAGCTCATCGGGGTCAAGCGCCCGGCGACGACGCCGATCTTCTACCGGGTTGCGGCGGCGCGGCTCACGACCGATGCCGAGATCGAGGTGGTCGGCGAGACCTCGGGCGGCGAGGTCGAGTTCGTGCTGCTGCAGCACGATGGCCGCCTGTGGGTCGGCACTGGCTCGGACCACACCGACCGCGCGGTCGAGACCTATGGGGTCACGGTGTCCAAGCAGATGTGCGACAAGCCGATTGCACCGGTATTTTGGCCGTTCGACGAGGTCGCGCCGCACTGGGACCGGCTGCTGCTGCGGGCGCATGTGACCGAGAACGGCGCCCGCGTGCTCTACCAGGAGGGTCCGGTCGCCGCCATGATGGACCCGCAAAGCCTGCTCGCCCGCTACGCGAAGGACGGGCGGCTGGCCGAGAACACGCTGATGTTCTGCGGTACGCTTGCCGCCAAGGGCGGCGTGCGGCCGACCGCCCAATTCGCCTTCGAGCTCGAGGATCCCGTGATGCAGCGCAAGATCGCCCACGCCTATGCGGTGCGGTCGCTGCCGATCCTCGGCTAAGTCACCTCAACCGCCACTGTCGGAGCCAGCGTCATGCCGATGAACAAACCGCATCTCGAATTTCACAAGGTCGACATGAACGGGGGCTGGGTGACGCCGCCCGGCTATCCGGCCGGCATCAAGCAGAAGATTCTGGCGAGCGATCTCGACGAGACCGGCAAGATGGGCAGCCGCACCCGGCTCCTGAAGTTCGATCCGGGCGCCTACACGACCTCGCCGTTCGTCCATGATCACTGGGAGGAGGTCTATCTCGTCTCGGGCGACTTGATCGTCGGCAACGACGCCGCCGGGAACGGCGGCGAGCCGTTCGACGCACCGACCTATGCGTGCCGGCCGCCCGGCGTCTATCACGGCCCGTTCAAGTCGGAGAAGGGCTGCGTGCTGTACGAAATCCACTACTACGACGAGAGCAAGAAGTGATCGCGGACTCGTCCGCGGTCATCCCGGGGCGCGCCGCAAGGCGCGAACCGGGATCCTGGGCCAGGTAGATTGTGTAACCCGACGCGCCGAAGTCGGGACCGTTTCGTTGGAGTAATGCTCCATGCAGGCGCCCGAAACCGCAACCCGTCCGGTGATGCGGCCGTATCTTGCTGAGACCGCCGGCTTCGCGTCCGGAAAGACCACGCCGCGCGACTTTCTCGAACGCTGCCTCGGCGATCTCGCGGCGTGGGAGCCGAAGATCGGCGCCTTCGTGAGCCTCAATCTCGACGGCGCGCGCGCCGCCGCCGCCGCGTCGAGCGCGCGCTGGCGCGCCGGCAAGCCGTTGTCGCCGATCGATGGGATGCCGGTCGGCATCAAGGACATCATCGAGACCATCGACATGCCGACCGAGCAGGGCTCGCCGCTGTTTGCCGGCTGGCGCACCGCGCGCGACGGCGCCGCGGTCGCGGCCCTGCGCGAGGCCGGCGCCGTCGTCGTCGGCAAGACCGTGACCACCGAGTTCGCCGCGACGGTCGCGCGCGGCACGCGCAATCCGTGGGATCTTTCCCGCACGCCGGGCGGGTCGTCGAGCGGATCGGCCGCCGCGGTCGCGGCGGGAGTGCTGCCGGCGGCGCTTGGCACCCAGGTGATCGGCTCGACCGTCCGTCCGGCGAGCTATTGCGGCTGCTATGGCTTCAAGCCGACGGTGGGCGCGATCAATCGTGGCGGCAGCTACGACTGTCTGAGCCAGAGCAGCACCGGCACGATCGCGGCGAGCCTCGGCGAAGCCTGGCAGGTCGCCTACGAGATCGCGACCCGCGCCGGCGGCGATCCGGGCTTCGCCGGGCTCGCGGGTCCGCCGGCCGGGCCGCCGGCGCGCAAACCGCGCAAGATCGCATTTCTCGAGACCGCCGGCTGGGCGATGGCATCGCCCGGCGCCAAGGCGGCGATGGACGACGCGCTGAGGCGGCTCGGCGCCGCCGGCGTCGAGATCCGCACGCGTGAGGACGACGAGCAGGTCGAGGCGGTCGAGAGCGCGATCGAAGAGGCGCGCAAGCGCTCGATGGCGATCAATGCCTGGGAGTCGCGCTGGCCGCTCAATACCTATCGGGCGCGCGATGCCACGAAGCTCAGCGGCCCCGCGCTCGCGCGCCTCGCGCAGGCGGAAGCCATGACTCTCGACGACTACCGCGCGCTGCTGCGCGAACGGGCGCAGACGCGCGCGCTCTACGCCGAGCTCGCGGACGAGGTCGGCATCACGCTGAGCTTGTCGGCGCCCGCCGCCGCACCGGTGGGCATCGAATCGACCGGCGAGCCGGCCTGCACGGTGCACACTTCCTATCTCGGCATCCCGGCGCTTTCGCTGCCGCTGCTGCGCGACGATGGCCTGCCGCTCGGTCTGCAGATTGCGGGTTTCGCGGAGCGCGATGCCGACGCGTTCGCGGCGGCGGCATGGCTGGAGGGCGCGCTTGCCTGAGCCCGGCGAAGCGGCGCTGCTCGATCGCTACCGCGACGCGCCCGAGCCGCCGCGCGGCTATCCGGATCTGCATGCGCACGTGCTGGCGCTGGCACAGGCCGGGCTGCTTGTCGTCGTCGACGAGCCGATCAACAAGGACACCGAGATGCACCCGCTGGTGCGCTGGCAATTCCGCGGCGGCATCGCGGAGGCCGAGCGCAAGGCGTTTCTGTTCACCCAACCGACCGACTCGAAAGGCCGCCGCTACGACATCGCGGTGCTGGTCGCGGGCCTCGCCGCCAACCGCGAGGTCTACCGCGTCGGGTTCGGCAAGCCGCTGGAGGCGATTGGGCGTGCCTGGGTCGACGCGATCGCGGCCCCGCGCGCGCCCCGGGTCGTGGCGCAGGCGCCGTGCCATGACATCGTGATCACCGGCGACGCGCTCGACCAGCCGGGCCGCGGCCTCGACGGCCTGCCGGTGCCGATCTCGACGCCGGGTTTCGACAACGCGCCCTATCTCTCGGCCGGGCACTACATCACGCGCGATCCCGACACCGGCATTCAGAACGTCGGCAACTACCGCGGCCAGCTCAAGACGCCGCGCCGGCTCGGCATGAACCCGTCGGTCGAGCTGCGCGCCGGGATCTATGCGCACTGGCTCAGGTACAAGGCGAGGGCCGAGAAGATGCCGTGCGCCGTGGTGGTCGGCTGCCCGCCCGCGGTGTCCTATGCGTCGGTGCAGAAGATGCCGGAAAACCTCGATGAGGTCGCGGTGGCGGGCGCGATCGCGGGTGCGCCGATCAACGTCGTCCCGGCCAAGACGGTCGATCTCCTGGTGCCGGCCGAGGCCGAGATCGTCATCGAAGGATTGATCGACACCGAATATCTCGAGCCGGAGGCGCCGTTCGGCGAGTCGCACGGCTACGTCAATTTGCAGGAATACAACGCCGTCATGGAGGTGACCGCGATCACGCGGCGGCGCCATGCGATCCTCACCTCGTTCATCAGCCAGGTGACGCCGAGCGAGTCGAGCGTGATCCGCAAGGTCGCGATGGAGCCGCTGTTTCTCGATCACCTGCGCTCCGTGCTCGGCATCCGCGGCGTCACGCGGGTCGGCATGCACGAGCCGCTCACCAGCCTCTACGCCGTGATCGCGATCCAATTCGCGCGCGGCACCCCGGAAACCGAGATCTGGCGCGCGCTCGAGGGCGCCGCGTCGCTGCACCGCTTCGCCGGCAAATGGATCGTCGCGATCGACCAGGACATCGATCCCGACAACGCGGACGCGGTGTTGTGGGCGATGTCCTATCGCTGCCAGCCGCAGCACGATCTGCACGTGCTGCCGCACAAGGATCCGGGGCACGGGCCGCGCGGCCCGCGCGATCATGGCGAGAGCGCCGCGGTGCTGGTCAATGCGACCCTCAAGGGCACGTTCGCGCCGGTCGCGCTGCCGCGGCGCGAGTTCATGGAGAACGCGCGCAAGATCTGGGAGCGCCTCGGCCTGCCGCCGCTCACGCCGCAGCCGCCGTGGCACGGCTATGATCTCGGTTTCTGGCCCCGGGAGCTCGAGCAGCAGGCGCGCATGGCGACCGAGAGCGACTATTTCACCCTCGGCGCCAACCTCGCCAATGAGCGGCGCAGCGACGTCGCCATGAACACGCCGGTCGAGCGCACCGGCATGAAGGAGAAGTAAATGAAGCTCGCCATCCCGGACATGATCTCCAACTCGTATTTCCCGGCGATCGCCGCGATCGAGCTCGGCTTCTTCAGAGAGGAAGGGCTCGATGTGACGCTCGAGATGATCTATCCGGTCGACAAGTGCTACGCCGCCATGCGCGACGGCGCGGTCGCGTTCGTCGGCGGGTCTGCGCATTCGGCGCTGGCTGCGTTTCCGGAATTCGAGGGCGTGAAGCTTATCGGCGCGCAGGCGCAGGGCATGTACTGGTTCCTGGTGCTGCACAAGGATTTCGGCGCCAAGCGTGGCGACGTATCGGCCGTCAAGGGCCGCAGCATCGGGGCGGCGCCCTGGGTCGAGATGGGCCTGCGGCGGCTGCTGCAGGAGGCCGGCATCGACCTGGTGCGCGACCAGGTGAAGATCGCGCCGGTGCCGGGCATGCAGGGGGCGGGGGTCAACTTCGGCGTGACGGCGGCGCGGGCCATGGAGGAGCGCAAGATCGACGGCTTCTGGGCGAACGGCATGGGCGCCGAGGTCGCCATCCGGCGCGGCGTCGGCACCCTCGTGCTCGACGTGCGGCGCGGCGACGGGCCAAAGCCCTGCTTCAACTACACGATGGCGTCGATCGCGACGACCGACAAGCTGATCGCCGAAAGGCCGGAAGCGGCCGCCGCCGCCGTGCGGGCGCTGGTGAAGACGCAACGCGCGCTCAAGCAGGATCCGACGCTCGCAACCGGCATCGGCCGCAAGCTCTTTCCCGCCTCCGAGGCCGAGCTGATCGCCGAGCTGATCCGCCGCGACGGGCCGTATTACGACCCCACGATCTCGCCGGCGTTCGTCGCCGGCATGACCCAGTTCGCCCGCGACGTGGGCATCCTCACGGGGCAAGTGGCCTACGAGCAGGTGGTCGCAGGGCAATTTCGCCATCTATGGTCTGCTTGACGGCCTTTGCCCGGCAGGCCCGATTGGGCGATGGCCCAAGCCGGCCGGATCGCAGTGCCCCGCGACACCGCGGGCCGCAAATTCGCTTGACGCTGCAGGCGCCTGCGCCGAAAACTCGCGCCTGGTGCAGTGGCGCAAGGCGCTCGCCCGTCGAGGCAAAGAGCGCGTTCGGGAGGACAATATGGCTCACACCATCTCACGCCGCTTCCGCGGCTGGCTTACGGCATCGATCGCCGTTCTCGCCCTGGCGGCGGCTGGGCTGTCGGCGCAGGCCGCCGATCCGATCAAGATCGGGTTCGGCATGGCGCTCACCGGCCCGCT
>Ga0335081_10022932_pt1 | contig 10100 bp, 5 predicted proteins | sample Lox_Sample_35_FD_206713 | JGI IMG/M metagenome (GOLD analysis project Ga0335081, IMG submission 206713) | Soil microbial communities from Loxahatchee National Wildlife Refuge, Florida, United States - Lox_Sample_3.5 | ecosystem: Environmental > Terrestrial > Soil > Wetlands | place: USA: Florida... | reverse complement strand
GAACACGCCAAATCCCACGACAACCATGCTCCTCAGTGTGGGTAGCACGTTATATTTCAGGCCTACACGGATGTCCCCAATTCCGTCGGATGAGAACGTGGTGGCCTGCCCTTCGCCATTGGGACCGTCTTCCCCGAGCCCATCGATGTGATGATGTGTCCGCATCATATAAGGAATTGTAATTTCCAGTCCCCACCGTTCCGTGATCCCGTAATTGAGGTCTGCCGTGACCGTCTGGGTGATGGTCCTGGTCTCCTGATGATGATTCAGGATCAGCTGTTGGTTAGGCGTGTCGACGCCCGGGATGATTCCGGTAGTGCCGGGTATGACCCGCATCGGCGTATATTGTATATGCCATTCACCGTCAGTATCCCTTCCTGCGAAACCTGTTGCTGAGAACCGATCGTCACGAAGCACGACACCGCCCCACAGGATGCGTCGACCGTGGGGACGACTGCTGTCGCACCCAACACAATGATCACGGCCATGGCCGAGGTGAAGCTGATACGAACGCGCTCGGGTAACATAGCTCGCTCCTACTCCTTCTCGCTGCAGTATGTCTTGAACCAACCGCATTTGGATGACCTCTTTGTCGGAGGTGAAGAACCTGAATCCCTGTTGAGGTGGCGCCGGACCTAATATACGGCTCGGCTCTCGACTGACTCGCGGGTGATCAGGTTCGTCTAGACGATGGAGGAACTAGGAGGAGGACCACGGGACGTTGCACTCTCGAGCGTCACACGTGCCACAGACCGGAATGCTGGCTGGTCGGCACGAGCGACCGGGGATTGTCCGACGAGAACCGGCTCGGCGGTGGTATCAAGCACCTGCCCGGCCGCGCACATCCAGGAACAGAGAACGGTGCCGTGAGTGGCTTTCTGATGGTGGGCGTGTTGCGAGTTGTGGCTTAATGCCTGGGCGGATGCCACACCGCCGACCACTAACACGCAGAGGACCAACAGACCCGCAAGTGCTTGTCTTGCATGAATACGGTTCATGTCTGTCCGCCTCAAACCTAAGTAGGGAGCACAACCTATTGGACTGGAGGAAGCAGAGTCAAGAGGCCTCACGGCAGGGCCGTCTTGGGCGAAGCGTTGTAGTGTCCTACTTAGCGGTTAGGCGGAGATCATAAGCCAGGAGCTAACCTTCTCCCATATCACCGGACCATCTGAAATATGGTTCTCCATCAATAAAATAAGTAGCCCGGTTTTATCGCCAAACGTCCGTGGCTTTGCTCCTTCAATCACCGACTGATAACATGTTAATGGTCCTTTGGAATGTCGGGGGCTTTATGCGACAGTTTTTTCAGTATCTAGTCGTCGCCTTTCTCTTTTTATGTATCACAGCGTGTTCCTCTGGCCGCCATGTTTCACAGTCTCCTCTAACGTCCGCGCCTGCGCAGGATCGCACGGTCTGTGAGACTGAGGTCCACCAGGCGGCGCCGTTGAGTATCCAACCTCGCTGGTGGCTTCCGCCGATCGGTGCCGGAGGCTCGGTTACTAGTGGGGTTGTCCTTGGGACAGCGGATGTGCCGCATCCCATCTGGTCCTCTCGTGAGGCCTATCAACGGGCGATTGAGCGCTGTCTAATGGCTCATGGCTACGAGACCCGCGCTAGCTCTAGCAATTAGAAATCTTGATCGCCTCCGGTTCTCGTACCATATTTGTGAGTCGAGACACGTTATACTTGCCGAAGTACGCCCGGCTTCTGAAACAGATAGGTGATAGCCCCGCGTGCTGTGCGGAGGAATCTGGTCGTCGGTGAGCCGACAGCGTACAGTCAATGGGGCGGCTTCTGAACGTGTCTCGGAGATCTCGCCGTTGCGCGGCATGGTCGCCACCTCCTTCACCTGAGCCAACCCGCCGACGGAAAGGACACAGAGCAGAGGAGGACACACATGAATTTGAAGAAGGCGTGATTCATCAGAAGACGACCGAGTGTGACCCATACGAACGCAAAAGGACCCTCGCAAGACCTGCTAAGCCGGCTAGTCGACACGAGGACATGTGCTTATTATAGGATTCATGCAAAAGATGCTGTATACTGGCATGAAGATTTCCTATTGTAGACAGCGCATCCCCCAACATCTACATATAGATTACGCATGCTGACACAACTCCTGAACCTTGTCTTCGGTAGCAAGAACGATCGTGAAATCAAAGCGTTGATGCCGATCGTGGCGCGCATCAATGATTTGGAATCGGGCCTGGCCCCACTGTCTGATCACGCTCTTGCCGACAAGACGCAGGAATTCAAAAAACGTCTCGACGCTGGCGAGACGCTCGACGACATTCTGCCGGAAGCCTTTGCTGTTTGCCGAGAGATGTCGCGCCGAAAACTCACCATGCGCCATTTCGACGTGCAGTTGCTCGGCGGCATGATCCTCCATAGAGGCCGGATCTCGGAAATGAAAACCGGTGAGGGGAAGACGCTCGTCGCCACGCTTCCTCTCTATCTGAACGCGCTCGAAGGCAAGGGGGTCCATCTCGTCACGGTTAACGATTACTTGGCCAAGCGCGACGCGCAGTGGATGGGGGTCCTCTACCACGCGCTCGGGCTCTCCGTGGGTATCATTCAACATGATGCCTCGTTCCTGTACGACCCTACCTATGACGCATCCGACAAACGCCTGCAGCATTTGCACCCCTGCACTAGGCCTGAAGCCTACCGAGCCGACATCACTTACGGTACGAACAACGAGTACGGGTTCGATTACCTGCGGGACAATCTGATCGTGAGCGATCTGAACCAGTGCGTGCAGCGCGAGCTGAATTTCGCCATCGTGGACGAGGTCGACAGTATTCTGATCGACGAGGCTCGGACGCCATTGATTATCTCGGGTCCGACCGATCAAACCACCGACCTCTATTACCGGATCAATGCCATCATCCCGCAACTCAAGATCGAGCGGGACTACACGGTCGAAGAAAAAACCAAGACCGCATCGCTCACGGAGGACGGTAACGTCCGGGTCGAAAAGCTGCTTGGCGTCGACAACATGTACGATCCGGCGAACATGGATCTTGTCCACCATGTGGTCAAGGCGCTCCAAGCCTATGCGCTCTATAAACGCGATGTGGACTATGTCGTCAAAGACGGAGAGGTCATCATTGTCGACGAATTCACGGGACGGCTCATGCCGGGCCGGCGCTGGAGCGACGGTCTCCACCAGGCCGTCGAAGCCAAGGAGGGGGTGAAGATCGCCAACGAAAATCAAACGCTGGCCTCCGTGACCTTTCAGAATTATTTCCGCATGTACAAGAAGCTTGGCGGCATGACCGGCACTGCGGACACCGAAGCCGCGGAGTTCGCGAAGATCTACAACTTGGACGTGAACGTGGTCCCGACCAATCGCAAGATGGTTCGGCTCGACTACGCCGACGTCGTGTATCGGACGGAAAAGGAAAAGTTCGCCGCTATCGTCGAAGAGATCAAAGAATGCCACGAGCGCGGCCAGCCGGTCCTGGTCGGGACCATCTCGATAGAAAAATCTGAGAGACTAGCCAGTCTGTTGAGCCGAAATGGTGTCAAGCACAACGTGCTCAACGCCAAACAGCACGAACGAGAAGCCGAAATCGTCGCACAGGCGGGGCGCAAAGGCGCCGTCACCATCGCGACCAACATGGCTGGCCGCGGCACCGACATTCTTTTGGGCGGCAATCCCGACTTCATGTTCAAACAGGTGTTGTACCGGGAGGAGACCTTGCCGGACGAGCGCAAGCTCGCCGTGTACGAAGAAATCAAATCCGATTGCGAAAAAAACAAACAAGAGGTCGTCAGCCTCGGCGGATTGCACATTCTCGGAACAGAGCGGCACGAGAGCCGCCGGATCGACAATCAGCTACGGGGCCGCTCCGGTCGCCAGGGCGACCCTGGTTCCTCTCGCTTTTACCTCTCGCTTGAAGACGACTTGATGCGTATCTTTGCATCGGAGCGCGTCTCGCAACTCATGCTCAAGCTCGGCATGGAGGAAGGCATACCAATCGAGCACAGCATGGTCACCCGTGCCATAGCCAATGCACAGAAAAAGGTTGAGGCGCACAATTTTGAGATCCGCAAGCAGCTGCTCGAATACGATGATGTCATGAACAAGCAGCGCGAGGTCATCTATCAGCATCGGCGGGCAGTCCTTGGCGGAACCAACCTTCGAGATGATATCCACGACATGATCGACATGGTCGTCGACTCGGCCCTCAACGTTTATTGTCCGGCCGAACAATACCAGGAGGAATGGGACCTCAAGGGTCTCTTCGAAATGATGCAGGGCCAGTTCGGCATCGATATCACACAAGGGAAGAACGACGGCGGTGAAGGACTTCGCGAGCTCGGACGAGATGCCCTGGTGGAAGATCTCAAAAAGCATGTGCATGAAGCCTATGAGCGAAAAGAGAAGGAACTCGGATCGGACCTCATGCGGTTCCTCGAAAAGACCTTCATGCTCCAGGTCATCGATCACCATTGGAAGGATCATTTGCTGGCGATGGACCACTTGCGGGATGGGATCGGGTTGCGCGGTTATGGCCAAAAAGATCCGCTCATCGAGTACAAGCGGGAAGGCTACGATCTCTTCGCCGGCATGATGGAACGAATCAAATCCGATAGTCTCGAGCGTCTCTTCCTCGTTCAAGCCGCGAAGAGCGACGCTCCGCCGCCTCCGACTCTATCGGCGCCGCCCCCGATGCGGCTGACTCTCAACCGCGGGGAAGAACCAGCCGTGCCCCAAACCGTCCATCGCAGCAACGAGAAAGTTGGACGGAACGATCCCTGCCCTTGTGGGAGCGGGAAAAAATACAAAAAGTGCCATGGGGCGTGAGCTAGGACCGCTGCGCCCACCTCTCTCACCACGCGTCGATTCGATCGTTCTACATCTCACGACTGCTTGGCATCGAAACTAGTTCCGTTCTTTGCAAATCATGGACGGAACGTCGAACATCGACGCCACTCGCCTGGGGCGAGCCGCAGTCGCTCAACAGAACGGTGCCCGAATTGCCGCAGAGCTCGAGAAATGGCGCAGCGGTCCCGGTTGGCAGGACGAAGATAGGGAGCAAGTCCCCGCTTCTCCGGCAACGTCCGCGAACAGCGTCAGCGACTTATCTGCGGATAGAATGAACAACCGCACGCCATGTCGCCCGCCTCAGCCCACTTCCCTTCCGGCCGAACCAGAATGGAAATTTGGCGGGATACGGATTCTAAACTCTTAATGGGGCTGTGCCCGAATTGCGCCAAAGGTCGAGAAATGGCGCAGCGATCCTCGTTGAGAAGGGAGGGAGAGAATGTACAACTCACGCATTGATATTCAGGTTCACAAGCTAGCTAACCGCTCCAGAGGACCCGCGGTTAGGAAAGCGCGAGTCGAAGTGTGATTGGCGCCGAAGCTAGGATTTGAGGCGGACACTCTTTCACATTGAGATCAAAAGCCAGAAACTTGCCTCAGGGGGCTATCTCACTCGGGGGACGTTCGATCTGATTAAGGGGCCTGGAGCGAACAGACCGCAGCGATTCCGCGCCTGATCTCACCTTGACTTAAAATCAAACCCGAGGCTAATCTACCGCTCTTTCGACCTCCGGTAGAGCTGGGTCGAGCGTATCCAGATGCTATTGGTGTCTCTGGATGAGTGTAGTCAGCGGACGAAGGGAGTTGTGTGTGACGGCCGGACACCCTGAACTCGTCGCCACTATCGCCTCTGAGATCGCGCGATCCGGCCCGATCCCCTTCGTCCGGTTCATGGACCTCGCCCTCTATCACCCGCAGTTTGGTTACTATATGCGACCGCCCGAGCCGGGTGCGGAACGTATCGGCTGGTCCGGTGATTTCTATACGAGTTCCGATGTTCATTCGATCCTCGGGCAAGCGCTCGCGAAGCAGGCAAGGGAAATCGATGCACTTCTCGGTCATCCCATCCCGTTTACTGTGGTGGAAGTGGGGGCGGGCAAAGGCCTGCTCGCACGAGACTTTCTGCACGCCATTTTGGCCCAACAGGATGCTCTCGCCGAACGGCTTCGTTACGTGTTGGTCGAACGAAGTCCGGCCATGCGGGAATTGCAACGGGAAAACCTTGCAGCCTGGCTGAGCAAATCGGGCTTGGTCGCCTGGGTCGAAAATCTGGACAGTCTTGCTCCCGAAAGTGTGACCGGCCTGTTTTACAGCAATGAACTGGTCGATGCCTTTCCTGTCCATCGCATCCAAATGGCCGGAGGACGGCTGCAAGAACTATTCGTCGACTACCATGATGGAAAATTTTCGGAAGTCTTGAGGCCGCTGTCCACGCCGCAACTTGCAGCCTATCTTCGCCGGTTGGACCTGGTCCTGCCAGAAGGATACCGGACTGAGATCAATCTGTTCGCACAGGTGTGGATGAAGCAGGTGGCACAGACGTTGGACCGTGGGGTCGTTTTGACGATTGACTATGGCCACACCGTTCAAGACCTCTATGGCCCTGATCGTCCACGTGGAACGTTCCTGTGCTACTACCACCAAATGACGTCGGAGAATCCGTTCGAGCGCATCGGTCTACAAGACATGACCGCTCATGTGGACTTTTCCGGCCTCGCGACCGCCGGACAGGAGGCCGGTCTCTCAGTCACCGGCTTCACCAATCAAATGAGTTTTCTGATGGGACTCCGCGTCGAGGACATGATTGCGCAGTTGCAACCGGAAAGCCCGGAGTTTCAGGCGGCGATCCATCTGTTGAAGCCGGATGGGATGGGCCGCACATTCAAGATTCTCGTGCAACACAAGGGAATCGAACAACCGGCACTTGCAGGCCTGACATTCAGTCCGTTTTTCGGTACCGCGCTCACGGGTGGTGCGGCGAATGAGAAGACGTTAACCGTTACTCGTTAATCGGAAGACTATGCAAGGTTTCATTCAATCTCGCGAAAAACGATTCACGTTTCACGGATAGCGAAACCATGGGCAACGAAGCGGTTCCGGTCAACTATCTTCCGATTCTGGTGTTCATCGGTATCGCGATTGCCTTTGGCGCTGTATCGTTGTTGCTCGGCTGGGTGGTGCGTCCCAGCCGTCCCTATCGCGCCAAACTTGTTCCTTACGAGAGCGGCAGTCCTTTGTTTCAGGATGCGCGCGTGCAGTTCCCGATGCGCTACTACATCATCGCGATGCTGTTCGTCATCTTCGATATTGAAATCGTGTTTTTGTTCCCCTGGGCAGTGGCGTTCAAGAAGCTGGGCTTGGTAGGGTTAATCGAGATGGTGGTGTTTATCGCGATTCTGGTCGTGGGATTCTGGTACGCGTGGAAGAAGGGAGCACTGGAGTGGGATTGAGAATACGCCGTCGTTCGTTTACCGTGAAGCGTGAAGCGCAAGCTTTTCGGAAAGTCCGAGCGAACCACGCTCCGCTTTCGACGAACGACGCTTCACGAACGACGAGATATGCATCATGAGTTTTTTAGAGCGACAACTAGAGGCGAATATTCTGACGACGAACCTGGATGCGGTCGTAAACTGGGCTCGGAAGTCAGCCTTGTGGCCGATGACGTTTGGCCTGGCTTGCTGCGCGATCGAGATGATCGCAAGCGTCTCATCCCGCTATGACCTCGATCGGTTCGGCGCCGGCGTGTTCCGCGCATCGCCGCGGCAATCAGACCTCATGATCGTCGCCGGCACCGTCACTCGTAAGATGGCGCCCGTGATTCGTCGCATTTACGATCAAATGCCTGAACCGCGCTACGTGATCTCGATGGGTTCCTGCGCCACCTCCGGTAATCACTACAACAGCTATGCTGTCGTGCAGGGGGTGGATCAGATTGTCCCGGTGGACGTCTATGTCCCGGGATGCCCGCCACGACCGGAAGCGCTCATGGATGGCTTGCTGAAGTTGCAGGAAAAGATTCAACGCGAAAAAGTCTTCGTGAAGTGATGAACCAAACTCTAGCCGAAACTCTGCTCAAGAAGTTTCCGGACGCGGTGCGTATTCTCGAAGTCGACACCGCGCGCGGCGAAATCTCTGTTTCGATCCAGGCCTCGCGCCTGCTGGACATCGCCCGTTATCTCCGCGATGCGCCGGAAGCATCGTTCAACCATCTGACCGACATCTGCTCGGTTGATTATCCAGAAGATCAGGAGCGGTTCGAGGTGGTCTATCAACTGCATTCGCTGCCGCTTCGTCAGCGCCTTCGCGTGAAGGCACGGATTCCCGAGGATCATCCAACGATTCAATCCGTCACGAGCATCTGGAAGGGGGCCGAGTTTCTCGAACGCGAAGTGTACGACATGATGGGCATCAGGTTTGCCGGCCACCCCGACCTCCGCCGTATTCTCATGCCCGAAGATTACGATGAGGGTTATCCGCTCCGAAAAGATTTTCCTGCAGAAGGCCGCGGGTGGCGTAGCCACTTCGACTTTATTCCTCGACTGGATGAACCGACGGTAACCACGACGATTGGTGAACTTTCTGAGGAACAGAGGAAAACATACCTTGTTGAGAACGGCTCCACCGGTTCCCGCCGCCGTGAGGAACTTTTGCTGAACATGGGGCCACAGCATCCAGCCACCCATGGAGTTCTCCGCGTCGTGCTCGAGTTGGACGGCGAACGAATCGTCAAAGCGACCCCCGACCTCGGTTATCTCCATCGCGGCGTGGAAAAACTCTCAGAGGGGTTGGCCTACATGCAGATCATCCCCCACACGGACCGTCTCGATTACGTCTGCGCGATGGCCAACAATTACGCTTACGTTCGGGCTGTCGAAAAGCTCCTGACCATCACCGTCCCCGAGCGGGCTGAATACATTCGGACCATCGTCGCTGAGATGCAGCGCATCGTCGGCCACTTGTTCTGGCTCGGAACCCAGGCCTTGGATATCGGTGCCATGACGGTCTTTTTCTGGACGTTTCGCGAACGCGAGACCCTGCTCGACATGTTTGAGAAACTCTGCGGTGCGCGTCTGACGCTGAACTATTACCGCATTGGCGGAGTCGACAGCGATTTTACGCCCGATCTCGTGCAACGGCTCAAGGCCTTCCTGGACTCGTTCCCTGAGAAGGTTCAAGAATACGATTCGCTCATTGCCTCGAATCGTATCTGGCTCGGGCGCACCAAGAATGTCGCAATCATTTCGGCCGAGGATGCGATTAATTTCAGCTGCACGGGTCCGGTCCTGCGAGGATCCGGCGTGGCTTACGATGTCCGTAAATTCGAGCCCTACGGCGCATACGACAAAGTCGAGTGGGAGGTTCCGATCGGTAAGAACGGCGACACGTACGACCGGTACTGGATCCGCATGGAGGAGATGCGCCAGAGTGCGCGGATCATCAAGCAATGTCTCGAACAGATGCCGCCAGGACCGATCATGGCCGACGTGCCCCAATACATTCCGCCGCCGAAGCCACACGTCATGCGGGACATGGAAAGTCTGATTCATCACTTCATTATTTTCACGCAGGGCTTCAAGCCGCCGAAGGGCGAAACCTATTGCGGCACGGAAGCCCCGAAGGGTGAATTGGGCTTTTTCATCGTGAGTGACGGAAGCCCCCGTCCCTACCGACTCAAGATTCGCTCACCTTCGTTCATCCACATGGGGGCGTTCGACCATATGGCGCGAGGCTATTTGATCTCTGACATCATTACGATTTTCGGGACCTACGATATCGTGATGGGGGAATGCGACCGATGACGGGAGGCGTGAACCGTGAGGCGTCAGGCGAAAGAAGAATTTCCTCGCCTCACGCCTAACGCCTTACGAGGGATTATTAGAGGAAGGGAATGCTCAAAGAAAAGTACGGAAAAGAGATAAACGAACTATTGAGTCGCTACCCAGTCAGACGGTCGGCGTTGATCCCGCTCCTCTATCTCGCGCAACGTGACCAGGGTTTCATCACGGAAGGCGCAATGAAGGAGATCGCGGCCTTACTGCATCTGACGCCACCGCAAGTCTATGAAACCGTCACGTTTTATACGATGTTGAATCTGAAGAAGGTGGGGAAGTTCCACATCCAGGTTTGCAAATCGTTGATGTGTGCGCTGGTCGGATCGGACACGCTTATCGGATGGATGAAGACGAAGTTGGGCATCAACCCCGGGGAAACAACGCCCGATGGATTGTTCACCCTCAGCACAGTGGAATGTCTGGCCGCCTGCGGG
>Ga0335081_10022931_pt1 | contig 10100 bp, 6 predicted proteins | sample Lox_Sample_35_FD_206713 | JGI IMG/M metagenome (GOLD analysis project Ga0335081, IMG submission 206713) | Soil microbial communities from Loxahatchee National Wildlife Refuge, Florida, United States - Lox_Sample_3.5 | ecosystem: Environmental > Terrestrial > Soil > Wetlands | place: USA: Florida... | reverse complement strand
TTATGCGGTCGGTGGTTTCGCCGCGCTCTCCTGGCTGAGTGCAATAGCCTGCGTGGCAACTACAGCCCTGCTTTTGCGACGGAACAGCGCTTGTACGGCCGCCCTGGCCGTGGTGGCCGTGCCGGCTGTCAGTTACGCTACGACCACACGCGCCGAGTTGTTTACCACGGTCCTCTTTGCCGCTTTTCTGGCCATCTTGTGGCGGCGATTCCAGGACGAACGTGCCCCCCTCTGGCCACTTCCTGTGCTCATGCTGACCTGGGTGAACCTGCACCTGGGCTTTATTGCGGGCTTGGCGCTTATGGGGGCCTATGTGCTGCTCGAGTTGCTGGAGATGCCCTTCGCCGGCCGCCGAAGCGCAGCTTGGGATCGCCTGCGTGGGACCTCTCCCTGGCTTCTCGCAACTCTTATGGCAACCTTGGTGAATCCCTGGGGGCCGCGCATCTATGTGGCGATTGTCCGCCAGGAAAGAAGCATGCGAGACCTGGGTGGTTTCATCTCCCACTGGTTGGGGCGGTCCACCAGCCTCGCCAACTTAAGCGGCGCTTTTAGTTGGCACGATCCGGACAGCAGTTACTGGTGGTTGGCTGGTGCGGCGGTCGCTGCGGCCCTGCTCTTGCTCTGGCGAAAACAGTTGGGCGCGGCTGTCATCCTCTCGGCGGCCACTTATCTATCGCTTGCTCATTTGCGTTACGAGGGTCTGTTCGCCTGCCTGACCGTGACCCTGGGAGGGGCGACTTTTTCGGGTCTGGCATGGCCGGAATGGGCTGCGAAGGCGCGGCACCGCATCGACGCGGGTCTCGGCCAAGGCTCACTGGGATCCGCGGGTTTGGTGCGACTGCTCCTGCTGGGAGGAGCGCTACTGCTGGTATTGATACGAGGCGGAGACCTGATTTGGAACCACTATTATCTGTTCGCGGGCCAGCTTTCCCTTTTTGGCCCCGGCGTATCCTGGTGGTATCCCGAGCGGGCCACCGCTTTCCTGCTTCGGGAACACCTGCCGCGTAATATCTTCAATGATTATAACCTGGGTGGTTATCTCACTTGGCGCATCGGTCCTGGGTACCCCGATTATGCCGATGGCAGGCTGATCCCGTTTGGAGCCGCCTTCCTTTCCCACCAACAGGAACTGATGCGGCAGGAGCCGGAGTCGCCGGAATGGCAGCAGGAAGCCGGGCTTCGCAACATCAACACGATTTTGGTTTCGGTAGCGCGTTACGGAGGCCTGGGGAACTTTCCGCTCCAACAATTCTGCGCTAGCAGCGCCTGGCGTCCCGTCTACCTGGATGAGGTGGCGGCCATCTTCGTCCGCAACCGGCCGGAGAATGCCGCTTGGATCAACCGCCTCCAGATCGATTGTGCGACGGTCCGGCTTGACCCTCCGCCCGCGGCGGCGACAGACCCAGGCGCGCGCCGCGCAGCGGAACTCTACAACTTTTACGCCAATGCCGGGTCGGTGCTTTACGTGCTCGGCCGGGGGCAGGAAGCTCTTGAGGACCTGCGATCTGCCGCGAGGATTTTTCCCGACGACAGTAATCTGCATTTGATCCTCGGCCAGATCATGCAGGCTTATAATCGCCCCGATTTGGCGGAGCAGGAATTTCGCGCCTCCGTCGAGCTTCGCCCGACGGACATGGGCTGGTATCTGCTGGGCCGGCTTTATGCCGGCACGAGGCGCGATGAAGAGGCGGCGCGAGCTCTAACCCATGCCGCCGAACTCTCCTTTCAGGCGGGTGACCGATACCTCGAACTGGGAGAGCTTTATGCCCAGATGGGACGGCGCCGGGAGGCCCTGGAGGCCTTCACGAGGGCGGACCGCCTCAGTCCCTACCCTCGGGGCACTGGGTGGGGAAGCGCATTTTATGCGCGTGTGGCGGCGGGGCGGGCGCGAGTCTGGCTGAGCCAGGGCGACGTCGAGCGCGCCATCGAGTATCAAAAGCAGGCGGTAGAACTGACTCCGAATGATGCGGCGCTCCTGGCCCGACTGGCCGAAATGTACGAAGCACGAGGCCACGCCGATGCGGTAAAGCCATCTTCAAAATGAAAGCCAGGTGAATGGAACCTTGTTAAATCGTCTGGATGGTCTTCTCAAGAAATACCCCGCCGCGGCGAACTGGTTGCTCATCCTGGCGGCCGTGGTTTTCTACCGTGGCGTCCTGGCTTGCGGTTATGTCCTGGACGACACCGCTCTGATCCTGCAGAACCCTTATGTCAAGAACCCGCACCTGTGGAAAGATATTTTTACCACGCCGATGTGGGCGTTCCTCGGGCACGCGGGGGAAAGCAGTTATTACCGCCCTCTTGGCATCTTTATGTTCTGGCTGATCTGCCGGGTGGGGGGACTGAATCCCGTCGGCTACCATTTCTTCCAGCTCTTCCTGTACGTCCTGGCCGTATTCATGGTGTACCAGGTAGGACGGAAGCTACTCCCCACCGACCTGGCGGCGTTCGGGGGCGCATTGCTGTGGGCGCTGCATCCCGCGCACGTTGAGCCGGTGGCATGGGCGTCCGCGATCCCGGACATTGCCTGCGGGTTTTTCTGTCTGCTGGGATTCTGGTTCTTCCTGCGGGCGGAAGCGCAATCACCCCCGGCCCTCCGGCATCACATCCTGGCGGCGGCGGTTTTTGCCCCAGCGTTGTTCTGCAAGGAACTCGCGTTCACCTTTCCCCTCCTTATCCTGGCTTATTGGTTCTGTTTTTCCGGAGGAGTTTCGTGGACAATGCGGGCGCTACACTGGCTTCCCTACGCGACGGCCATGGCGGCGTGCGCGGCGATCCGTGTGGCAGCCATGGGCCGTTTCGCAGGGAGATCGCTTTTTCATGAGTTCAAGCCGCGGGTAGCCTGGGTGGCGATCGGCTTATTGGGGGAGCACGCCAAGGTTTTTATCTGGCCCGTTGGCCTTACCGAATTTCGCGATTTTCGGCTGGCCGCGAGCCTGGAGTCGCCTTGGCCCTGGATCGTGCTGCTGGTTCTCGCGCTGGCGGTGGCGGGGCGAAAGCGCCAACCCCTTTTGAGCTTCCTGGTGCTCTGGTGGCTAGTCCTGCTCCTCCCTTGCCTCGATTATCGCCAGCTAAGTTTTCCGTTTGTGGAGGATCAATTCTCCTATTTGCCGTCCGTAGGCCTTTGTCTGGCGCTCGGATACCTGGCTTTCGTCGTTGCACCGCGGCGCTACCCGATGTTGGTTCTTGCTCCGGCGGTCCTCGGCGCGTTGCTGGTGCTGGGGGCATTCTGGGCGAGCCTGATTTTGCGCGCCATGCCGCGCTGGGGGAATAACGACACGCTGCTGGAGTACTCGCTCCGGGTTTCTCCCAACGCCGCCCTGGCGCACGTATCCCATGGAGCGACCTTGCAACTGCGTGATCACGACCTGGAGGGCGCCGCACGCGAATTCCGTACGGCATTGGAGTTGAACGCGCAGAGCATCCGTCCAATTTTGCCCGTGGATTACGATTCATACATCGGCCTGGGCCAAGTCGCACAGCTCCAGGGCCGGGACGCCGAGGCCCTCGACTACTTCAATAAGGCCGTCCACCTGCTGCCGAATTTCAGCTTCGCTTACAATGTTTTGGGATCGTATTACTTTCCCCGCGGCGACTATGCCCGGGCGGCGGAGTATTTCCGCCGGGCGGTGCGGGCCACGCCCATGGAAATGGGCTCCCGGTTTTACCTCGGTACCTGTCTGTTGAAACTCGACAAGCCGCGGGAAGCCGCGGGACAATTCCGCGCGGCGCGCGAGGTGGACCCGGAGTTCAGGGAAGCCTACATGGCAGAAGCCAGGGCCCTGGAGACCGCCGGTGACAAATCCGGCGCAGCGGAGGTCCGGCGATTGTTGGCCGGCCATCAAGGGGAATAGGTGCAGGTGGAGAGGAATTACGAACCGGCAGTTTGGCTGAAACACGGGAACGAACTTGTGGGCCGGCATCCGCGCTGCGCCGGCGGATTGCTGGTCCTTGTTACCTTCCTGGTTTACCGGCGCGCCTTGGCCGCAAGTTTCGTCTTTGACGACATTCCGCAGATTCTTCTCAATCCCTATCTGGCGACACGGCACTACTGGCGCCAGATCTTCCAGGGCGCCATAGATCCCTTTCGCGGACCCGCGACGCACGCCAATTATTACCGGCCACTCCAATTCCTCTGTTACTGGGCGCTGGATCGGCTGGCCGGGCTGAACCCCCAGGTTTTTCATCTGTTTCATCTCACCCTGTGCGCGGCCACCGTGTGGTTGCTTTTCCTCATGGGACGCCGCTTGCTGGGGAACGATTTGGCCGCATTCACGGGGGCGTTACTCTGGGCTCTGCACCCTTTGCACGTGGAAGTGTTGGCGTGGGTTTCCGCCCTTCCCGACGCTGGGGCGGCTTTTTTCATGGTGGGGGGATTCGCCTGCTTCCTGTGGGCCGAGCAGAAAGGCGACCACCCCATCACCCGCAATGCGCTGGCGGCCTTGGTATACTTCCCTGCCCTCTTCTTTAAAGAGACGGCGCTCAGCTTTCCGCTCCTGGTCATCGCGTATTGGTTTTTCCTCGGGTCCGCGCAACCGTGGTCCCGCCGTATCGTGCGCTGGACGCCTTACGCGCTGGCGGTGGCCGGATACATCGTGGCGCGCACCGCGGCACTCGGCCACTTCTCAGCGGCTGCGCCCCTTGGCAAATCCCCGCTGCACCTGGCCGGAACGGCCCTGGGAATCGTTGGCAACCACGCCCGGCTTTTCTTTTGGCCTGTCGATTTGAACCTGGCCCGTACATTTGATTTGTCGGCCAGTCTGCGCTCACCCTGGCCTTGGCTCGTGTTGATGGGCATACTGGCGGCTTTCCTCCTGCGCAGGCGGCAGCCGGTATGCGGATTCCTCATCGTCTGGTGGGCTTTGACGCTTTTGCCTTGCCTGGACGTCCGGCAGGTCATTGGCCTTCCCATGGCGGACCGGTTCTCGTACATACCTTCCATCGGGCCGTGCCTCACTTTGGCTTACCTGGGCTTGGATCTGGCGCCCCGGCTCTGGCCACGCCGCGCCCCCTTGCGCGGGCTGGCGCCGGCTTTAGTGGTGCTGCTGGGGTTGTGGACCATCCAGGACTGTCGCAATATCCCCAACTGGTACGATGACGCGGCGCTCTGGAGCCACACCACGAAAGCCGCTCCGGACTCAGCCCTGGCGCACATGTATCAGGGAACGATTCTGGAAAACCAAAAAGGCGACCTCGACGGGGCGGAGCGGGAATACAAGACCGCCCTGCGGCTGAACCAGGCGAGCTTCAACCCCACGGCAGGTATGATCTACGAATGCGACCTGGGCTTGGGCCGTATCGCCCTGATGAAGGGCCACCCCAATGACGCCGTCGCCTACTTCCAAAAGGCCGTCCGTCTCGCCCCCGGCCTTAGCCCAGCCTATCGGGCGCTCGGCGTTCTCTATTTTCCGCAGGGCCATTATGACCTGGCGGCGAAATACTTCATGCGCGTCGTGCAGATCACTCCGGAAGATGTCGAGGCGCGATTTTTTCTCGGGACCTGTTGGCTGAAGCTTAACCAACCCAATCAGGCGGCGGAAGAGTTTCACACCGCGCGAGAGGTTGATCCGAGCTATTTTCAGGCCTATGATGCCGAGGCAAGGGCGCTCGAAGCCGCCGGTGACAAGTCCGGCGCGGCACGCGCGCGGGGGGCCAAACCGTCCAAGTGAACGAGTGCGGGCTTTTCGACGGAGACGGGAGGGACTCATGGACGACAAAATTGCCGGAAAACAACCCTTGGCGGGCCAAGTGGCGGTGGTCACAGGCTCGACACAGGGCATCGGCGGGGGAATCGCCCTCAAACTCGCTGAGCACGGCGCTTCCCTGCTTGTGCACGGGCGCGAAAGCCAACGGGCGGGTGGAGATAAGGTGGCCGCGGCCATCGAGGCGGCCGGCAGCCAAGCGTTTCTTGTAACGGGGGATTTGCGGGATGAGACTCACTGCCGCGGCATCATTCGCAGCGCGCTGGGGCGATTCGGGCGTGTAGACATCCTGGTGAACAATGCCGCCGTCGTCAGTCGCGGCACCATCGAGGATACTTCAACCGAATTGTGGAATGAGATCTTCGAGGTGAATGTGCGCGCCCCGTTCCTGCTATGCCAGGAAGCGGTGCGCCACATGAAGGAGCGCCGGAGCGGCTGCATCGTCAATATCGGCTCCGGGAACGCCTATTTCGGGCTAAAGCGGCTGTTGCCTTACTCCTCCTCCAAGGCCGCGCTGATGACGTTTACGCGGAACCTGGCGAATTACCTGACCCCGTATCGTATTCGTGTGAATCAGGTCAACCCCGGCTGGACCCTGACGGAAGGGGAGCGCCATGTTTTTACGGTGCTCGAAGGCAAAGGAGAGAACTGGGTGGATGAGGCTGCCAAGTCGCGCCCTTTCGGTCGCATGCTCTTGCCCGCGGATATTGCCAGAGCAGTTCTGTTTTTCGCCACCAATGAATTGGTCTCAGGCGCGGTGCTCGACTACGAGCAACAACCTTTCGGGGCGCCTGCGGAGTTACCCATCTAGCGTTCACTAAGTCCGATAAGACGCATTGATATCGATGTATTCCCGCGTAAAGTCGCAGGTCCAGATCCGGGCAGTGGCGCTTCCGGTATGGAGGTCCACTCGCAACAGGACCTCCTTCTGGTCGAGTTCGCGATGAGCGACTGCTTCGTCGAAGCCGGTATCGACTCCTTTGCGGCACAGCGGCATTTGGTTCACGGTAATGTCGACCTTTTCGGGGTCGAATTTCGCGCCGGAATAGCCCGCGGCGCAAATAATGCGTCCCCAATTCGGGTCGGATCCCGCCAGGGCAGTTTTTACCAGGGGCGAATTGGCAATGGCGCGCGCTACCAGTTCGGCATCATGGGAAGTGCCCGCCCCCACCACTTCCACCGTGACCAACTTGGAAGCCCCCTCGCCGTCGCGCGCGATCATGCGGGCCAGCGTCTGGCAGAGGAGTGTCAGCCCCTCTTCAAACCAGGCGCGGCTTTCGTTGCCGGGTATCACCGCAACTTCCGAAAGGCCGCTGGCGAGTATCAGAGCCGTGTCATTAGTTGAGGTGTCGCCGTCCACCGTGACGCGGTTAAAAGATTCACTTACCGCCCCGATGAGCAGGTTGTGCAGCATGCGCTCCCCCAAGGCGACATCGGTCGTGATGAAAGACAGCATGGTCGCCATGTGGGGATGAATCATGCCCGCCCCCTTGGCAATTCCGGCAATGTTAACGGCCTTGCCTTTCACCTCCGATCGCACCACGCAGGTTTTAGGGACGGTGTCGGTGGTCATGATGGCACGTGCCGTGTCTTTGGCATGTTCCCGGGAGAGCCCATCCCTCAATGTGGAGAGTTGTTGAAGTATAAGGAGGGTGTCGAGCTTGACCCCGATGACGCCCGTCGATGCCACCAGGACCTCGAAGGGCTTGATACCCAGCAAATCTGCGGTGCGGCTGGCTATTTCCTCCGCGGCGCGTATGCCCTCGCTCCCAGTGCAGGCGTTGGCATTCCCGGAATTGACGACGATGGCGCGGCAATGGCCCCGGCTGGCATCGAGGTGCCGGCGTGAAATCAGGACCGGAGCCGCGGCCACTCGATTGGTGGTAAAAACTCCGGCGGCTGTCGTCGCGGGTGAATCGGAGAAGATCAGCGCCAGATCCAAGGCATCGCGCTTCTTCTTAAGTCCGGCTGCAACGGCTGCCGTCCGAAATCCCAACGGGGTAGCCAGATCGCCTTCAATGCATTCCCACTTTGGCGCGGTGTGACTCACCAGCCCTCCTCTGCTAGGGTTTTGCCGCCGGCTTGCCAGGGGTGGTTTCCGCTTCGCCCGAGGTGGAAGGCGGCGGAGATGGCGGTCCCTCCAGCTTGATGGTCCGCACCGTGTCGTCACAAGCCTGCATGTAGATATCCTCGTCCGTGTGGCCGATTTCGCAGGTTGCTTCCACAATGCGGTCCGGGGCGATAATGTGCGCCGTGAGCGTCATCCCGTGAGCTTTCAACTGCCAAATCAAAACCGCGTCGCGGTCGTTGATGCGGGCGTGTTCGAAGTGATAGCGGGCAAGCTCTTGCGTAACGCCATCGCTTTCCCATTTGGCCAGGTCCACCGGTGTGAACTCGCCGGCCCGGTCGGGATTGGGCTGCGAGGTTACGGTGATGGACGGCCCCACGCTCCAAAACCTGGAGGAAGAGATCCGGACCCCACCCGAAAAGACCTCCACCTTCCCGTTAATACCTGCCGCCACCTGCATTTCAATTCCCAGACCATCATTTTTGTAAGGGGAAAGGGCTCGCGCTTCCTTCTTCAAGGCCTCCTTGTGCCCGGGATACCATTTCACAAGGAGAAACTCGCCCCCGACAATTAGTCCGCCGATCAGCAGAATTCCCAAACCAACAATTAGTTGCGTAGGAATTTCTTTTTTCATCGTCGCAATCTTAACCTGCGAATGGCCATAGGCGCAATGCAGGAGTGGAGGACTATTCTATTGGGTCACCGGGGCATTCCATCAATGGATCATTGGGAAGACGACAAAAATCAGGCCCTTGGTTGCCTCGACGGTTTAGGTGATTGATAACGGGCTAGCGCACCTGGATGAGGGGGTGAGCTTTGTCGACGACTTCCCCTACTTCCTGCGCAGTGACGCCCTGGGCGCGCAAAGCTTCCAATAGCCGTATTGCATCTGCGGTGGATACGGAGAAAATGAGCCCGCCGGAAGTCTGTGGGTCGTATAGCAGGTTTCGAATCTCTTCCGGGACGCCGGGGGCAAACTCCACGCATTCGGCAATGAACTCCTGGTTTCGCCTCAACCCGCCCGGCAGAAAGCCCTTTTGCGCGAGTTCGCATGCTTCCGGCAAAAAGGTGACTCGATCTGACTGGATAGTAAAGCTCACCTTGCTCCCTAACGCCATTTCCCGCGCATGACCGAGCAGGCCGAAGCCCGTCACGTCAGTGGCAGCGTGGACTTCCAGCGGCAAAGCGGCTTCCATACCGCTCCGGTTGAGACTGCACATGGAAAGAATCGCGGCGTCCACTGTCGCTTTCGCCGCCGCATCCTTCTTCAAGGCCGTTCCGATCACGCCGGTGCCCAAACGCTTGGTCAGGACCAGACGGTCGCCCGGCCGCGCTCCCACATTTCTCCAAATGCGCTGGGGGTTTACGACTCCGGTCACGGCGTAACCAAATTTGATTTCTTCGTCACCAATGGAGTGCCCGCCAATTACCGTGCAGCCAGCTTCCTGCATTTTGGTCAGGCCCCCCTGAAGGATTTTTTCGAGAACCTCGACATCGCGACCGGTATTGGGAAATCCGACGATAGAAAGAGCGGAAATCGGGCGCCCGCCCATGGCATACACATCGCTCAGCGAGTTGGCAGCGGCAATCTGGCCGAAAGTAAAGGGGTCGTCCACGATAGGTGTGAAAAAATCCACCGTTTGGACCAGCGCCATTTCGGGCGAGAGTTGATACACTCCGGCGTCGTCGGCGGTGTCGAATCCTACCAACACGTTGGGGTCGAATTGTTTGGGCAACCGCGTGAGGACCGAGTCCAAAATCCTTGGACTCAACTTGGCCGCTCAACCCGCTGCCTTGACCATCCCGGTCAACCGAATCCGTTCATCCATGATGAATTAGATTATATTCTGCTGAAGGGAGATTCCCAAGCAAAGTGGATTCCGGGTCGGCATTGCTTCCGTTCCGCTCGCGGAGTATGATGCCGCGTTTACTCCTGCGGCCCCTGGCAAGCTAACCGTGGGTGGCCACAGGAGGAATTCAAAAAAGGTTCGGCGGCCAGTATACGCCACGAGGTGGGAAGATGACATCGGTAATGAATCGCCGCAAGTTTCTGGGAACGGCAGCCGCGTCTGCGGCCTTTACGATTGTTCCGAGGCATGTGTTGGGCGGACCCGGGTTCGTGCCCCCCAGCGACAAGATCACTCTCGCTCACATCGGTACGGGCACGGAGGGCCTGCGGGAGATGCTGCCCCTGCTCGCCATTCCGGAAATCCAGATTGTCTCGGTCTGCGACCCCTGCCGGGATGCGGTCGGGTATCGGGATTGGTCAAAAGAAGGACTTCTCCGAGAGATTCGCAAAACGTTAGGAAAGCCAGACTGGAGAGCCGGCA
>Ga0335081_10022930_pt1 | contig 10100 bp, 8 predicted proteins | sample Lox_Sample_35_FD_206713 | JGI IMG/M metagenome (GOLD analysis project Ga0335081, IMG submission 206713) | Soil microbial communities from Loxahatchee National Wildlife Refuge, Florida, United States - Lox_Sample_3.5 | ecosystem: Environmental > Terrestrial > Soil > Wetlands | place: USA: Florida... | reverse complement strand
GTTATCTCAACCTCCATTGCCGGCACCGCAATCTCAGGTCAATTTTTCGCAGCGTCAGGATACGTTGGCTCTGATGGTTGATTCACCGATGGAGATTGATTCACCGAAACATATGAACTGGCCGGGATTAGTGGGGGATTTATTTGACAAGGCCGCTGTTATGGTACATGATCAGGATCGCGAGAAATCAGAGACTATTGATACCATCTCTACGACAGCGGAACAACCAGCGTCCAACGCACTTTGGCCTTTGAAGGCTTGGGAAATGATCAAGGCAATGATCTCTGGGTATGCCACTGACAAGGGCCTCGTATATCGAATCGGACTACCGTATCTATCTTTTCATGGCGTTGCTCATGCGAATAGACACGCGACTATCCAAGTCATCGTCGAGAGGTGGCAGTCTATCGTTGACGTATTCCTTCAGCCAGAGGATACCCATCCGGTTGATTCACAGCAATTCATCAACCATCCCACTACTCCAGTCCGGAAGAAGCTATCTCTCAAGGTTTTGGCACAAGTTCTAAGTACGTCAGCATCTGAAATTACTTTCTGATTTTGCAGGCCACTTTTCAGCTTTGAAGCACAGGAAGCCCAAATCAGCTGGAGAATCAATCCAAGTGGTGGAAAATATTGTTGCAGAAACCCAAGCAGTGGATCTCAATCCAAGTCCACTCAAACGAAAATTCGAAGAGGTCGAACATGATCTCATCGGTCCAAAAGTCAAGACCGAACGGTCCATGTCAACTGGGTCCAACTTATCTGGAACGACAAGTACGTCCATCTCGAATATCAAAATGGAAGTGGACGAGGAAACGTCAAAGGCTGCATCCATACTGAAAGGCGTATCCATGGATCCACGAAATGTACTTGAATTACTCACAAAGCCAGCTAACCCAAGGTGGGACCACTTCCATCTTCCATACAGATGTACTCATCTCTGTACTGCTCACCGGTAAGAACTCTTCTCCTTCGAAGGCAGCATCTGACTGGAAGGATGACGCAGTGCCACGCGCCCAACTCTATCACTCAAACAATACTCCACGGCTAAGTAGAAGCCAATAATGAGACTTTATCTGAAAGAGCGAAGGCGGGGCCCGCAATTTTCCCGTCGACTCGCTCTTCTCAAGTCTCCAATCAATTTTATTTCTTCCCACTCGTTCCGTATTTTCTTTTCTTTTTTTTTTTTTTGTTTTGTTTTTGTTTATTTTTTTGAGTTCGGACAATTTTTTCCGGCAGGTGTTTTGGGCGCTGATTTGGGTTTGAAATTGAAAAGGTGGCTGTGTTGTGAAGGGGATCCAGGAAGGCGCGGGAGGGAATTATGACGTGTGAAATTGTGGAGGGTAGGTGGGGGGATATTAGCGTTCTTCATCCTTATTATCTCCTTTATTTCGTTAACTTTTCCAAGCCCCCGTCTTGTATTCTTTTCAGTCTTGGAACTGGCGTCATGTTGTTTTGGCCCTCTTTTTCATTTATCTCTCTTCATTTTTAGCATATTGCAGTCATGTACCCGCTTTGTATATACGCGCCGACATAGGAGGAAATATGTATCTATTAATGGGATTTAATGCGATTTATGTGCGCACATGTGTCACACATGGTGAGAACGCTGAATAATTTCCGACATGAGGCTGTGGTCTGCATCGCATTGGGGCTTAAGGTTAACCCTCCAAAAGTAGTCAATAAAAAGCGCATCTGAACGAAAGGTTGCCGACCCGTGAGGCCCGTGACTCACTCTCAAATATGGCGAAGCTTTAGCGGTTTGAATGACGCAAGACAAATGGAAGATTTTCTCACCATGGAACACAATAGAAGTTTAGAGAACCGACATGCTCCGGGTTTTCCGGTCTTTGGATGTCTCTTTTGGACCAAAGAATCTTAGGTCTTTTCGGTCTGCCCTAACCTAAGTTCGCTTTTCTCCTTCCCAGCAAGTTCATTCGTTCCGCATATCGTCCGGCACGAGAGTATAGAGGACCGGACTCCTGACTACTCATTCCTGAAGATGAAGAGTCAAAAATTGAAGTGCGCAACAAGCTCGTGCCATTGGAACCTTTGCTACCATGTTGTGCTGACATTGACATCCCATATATGGCCCGTCCGGGTCTCCTCCGAACATCAGTCCATGTTATACCATGCTTTCTCTCCCAGTCCCGATGGGCTGCTTCTATTGGAGAGTCAAGATCGATCATTTCAGGCCTCTTCCTTGCCCTGGGCTGGACATTGAGACAACAAACAGTACATGCAATACATGCAGACACAAGACACACGATTCCCAAAGGATGCATGATCCTGGTGGTGACTAGAAGAAAAATTTGGCGGAAATATATAATTTTCTAATGCGTGAAGATCATAAGTAACAAAAGGATACAACGGAAGATCGATCTCGGAAAGGATTTGCGTGTGAATTAAACGCCGAAATCGGGACCAACGTCGTCATCATCATCTAAATCTCCGTCTTCGATCTCCTTTACTAATTCCTTTTCTCGTTCACGTAATTTCTCAGCATCCTCCGCTGCCCTGCTTTCGTTCGTGGGGAACCTCATAGCCTAATCTATCAGCTCTACATTCCCCAAAACCACGCCAAAAGGTGCTCACTTGGGCCGGGGCAAGAGAGAGAGAGGAAAAACCTTGATAGCCTCATCATGTAGAGAAAGACAGAATCGAATTCGTTCGTCAAAGGCCAAGAGAGGTTCCTCCGTAGCATAGACATCCAAGACTTCTTTGTTCTGCATGTATCCACCCTCATGGTTAATTGTGGCCTCAATGACCCCGTCCCGAATGGCCTTGGCGACAATGTACTCTGTCGTCTCTTCGCTGTCGAGTCCGAGCTTGAGACAGACGTCTTTGAGAGAGATGCGCGAGTAGGTAAGGGACATGGTTCGTAAACCCGTTTTAATAACGTTTTGACGGAGACGAGAGATCAATGTGTATGTATCATCTTTACGGAAAGTCTTTTCATGGGTCGCCATCGTCGTATTGAAAATACTCAAATCTCCAATTCGCACCGCTTCACGGGTTAGTAAACTCGACAACCAAAAGTTGGGACGAACCTTGGACGATTTGGGCGTAAGGAGCGAGGACTTTTTCGAGCATGGGTCTTCGGAAAAGTGCTCTCTCAGGGATATCGCCCATCAATAATTCCACGACGACAAGGAATTTATGGACAGTTTGAAGGAATCCGACAGCGGCCTTGTTTTGTTGGGGAGCTTTCCGACTCGCGGCGAGGAGATGGGCATGGGCGGCGGAATAGTCTAGTTGTATGGCACGGATACGGCCGAGGTAGTACAAATATCGAGCGAAAAGATTGTTCCCGCTGGATTCGGGAAAGGTAGTCCGAGAGACGAGTTTATCGGCTTGATCATATAATTTGTAGTGAATGAAATTACGGAGGAGCAGCGTCAAAAGCGTTCCTTGGGTATCGGTGTCGCAGTGGAGAGCGGCGGTACGGAGAGCAGCGAGCATGAATCTAATATTAGTCAATTTTGGAGGAAGGAGAGAGGTCACGTACGGTCGAGCATCAGCGAGATTTCCCAAGAGTTCATAAAATCGCGAGTAATAAAAGAGGATTTTTGCGGCGACCTGATCTAGCGTACGTCGATTTTGAGAGTGAATTTGTTCGACAAGAGTAGTGGAGAATCGAGCCCCATCTTCAAGACGATTTGAATCCAGGAGGACGAGTTGGGTAAGCATTTTGATGTATGCATCTCCTTCTGGGATGATTTTGCGAGTTTCTTTGGCTCCTTTATGAGCAGCGTGAGTATCAACTTCCATTGACGATGAGTCCTGGGCCAATCAGCCGCTGTGAATGGGTTAAAGGTGTATATTCTTACTTTGTCGAGGAGCGAGACAAGGACAGGGACTGATGGGTGGTCTGGAGGATAGACTTCTCGCACGACTTGGACGAGGAGTTCAGGAGAGAGTCGTTTTCGTAGATTAGAGATTTTCAATACGCGATATGCAAAGCGGGGGTCGGAGGTAGAGACTGCTCTTTCGAGCAATTGCAGATTCTGCTTGATGACTAGATAACCCATATCAGCAAGCGGCTCTGGTAAAGGGGGGAAGAGTACTTGTGACAGGAGAGGGCGTTGGGTCTTCGCTGGGGGCGTCGCCCTGCTCCTTTGTCTTCTCACCGGCATTCTCCATCTCGACATCCTCGCTGGCCTTATCTGTGGTCGGCGCCTGGGGATCCGTCTGCATGACGACGTCGTCTGACTGAGCAGACTGTGACGGTGCCGCAGAGGCAGCCTGGTCTGCAGCGGGAGCACTAGGCGCCTCTGAGTCGCTTGTCTTTGCCGTGGCTGCCTTTTTGCCACGGGCGGAGCGTGTGCGTGTCGGCTTTGGCTTTTCGTCCTCGGGAGGAAGCTCTGCAGCGTCCTTCTTGGAGCTTCGCAGCGACCGCTTGTCAACCATTGCTCCTCGACTGATAATTCTCTGCAGCCGTCAGCAAAGACAAAGCCGCGCAATCGCCGGACACCCTCTTGTCCGCCACCCACCGTCAGATGAACAATGTTTTGATGTAGAATTTTTTCGATCTATTTGCAAGTAGATACACAGCAATAACTTCCATGCGAAGAGCAAGAGGATCCTTCGACCCTTCTTCTTATCCCGTTGTCCTTACTCAAGGACCTTTCCATGCAATCCGCATGTAAACAACGCATGAAATCCCCTCTCTCATCACAGAAGGAGAAAGCAAATTACATAAAAATATAAAAGCCTCTAACTACATACACGAGGAAGGAAACAGAAGAAACTTTACATGGAAGAAAAGAGGGGAATGAAGGAAAGACAAGAATTATAAGAAAAAGCAATGGGATGCCCGGGGTTCCCAGATCACTGACAGACAAAAGCAAGGCAAAAGCCAAACGCGACATCCCTAAACAATGATTCTCTCGCTTTTGAAGGCGGTAATCGCACAACGTCCAAGTAGAAAAACACCAACAACTCCAAACCTCCATTCGTCTCCTAAATCTTTTCAAGGCTACCAGTTACGCCCACCACCCCCAACGACGCGGCTCCGGCCTGCCCAATTACACCAAACCCCTTTTCCAAAAAACAAAAAAACGGTGCAAAAAAAAAGAGAGAGAGAGAGAGGAAAAGGAGAGGCAAGGAGAAAATGAAAAAGAAAACCGACATTTTGTACAGGCGCTCTAAAAATGTCCACGGCAAAATCACAAACCCCCTATCCCCTTTCTTTTCTAAGGCTCAGACAAAACAGAGAAATCGATAAAGGAAAAGAAACACCACCTTTTCTCCCCGGACACAAAAAATGAGAAATAAAGAAATGATTGAGCTCCGAAATGAATGAATTGACGAGACCGGCTATTGGGATTCCCTCACTCGTCAGATATCGCCTGGTTATCGCCGTCTCGAGGAATGACGACGGTTGAATGACCGTGGGTATTCGATATGTACAAAGAGATGATAAAGATGAGTTGTCGATCTTGGGTGATTAGGTCGTGGTGAATATGATGCTCTGAAGGTGGGAGGGGGTGGGCCCTCTCTTCGAGATCCGTATAGGCTATAGACATGAAATGATAAAGACAGATATGTACAAATATCGAGTCGACGATAGAACCGAATTAGTTATCGGCTACTGCTGTTGCATTGTCGACGTCAGTGCCGTCGTCGAGACATTCGGATTCGTCTGCAATGTAATCACCGGCGTCGAAGTCGTGGTGGGGTCTGCGGTATAATGTGAAGACCTTGTCGACTGAACATCTGATCCCCGACGATTCTTCCTGGCCATGTGAATTCGTTCTTCCCATTCCCTTCGAACAGAAGCTCGCTTGGCTCGAAGTTCAGTCAATTCGGTCTCAGTGCTCCATCCACTGGTCGCCATTCTTTGTTCTGTCGCAGCAAAAGCATCGTCTTCCAAGTCCATGTGTTGGAGCAGACTTTCGACGTCTTCGGACGTCGTTGCCGGTTGGAAGAACTGGCGGTTGGAAAATTGTGGGGAGTGTTGCACTCCGTTGCCGGTTCGGATGGGCGCCATGTTCAGAGTTGGTGCTGGCGACGTGACGATTGGGGAATAGACCTCGAAAGGGCGTTGGGTGGGAGACATAAAAGTCGGGGAGACGGGTGGGATAGAAATGAAGGAAACGTTGGACAACGAACTGATACTGTTGTTTCGCGTTGAGTGCGGCGGGGGTGGCATTTGAGGAAAGACGGATGGTTGCGTTGACAGTGCCAAGTTGTGCATGGACGCAGACGGGGATTGAGGCAAGGAGACGGAGACGGGTGAGTCGAGGGGGGGGATGTAGGGGAGAGTCGATGCAATGGTCGGGAGGAAGGGTGGTGTTGGCAACTGTTCTCTGGACATCATGGTCCCGCGGGTGGTGGGACGACAACATTCGTCTTCGTCCTCCTCATCCGACATCCGCTCAGAATATGGATCGTAGTCGAATGCGGTATTTGGGGGAACGACGCCCGGTGTTCGAAAGCCCTGTGACTGAGATCCGGATGAGAGTATATGGGACGAGGAAGCCATGCGGGGAAGCGGAGGTGGGGATGAGATTTGGAGTTTCGGAAGGACAGGGGTTGACGACCATCGTTTGAGCCGAAGGGCCCGAGGGATGACAGCATTGAGCACCTTTTGCCCCCGTCTCCCAAGAATAGATCTTGATGATCGACTCCCTCGGTCAGGTGAACTCACTTCCCCTGAGGATGGACCAGACGGAATTGTAGGCAGAGCGGGAACAGAACTGAACGTGTCATTATCGATCAATAACGACGGCGATCGAGGTCGGTCTGATACCGGATAGGATTCCGTTGACAAGCCGTAAAATCCATCAAGGTCATCGCCATCTAGCATGTTACCGAACGGACGTTTCACGTGTTGCATACAATCTGTCCCTGGACTGGAAGGCGGAGACATAGATACTCTCAATTGAGGGGAATCAACCTCACCCGATGAGGATGACCCACCATACGGACCGGAGAGCAAGGACCGCTGTTGAAATCCAGCACATTCAGGACATCCTTCACAATTGCCGACATTATTTCCAAACTCCTCGTCTATCCCACGCTCATGATAGTCATCTCCCATCCCACTTTCACCAGCGGGAAACGTTTCGTATGCAGCACGACCAACCTCTAAACCGTAACCGACGCCCGCATTGACCAGAGTCTCGTCCCGTGCAATGGGGGACGGTGGAGGGGACGGTTCCTCTTGACAGCGATGATACAACTGAAACGCAGCAGCTGACGGCACATAATCAAATGGTCTTTGAAGTTGATGACCGCTTTCAGGGGGAGTCTGAGTGAAAATCTCATGAAATGAGCGGTTTCCGCTGGGTGTGGAAGGAGCCCCTGTGCCTCCTTTGAGGGAAGGAGAGCCGGTTGACGTTGCCACGGAGGGGACAAATTCCCGCGAGGACGTGGAGGTGCTTTTGGAATGCTGGGTGGAATAAGTGTACATGGATATGTCGTCAGCGGCAACCACTTCGTCTTCCTCTGCCTCAATGAGCTCAGGCAAATTGGGCAGGCCGCGGCGGTAGAGGAGGCGAGTTACGCGCGGTGGAGTGACGTTCCCAGACGAGACATGGGAGCTGCTTCCTCCATATTGTTGAGGCGATGGAGGTTGCTGCTGCTGCATGGCCAGAGAATATTTCGGAAGGAAGATGCGACGAAAGCAAAGATAAACGGCTAGAAGAACCCAATGCCCCTTTGGAAGCCGACGCCGCCGCTAGAGGATTGTCCTCGAACGCAAAGGGGAAGTCGGGATTCCTTTCCGGTCGAATTGCGATGAGGGACCGCAGCAGCTTGTCAATCTGAGGCACCACGATAAGTGGAATTGTGTCTGGGCCGCGAAGACACTAAGGGAGGAACTGTTTTTGTATCCTAAATTGGACGTAATTCTGGGGCTTTCCAGAAGAACCGGTGCAGGGCGAAAGAGAGCGACGGTCGGCGAGAGCACGGAGGAATGAAAAACGTGGTTGACAATCGTGCGGGTGGTCGCTGGGGGTGGCGATGTATTTATTTATCCTGCGTGTGGGCGTGCGGCACAATGCACAATGGGGAAGGTGCTAGGGTTTCCTGGGGCTGGTGTCGGGAGCGGCGGTGCCTGTGAGTGCGTGTGATGGGATGATGGTGCGCTGACCTTCCCTCTCCTGGCGATATAAACTTTTTTATAGTTCGCGGATCAGGAGCGGAAATTATTGCTAAATTTGGGGGAAAATTCTTGACAGCTGCAAATCCAAGCAAGTTGTGACCAGTAACCGATAGAGAGCCCGCAATTCAAAACATTTTAATATGAAAAATGTCGTGATATGCAGAGTGAATGAAAAAGGGACCAAAGGAGAGGGAGCCGAGGGGTGACTGGGATGGGGCGGGTGATGTCTCTGTGGGATCAACCCGCAGGCCTGGATATTTGTATGATTGGGGCGTTGGGGGACGTTCGACCCCGAACGAATGGACGCAAGCAAGGCCAGTGAAGGCCACCGTAACCAACAAAGGCTGGGGACGAACGGTCGAGTATGCGCCCGACGGTCCGTACGAAGAATTGTCCTTGCTTTTCTCCTCCCCAAAAATTTATGGTTCGCCCCTTGCTGCTGCACACCCGGAAATAGAAAAATATATTAGCCTCACGAAGGGACTAGTTTACAAAATTCTCAACGGGGGGTCGATTTAATTTAAAAGTTGTGAACCAGTTTGACAGGGGTACATTTACACCATATTCGCCCAACGATTTGTGCGCGCGACGTTGACCGATGTAGCAGTCGCGGGAGCCGTTATCTTGCAATTGATTCTGTAAGCACCGAACGTTCAAAGATCATGTTCGCCTTTAAATCTACCCGCTTTGTAATATTCGCGAAACGGTTCAATAACGAGCGACCCGGCAGTTTTTGAAAAAAAAAAATGTCAAGTTTTTTTGCATCGTGTGGTTGCCCCGTGGCGCAAGAACGATTTTCATATTCTCGGAAATTTCACGTAACGTTCATGCACGAGCGCTCGGACCCCGTTCATCATGTGACTACCCTTTCCCAACTTCGAAGGTCTGGTTCTCGTCCCCATTGCCTCGCTTCTGTTCGATGGCATAGCGTCAGAAATGCATCATAATAGCGTCAAAATAAGATCGCAGGTCCCACACGGGGAACGTTTCCAAAATTAGACATCCCATACCTTTTTCATTTACGGTGTCCCATTTCGAGGACCCCATCAAAGTCTATTTTTCGTCCGACCGTCGGAACTTTTTTGGTTTTGGATGATTCGTACGTCATTAGGATTCACACGTGCCAGTCGCTGCTAACAGCCCGTCTACTATGAGAACGTGGCTGCACTGGCAGACAATTCATCTATTTAACCACTCGCACTTGAAGATCTAACCCTTCTGACCGAAGTCTGCTCGACCCGTAAGCTACAAAGGGTTGCATTGGAAAAACGCGGGACGTGTACTGAATCGAAATTATCCTTCTTAACCATTGTTTTATCCCTGATGTCACCTTTGCGCATGTTAAGATGGCAAGTCATCGAGATCCCCTGATATAAGCTCTCCAGCACATTGCCGACGGATAATTATCGGATGCGATTCCATCGCCGTCGGGATGGCGGAATGCGGATCGCTATGACAACATTATGCATGCGCCTACCACAAACACCCGGCGCCTTTTTGGCTGGGGAGAGGTGCGGGTGATCAGGAGAACCGGCAACTTCCGACGCCTTGGCTTTCCCCTTCGAAGATGAAGTGCTATTTGTCCAAAACATTTTGTTGTGTATCCTGAATATGAGTGTCGTTTCCTTAACCCACTCGGATCGTCAAATCGGTTCCTATTTGATTTTCAGATGCCCGTGCGACACATGCAAAGGTTCAATCACGCAAAGAGGTCATTAGGCCTTTGCGCAATCGCTCCAGGTGTAGCCAAGCCAAATGTTCCATAACCAAATCCGGTAGTTACAATCAAAAAGGCCTTAGATCGTGAATTCTTTAACCCACGTCGCTTTATATTTGCGGCGATCGCACGTTCGAACAATGGGAAACTTCCAAAATGCAGTCACGCTCTCAACCCCGCGGTCTTTTGATGGGTCTGTCAAAGCGTGTTCCAGTGGCTTTCCGGCGTTTCTACACCACCGCAAGCTACAAAAGCGATTAAGGAAGAAAACCT
>Ga0335081_10022929_pt1 | contig 10100 bp, 8 predicted proteins | sample Lox_Sample_35_FD_206713 | JGI IMG/M metagenome (GOLD analysis project Ga0335081, IMG submission 206713) | Soil microbial communities from Loxahatchee National Wildlife Refuge, Florida, United States - Lox_Sample_3.5 | ecosystem: Environmental > Terrestrial > Soil > Wetlands | place: USA: Florida... | reverse complement strand
GTCACCCCGAGGACATGGACCCGCCGGGTGGCTATCTCCATGACGAACAGCACGTACAGCCGCCTGAGGAAGATCGTATCCACGGTGAAGAAGTCGCAGGCCAGCAGGCCCTCTGCCTGAGTGCGCAGGAAGGCACGCCAGGAGGTGTCCAGGCCGTGCGGAGCAGGCCGGAATCCCTGGGCGCGGAGGATCCGCCGCACGGTCGCCTCGCTGACGTGGTAGCCGAGGCGGGTCAGTTCGCCGTGCACCCGGCGGTAGCCCCACGTGGGGTTCTCTCTCGCCAGCCGCAGCACCAGGTCGCGGATCTCCCGGCCGGCCAACGGGCGGCCAGGCCGACTCGGGTAGGTCCACTTGCGGGTGACCAGACGGCGGTGCCAGGCCAGCAGCGTCCCTGGCGTTACCAGCCGACTGCCACGGAGTGCGGTTGGCAGCAGCCGGGCCAGGGCCGCCAGGATCGCGCGGTCGGCCCAGTCCGGCCTGGGCCGGGCCACCTGGCGGCGCAGCACCATCACCTCGTGACGCAGCACCAGGATCTCCGCATCCTTGGAGGCCTGGCTGCGGCCCAGCAGGACCAGCCAGCCGAACACCCGGACTACCAACAAATACAGCAGACGTACAGACACGAGCTGCCATCTTGCCCGACCTACCGACTCGTGCCAAATCCCAGCTCAGAGGCCCTGTAGCGAGTTCTGAAGCGGTACAGGCGCGGGCCAGGATAGTGAGATTTCCGTCCGCGAGCCGGACGACTGAACCCACAGCCACCATCACGCCAGTCCTGCGCATCAGCGCCCAGCCCAGCACCATGATCAGCCCACTTTGCCGCGGCCCTGCCGCCCTCGCAGACGCCGGAGTGCATGCAAAGGCAACCTAACTTTTCGTGACCCACGTCGGCAGGAACCGACCGGCAAAACTTCGGACGGGTTCATGATTCGGACGCGCTCAGCAGCGTTACAAGCGCGAGACAGCGCTATGCGAATATCTCTGCCGCTTTCACCGCCGCACTTAACTACGTAGAACAGGAAGAGATTTGTGGACGCTACGCCTACGGCATAGGCTCCAACGTCGTGCAGAACACCGAGGTAAATTAGCGAACCAATAAACCATACGATAGCAGCCCAGAAGAACGCCGCTGGCACCCACTCTCCAAAAGATATGAGTCCAGCGAGCCGACTCCCGCGCTCTCCTGCTGTCGAAATTCCTTCTTCCCTCGCCTCGTCAATCGACTTAACTGCGAATCTGAAAATAGCCAAATTAGCGAAAGCAATAATCGTCTGACCGATCGCCGAGGCTATAGGCCAAAAACGTGCTTCATACAATGTAATCAGTATTACGAGCACCCCAGAAGTCAAGGTTATCGTGCGCATAAAGATCTCGGCGCGCAAAGCACGTCGTCCCGGCAGGCCTGGCCGCCGTCCCAACAAGGGCATCTGGCCAGCGAAAATATTTTGATAGAACTTCGTCCCAACAAGCACATAGCTGATACCTACAAGACGAGCTGGCCAGTTAGCGCTCAAATCAGGAACGTGATAATCAGCGGCACGCACCCTATCCAGTCCAGGAAAATTGCTTCCCTTTCCACCTGTTAGCCGCGACCAAATCTCCACAATGTGACCCGACCAAGTCCACTGGGCATCGCGCAGGAACCACATGACTACTGTAAGGCCGACGATCGCGCCGACAAGCGCTGACAGTGCGGACCACCCAAACAGCGCCGTAGTATAAGTCCTAACCTCGGCATCTCGGACCTTGTCGACGGCCCTGCGCGCTCGCCACAGATCAAACTGGCGTCGGACTGCACCATCCGTTGGAGTGGCAATATCTCTTAAGGTATCGACAAAGCCGCCAGTGCCATACGCATGGCCATATTCACTAGCCGATATTACCGCCTTAACTTCTTCCCTGAATAAATTTCCGAACACTTCGTAATCAATACCATCCAACATATCAGGCGCTCTGAATATGCTTAGCCGGTAACGGGGATTTTCCTGAATCATATCTTCGACGAACCGAGCTATAAGCGGAATAGTCTGATACAAGCCGTCAACAACGATCTGTGCCGGTAGGATCCCGCCGGTAGCAATGTACTGAAGAAGCTGGCCAATTGAATAGACATCTGCAACCCTGATAGATCGAACATCCTTGCGGACCTCTGGCGCGACAAAAATGGAATCCGTGCCTCCATAGCCTGTCATAGACAACGTATAGAAATAATTACGGCCCAAGTCAATAAGGGTAAATGAGATGTTTGCGCTGTCATCGACGATAATGTTCGAAGGGGTCAGGTCCCCATGAACTGATGAAGGCGTCGGCGACGAATTCTCGATTTCATCGCTTGACCACTCGTGCCCGATAGCCCTCAAGTCTTCCATTGCCCGGAAAAGTGATGTTCCCATCGTTAGCATCGATTCAAGCGACACGCTCTCTGCAGCTTCGCTACGTCGGCGATCGGAGATTATCCTGGCCAAGTTCGCAGTCATCGGAAAAATTTCCATCTTACGAATGACCGCTTCTATGGCTCTATTGCGGTGCTCATGATTTGCGCGAAGCGAATGCACCACCGCCTCGGCTTGCATAAGTTCATCGATAGTTAGGTATCGAAGGCGCTGCCTCGTTAGTGCCGTTTTATCTTGCAAGACTTGCTCGTCTACCCCGGAAAGGCTCGTCCGCAGCACGTCAGAAATTGTCATATCCGGATTCTTGAGCTTGGCCTTGACCAGTCCTGGAGTCGCCATGAATTCCGACAGAGTCAGCCCTTTAATAAATGGCATCAAGATCCAGCTATCACTGCTAGCCAGTACTCCGACGACGTGCTGGGCATTACTGCTCTGATCAGTCTCCTCATCGCGCGGATTATACTTCTTGGCGTATGCTTTCGTTGCCTCACCAATACTACGAAACCTTAGGAACGGAAATATAATGAGCTTGAGAGCATATTCTGCGCCAAAGATGGCTTCGTTGGGACACGAACAAATAATTGACGTCGATCCGTGCCGATAGAACCTTAGCGACGTGAAGTCTATAACGCTGCGCCATTCGCGACTATTACCGCTCACGTTCTTGCTCTGCTTGACGGAGAAATTTTCGCCAGTATCATAGAGCACCTCGATCACACACCGCACAGAGGATGACTCAACGAGCGCATGGCACAGTTCACAGCCGCCATGGACCAGTTCGTCATCTTCATACGCGTCGCCTTGGAGGCGAGTACTACCAGCCAGAGATGAATCAGCTTCACTACGCCGACGGTCGGACTCTGCTAGTGACCGAAAGGTCAGCAGAATTAGGCCGATAAAACCAAGCAGAGTACCGTACCGCTGACGTGCCTCATTCTCGGAATCGGGTTGATGCTTCGCCGTCCACCATTCGCCTAGACTCCGGACGAACGACGAGAAACACACTTCAGGGTAGTACATGTCGTTGAAGGAGCGCTCATCCAGCGGCAAGCTCATAAGAATCTGCCGCCATGCCGAAGCTATGTCGCTCGTTGGCGGGCGGGTTCCGAGAGACTCACATTCTAATTGGCCGGCCAGCTTATCGAGTTCGACTGATCCCCCATGGAGCGCCGCTGCGAGCGGGCCGATCAAAGAGCTGAATCTGTCGATGGTCATTAGCATCTCTTTCGGCTATAGCAAAGCGAGGTATCGCCCTGACCAGGCCTTCCATTATGGATGATGATGATTTCCGCGTTAGTGCGGCATACATAACTTCGTAAGCAGATCGGGCCGCCGTTATTAGCTTGGCCTGGTTGAACTCGTGACGTTTTACATCAGGAGTACCCACCAGGGGTGCCAAGTCTAGGATGTGCGGAGCCTTAGTGCTGGAGGCAGTAAGGCGTTCTTCCGCGAGCGCCTTTTGGTCTGAGTACTTTTGATGAAGGGCGCGGATGTAGCCGTCACCTAGTTCCGGCCGTAGCTTGTTCAGGTGCCGCTGTGTGTATTTATTGAGCAACGATAGGCTGTCACTGATATGTCCCATTGGATGAGTGCTAAGGGAGAGGATGTGAGTGCAGGTGGCTTGCTGGGCAAGGCGGAAGGGAAGAGCCGTCAACACTCCTCCGTCTACGGCACGTTTGCCTCTGTAGACAGTCGTACCCTTGGTCGCCACGGGGAGCCATGAGCTGGCTTGAAGGGCTGCGCGCAGATCGTCGACGGATTGAAAGTCATTCGCGACAAAGGTCTGAAGTTCATCGACGAGAGTAATGGCAATATTCAGCTTTACCACGGACTTGACAACATACTCGTAATCGAGTGGCTTGATGTCGCTAAGGATTTGAAAGGCGTAATCCAGGTTGAGTATCGGTTTGCCGGTAAACGCCCGCCGAAGATCGACGAATTTAGGCGTATTAAGCTCATCGAAATAGATGGTGAGCGGATACCAGGTTTCGCCCGCCAGGTAGTAGGCGCTGTTAATGGAGCCTGACGAGCAGGAGTAGACCTCGTCGATCGCGTCGGAGAAGCCCAGGTCGTCCAGCGCCGTCAACATGGCAGCCGAGACGACCCCTCGCATGCCACCGCCTTCGACCGCGAGCCCTAGCTTCGCTGTGTCCGAACGTCTTCTCGGCTCACTTCGAGCTTCTCGACGCTCGCGCAGCAGTGTCAACACTGGATGATCAACGTTCCAGGCTTCGCCCGTCATTACTTTCCCCGGTTCACAAAGGTTTTGGCTCACCTGATGGATGTTACGGCCGATGAGGCGACGCTGCGGACGGTTAGAGATCCCACGAGGACTGTCACCGGCCGCTCCCTGCCTGCACCAACCGGGCGTGATCGGCGCCGTCGCGCTGTGGATCGCCGCCACGCACGCCCAGACCGCGTGGGCCCACGCGCCGCGCCTGGTCATCAGACCCGAATCCACGAGTAGAGCAGCGAAACGCCGTTAGCTGGCTCCTGAGATCGTGGCGTCTTGCTGGGATGATTGAGCGTGACAGCGCTGGATCGTCCCAGGAAGAGAGCCACCCGGATGGTGATGACATCAGGTAAGCAGGGCCGGACCCGCGGCAAGATACAGATCGGGACGGCGGACCCGTCGCTGACGGCGGCGGGCGGGATGATCGCGGTGACGGAACTGTGCGGCAAGGTCGCCCTGATCGAGGCACTCGACGCGGGGATCGGGCCGGTCAAGCAGCGCCGGCGGGGGTTCACCGGCGGGCAGGTGCTGACCGGGATGGCCGCGGCGCAGCTGGCCGGCGAGGATTTCCTGGCCGGCCTGGACCGGCTGCGCGCTGATGAGGCGGGCCAGCAGGTGACGCCGGTGCCGGGCCTGGCGTCCTCGACCGCGACCGGGCTGGCGCGCCAGCGAGCCGATGCCGGGATGGTGCTGTTCCAGGTCGGCCCAGAAACACCGGGCGAGCTCGTAGGCCCGGTTCTTCAGCGTCACGTAGTCGATCGAGGGCTGCCGTTCCCGCAGGTAGTCCACGATGAGATCGCGGACCGGCCGGCAGGCCAGCGAGTAACGGTCGACGAGTTCCCCGACGGTGCGCTGGCCGGCGTCGCGGATCTCCCGCAGCGTCGGGATGCCGTCGCCGAAGATGCCGGCCTCCCGCAGCGCCCGGAAGGTCGCCGGGCCGGACGGCTGCTTCCCGCGCAGCCCGTCCTCGGCGCTGAGGATCTCCAGCACATCGCCGATGGTGATGCCGGCGACGGTGCCGCCTTTGGCGGCGATGATGACCGCGACCCGGAATAGCACGTGCTTCTGGGCGTGCGGGGTGATGCCGGGATCGTCGTCGCACGCCCGTGACGGCCGGGCGGAGCCCTCCGGGTCACGGGCCCGGATCATGTTCCGGGCGAGCTTGCGTTTCCTGCCGCCGGTCAGCAGCCATCCCAGCGACGGGCGGATGATGTCGGCGCCGACCAGGACGGGCAGGGAGCTGGTCATCAGTTCCAGCCGGGACTTCGAGAGCAGGCCCCGGCCCCGCAGCCACCCGGCGGGCAGCCCGGCCCACTGCCCGCAGGCGTCGTCGGCCCCGGAAGCGAGCCACCTGCCCTGCCAGGTCTGCCCTGGTTGTTCTTCCAGCCAGTCCAGCAGCAACGGGAGGCCGCCGGCGGCGGCTGGCCTGGACCCGGGATTCCGGCAGGCCCGAGGATGCCGTGCCGGCCAGGTCCATCACCTGCCCGCGGCCCTGCCAAGTCGCGGCCCAGGACTTCGCTGCCTCGCGGGCGGGATAGCGCTCGGCCAGCGCCGGCCTGGCGCTGCCGGCGGGCTCGGCAGCGGGTGCGCCCGGCGCGCCGTCCAGGACCGCGGTCACCGGGCATCCCTGCCGAACGGCACGTCCATCGTCTCCGGCCGGTAGCCGGGTGCCGGCACCGGCGTCTTCCGCTTAGCGGCCTGGCGGACCTGCCCGGCATGATGGGCCAGGACCCGGCGGATCACGTCTTCCTGGCGGGGCGTCGTGTAAATCTGTGTGGTCGTGAGCCGGGCATGCCCGAGCACGGCCTGGACGTCGCTCAGTGGCAGCGACGGGTCCTCAGCCATCCGGTAGGCCGCCGTGTGCCGCAGCCTATGCAAGGTGGCAGCGGACCTGGCATCCGCGGTGACCCGCTCGAACATCCGGTGCGCGGCATGGTAGTTCAGCGGCCGGAACGGCCTGCGCAGGGTCCACCACAGCGGCTGGCGCCGGCCGCGGGGGACGAGCCCTTCCGTCTCGGCCTGGTAGAGGCGCGGCCAGACGAACGCGTCCGCCGAGGCCGGGACTTCCTGGATCTCGCCGGTACCCTTGCGGACCACGGCGATCACCTGCCGGCCGGGATGCACCCTGCCCTGGGTCACCGACAGCAGCTCCGAGGCCCGGGCGCCGGTCGAGACGTAGAACGCGACGAGCGCCCGGTCCCGTCGTGCACTGCCGAATCCGCCCGTACTGTGGATCAAGGCGGCGCCGCTGGCGCGCCCGCCGCCGGGCTCCGCGTTGAGGACGCCCGCCCGGCACGGGCGCGCCGCCACCGGCAGCACCCACAGATCAATCACGCTCACCCCGTCAGGCTGTCAAGGTTCTGCGAGCGCCGTCCTTCTCGGCTCCCATTGTCCAGCTCTGACGCGCGGCGGTGCCGGGCCACCACGGTGCCGGCCGCGGCGAGCATCGTGCTGGGTGGCGCGCTCGATGGCCGGGAACAGTGTCGGGCCAGACGGCCCGGGCATCTGCCCCGATTCACCCTACGCATGAACCATCAACCGATACCTGGGGGCCGGGGAGAGCCCTTGTGGCCCGATGTGGCTGACAACCCGGAAGCACCACGACGCGTCTTACTCCCTGATCGTGGAAATCCTACCCGGTTAATGGCCGCAATCGAAAGGACGTCGTAATGAACTGTTCCCCGCTGCTGCCCCGTCCCACCTGGAAGCGTACCCGTGCCGCCCAACTGAGCGGCCTTGCCGCCATCGGCCTGGCTTTTTTTGTTGCGTCACCGGTCTTGGCGTTATCAGCGCAAGCCGCGACACAAACAGCACCGAGCAAGATCTCTTCATCCACAAGCACCGGGTGGGTGCCGGTGCAGAACGGCGATTACACCCTTCCCGCCCCACAGTTCTGCGCCAAGGACCAGATTAACGTTCAGGTCGTGGTGAGCAAAGAGTACATGGACACGACGACGTACGCCAACGGAACGACCCTCACTCTGGTCAAGGGCCCGTACGTGCTCAGATTCACTAACAACCGCACGGGCCAGACGGTCGTCCGCGACGTCGGCGGCTCGACGGCGACCACCGTCTATCCCAGCCAATTGGGGACGGAGCTGGGAACGGGCAACAACGTCTGGATGTTCGGCCCGCAAAGCCAGATCAACACCCGCGAGCCCGGCCTCGTCTTCACCAGCGGGCCTGTCGCAATAAAATTCAACCTCAATCTCAGCCCGCCACAGGCGACAGGCTTCTCGCTGTTGGGAACCCAGGTCAACGGCTGCGCCCTGCTGGGGGCGTCCTGAGCCCATGGCCGCCGGGGCGCGCCAGTGTCGTGGGCCGTGTCTGACCGAGATCCGGCCGGAAGCAAGGAACGCACCGATCCACAGCAGTTTTTGGGTCACAAGAACATGCCATTCGAGGTGAATTGGCACTACGTCTCCGTTCGCTGCACCGTAGAGGTGGGAGGCGCCGCTGGCCGCTGAGCTGACTGCACCCGGGCAGAATCTTGACCCTTAACTGTCAAAAGAGTTCCGGCGCGGTTCTTCCCCCACGTCATCCTGATAGGCGCCGAGATTTGCCGAGGAAGATCACTGATCGGGTAGGGGGCGGGGTCGCCCCGTCCCCTCCCACACCACCGGACATGCGGGCCCGCATCCGGCGGTTCGTCAAGCCGTCTGGTTGAGACGCTGCCAGGTCTGGCTGAGGGTCTTCAGGCCGAGGCGGTTCCAGTAGGCATTGGGCAGGGACACCTGGAGGACCTTGGAGCCCGCAACCCGCCAGTATCCCTTGCTGCTACCCGCCCATTTACGGGCGTTGCTCTCGGAGATACCGCGTATCCGCAGGTTGTGCCGCTTGGCGGCGGTGGTTTTCCATTCCTTCCAGCGGATCGGGCCATTAGCGGGCCATTAACCTCGGTACGCAGCGGTCAGCTATGGCCACCGCCGAGCAGTGAACTACCCAGCTCAGCCGACCTGACGGCCATGCGCAATACACCTTCCAAGCTGGTTATGTGGAATACTAGCGATTCCTTATGTGAATGGCCATATTCCAGGTCGGTCGCGTTGGGCCTCGGCATACTTCTCCTCCAACACAGTGCCAGCGAACGGATTGATCTCCGCCGCCGGGTTGACGCCGCTGTCTAGCCCAAGCTCATTCCGCATCTGATTGATCATGTCATGGCGAGACTCCCGGATAAGTTTGAGAACGAGGTTGAGATCCTGCGGGCCCATAACGCTTGCGGTACCCAGGCTTGCCGCTAGCTCCCATAGGCGGTATGCGTAAACGCGGACGGCTTCGACAAGGCTAGAGCTGGCAACAGTTTGTACCACGCCATAGGCTTCCCAGAAGTTGGTGAAGGCAGACCCAACGCTGGCTCGTGCTGTATTCTTGTCATGATGAGCTTCTGTGTACGCTAGGCAGGCGTGGAGGAGTCTCTCCGCATACGTGAGGAACCGGTCATAGATCTCGCGGCGATTGTCCCGAACCCAAGCGCCTTCAGCAGCTTCCCGGGCCTGGCGTGCGGCGAAAAGACTGACAGCGCCAGCGATAAATCCACCTATTAGCGATCCCACAAGGCCAAAAATAGCCGGGACGTAGGCACTCCCGTCCGCTATTGGGCCACCTAGCATCGCCATCCTGATCTCCAACCTTCGCACGCCCGTCGAACTTACCATGCATTACACCAGGGTGATCCAGCTCGCCCGCAGGCACCCGGATCTTAGCTGCCTCATCGGGCGGGCCTAGGCGATGTGCCTACTCCTATGGACCACAAGGTCAAGGCGATCGAGCTGGACAAGCTGGATGCGTCACTAGGCCGAAGGCGGGATATACGCGAGATGGTCTTGCTGGTCGAGCTTGGCGCGAGCGCCAACGATGCAGATAGCACTGGTGCAGAACCATGAATCCTGGATACTCTTGAAAACCATCAGGACCGGTCAATCGTCACCAGGCAGACCTTGCTAACGGATTTGCTAACAACGGACCTGGGCGGGCATGGACGCTGCTGGAGTCGGCTCACCGACTACACGCCCGGCCAGCAGGTCAAATCGACTCCCGTGGACCATGTTGGACGTTCCGGATCTTGCTACGGATCAGAAGGCTCGGCAGCCATGTGGCACAGGCGGAAGGTGCACCAGTTGTGGCTGGACTCAGGTCCGGGGATGGCCCCTGAATTGTGACGTGCTTCCCCTCAATATCAAGGGCGCTTCGCGTTTCCTTCGGAAATGACCTTCGGCCATCCTTGACATTGAGCCTCCGGAAGCACTCTGGCCAGAAACAAGGGCCAGGCGGCGAGCCTGGCCAGGATACGGGGCCATCCCCTAAAAAGTGCGGGCGGTCATCGGGCAAATTCCAGGGGCAGCTGGCCTTGATCATTCATCGGGATCGGGTGCCGGCCTGGAGAGGCGTCCGGGCCGTGTTGCAGATCTTGATTTTAGGTGGCGGGTATGACAGTGGCCCGGCGGGCGGGCCGGGTGGCCGGGGGTTCCACT
>Ga0335081_10022928_pt1 | contig 10101 bp, 13 predicted proteins | sample Lox_Sample_35_FD_206713 | JGI IMG/M metagenome (GOLD analysis project Ga0335081, IMG submission 206713) | Soil microbial communities from Loxahatchee National Wildlife Refuge, Florida, United States - Lox_Sample_3.5 | ecosystem: Environmental > Terrestrial > Soil > Wetlands | place: USA... | reverse complement strand
TATTTCCAGTCTGCAAGTCTATTGGTGCAGATTTGTCATAAAACCGGGGATTCCGATGAAGCGGAATTTTATAAGGATCTCTTGGATAGCGATGCTCATAGTATCCCCTTGTTCACTGAATATCTAACTTGTTAGCAATCGCCGAAATCGAAGAATTACGTGCGGTGGCCGGTCAAGGCCGATCGGCCAGCACACCCCCACTTGCTCGAAGGAAAAGTATCACTGCCAAATTGCTCAAATCAAATGCTGGTTTTGACGATCACGGCATTTCGAAAGCAGTGAACGCCCTCGGCAAAACGATCCTGAAAGACTGTTTCCGGCCTGACGGACTCAAATTAATGAAAAAAACCATGAAGAAAAATGGTTGTGTTATCGGTCCTGGAGATGGATATAGTATCCTACATGCCTTTGCCAAGCGTGGACGAACGACCGTCGTCGAATTCATCCTCGACAAGGGTGCCGATCCCAACGCGCGAGACAACTTTAATCTCACCCCTCTGCTGCGGGCCGTGATGGAAGGACATGTTGAGATGGCACGGTTCTTGATCAGTAAGGGTGCTGATATCGAAGCCACGTTCGAGGGAAATACAGCCTTGATCGAGGCCACGCTCCAGAACAACAACGAACTCGTCAAGTTGTTGATCGACAGCGGTGCATTCATCGAGGCAAAGACAAAGGACGGCCATACGGCACTTCATGTCGCTGCAACCAACGCGTACGTTAAGATCGTCCAAACTCTGTACAAAGCTGGAGCCGACGTCAATACGCGTGATCAAAAGCAAATGACTCCGCTGATGTCCGCTGCGCTCAGCAACAAATATTGGATGGTGAAGTTGCTGCTGACGATGGGTGCCGATGTTCAAGCACGAGATCGAGATGGCGAAACGGCCTTGGAGCTTCATCAAAATAAGGCGGCTGCGAGGATCCTGGCACTCAATCAGTTGCACCATATGCGGGATACGCCTGTTGCACGGTTATTGCAGAGGGAAATGGTAAGGCAACGGAGAATTGCTAAAGGCATGACCAATATGGTCGTAAATAGTCACGGACAGGAAATGTTGTATGTTGAATCTGAAGATGCGGGCTCGGATGTGGATTTAGCACACTTGAGTATTTGATTTCATAGAACTGGGGAAATGGGATTGTACTTGTGTCAAATCTTCCCTGAAATTTGCCTTGCACCGCTTTGCTGGTTTGGCATCATTTTTCCGTAACCGATTGGGCATGGCAATCCCCAAACGGCATTCCTCATCAATCCCCTATATTGAACCTTGCTTCAGATTAATCTCGGTATGTAGTTCAAGACTCATTTGATGCGATTCCTCTTTCTTTTGGCTTTATCGCTTAGGGTGTTTCGTTGCACTTACTGATGTAGGTCATGTTGATCGGAGCAAACTGACCGTTAACTGTGCTGCAGGATGCCGCCCAGGTTAGCCAGAAAACTTCTTTTGAGTTGAACGTGGTCTCTAAGCCCGCGTAGTTCGTCGATATTTCTGGTCATCCAGGAGGTCTCTGAGTATTTACAGTGGTGATAACGTTTCACCGACAACGTCCCGACAGGGAAAGCAAAATTGTAGATGTCTTTTCCTGCTATGACCCTTTTACATTGAATCTCCCCAGTCTAAAAGCCCATTCAACGATTATAACCATCAAAATTCAAATCAATTTCGGATTCCTCTCTCGAATTTGTGTAAGAACCTGCTCTGTCAGCAAACCATCAAAATCGTGCAAACCTTTGTAATTTCAAGACAAATCGATTTCCACTTTGGGCCATACATCCCGTTCTTATCCGGATGGTACGTAAACAATATGCTTCGAAAGGCGCTTTTTGAAATAGTCTGACCAGCAGCTAATGCGGCCAGTCGAGGTCGACTAGCGGGATTCAGAGGTGGCAAGTGCGTGTTGAGATGTCGCAAAAACAACATGAAGGATGGCATAGAGCTGACTTTCCTGCCGAGTGTTAAAAGGATAACCAACTGTGAATCGTCGATCGCCCTCAACGTCGGTTCGATGTCGGCAACGTTCATCTCGGTTGCGGTGGACGTCCCGCTGCGCGCGCTGTCCTCGCGTTCGGATTCGGATTCAGATGGCTGTGACTCCGATGGATTTTGCGACCCTTTTTCGGGCTTTGACGAGGAGCTTTCCCCTTCATTTGGGTCTTTATCTTTTCGCCCGTCGGGTTGGGGAATATTCGAAGCTTCGTTTTGAAGTTTTTCAAGCTCTTTCATCCACTCCGCAAAACCCCCAAGCATCGTTTTCCTAATCTCAGATGTACTCTCTAACTTGTGAAGGTTCTGTTTCGCTTCGACTGCCCACGAGCAATTCGCATACTTCGCTCCATGACTCGAGATTTTGTTCCAAACATGCGCTAGATATCGATTCGCAGTCGCTCTGTCCCTGCAGAGGAGGTACAGCTTCCCCAGGTGTGCTAGAACACGGAGATGCATGACACCAATCCGACTCGCCGTGAAGTATTGCAAGGCCCGCTTGCAACATTCGATTAGCGTGTCGATGGCCTCGGGACATTTGTACTGCGCTTCTAAGGCCATGGCGGTGTTGAACTCTTTCATACCGTAAACGTATGATTGCCACTCTTGCAGGGGTCGCAAACGATCTTTGTATTCTCTTGGTCGGCGAGAGGTCGAGACGGGATAAAGGCGCAGAAGCATGGTTATGGCTTGAAAGTATCTCTGTGAAAAATGAAATTGAGGATCGATGGAAGCGTGATCGGGGCAGTGGAGGGAACAACAGTAATCGGCGACTTTGGAGCGGTAAAAAGTCACTTCTTTTGTGATCCACTTGAAGAGCCGTTCGGTGCAGAATGATAACGATGGGTGTGCAGGAGATTTCCTCGATCGGTGGAAGATAAGTTCATAAAGTCGCAACGGTCGAAGGTCATCTGACGCAAGCGTCGGTCCAACCAGAAACCCCACAAAATATTCATTTCCGGGAGTCGATATATTTTCCGGCGCTCTGGCTTTGGATAGGGTTTTCCGCGCGCAAACAAGCTGCATCGACAAGTCCTCAAACAACTCGGCAAGCTGATAGAATGCATTCGCATTGTCCTCCCATGTGGCATGCGGTTTGGCAAAGATCTGTGGGATCTGACGAAGGACGTCGAGCAAGTCGGTAATCGAACGTCCTCGGACTTCGAAAAACATATCAGGAAGTGGGTTTCCAGCCCGAACGACGAATCGAGGGGGGGCAGGATGCGTTCGAATGAGATAAAGACAGGCGTGGACTTCATGGACGATGCTTTCGAGGAGGGTATGAGCGTGGCCGTGATCACCTTGTTTGTCCATCAACTTCTTCAAGTGGTGTGCCGCAAGTTGGACTTTCTTCACGTGAATCTCCATCTTGAGAACGGTGGCACGGGCCTTCGGAGGTAACCGTTTCGTTTCCTCGAAATCATCTAACTTGTAAATCTCAAGTCCCAGTTACGGCGAGTTGAACCTTGCAAAGTAATCGTTGAAGAACCCGCGTCGACAATCCCCATTTGCACCTCAAGTTTCGCTGGCAAAATGGCAATTGCTGGAATTCGGAGGGGAAGATGGTGGGGGTTAAATTGCGCGGCATACTGCTGGGGGTTCACATGTAATCTCGGCCTTGAGGAAGGCAGTTGACCATCCGGCGACATGTGCATCCCACATTCCTTCTCTGAAACAATGAAATCTATATCGACGTTGGCCCGTTTCCAGAGAGGCGTCCGGGCCGGGACTGAATGCGCAGGATTCCTCGGCGAATAGCCCGTGGGGGTTCACTCTCGTGACTCGAATGTTTGCCCGGAGATACGACTCTGAAACCTGGGCTGCATCTCTCGCTTTGTGGAAGCCTGGAAGGGCTGCCGCGATTTATAATTATCGAACACCTCCTTTCCGCCGGGATCGAGTTACGCACGATGGTAAACTGTGAAGGTCAAGCGGATCGGGCTACCGTACGGTAAGCAGCGAGACAAGGTAGTCCGGGCAAGGTCCTGCGCGGCACGGTCCATAGTCCAACGTTCATCCCGTCCGCCGACGGCAGGTGCAGGAAATCAAAAATTAAGGATTTCATGAGCTGTATGAGGTGCCTACCTCGGGCGAGTTTTTTGCCAGCGACATAGGCAAAACGTCTGGCTAGATTAATTACTAAGTCGTTCTTTGCTCCTCAGATCCATAGTCCGTACGACAAATTGAGTCAAGTAAACTGAACGCGTCATTTCACCCTCTCGAGCATGATGTAATGATGATGCGAATGGGAGTGCGTGGGGTACCCGAGTTTCAAAAGGACCTCTCAAAAACCAATCGTATCCAGTATTCTAACAACGTGGAACGCAAAACCTCACAAAATATACCATTCGCGATCTTTTAGCTGCCTCGACACATCCATTTTTGAGTGGACAATGGCAGAAGATAACGGGAAGACGGGAAGCGAGAGCTAAATTGGAATCAAAGTCAATTGGCTCGAGATGCATATAAGGACAGCCTAACTTCCGAAACACTCGGGACACCATTTTATCACGCAAATGTCCCACCCTTGGCACAAAGCCGGTAAAGATATACATGCAATCCGCGGTTCCGGGTGCGAATTAGAAGAGACAGTCGAGACAGCAGCAGCATGCCAGCGCGGCGCATCTACCCTTTGTCAGCACTGGTCAGAGAGAGCAAGGCAAAGCACATTCCGCAGCAGATATCGTCAGAGGCAGAGTCTTTGGGTGGGGCCTGCTGGATGTACACGGGCTGAGGCTGTCCGTAGGGCCCTTCTGCACCGAGTTAGCACGACTTCCGTGACTTCTTTGGCGAGGGTCGGCCAAATGCTTCGGCCGCGTCCACTCGGGTGGGGAGGCTACGTGGAGGGTATCCTTGAGGAGGAGGGTAGTATCCCTGTGGGGGTGGGGGACCATATCGATCATAGGTCTGTGGAGGAGGTTGGGGAGGATAATATCCTCGGTCTTGAGGCGGATATTCTTTTTGATCCATGTCGTTTGAACCGACTGAGGATGTTTGCAGGCAATGAAAACGTGGTTAAATGGAAGGAGGCGATGGAAAAGCTGTCGGCGTGAGAGAATATGGATGAGCAGTGAGACCAAGTCTCGAGAGGTGTATTTTTAAGGGTTTGGCAAAAAGCGCTAGTTCCGGTTGTATGCCATTTTTAATCCGCGCATTCCGGTGTGACGGCCAATAACCATGGAATGAGGCGGCGCCTCCTCCCAATCCGGAAGGCGAATCTATGAAACAGAGCCAGGGTCTTGTTAATCTGCCGCCTGAACCGGCCAAGTCCTTGGTACCACACAGCGAGGGCCAAAGAACGCTTTAGGGTTGCACAGTGCGCATTAATTATAAGGCTGTACAGACGGGCGAAAGGATACTGCTCCATTACATATAACTCTAACAAAGCCATATTGTTCCTCTTTCGTTAGTATCAATACCTTTTGCAGGGATGCGGTGGTGGAAAACGTTCCCGCCACCTTCTTCCAAACACCTGAACCGCCACAACAAGCCAAAATGCGGCAAAGATGATCGCGGCTTGAGTTCCGAAACTCGCCTTGGCACCAACACTCTGAAGCCACTGCAGCTCTACGCAACGTGAGAAGCCGACGTCTGAGAGGGGATGTACGGAAATAATTGACAATGAATCCAGCGACGCTACGGGACATATTAATCCAGGCAGCCGCTTCAGCCGCTTGTTCCGGGAAAATATCAAGACTATACGCTTCAATCGCAACTGTTGCCGTCAATGTGCCAAACACATAAATCGCCCACGCAATCGCCGTTCGAATCCACGGAATTAAATCGTGCAGGGCAAAGCCCAGGAATACGAGTCCGCCAACCATGCAAGCATCCGAAATCCAGATCGTCCAAAGACGTGTTTCGGGTTCGAAAACACCGTGATGTCGTTTAATATATGAATTCGCTAAATAGTCGTCTGCTTATTAGCTAATCCTCAGAAATTCAGGGGTTGTACTGAAGAAATGGCCGAAGATTTCACCGCATATGACGGCAGTCATGGGTGCGATGTAGAATAACGCGGCAGCCAGGCCGGAGAAGCCGTATCCGCCTGCTTCCGGGGGAGAGTACAGGAACAAGACCAACGACTGACGAATCCCTACAGCCCACATAAAGGTCAACATATAGAAGGCTGCCGGTTAGATCTGGGTCTAAACAGGAGGGGGATAATACCACAGAGACACAGGAAGTAAGGACGTGTAAGCAGGAAGAAGAGATCCTTGGTACTGTGCGAAACGGTCGTACGACCACGGCACCGAAACCCATAAATTCCCGTCAAAATCTTGACGCGGTAATTGAACCAGCCCTTCGGTTTGGATGGTTGTTTATCAATAGCATCGCGATCATACATTGTCTCATCGCCCAAGAACGTGACAAACACCAACGCCAAGCCAATGATCACGAAATCAACCCAGAACGCCGTGCGCCAAGATTTATAATTTGAGATGATGGCAGCAAGGAATGAGCCAAGATACGGCGAGATAACGAACGCCGACGCCCAAATACCGATTTTCCGTGCGTGTTCGTGAAAGAAGAACATGTCGTGGATGAAGCTGAGACCAATGACTTGAGGCGCGGTGGTGAAGAGACCTTGCAGACAGCGGGCGACGATGAAGGCGATGTTGTTGGGGGCAAGGGTAGCGAAGAGAGCCATCCAGAGGGAGAGGAACATGGTCCACCAAAGGACGGGGATCCGACCGAACCTTTGGGTGAATGGGACCGAGACAAGGCCTCCAACTCCAAGCATCTATCATTAGCCTTGACTATTAGAGAGTTATACAAATACATTGCCGGAAAGAGAGCGGCCAACGTTATAGGTAGAGGTAGGCCAATAGAGGGATTGTGTCATAATCAGAGGAACACCCCACACCGAACTCATATCCGGAATTATAGCACAGAACGCAATTACGAATAAAATACGGTGTTTCTTGCCCCACGACCACTTGCTGATTAGCCGGCACTTCTCATTCCGACGTATTACATTGAGAGGATCCTCAGGGTCATCAGAAGGTTGAGGAACAAGAATAGTCTTTCCATCCACGGCCTTCTTCAAATTCTGAAACTGAGCCGTCTGAAATCTCTCCAAATGCGACAGATTTGCGAACTAACGAATTAATATGTAAAAAGGGTTGAACGCGAGTTTTAACCTTCTCATCCAAATCGTCTGATATGACTAGTGTCCCAGGCACACGGCGCTGCTCGGTATCAACGCGTTGATGAGAACTATCCTTGATCGCGTCAATGGAGTTTTGTTCAGACATTCTTCGAAGCTGAGCCCGAATTTCGCGGACTTGTTGTGCCGTAATGAATCTGTCAGTAGCCTCGGTTTGAGGAAGGACAGACGAAAAGAATGACGGGGCCATTTCGGGGTAGTCAGCCGCATTTAACCGGTGCGGCGAAGTAAGCAAGGCACGGGGGATTCGCGTTCAAGAATCGGTCGTTCGGTCGTTCGGTCGTTACTGAGCGGGGCTTCGTCTTCGGCTTATCTGGGATGTGTCATGATTGGCAAGCAACAAGGAAATTTGCCAAGGCGCCTGGTGGAAACTCACATGAAACCTCAACACGGCAATCCCATTTTCCTCGCCTCCTTGTATTTTGCGCGGTGCTGATGCGGTGGCGAGCCGATGCAAACGCCTCCCCAATCACTGTCGCGAAATCACCTAACCTTGGACTCTCATACCGCGAGAGAAGAGATTCATTTTGTAAGAGTTTGAACAATTTGTACCTATATAATTATGATTTTTGCATGTCAACTAAATTTAATTGAGGTTAAAAGTTTTATTATATCTTTATGAGAGCATACTTAATATTACAATAGCAATAGCCTCAAAAATCTTGTGTAGACATGCAGGATTGAAAATAAATTAACTTGAGAAGTTGAGATAGGTTTAATTAATTAAGCAGACTTCAGATAGTTGTTTATCTCAACATGTTTTTATATACCCATCAACGCATCTGCATCTGAATGCTGGATTGCAATCCCCATTTGATCAAAAGATTGTGGCGAGTCCAGTAATTGCGGGGCTTCTTGCCGCAAAGGCAGATCGGGACCGCGAGGATACACAAATTAAGCAAGGGAACATTGGCGGCGGCGGACGATATGGATTTGTAGAGAAGGATTGTTGGAGTTGAATATGCAGTCGATTAAATCTTTGCCGGACGGGATATATATATGGCTTGGGTGTACCGGGGCTGCTCCACGCTTGATCCGCTAATAAGGATAAGCCGGTGGACTGCCTCGCAACTGAGCCTAGTTGATGCGATCGTTGAGATCTTCCAAGGAATTGGGAGCAAGAACAATATGCGGGATTTTTCCGGTACCATTTTTCAATACGCCGCAATATCGACGTGTACGGGTTGGTCGTTCAGCCAAACCGTACAGGCGACGTGGGCAAGATTATGATCTAACAAACACGTTAGATCATGCCGGGAAAATCCAATCGTTTACGTTCTAATACTCCAAAAGCGGTGGATGTTTGTCTCGATCGAACACTCGTCGAGGTGGATGAGGGTAATGTGTACATATTAGGGGGCAGGCGAGGTTCGCCAGATCGTTGAATTATGTGAGGAAGGCGTTATCTGCCCCATTGCTCGGCGGGGCTGTGAGGAGCAAGGGGGACACACGTTAATTAACTACGGGGCTCGACGAAGGACGGGGAAGCTTGGCCAGCTCGATGCCACAACATACAAACTCAGCGGGGGACTCCGGTGCTCATATCAAAATCCAAGTAATTGGCGGCGCTTTGTTGGGTCAGACCGAATTGCATCCCTCGGTAAATCCTCAGGAGAATTCTCCCCCCGCTCTTGGTACGGATGCGGAACCCGGGGAAACCCCACTTGAACTTCGGAACGGAGTCCGGGGGATTGCCATGGAGAAACCATTCGGATAACGCAACGATTAAGTTGATCCGTTGATAAAAGCGCTGGGTATAATTCTGATCTGCCGGTACATTCATTGGCCGGCGACCGCCCGCCGGTGTCAAAACTGGGCATCCGCTATGACGTGGTGTTTGTACCGTGGCAGCACGTTGAAAAATATTGTTCAATCAAAGTATTATTCGTTAAAGTTGTGTGTGACGCTGATCTTCAAGCTCTGATTATTCAGTGGTTATTTTTGGACCTTCTACCACGTGGTATCCCAAAGGTCCGCCACATGCTATTTCCGGAGAGGCGTTGCCAGGCGAAGCGGTGTCGCGCTGCGTCAAAGGACGCAATCGGTGGTTTTCTGAACGCGAGTCGTCGGTCACGGTTGAGGCCCCGGAGCATAATCTGCAAAAATCAGGTGAAATTACTAAGTAGGCCACGCTTTGGGATGGAAGGAGGCAAGAAGACTTGTCCTGCATTTGCACGGGCATTCGTGAATACGGAGCGGAATGACAGACATCCCGCATCTAATAATATGGACATTAACCTTCCCATCCGGCACTCGGAAAAGGCGTCGTGAGATTTTGGAGTTTAATTAGGTGGTGACCCGGCGACCGTTGACGCCACGCGACACCATCAGTTATATACTTAGTCCTCAAGTTACCTTTGTCGACGACGGTCGGAGCCGCAGGAATAGTATAAACCTTTTATTCCGCGAGTCCCGGCCGACCGACCATTGATTTTCCTTGACTTAGAAGCTGAGCTAAGAGTAAAACTCGAAAACTTTAATATCGGGGAGAGGGGGGGTTCGTTTCCTCATTTTAAACCGACCCCGCTGAGTCCCCCTCAGATGCTATTTTTGATGCAGTGCGATTATGCGTCCTTGAAATATGGGAGGGCAAACCTTATCAGTCAAATAATCCCTCATTTCCGGCCAGGCCCTTTCCGTGCACCTGATATGAGAAATGCTCCTGTGGGCCCATGCGCAACATGAAAGAGAGTTAACCCACACACCGGCCATGCACGGTTGTAAAATTTTTTTATCCGCTCCGTCCGGCTACGCCATTCCTCTCGCCTCCCTTTATATTGCCCCAACGCAAAGAATTCTGCTCTCGCATCGACAGCCCCCTCCATCTCCTCGCCTCCCATACAGCTGCAACTTCCTTGTATCCAAGTCGGTCGCTCGTTCGCGTCTGCTTTGCATTCAAACAGATCATGAGTGCGCCACGTACACCAAAACGAGATATTCAAT
>Ga0335081_10022927_pt1 | contig 10101 bp, 10 predicted proteins | sample Lox_Sample_35_FD_206713 | JGI IMG/M metagenome (GOLD analysis project Ga0335081, IMG submission 206713) | Soil microbial communities from Loxahatchee National Wildlife Refuge, Florida, United States - Lox_Sample_3.5 | ecosystem: Environmental > Terrestrial > Soil > Wetlands | place: USA... | reverse complement strand
GATCAGCGATGGATTGCTTCAAGCCTACATGCCTCCGTTTTGCGAAGCGATGAGTTTGGTCATTTCGCCTTCGGCAGGCATGGAAAATATTTTACGCAAGATGGGCGTGACAAGTCGCATCGAGATCATCCCGAACGGCGTGGAGCTTCAAAGTTTTTATAAAGCCGAACCGTTGTCGCGCGCCGATTTCGGATTCAAACAAAGCGATGTTCTGCTCGTTTACGCCGGACGCATCGCAACTGAAAAAAATCTGGTCTTCCTGCTTCAATCGTTTGCAGGTGTGGCGCAGGCGCTCGATCATGTTCACCTGATGATTCTTGGGGGCGGACAAAAACAAATCGAGGAAGAGACGAAGCAGCTCGCGGCGGAGCTCAATCTCAATCAATGCGTTCACTTCATGGGCATGATCCCCTACGAGAAACTTCCAGCGTATCTCGCCATGAGCGATGCGTTCGTGACCGCATCAGTGACGGAAGTCCACCCGCTTTCGGTCATCGAAGGCATGGCATCCGGACTCCCTGTGATCGGAATCGATTCGCCCGGCGTCAGCGATACAATCGAAGACGGCAAGACCGGATTTCTAGCAACGCAAGACTTAGCATCCTTCACCGCGAAGCTTACGCGTCTGTGCCTCGACGCAAATCTGCGCAAGCAAATGGGCGAGGAGGCGCGCCAAGCCTCGAACCGTTATGCCATCGAGCGGACAACGAAAACGATGCTGGAACAATACGAGCGACTCGTTTATGCTTCGCGCCCGCGCCGCGAAAATTGGGAAGTCCATTTGCGCGGACTGCTGGAGAAATTTTTGCAATGAGTCGCAATCAAAAAGTGGGTCAATGGGGCGAGCAAGCCGCGGCGGATTATTTGTCCGCCAAAGGTTATGAGATCGTGGCGCGCAATGTCCGCACGCCATACGGTGAGATTGATTTGATCGCGCAGAAAGATGGCTTTACGATTTTTGTTGAAGTCAAAGCGCGCACATCAAGCTCGCTTGGACCACCAGAGATCGCCGTCACGCCGAGGAAGCAACAACACATGTTGTCTTGCGCCGAACATTACGCCCAGCAAAACGAGATTGATCATTGGCAGATTGACGTGATCGCCGTGGAAGAAGTGAATGGCAGCGCAGAGATTGTCCATTTTGAGAATGCAATATCCAAGAATTCGGAATAATAAAGCATGAAAAATAAGGTTGTAAGCAAAATAACTAAAATCTTAATGATAGCCATTGTCATTATCATTGGACTGCCAATTTTGTCAGGCATGATCATCGGTACAATGATTGGCATAAGGAAAAATGCTATCGAAAGTAAATGGGAACAAAATGTTAAGGAACCCCAACAAAAACTGGCAACTGAACTAGGGATAAAAATACAAGACTATCCATATCCCTGGGATTTCCCCATGGGTTATTTTATAAAAGTTCTTAAGCCGGGAATGACTTACAAGGATATACATTCTATAATCCGTGGTTATATAGATGTTTCTAACTGTGGCGGAGTCACAGAGATTTACGACTACTTTGGCACTACCCCAGAGGATCGTCTCCGTTTTTATGTACACTATAACAAGTCAGGTGAATATATTGAAATGCAAGAAGAGAATCCCGCAGAAGGCGACATTCTTTCTGATGGCTGTAATCAGGGTTTACTAGGACAATAACGCGGTTATTGGTTTTGCATGAAAAAACCTTTTTTACTTCTCCTCGTCGGTCCAACGGCCGTTGGCAAAACCGAGATCGCCATTCAGCTCGCCGAAAGAATCAATGGCGAGATCGTCTCGGCGGATTCGCGTCTCTTCTATCGCGGCATGGACATCGGCACCGCCAAACCGACGCGCGCAGAGCAAGCGCGTGTTCGTCATCATTTGATTGACATTGCAGAGCCAGATGAAATTTTGTCACTGGCTGTCTTTCAACAAAAAGCGCGCGAAGCCATTGCTGATATTCATTCACGCGGCAAATTTGCATTGCTTGTCGGCGGGACGGGACAATATGTCCGCGCCGTGACGGAAGGCTGGAGTCCGCCGGAAGTAAAACCTGATTCAAAATTGCGGGATGAATTGGAAAGTGAAAAGGAAGAAAAAGGAAAAGATTTTCTTTACGAGAAATTGAAAAGCCTCGACCCTGAAGCCGCGCAGAAGATTGACCCGCGCAATGTGCGTCGAACCATTCGAGCATTGGAAGTGATTTTGACAACGGGCAGAAAATTTTCAGAACAGCGCGGACAAAGTGATTCGCCGTATCATTTGATAACAATTGGATTAACCCGTCCGCGACCGGAACTTTACGCACGCGTTGATGCGCGCATCGAGTCCATGTTTGCGAATGGATTGCTGGATGAAGTCAAAGGTTTGCTGGCAAAAGGTTATTCATCTGATTTGCCAACGATGTCTGCAATTGGGTATCGCGAATGCGTCAGTGTGATCGAAGGCAAATTAAGCGTCGAGCAAGCCAAGGTCGAGATGCGACGCGCAACAAGAATCTTTGTCCGCAGGCAGAGCAATTGGTTCAAAGAGTCCGATCCAAATATCCACTGGTTTTACGCGGGCGAAGCAAAGGTTATTGAAAAAATCGCCGATCTCATTCACCAAACAATTCCCGAATAACGATTCCAAAATTCCGATTTGGCACAGAATTTCATTTTGTTATATACTTTGTATAGACCTGCAAAGGAGGAACGCCATGAATGACCGTCCGTGGATTGCACACTATGATAAAGGTGTGCCTGCAAGTATTGATTATCCAAAAGAACCGCTGTTTCATTTACTGGAAGAGTCCGCCCGCAAATATCCCGACCGCGCCTGCACGATTTTTAAAGGCGCCGCCATTTCATTCAAAGAGATGAACGAAAGAACCGACTGCGTCGCCGCGGCGCTGGCCGACATGGGCGTGAAGAAAGGCGACCGCGTAGGAATCTTCATGCCGAACACGCCGCAATTCGTCATCGCGTATTTCGGGATTTTGAAAGCGGGCGGAGTCGTTGTTGCGACCAATCCGCTTTATACGCCGCCGGAAATTGCGCATCAAGCCAACGACGCGGGCATCGAAATCATGTTCGTCATGACCAACTTCTATAAAACCATCAAAGCCGCACAGCCAGATACGAAAATCAAAAAGCTGATCGTTACAAACATCAAGGAAGCCTTGCCTCCGATCACGAGTTTGTTGTTCACGCTGGCGCGCGAGAAAAAAGGTGGATTCAGAATCGAAGGCGGGCTGGCGGATGGCGATGTTTGGATGAAAGACCTGCTCGCCAAATATCAGCCTTCGCAACGCCCCAAGCTGGACATTGGTCCGGACGATACTGCCCTGTTCCAATATTCCGGCGGGACAACCGGAGTCTCGAAAGGCGCGGTAGCCTTGCATCGCAATGTGGTCGCGAATACGTTGCAGATCAAAAAGTGGTTTATCAACATGGAAGAAGGTAAGGAAATCGTGTTGATGGCAATCCCTCTCTTCCACGTTTATGGAATGGTGGCAGGCATGTCACACGCCATCGAAATGGGCTCGACGATGGTGATGATCCCGAACGCGCGCGATATTCCCGATGTGCTGGAGAACATCAATAAATATCACCCGACCGATTTCCCCGGTGTGCCGACGCTGTATAACGCCATCAACAATCATCCCGATGTGAAAGCAGGAAAAGTGAATCTGCGTTCGATCAAGGCGTGCATCTCCGGCTCCGCTCCACTGATGCGCGAGACAAAAGATAAATTTGAAGAGTTGAGCGGCGGAAAAGTGATCGAGGGTTATGGTTTATCCGAAGCACCGACTGCGACTCATTGTAATCCGCTCAACGGAGTCAACAAGACCGGCTCGATTGGGATGCCGTGGCCTGATGTGGACTGCAAGATCATCAGCCTTGATGATGGCGAAACCGAAATGCCGATGGGCGAGATCGGCGAATTGGTTATCAATGGTCCGCAAGTGATGAAAGGGTATCACAACATGCCAACCGAGACCGCGAACGCATTACGCAAACTTAAAGATGGAAAGACTTGGTTGTTCACTGGCGACATCGCGCGCATGGACGAAGACGGATATTTCTATATCGTTGACCGGAAGAAAGAACTCATCAAGCCGGGCGGATTCCAAGTGTGGCCGCGCGAAGTGGAAGAAGCCATCGCCGCGCATCCAAAAGTTTTGGAAGTTGGTGTAGCTGGCATTCCCGATCCATATCGCGGCGAGACGGTCAAGGCCTGGATCGTGCTCAAGCCCGGTCAACAAGCAACCGCCGATGAAATCAAAGCCTTCTGCAAAGAGAGATTAGCCGCGTATAAAGTGCCGACACATTATGAATTTAGAACTGAATTACCGAAGACAACCGTTGGAAAAATTTTGCGGCGCGAGTTGGTGAAACAACATAACGAAACGGAAAGTGCGAAAGTGTAATCGAAAAAGTAAAACGAAAAACGCAACAAAAAAATCCCTCCACAATAAGGTGAAGGGATTTTGTGTTTTATTCTTTGCGTTTTGTTTACGCCGGTTGCGGCGTGCCGCTCTTCTTCGGGAACGGCGGCGGGAAAATCGCTTCAAATTCCTCGCGCGTGATTGTTTCCGCTTCCAACAACTTGTTCGCCACCGCATCCAACTGGGCGCGATAGCTGGTCAGCAAGTTCTTGGCAAGCTTATAAGCCTCGTTCACCAAGTTGCGGACTTCGTCGTCAATTTTTTCGGCGATGGCTTCGGAATAATCGCGCTGTTCGGAAATCTCGCGTCCGAGGAAGATCAATTCTTCCTTTTGGCCATAAACCATCGGACCCAGTTCATCGCTCATGCCCAGACGAGTGACCATAGCGCGCGCCATGCGCGTTACCTGCTCGATGTCGTTGGATGCGCCGGATGTAATATCATCAAAGACTAATTCTTCAGCCACACGCCCGCCCAGCGCGCCTGCCAAAGTGGCGATCATTTTCTTGCGCGAGAACAATAAGCGATCATCGTCCGGACGATACCATGTCGCGCCGCCAGCCTGTCCGCGTCCGACGATCGTGATCTTTTGAACCGGATCGGCCTCGGGGATGGCGTTTGCTACCACCGCGTGACCCGCTTCATGATAAGCGATGATGCGCTTCTCTTCGTCCGAGATCAATCGGGACTTTCGTTCGGGTCCCATCACGACGCGTTCAATCGCCTCTTCAAGCTCCGGCTGACCAATGGATTTCTTGTTACGCCGCGCGGCAAGAATCGCACTCTCATTAATCATATTCTCTAAATCCGCGCCGACAAAACCAGGCGTGCCGCGCGCCAGCGATGCAAGATCAACATTCGGTTCGAGCGGCTTGCCTTTGGCGTGAACTTTGAGAATCGCCTCGCGGCCTTTGACATCCGGACGATCCAGCGTCACGCGGCGATCAAAGCGACCCGGGCGCAACAGCGCCGGATCCAAGATATCGGGGCGGTTGGTCGCGGCGATAATAATCACGTTGGTATCTGTATCGAAGCCATCCATCTCGACCAGCATCTGATTGAGCGTTTGTTCGCGTTCGTCGTGCGATCCGCCCAGACCGGCGCCGCGTTGGCGTCCGACCGCATCAATTTCATCCACGAAAATAATGCACGGCGAATGACGCTTGGCTTGATCGAAGAGGTCGCGCACACGGCTAGCACCCACGCCGACGAACATCTCAACGAATTCAGAACCAGAGATAGAAAAGAACGGCACACCGGCTTCACCGGAAACCGCCTTGGCAAGCAGCGTCTTGCCGGTGCCTGGAGGTCCGACCAACAAAACGCCTTTTGGAATGCGCGCGCCGAGTTGAATGAATTTCTGCGGCTCTTTCAAAAACTCGACTACTTCCGCCAGTTCTTGTTTGGATTCTTCGATACCGGCAACATCCTGAAAGGTTACGGTGGGATGTTCACCGCTGAACATACGAGCGCGGCTCTTTCCAAATGCCATCGCAGCATTATTCGATCCCTGTGCCTGACGGAAGATAAACCACAATATAGCGCCCATAATTAAAATCGGGAAAAGATATACAACGAAAGTGCCAATCGCGCCTGACCAGAAAGAAGGCGGCTTGACTTCGATCAGAACGTTGTTGGGCGATAACTGAGCAGGCGTTACTCCGAGACCAGTCAGTTGATCCACCAATGTAGACGTCGATTCTTTATGAGATGTGTCCGTCTGGCCGGATTTATAAACAACATCGAGAGAGTCATCGCTCTCAACTGAAACGCGCGCCACTTTGCCGTCTTGAATAGACTGCGCTAATTGATTGATTGTCAGCGGTTGCTGTGGATTACTATTTTGCCTAAAAATACTGTAAAGCATAGCGCCAATGGCAACGATCAACAGAAAGTAAACGATAAACGATTGAGCACGTGAATTCACAGATTCCTCCGAACCTTTCAACAGGAATTATACCAACCTACCAGCCCTGCGAATAGCCCCAAGTGATTGTTTATATGAATTTCTAATGTATCGTTCATTAGCAATGATTTTCATCTATCACTGAAACCGGCATTATGGTAAACTTATCCGCAGTAAAACATGGACGAGAAAGTCGCAAAACGAATCCTTTGTATTGAAGATGAGCCGGAGATGATTGATTTGATTCGGCTCATCCTTGGACGCCGAGGTTTTGAAGTGTTGGGCGCCGCGGGCGGGACGGCAGGAATTAAAGCAGTGCGCGAGCAATTGCCTGATCTTGTATTGCTCGATTTGATGATGCCCGATATGGACGGCTGGGAAGTATACCAACAAATGAAGGCGGACGAAACCACGCGCAATATTCCTGTGATTGTCGTCACAGCCAAGGCACAAAACATTGATAAAGTTCTCGGCTTGCACATCGCCAAAGTGGATGATTACATTTCCAAACCATTCAGCCCGCAGGATTTAATGAACAGCGTGGAAAAAGTCATCAGCCAGAAAAAAGCGGTGTCCTGAAGCAAACCCATCCCGAAATTGACGGGGCGTGTTCCTGACTACAATCAAAGGAGCGCCCCGTTTTCATTAGACGATGTCATCCTATATTTTTATACAAAACCAAAACAAACAGATCGACAACCCGGCTCGCGCAAAATTTTGTGATTCATTCTTCTGCCGTTTGCGCGGACTGATGTTCCGTTCCGTTCTCGCGCGGGACGAAGGTCTGCTTCTCGTTATCGGAAAAGATTCGCGCGCCGACTCTTCCATTCACATGTTGTTCATGTCTTTCGATATAGCCGTATTTTGGATTAGCTCCGAGATGGTTGTGGTGGATAAGGTCATCGCCAAATCATGGCGACCAGCTTACTTCCCCGCTAAGGCCGCGCGCTACACATTGGAAGCTCATCCAAGCCGTTACAATGATTACGAGGTCGGCGATAAAGTACAATTCAAAAATGCATAAACGCCTTTGGGCATTGATTCTTTTAATTTCCATATTTTTCACGGCGCAACCGGCTTCCGCGCAAACGCCCACGCCAGCATCCGGGCCGGCTTACATCATTCAACCTGGTGATACGCTTTCGTCCATCGCAAATCGCTTCAGCGTTTCATTGAATGACCTGATGTCGGCGAATAACATTACAGATCCCAATACCATTCAGGCAGGTCAGCAACTTATCATTCCCGGCTTGGCAGGTGTGACAGGCACGCTTGGCACCGAGGTCGTCAACTTTGGGGATTCGTTCCACAGCCTTGTCCGCCAAACACAAATCTCAGCGGCTTTGCTTGAAAAGCTAAATCACATTATCAGCCCGAGCGAGTTTTATGTCGGCGCGAATATGATCGTACCCCAACAAGAGAACGCTTCCACCTTAACGAATCGCTCAACGCCGCAAGCTGGAGAATCACTTCTTGAAATGGCTGTCAAGCAAAACACAGATCCATGGACGATGGTGGGTCTCAACAGCTTGAGCGGCACATGGGATGCATTACCCAACGATGTGTTATATGCGCCCGGCTCAGCATCCGCATCAGACCAGGCCATAAGCGGGTTGCCGTCGGCTTTTCTTAACGTTCAAATTCCGCATCTCCCCTTCAAGCAAGGCGGAACTGCTGAGATTATTGTCAAGCCCGCAAATGGCATAACGTTAAGCGGCATCCTTGTAGACAAACCATTACACTTCTTCCCGATAGGCGATGGACGCATGGTAGCTTTACAAGGCGTATACGTTTTGCTCGATCCGGGTGTTTATCCATTGGAATTGGACGCGACATTGCCAGATGGCAGCAAGCAATCTTTTGAACAGATGGTATTGGTGGGCTTAACCGATCAACCAACAACATTGGAAATTGTGCCCCCTGATGATCCCGCTGGAATGGCAGCAGAAGACAAAGAGGTTGAAGCAATTGCATCCATGGTCACTCCAACCAAATTGTGGCAGGGAAAATTTAGCGTGCCAATTTATTTACCTTCCAATGTGCAGCTCCGTAACTGCGAAACCGACTGGTTTGGAAGACCGCGTACTTATTCTTTCAATGGAAGTACTTTTCATTATTTCCACTCCGGAGTGGACTTTTCAGCTTGTATACCTCCCCACGCTCTTGATATATATGCCGCGGCACCCGGCAAAGTGGTCTTCACAGGCATGTTTGCTGTACCAGCAAATGATACGGCGCCACGCGGAAATGTTACTATGATTGATGATGGCTGGGGAGTCTATACTCTTTATGCGCATCAAAGCGAAATTGAAGTTACCGTGGGTCAGCAGGTCCAAGCTGGGCAATTGATCGGCCAGATTGGCGCAACCGGCCACGTTACGGGACCGCATCTTCATTTCGAGATGTGGGTTAATAATGTAAACGTAAATCCGCTCGAGTGGTTGAACAGTACCTTTCCATAACCTATAGAGTTGTGCTACACAAGGCTTTATGCTAAACTCTCACTAATTCACATGAAGAACTTGGTCAACTTCTTTAAACAAAGTGATATTTTTTATCCGCTGACGCCAACCCAGTTGGAGTTGGTAGCGAATGTATGTGAGGAGGTTACCTATCAAGCGGGAGATATTATTTTCAAAGAGCGCAGCAACAGTAAAGAACCATATATAATTACGTAAGGTGAAATTGAAATCACGATCGATGCTGAGGCCCAGACTTCATCATTATCTTCTGAAGAAATGATAATCGCCAAACTGCGCCGCGGACAATCATTCGGCGAGGTAGTGCAAGTAGATGAAGGACTCCGCTCTGCCTCCGCCCGGGCCGCGCAAAAGGATACCAGTCTGATTGTTATTCACCGAGAGAAGATGATCAGGCTTTGCAAGAGCTATCCGCAACTTGGTTATCGGTTGATGCAAAACTTGGCGGCGGATTTGGCGATGAAGATCCGCAGTACCGACTTGCGCATCCGCGAACAGTTACTTTATATGACCCGGGTAAAGTAAATGTCTAGAAATAGGCTCTTGACCGCAACCCAAATTTACTTTACTATTGAACGTTAATTGTAAAATGAGAAGTTGTTCAACTTTAATGGCACTGCCTTTGAGAGCCGCGAGAAAATCCATTTCGTAAAATTTGGAAATTTTCTCCGGCTTCATGTTAATACAGATAAGATAGAGATCGTCTATAATCTTTCTTCGAGAGGAGGTGACGCTGACAGCAAAAAGTTTTGTCGACTCGGTTGTCACACCCGCATTGTGGGTTGTCATTCATCAAAAATAATATTCGGAGGAGCAAGAAATGTCTAAACGCTTGTTTGTTTTGGTTTCGCTCGTGATTGCCGCAAGCATGTTGCTGGCAGCCTGCGGTGGCGGTGGTGGTGGTTCCGCGGCAAAGACTCTGAAGGTCGTTTCCAGTCTACCCATGACGGGTTCATCCCTCACTCAGACCCAGACCATCGTCAACTCTGAAGAGCTTGCCTTGGCGCAGGCCAATAATCAAGTCTGCGGCGGCAAATACACTATCTCATATTCACCTTGGGATGATGCCTCTGCGGCTCAGGGTCAGTGGGACCCGGCGGTTGAAACTGCAAACGCCAATAAGGCTGCTGCTGATCCTGCCATCATTGCCTACCTCGGCACCTTTAACTCTGGTGCTGCTAAGCTGTCCATCCCCATTCTCAATCAGGCTGGGCCAATGGTCATGATCTCGCCGGCCAATACCTATCCGGGTTTGACCAAGCCCGGCTATGGTCCAGGTGAACCTGGGGTTTACTATCCTA
>Ga0335081_10022926_pt1 | contig 10101 bp, 2 predicted proteins | sample Lox_Sample_35_FD_206713 | JGI IMG/M metagenome (GOLD analysis project Ga0335081, IMG submission 206713) | Soil microbial communities from Loxahatchee National Wildlife Refuge, Florida, United States - Lox_Sample_3.5 | ecosystem: Environmental > Terrestrial > Soil > Wetlands | place: USA: Florida... | reverse complement strand
CCGGCACCGCGGTAACTCTCTCGGCTTCGGCCAATGCCGGATATACGTTCAACAATTGGAGCGTGACCTCAGGCTCGGCGACCATCGGCAATACCAGCGCGGCTTCGACCACGGTCACGTTGTCCTCCGGGCCAGCCACGGTGCAGGCGAACTTCAGCCTGTCGGTGGTAGATGTCACCATCGCTTCCAAATTGGACGGCAATCCCAGGACCGGCCTCTCGTTCTCCGTGAGCGGGACCGGATGCCAAGCCGGAAGCTACAGTACGTCGCAGGTGCTGGCTTGGGCCCCGGGCTCTACTTGCACGGTGACGTTCAACACACCCCAGTCAGGGGGAGTTGGCACGCAATATGTTTTCACGCAATGGGACGATACCGGGTCGCCCTCGAACTCGCGCGTCTTCAGCGTGCCCGCCAGCGCCACCACTTACACGGGTGATTTCACTACGCAATACCTGCTGACGACGGCCGTAAGTCCGGCCGGGGCGGGGACGGCGACACCTTCCACGCCGACCTATTACAACATCAACTCGACGCCAACGATCCAGGCGGCCGCTAACTCCGGTTACTCTTTCACCGACTGGACTTCGACGGGCGGGGCGGTGACCTCGCCCGGCAGCGCTTCCACCACGGTAACCATGAGCGCTCCCACCACGGTGACAGCGAACTTCGGGGAACTCAGCACCAGCCTCTCGGGGCTGATTACGAACAAGTCCGGAGCCCAGAACGCGCGCGTCTGGACCATCACGCTGAGCAACACCGGGCCAGGTGCGGCGAATACGGCCCAGATCAACAGCCTGAGCCTCACGCAGACGGGCGGCGCGGCCTGCACACCGGTGATCACGAGCCCATTCCCGGTGGCGGTGGGCAACATCGCCCCAGCGTCAACGGGCGTTGGGAATGTGGGCTTCGACTTCACCGGTTGTGCGAACAATGCCCGGTTCACCACGACTTTTACATTCTCCGCCAACGCGGGTGCAGTGACGGGCTCTCGGACACTTTACAATCAGTTCCAGTAGGAGGCCGCTACCGAGAGGTGTACAAAACGGAGGAATCCGGAATTGACGGCCAGTGGCTGGTGGTGAGTCGCCTGAGACAAGGGCGTTGACCACCACTAGCCACGGTCTCTCGATTGGTTGCTCGTCGACAAAGGGAAGCAGACTGAATAGCCGAAGCTGGAGTAATAAGGAAGGGAAGGAAGGCCATGATGAAGCGACTTTTACTGTCGTTGCTGGTGTTGGGAGTAGAGTTGGGCGGCGCGGCGTTCGCCCGCGGCAACTCCATATATGATAATCTGACGTTTACGCTCAGCAACAACGGAGTGATCAGCGGGGACCCGGGCACCACTACGGGCTGGGGGTTCACTCTCACCAACACCATGAACTATGTGGTGATCGACGCCTCGGAGTTCGACATCACGCAGAACGCCGGAGACGGATCCTATACGGATATCATCGGACCCAACTTTCTCATCGTCGGAACGGGTGTCTACGCCGCTACGCCGATCACGCAGGCCTTCAACGGCAGCGTGCCGACGGGAGTGGGCAGCTTTGCTATCCTGCCCTCGGCGATGAGCGGCGACGTGGTGCTGGGTACCATCACGCTGACGTACGACGTGTACTCGGTAAGTCCCAACGATCCGAGTTTCAATCCGTTTGTGGATACCCTGGCCACGGGCCTGCAGATCTCGGCTGGCGCGCAAGTGGACGTCGTGCCCGAGCCGGGCAGCCTGCTCCTGTGGCTGACGGCGGCTGGCTTGGGTTTGGTGCTCCTGCCTCGCCTGGGTCGAGTGGGCGCCTGAATCCCGGCTGGTGATCTCTATTGACGACCGCGACGGGTGGCCACCTAGGTTGTCAACGATAAGCGGGACGGCCTACTAGAAATCTAAACTTCGGTCAACGACCTCGTCTGGTAACGACGCATTGGATACAGTAAGCGGGCCAGTTCGACCGCTGTGGCTTTGTTTCTCCCCTCCTGCTGGGTGGCCTTCACGTTATCCTCGCTCGGAACGCAGCCACTATCCGAACGCCAACCTGGATTCGAATTGAAAGTGAGCCGAAGCCGTAGAACCCGACTCGGCCTTAGTCAGACGGAAGGGAACGAAAGGGGTAACATGCGGCAATCAAATTGCCACTCCGTCCTCGGAATCGCGTGCTCCAGACCCGCCAGCCGGCTGTGGCTAACCATCCTTGCAATATCGCTGTTTCTCTGTGCTGCCAGCCTGATCGGCGGCCGACGAGCATTTCCAGGTGGCGCCCAAACCTTTGCCGGTCGGCCACAGGGGGCCAGTACCAAGACGTCGACCGTCCCTATGGTTCCCCGCCCCCATTTCGGGCGCCCCCGCGCGGTGCCTACGGCTGCTTACGATGGACTCACCGGCACGGCCCAACTCATGGCCTCGGGCGCAGTCCAACCCCTGTCTCTGGCGACTGAGGATTTCAATGAGGACGGCTGGCCGGACCTGGTGGCCGGCTATGCGACTGGTTCGGGCGATGGCGTGGCGGTTCTCTATTTCGGAGACCGCGACGCGTACGCCCCGGAGAAGCCCGAGACGCTGGCGGGTATTAGACAAAATCGCTTCCCCATTCCGTTTCTTCCCCAAGCCCGCGCCTTTGCTTTGCCGGAGGCGCCTGATTTCCTCGCCGCCGGCGATTTCAGCAGGAGCGGCAACCCCGGCATATTGGTAGGCGCGCGCGAAAGCGAGCAACTCTACATTGTGCCAGGCGATGGACACGGCAAGCTCGGCGCTCCGCAGAGCGTATCCCTGCCTGGCAAGTTGACGGCCATGGCCGCCGGCCAGATCGGCCGCGGCGACACATCGCCGGACGTGGCAGTGGGGGTGGTGGGCATCAACGGTCCCGAGTTGCTGATCTATAAGGCAGGGCTGGGCGGGCTGTTGGCGGCACCCGTGGTTTACTCGCTCGCCGACGAAGTGACCAGCCTGAGAATCGGCGGCCTCGATGACGACCCGTACGGTGATGTGGCAATCCTGGCTGGCGGTAGCCTGTTCATCCTGCACGGCCAACTTTGGGGACCTGGGGCCGCGAGCGGCGTCCCGCTGAGCCCGGCGCTGGAACTGGAATCGGTTCCGCTATCATCTTCCGCCCGGGCCATCGCCGTCGGTGATTTCATCTGGGAGCGTAACAACAGGATGGAGCTCGCGGTCCTTACGGGGAGCGGCGTCCAAATCCTTTCGCGTGGGACGCCCGACAAGCGTCCTGTCAGCGTCACCCAGATCCGAGCGGCAAGGCAGGCGATGGGCCAGTTGCGGCTGGCACGATTGAAGGCAGGAACTCCGGCGCCCGTGCAGCCGGCGTGGCAGCCGGGCCGGACCCAACCCTGGCAGGTGGTGAAAACCATTAACGTTCCTGCCGCCGGTTCGGCGTCCGACTTAGAGGCCGTCACCACGGCGTTGCCCAATCGAACGCCCCAGAGTGTTCTGCTCGTGGGCGCCTCATCACAACTCAGCGTCCTTACGGAGCCGCCCGGCGCGACCAACGCTAACCCGAACTTTGGCTCGACGAACTCCGATAGCTCTACGGGCTCCACGGGTTCTACTGGAGGCTCTGCCTCCCAAAGTGCGGCTTCCTGGTCCGACGACGCCTTAGCGACCGGCGGGGCGCCTGTGGCAGTCCTTCCCATGCGTGTTGATGTTTCCGCTCAGCCCGGAATCGTGACGTTGAATCAAGGTGAAGTAGCACCCATGGTGACGATAGGCCCGAAGGGTCCGTCGATCACCGTCACCCGCACCGACGACACAGCCAGCGCCACCAATTGCCAGAGTTCGGGCGGCAATTGTAGCTTGCGCGGGGCCATCATCCTGGCCAACGCTAACCCCGGAACTACCATCAGTGTCCCCGCTGGCACCTACACGCTCACCATCGGCGAGAACGACGACCCGAACGCCGATCCGACAGCAGGCGATCTCGACATCAACGCCAATATGACCATTGTGGGCGCAGGTGCGAGCAGCACCATCATCCAGGCTAACTTCCCCGCTGCCGACGGGCAGGATGGTAAGATTTTTGGCGTGAACCAGGATGGATCGCACGATGGTCTCCAGGTTTCTATCAGCGGGGTAACTCTCGAAAGCGCCAGGAATTCGGTCGGACAGAACGACTTATATTTCACCGACACCGGCGGCGCGGTGGATTTCTTCCTCACCGGGACCAGCGTCAGCTACAGCCTGAGCAGTTGCAGCATCCAGAACAACACCAACGTTCATTCCTACGGCGGCGGCATTAACGTCGACAGCGGCGCCGATTCTAGCAACAACTTTGGTGGGCAAAACCACGGCACGGTCACCATATCCAATTGTACGATCATCGGCAACACGACCCAGGGCGTTGAAGGCAGCTCGAGCTCGGGATCGGGATGCCCGGGAAGCACCTGCAACAGCGCCGATGCCACCGGCGGGGGCGTGAATCTTCTCGCCGACATCCACAACGTGGTCATCACCAATAGCACCATCTCAAACAACAAGACTGGTACTGGGCAGTCGGGATCTTACCCGAACGAGGGGGGCGCTGTTTATATAGAGCACACCAACGGCGGCTCGGTCAGCATCCACGCCACGGCCATTGGAGACAGCGTCAACGGCGGCAACCAATCCGCCAGCCGAGGCGGCGGAATCGACAGCGTCATAGGAAAGCAGGCCCTGACCATCAATCAGGGAAGCAGCCTGGTGAACAATGTTTCTGGAGTACGCAACGCAGGCAGTGACGTGGCTCAGGGCGGCGGCATCTACGTCTCCAACAGCGGCTCTACTTCCCTCACCCAGGTCACCATCGCCGGCAACAGCCTTTCTTCCAACTCGCCGCAGCAGGGCGGAGGTGGGATCGCAGTTGGGGAGGTAACAACGCCGGTGACGGTGAGCTTTTGCCGGATCGCGGGCAATTCCGCTTCCGGCAGCACCGGGACCGGGCTTTACAAGGACAGCGATTCCGGTACGGTGACCGCCACCGACAACTGGTGGGGCTGCAATGCCGGACCCAGCGCCAGCCCGTGCGACACGGCCGTGACCGCCGCGGCAAACGGGAGCTTGTCTATCGACCCGTGGATGGAGCTCGTCCTCTCGCCTTCAGCCGCCCAGAATGTCGAGAACGGAGGGACGATCGGTTTGACCGCTCTCCTCGACCACGATAGCGGCGGGAACGTCCATACGACCAACTGGGTTCCGGACGGTACACCAGTAGGCTTCGGGACGACCGGTGGCATCGGATCGGACAACCCGTCGAGTACCACGACGAGCAGCGGGATGGCCAGCTCGACGTTCACGGCGAGCACGGTCGGCAACGGCACGGTAACCACCACAGTGGACAGCCAGACCGTCTCGACCACAACCACGGTCTACGTACCGGTGACCATCGCCTCATCGCCGAGCGGCGAGTCCTTTACTGTAACGGGTGGGGCGGCTTGTGCGGCCGGCAACAACTATAACACTCCCCAAACCCTGAATTGGTCGGCCGCTACGTGCACAGTGCAGTTTACCTCACCGGTGCCGAACGGAACGGGCGCTCAACTCGCCTTCACCAACTGGTCGGACGACCGCGACACCAACAACCCGCGGACGATCACCACCCCGGAATCACCAGCCACGTTCACCGCCAACTTCGTCCAACAATACCAGTTGACAACGGCGATCTCGCCCGCCGGAGGCGGCACCGTGACTGCGCCAGCTTCGGGGACGTTCTTAACCACCGGCGTCCCGGCGACTCTCACGGCCGCACCCAATTCCGGATACACGTTCAACAGTTGGAGCGTGACCTCGGGCTCGGCGACGATCGGCAATACCAGCTCGGCTTCGACTACGGTGACGTTGTCCTCGGGTCCGGCGACGGTGCAAGCGAACTTCGACGTACAGGTGACCATCGCCTCCAAGCTGGACGGCAGTACCAGCACCGGACTGTCCTTCTCCGTAAGTGGGACCGGATGCCAACCGGGAAGCTATAACACGCAGCAGGTGCTGGTGTGGGTGCCAGGCTCAAGCTGCACGGTGACGTTTAGCACTCCCCAGGGTCCGGGCGGCGGCACGCAGTATGCTTTCACACAATGGGACGATAGCGCGTCGCCCTTGAACTCGCGCGTTTTCAGCGTGCCCTCCGCTCCCACCACTTACACGGGAGACTTTACGACGCAATACTTGCTGACGACTTCCGTGAGTCCGGCCGGTGCGGGGTCGGCCACGCCTTCGACGCCGACCTATTACAACATCAACTCGACGCCGGCGATCCAGGCTGCCACTAACGCGGGCTATGCCTTCGCCAACTGGAGCTCGACGGCGGGGGTGGTGACCTCACCCACCAGCGCGTCCACCACCGTAACCATGAGCGCCCCCACTACGGTGACAGCGAACTTCAACGTGGGAATAACGGTCACCACCTCGCCAGGAGGGCTGAGCTTTACGGTCGACAGCACGCCCTACACGAGCGGGACGCCGGTGTTCGTGACGCCGGGCGTAACGCATCAACTGGGTTTGCCCACCCCGCAAAGCGGCGGCGTGGGCACGCAATATGTCTTCATCGCGTGGTCCGACAGCGTCACCGACAACCCGCGTTTGGTAACCCTGAACGCGCCCGCCAGTTTCACGGCGAACTTCACCACCCAATACCTGCTGACCACGGCGGCGAACCCGCTGGCCGGCGGAAGCGCGACGCCATCGTCACCTACTTTCCACGATGCGGGCTCCACGCCTTCGATCCAGGCCACGGCCAACCTCGGCTATTCGTTCTCTGACTGGAGCTCCACGGCCGGCGCCGTGACCGCGCCCAACAGCGCCTCGACAACGGTGACCATGAGTGCTCCCACCACGGTAACGGCGAACTTCCTCCAGGGTTATCCGACGCCGTTCGTGGCTAGGATTTCGCCCGCCAGTGTGCCGCCGGGCGGCACTAACTTCACCCTGACGGTAGAAGGGGTCGGCTTCATTAACGGAACATCGTCGATCTATTGGAATGGCGCGGCGGTGCCCAACCCCACCTCCTGCACGGCGGCTGTTCCCCCCACGCTGGAGTCCTGTTCGGTGACGGTCCCGGCGGCGAATATTTCGGTAGCCGGTACGGCGTCGGTAACGGTGGTGAACCCCAACGTGAGTCCCGCCACGGCGGCCTCCAACGTGGTCTTACTTCCCATCACCAAGGCCACCTCCACCGTCACCGACGGGTCGACGCCTTTTAGCGCGGGCACCAATCCGCAGTCGCTCGCGGTAGGGGACTTCAAAGGAAACGGAGAGCTGGACATTGCCGTGGCCAACAACGGCAGCAACACGGTGACGATCCTGCTGGGCGACGGAACGGGCAACTTCACGGCGGTGCCCTCGTCTCCGCCGACGGGCAACGGACCGACGGCGATCGCGGTGGGAGATTTGAACGGCGACGGCATTCCCGACCTGGCAGTCACGAACGGCCTTGACGGGACCGTGACCATTCTACTCGGGAACGGAGACGGTACCTTTACCCCGGCGGGAACGACTCCGGCGACGGGCAGCAATCCGGTCGCGGTGGCTGTGGGTGATTTGAACGGCGATGGCCGGCCGGATCTGGCGATCGTCAACAAGGGCAGCAACACCGTGACCATTCTGCTCGGGAACGGGGACGGCACCTTTAAAACCGCTGTATCTCCGCCTACCGGTAGCCAACCGAGTTCGGTGGCGGTGGGTGACTTCAACGGCGACGGGAATCTGGACTTGGCGGTTACGAACAGCGGGGATGGAACAGTCACGATCTTGCTGGGCGACGGCACCGGCAACCTCGCGCCTGTGGGAACGACTCCGGCGACGGGCACCAATCCGGTTGCAGTGGCGGCGGGTGACGTGAACAACGACGGGATTCTGGACTTGGCTGTGGCAAACGAGGGCGGCAACACCGTCACCATTCTGCTCGGGAATGGGAACGGCACTTTCACGCCGGCGGGGACCTCTCCGGGCACCGGCAACGCCCCATCATCGGTCGCCATTGGCGATTTCAATGGCGACGGAAACCCCGACCTGGCGGTGACTAATGGGACCGACGGCACGGTGAGCATTCTGCTGGGTAACGGTGCCGGAGTGTTCGCGGCCGTCCCCTCACCTCCCAGCACCAGCGGTTATCCGCAGTCCGTTGCGCTTGGGGACTTCAATGCGGACGGGCGGCTCGATCTGGTCGCTGCCAACTTCGGCACTTCCGGCGCACCTGGCAGCACCGTTTCCGTTCTTCTGCAGGAAGCGCTCCTGACCATCGCCAAGACGCATACCGGCAACTTCACCCAAGGGCAGATAGGAGCCACGTACAACATCGTGGTCGCCAACAACGGGGCGCCCACCATGGGTACGGTGTCGATGATCGATACCCTGCCGGCGCGTGGGCTGACGGCCACGGCCTTGAGCGGCTCCGGTTGGACGTGTACGCTGGCGATGGTGCGCTGTACGCGGTCGGACTCCCTGGAGTCGGGGTCGCCTTACCCAGCTATCACCCTGATGGTGAGCGTTGACCCCAATGCGCCCGCCAACGTCACCAACTCAGCGGAGGTGGACTGGAACACTGGCAGTAACACGGCGAGCGATCCCACCACGATCTTGCAGCCCCCTACAGCCGACTCGGTGTCGCCCAATCCGGCGAGCGGACCCGACCAGACGTTTACGTTGACGTACTCCACCCACAACGGCAAACCCTATACGGACCTGACCCACGTGGACGTGCGGTTTACCGATTCAAATACCCAGGTGAACGCCTGTGAGGTGGCGTTCTTCCCGGCCAGCAAGGCGATGTACCTGCTGAACGATGCCGGCACGGCCTGGAGCGAGCGGATCGCCGGATCGGGGACGCTGTCGAACACCCAATGCACGGTGAATGGGGCTTCGGCCTCCGGGTCGAACCAAACCGTGACTTGGACCCTGTCGGTCAGCGCCAAACTCCTCTTCAGTACCCAGGTTATCTACATGGCAGCCTACGACGCGGAAGGGTTGACCAGCGGCTGGCAGAACCGGGGGACCTGGACGCCGGGTCCGGACACGCCGCCCACCGCTGACTCGGCATCGCCCAATCCGGCCAGCGGCCTCAACCAGGCTTTCACCCTGAACTACTCCGCTCACAACGGCAGAGGCTACACCGACCTGGACCACGTGGACGTGTGGTTTAGCGGGTCGAGTAGCAACGTGAACACCTGCGAGGTGGTCTACTTCCCGGCCCGCAACACGCTCCTGCTGGCGAACGACGCCGGCACGGTATGGCAAGGACCGCTGGCGGCGGGAACGATGGGCACGCTCTCCAACAGCCAATGCACGGTGAACGGGACCGGGACTTCGGCCTCGGGGTTGAACCAAACCCTGACGCTGACCCTGTCGGTGAGCGCCGCGGCGACGTTCGTAGGTAGCAAGATCATCTACATGCAGGCATTCGACTGGGAACGGTCGACCAGCGGCTGGCAGAACAGGGGCACCTGGACGCCAGCGGCGGATACGCCGCCCACCGCCGACTCGGTGTCACCCACTCCGGCCAGCGGTCTCAACCAGACTTTCACCCTGAGCTACTCCGCGCACAACGGCAGAGGCTACGCCGACCTGGACCACGTGGACGTATGGTTTAGCGGGTCAAGCAGCAACGTGAACACCTGCGAGGTGGTCTACTTCCCGGCACGCAACACACTCCTCCTCCTGAACGACGCCGGCACGGTCTGGCAAGGACCGCTGGCAACGGGAACGATGGGCACGCTGTCCAACAGCCAATGCACGGTGAATGGGACCGGGACTTCGGCCTCCGGGTTGAATCAGACCCTGACGCTCACCCTGTCGGTGAAGGGGACGGCCGCCTTCATCGGTACCAAGAACATCTACATGAAGGCATTCGACTCGGAAGGGTCGAACAGCGGCTGGCAGAACAGGGGCACCTGGACGCCGGGCCCGTAGGCCTCTGGCAGCGACTCATCACCGATAGGCTCTGCCGGTGCTAGGAGAATGCGTTCCCCGGAGCAAGGCCATTTATCGTCGACAACAAGTTGCTGCCGCGCGTTCATCACTTACCGTTCATCGTTTCTGCCGTATCTCCCCATCAGTTCGCCCTCCGCGAGCACGTGGCCTTTCGTGGCTTGCTCTACGGCGGCCTTGGTAACCCTGCCTTTCAGGTTGAGGAA
>Ga0335081_10022925_pt1 | contig 10101 bp, 8 predicted proteins | sample Lox_Sample_35_FD_206713 | JGI IMG/M metagenome (GOLD analysis project Ga0335081, IMG submission 206713) | Soil microbial communities from Loxahatchee National Wildlife Refuge, Florida, United States - Lox_Sample_3.5 | ecosystem: Environmental > Terrestrial > Soil > Wetlands | place: USA: Florida... | reverse complement strand
GGGCTGGTTGAGGTAGTCGTAGCGCCAACCCCAATCCGGGTTGATCGAAGAAGCAGCGCGGCGGCTTGACGAGCCGTACGTCCGATTCCGCAAAGGCAATTTGGCTTGTTGTGAACGTGAAGGCTCAAGATGAACGATCAACCAACGAAGGAACAACATTCTGGAGTGCGGGATCAAGAGATCCGCGCAGCACTGGATCAGCATTGGGCGGCGTCCGATGCCAACGATTTTGAAACGGAACACCACATTTATCACGAAGACGCGGTGCTGGAATACCCTCAATCGGGTGAGCGGTTCCGCGGCCGACGCAACATACAGAGCCAACGCGCCAGTCAGCCGAGTAAAAAGCGGTTTACTGTCCAACGAATCATTGGCAGCATTGATCTTTGGATCACCGAATTCATTCTGACGTATGACGGCAAGCCGTCCTACACCGTGAGCATCATGGAGTTCAGGGACGACAAAGTTTGGCGGGAAACACAGTACTTTGCGGATCCATTCGTGGCTCCCGCATCACGCGCTCAATTGGCTGAACGGATGGACACATAATCTTGAAACGCGAGGATCGCTAACAACGAGGTACGAATGCCCCGATTGCTTTCCGTAAATGTCGGCCTTCCGCGCGACGTGACGTGGAACGGCAAAACTGTCCGAACCGCGGTCTGGAAATTTCCCGTTGTGGGGCGGCGTATGGTGCGCCATCTCAACATTGATGGCGACGGGCAGGGCGACCTGGCCGGTCACGGTGGGGAGCACCGCGCCGTCTTTGTCTACCAGATGGACTCCTATCATTACTGGGAGCACTTTTTAGGCCGTAATGATTTCAGTTTCGGTCAGTTCGGCGAAAACTTCACGGTCGATGGGCTTGCGGATGACGAGGTCTGCATCGGCGATCGCTACCGCATCGGTGAAGCGATATTTGAAGTGACTCAGCCACGCGTAACATGCTACCGCGTCGGAATACGCATGAATGAACGTCGTATGCCCGCGCTGCTAGTCGAACATCACAGACCAGGATTTTACTTTCGCGTGCTGCAGGAGGGAGACGTTGGAGCCGGAGATGACATCGTAAAAGTTGCGGACGGTTCGGAGCGAATCACCGTGGCCGAGATTGACGCCCTCTTGTATTTGCCGGGACATTCTCGTGATCAACTGCAGCGCGCGCTCCGGGTTGCCGCACTTAGCAGAGGTTGGCAGAGTTCGTTCCAGGCGATGCTCCAACAGGACTCGATCTCCAACCCTGCGGCGGGAAATCCGGGACTCGCATATGAGGAGCAAGCTCCGGCATGGCCCGGATTCAGACAAATGCGAGTTGCCCAAATTCGTAAAGAGAGCGAGAGCGTAACTTCCTTCATTCTCTTGCCAATCGATGGGCAACCTCTTCCTGTCTTCCGGGCAGGTCAATTTGTGGTTTTGCGGTTGCTTGTCGATCCGGGCAAACTGCCGGTTCTTCGCAGTTATTCCCTGTCTGATCTTCCTGCGGCCGATCATTTTCGCATCACCGTGAAAAGCGAATCGAATGGCGTTGGAAGTTCATTTCTGTGCAATCGAGTGCGAGAAGGTGATCTGTTAGATGTTAGTGCGCCGCGCGGTAGCTTCACTCTGCTTCCCAGCCAGAATCCTGTGGTTCTGCTGAGCGCCGGGGTCGGCGCAACACCGGTGATGTCGATGTTGCAAGCACTCGCCGCCGAAAATTCGAGACGAGAGATCTGGTGGATCTATGGAGCACGCAGTGGCGCCGAGCATCCATTCGCGCAAGAGTCCCGTTCTCTACTGAAACAGCTGCCTCGCGGACGAAGTTATATCGTGTACAGCAGGCCCGCAGCCACCGACAAATTGGGGTCGGATTACGGTGCCTCCGGACACGTTGACGTAGCTCTGCTGGAGAAGATCGGGGCATTACCCAATAGTGACTTCTATTTGTGTGGCCCACCCGCGTTCTTGGAGAATATGCGCGAGGGGCTGCGAAAATGGGGTGTGCCCGGCGAGAACGTGCACATGGAAATCTTTGGTGCGCTTGGGGACATTACACCTGGCATGGAGCAGGTTGTTCACCATCCACACCTGCCGCAAGGCCCGCCGGAATCTGGCGCCTCAGTTTCGTTTGCCCGCAGTGGAATCACGACTACCTGGGACCCCAAATATCAAAGTTTGTTGGAACTCGCTGAGGCGTGCGACATTCCGGCGCGGTGGTCTTGCCGGACTGGGGTGTGCCACACCTGCATGACAGGTTTGATCGGCGGAACAGTCCAGTATCACCCTGAACCTCTGGAGAGGCCGGCTGCAGGCAATGTACTGATTTGCTGCTCGCGGCCGAACGCAGATGTGATTCTTGACGCTTGAGGACAGCAGTTTTTACTCGCGAAGTTCTTAGGAGGCTTTCTTCAGCTCGGCATCTGAAATGCCGTCCGAATCGGTTGCATATTGCATCGGCGCGGCGCCGGACTCGCGCTCGACTCACTCAAGCGAAAACGGGCCTTGAGCGGGCCACTGGGCTCAAGACTCAACTTCACAACCCATAACCCTGAGCGGCGGGGGCCAAGGCATCCCGCATCTGAAGACGTGCCCGTAGAAGGCGCGTTTTGACATTTGCATCGCTGATCCCTAGCACCTGCGCGGTTTCCGCAACGCTCAGGTGTTGAACATCGCGAAGCATCAGCACCATCCGATATTTTTCCGGAAGCGAGTTAAGAGCTTTCGTCAACGCCTCACGCAATTCTTTTCGTTCCAGTGCTTCGGACGGAATTTCACGCCAGTCAGCGAAGTCTTTTGAGATGTAATCTCCGTCGTCGCTGAGTTGGCCTGCTTCAATCGAGTCGTAGAGGTGGCGCCGATCTTTCCGCAGCTTCATTTTTGCTTCGTTTATCGCAATTTGAATGAGCCAAGTACTAAACTTCGCTTCCTGCCTGAAACGTGGAAGATATTTAAAGGCTTTCAGAATCGCTTCCTGGGCCACTTCTTCGGCGTCGGCTTCGTTTTTCAAAATGGCGAGGCTGGAGAGGAAAACCGCACGTTCGTAGGGTCGCGCCAGTTCATAGAAAGCATCGAGTTCTCCCGCTTGGACGCGCCGGATCAAATCCATTTCCATCCAAGTGTTCGCCGAAAGAGCAAATGCACGTGTCGGCATGGGCTCCATGTGGTTTTCCGATAGCGGGATGCTTGCGACGCCTGCGGTCATTGGGCCGCCTCCTTGAGTTGTTGGCTTAAGAACTGGGAACAGTTCAGCTGAGATACTTGACGGCGGGCGAAATCCTTTAATAGAGCCACGCCCTGTCCATCCACGAACCAGACACGAGCCAGATCGAGGCTGACGGTTTTTTGTTGCTGCAAGGCTTCATTGCCGAGCTTCCGCAACTCTTCCACCCAAGGCCCCACGAGTTTTCCTTCAAGCTGGAATTCAACCGCCCGATCTGATTCGCTAATAACTGAAATTCTGAGCACTGCTTTCTTTCCTCCGACGAACGCTTTGGATAATGCACGGCCTGTGCCAGAGAACGAGCCTCGCGAGGTCAGTGGCCTATCTGGCTGAAAGTGAAGCGGTTGACGACTTGGGAAGGAAATTCAGTGAGGAACAAACCCACGAGACTTCGTGGCTAGCGCTAATTCGTGGGTTCGTGGCCACGAGATTTCGTGGGTTGAATGGAGCGCTCAATGCCGAGCCGCTTCATACGGCTGCGCAACGTATTCGGATGAAGGCCCAGCACCTTGGCGGCCCTGCACTCGCCTTCGATAACCCACGACGTTTGCCAAAGCACGTCGAGAATGTGGTTCTTTTCGACTTCCCCGAGAGACGTTTTCGGGATCCCTGTGCTTGTCGAACGGTTAATCTCCGGAATCTTGATTTCGCCAGCAGATTCCGGAATTGGACTGATCGAGGGCAAGACATCCGGGCCGACCTTAATGACAGGCCCACGTGAGAGAACAACCGCCCGCTCAATGACGTTCTGCAGCTCGCGAATATTCCCCGGCCATTCGTAACGGCACAACAAATCCATGGTTTCCTGCGCGATGCCAGTGACTTGCTTGCCGAATTGACGGGCAAATCGCTCGACGAAGAACGCGGCTAGAATCGGGATGTCTGAACGACGCTGACGCAAAGGCGGCAAAAGGATTGGAAGAACGTTCAACCGGTAGTAGAGATCGGCCCGGAAGCGTCCTTCCCGCACCGCTTTTTCCAAATCACGATTACTGGCTGCGATGATACGGACATTCACCTTAATCGTGCGACTGCTGCCCAGCGGTTCAAATTCGTGTTCTTGCAGTACTCGCAAAAGTTTCACTTGGGTATCGAGCGGCAGTTCGCTAACTTCATCGAGGAAAAGGGTTCCTCCATCCGCCAGTTCAAACCTTCCTGTCCGGCGTTCCAGTGCCCCGGTGAATGCACCTTTCATGTGGCCGAAAAGTTCACTCTCTACGAGTCCCGTGGGAATCGCTCCGCAATTAACTTTTACCAGCGGGCGATGCTTGCGCAGACTATGGCTGTGAATGGCGCGCGCGATCAGTTCTTTGCCGCAGCCGGTCTCACCGACGATCAAGGCCGTGGAATCGGTCGGGGCTACAGTTTCGACGCGGTCCAGAACCTCGAGGATGGCGCGGCTGTTTCCTACAATCTCCTCGAAGTTGTGCTCTCTGCTGATCTCTTCCTGCAGGTAGATGTTTTCCGCTTCCAGTCGTTTCTGCAGTGCGCGCACCTGCTCAAGAGCTGCTTGTAACTCAGCTTCAGCACGCTGACGTTTCAGTTCGGCCGCTGCCCGCGAAGCGAAGATCTTTACCAGGTCGACCGCATAAGCGTCGCGTTCCATCGGTTTGTCATCAAGAATCGCGATATGTCCGATGACGCGACCCGAACTGTCCAACATCGGGACGCCGAGATAGCTTTCTGCCTTCCAGTCCACGAGGCCGGTATCGAGAGGAAATAGCGATTGCAATCCTTGCTTGTAGTGGCATACCTCGCCATGCAGCACTTTCATGCAAGGAGTATCAGCGATGTCGAACTCAAAGGTGTCGCCGAAATGATCGCCATTCCAGAAAGCCAGCGCCTTGGCATGTTTCTGGTCGTCACAATCGGTGATGAACGCATAACGCACGCCGAGTGCCGCAGCCATGTGTTTTACCAAGGTTGCGAAGAAATCGCTCCCAGTGGCGGAGGCGGTGCCGACGACAATCGATTTGAAACGTTCCTCCTCCAGGTGGCGGTCGGTCACATCGCGGACTAAGCCAAGAACTCCGACAATCTCCCCTTTGGTATTGCGATAGGGTGAAAAGGTACAGGCCTCCCAAACGTCGCGCCCGGCTGCTGAGTGTTTGGGAACAAGAATGTCTCGAAGACATACGGTTTCCCCCTGCAAAGCTTGCTTAAGCACCTCCTCAATGCCACTGGTTCGCAGGCGCGGGAAGACATCGACAGCGAGTTGACCGAGTACCTGGTTCGACCTTTTTCCGGTCAAATGCTCCATGAATGGATTGAACAGAACATACCGGAGTTCGCGATCGTAGACGATGATGCCTTCCGCGGCGCCCTTGATGATCTCCTCGGCGATTTCCGAAATAGCTCGTTGAGACTTTTCCTGCTGCATCCGTCGAATGCGTTCCATGACGCTGCTGGCGATAGGTTCTACAGCATTCGCAGGCAGGAAAAACGTCTCGCTCTCTGTGACAATTTCGATTGTCTTGCGAGTGCTGTCCACAATTACCCGGCAGGTCTTACACTCGTGGAGATGCTCTTCAAGCTGCGCCCGCAATTGTGGGCTGGCGGCGTTGTCCAGATACTCCCCGAACTCGGTAAGGAACTCCGCACAGCTAAGCACTTGTGTCCTCGCGTGGATCTTGAGTAAAGTACGGAGCTAGCCTCTCGCGTAGCATCAATCTCGCCCGCAACACGCGCGCTTTCAAAGCCTGCAGGCTTATATCCAACGCTGCCGCTGCCTCTTCGCTCGATAGTTGGTTTATGTCGCGCAAAATCAGAGCAGTACGATATTTCTCCGGCAATCGCAGGACACCCTCTCGCACCAACTGGCTGCGTTCGGCGGCTGAGTAAAGTTGTTCGGGATTCTCGCTCCAACTTTGGACCTGGCGGGGACGGAAACTTTCGCTATCGTCTTCGTTCTCCAATGGCTCGACCGGCTTCCGGCGGCGCATGAATTCAGTACCCGTGTTGATTGCGATGCTGAGCATCCAGGTCGAAAATTTGGATCGTCCTTGAAACGATCTGATATTTTCATAAGCCCGTAAGAACACGTCCTGGGTTAAGTCGCGGGCATCTTCTGGATTCCCAATCATGCTGGCCAAGGTCCGAAATACCCGTGGTGTGTGCTTTCGAATCAACTCTTCGAACGTATCCACATCGCCATTTTGGACCCGCACCACCAAGACTGCATCAGGGTCCTCGACAACCGGCGCGTTGGAGGTAGGACGGAATTGCTCGAGAGAAAGATACAAATCTTTGGGGCTGAAGATCCGACGGGGCGGAAACTCCGGGACAGCGCCAATCCCGAACTGTAATGTATTGAGAAAGTTGGCTAGGGCAGCCGTTGCGACTGCCTCTATGATTTGCTGCCTTGTGAATCCTTCTCGCTGGAGTTCCTCCCACTCAAACTTTTTGCGGCTTCGGCCATAGGGAAGGGCAAGTTTCCTTATCTGCTGCAGCAGCGCTTTCTCCGCCGGCGAAAGATTAGAGTCGTTAGGACCTTCGAGAATCCGATCGCATTCCTCGGGTGGAATTCCAAGCGCCCCTATGACTTGTCCGTGTACTGCGACACCGTAAGTATTCAGGTTCGTTGCCGAAATCATCAGAACTATGATTTCTTTTTGGACCCGAGTTAAGGACTCTTCGGCAAATAAAATTCCCTCCAACAGTTGAACCTCGGCCTTCACCAGATCAGGCAGGATCATCTGCGCCCGAAAGAGGTTGGGAACAAACCCGAACTCATCCTGAAGGCGTTGCCAAGGATGGAAGCCGGGGCTCGGTTCGGCGCGCGTCTTTAGATAGGGGCCTGGGATTTGTTCCCATGAGGATGGAACTGGCGGAAGCGAGAGTTTGGTCGACGGGACAACAGTTCCGTAGTCGCAATCTGGTTGCAGCCCATTCACCAAAGTACATAGCATTTGCCCTGTAGCCGTCGCAGCAATCGCTTCGAGAACAGCTGCCTCATCAAAGCCACATTGAATCAGGTCTTCCACGTCTGCACGCGAAAACCACGGTGCGTGCGCCGCGAGCTTTAGGCAAAATGATAAAAGGCATCGCTGTTTCTCATCGGATGCGGTGAGGACATCTCTGTACAGCCTCTCGCAATACTCGTTGTGGCGGACCGCGGCCACCGCTGCAATCAAACCCTCTTTCTGAGCACGGCTAAGAGCCTGCTGGGAACCCGACGCTGTATTGAGCAGTTGGATCTCCGCCTCAACGACGCGCGGTACCTCCGACTGCATTCGAAACAGGTTGGGAACAAAGCCATAAAGGCTGACCAGTTCGGAGGTTTGATCAGCCCCGGTGCGGGTTTGCGATGTATCCATGCTGAAAACGACTAGGGTACCTCATTTCGGGTGGTTCGTATGCGACTGGAACTTAATCGTTCCGAGACATACATTCGAGTCTTTGCTTTATAATCTCGTCACTTTCGTGCTTGGGGGCGACGAATGACTTACCTGCGGAACCAGCCTTTTGACATTCATGATTTTCCAGCGATGGTGGCGATTAAGGACGCCATCGGATTCTTGCCCAATTTTTATGCGGCCCAGGTTTTGCGGCCGGACCTTATAGAGATTGAGATCAACCTCATGGGAGCGATCGTGCTTAAAGAGGGCGCCCTCACCAGGAAACAGAAAGAATACATCTTCCTGGTGTGCTCGGCCGCGAATTTGAGCACCTATTGCGTGACTGCGCATTGCGAAATGGTGCGAATGTTGAAACTTGACGGCCCCGAACCGGAACAAATCGCAATCGACCATGTCCACGCTAAGATTCCCATCGCAGATAAGGCTCTCCTCAATTTCTGCTCGAAGCTAAATAGCCAGTCGACCAAAATTGGCGCTGCCGATATCGAGGCTCTCCGCACTTACGGATTCAATGAGCAACATATTCTTGAAGCGATCGTTATTGTCGGGTTCGCAAAATTCGCGAACGTTGTAGCCTTCGGGCTGGGGACGGTTCCCGACTTCCACAACGCGAGAATGGAGCAGGTTCTGGGCACGGGAGAAGGTCAAAGTACCGCCAGGTAGACGTAGCTCGAAGCGAAATCATGGCCGGATGCCTGGAATGTTTAATCGAATCCGGTACAAGCCGGTTCTTGCACACAGGTACAGAGTTTTCCCATCATCGTCGCCCCAGGCAAAATTGTGTGGATGTTCCGGTCCGACGATCGTGCCCAGGTGCTTACCTCCAGGCGAGATGATCCATAGCCCGCCCGGCCCTGAAACATACAGGTTGCCTCTCTGATCGACTTTCATCCCGTCCAGGGCATCTTCGCCTGCGGCAGAGGTCATGTCGAAGAAGACCTTGCCATTCGCCAAAGTGCCGTCAGGATTCACCTCGTACCGCATGATGATCTTCTTTTCCGTATCCCAATCGTCCACGTAGAAATACTTCTCATCCGGGGAGAACGCCAGACCGTTGGGACCTTTCAGGTCTGTGGTTAGCAACTGAATTTGCTTGCCATCCGACGATACACGAAACACGCCGCTATACGGCAATTCCTTTCGCGGATCATCAAAGAACTTCGGCAAGCCAAAAGGTGGATCCGTAAAGTAGAGTGATCCGTCGGATTTGTAGACCAGATCGTTCGGGCTGTTGAGCCGCTTGCCCTGATAGTGATCCGCTAGCACCGTTAGCTGGCCGTTCTTTTCCATGCGGACGACTCGCCGATTCCCATGCTGGTTGATCGTCAGCCTGCCCTGCTTGTCCAGTGCGAGACCATTTGATCCAGGCTGGCCGTATTCGCCAATGTCGAATCCCCGGTAGCCGCTCTTGGTCATGAAGATCGACAGTTGACCGTCTTGCGTCCAGCGGTAAATCAGATTGTTGTTGGGATCGCTGAAGAGCAAATAACCGTCAGTGTCTTCGGTTCGTGGAACCCAGATCGGTCCCTCCGTGAAGAGAAAGCCTCCGGCAAGTTTTTCGATGACCGTTCCTGGAGAAACGATTTCGTCGAACGCCGGGTCCTTGCGAATGATCTGCGCCGGAGTTTCACTGATTGCCACCTTTGGCGACTTGTAGAAGTCGAGCGTGGCGGACTTGATCCAGATGAAATTCTCGGGACTATAAGAGATAGGTCCGTTGATGCCGAATACAGCCAGTTGAATGTGCTGGCCGGGATGTGCGTTACGCGTAAGAATGATGCGATTCGGCGCGTTGAACCCTTTGATGACCGGTCCGCCCGGCTGTCCCAGGACACGTGGTATTTTGCCGTTTACCCACACTTCGGCATAGTCATCAATCACGATCTCGAACGCCATGGTAGAACCGGCAGTTTCGAAACTACCGACTTTTTCCGGAACTGTAATGTTGATGCGATACCGGTTGAAACAGACCTTGGCAGTAGAACGGCGCTGATCAAGTGTGGTGGCTTCGATTGCCTCCCACCGGGAGTCGTCGAAATCTGCGCCCCCTGCATGGGGGGTGTAGTCGTAGGTCTTTATAGGAGATCCACTCGGCTTCAAGTCCGCTCCAACGGCCCGTGAATCAGCGTCCACGATCTTAACGTCGTGATAGCGCCACTGGGCTTTTACCAACTGGACCCCCTCGTTAGAGGCCAGATCAACGACTGCATCGGGACGACCGAACGGGGGATCTTGGATTCTCTGCGCCAACGCTGCGGCAGAGACCAGCAGAAGCAACGCCAGAGCCAGCCGACACCTCGACCATTTGTGCGGGTTATTCATTTTCATTCTCGCTTAGCGGACTTTCACGACGTAATACAGGAACGGGTTCGTCACTTCCAGAAATTGATGAGGCACGCCGTTGGGGACGACAATCACATTGACCGGACCGATTTTTTGTACCAAGCGGAATGTTAGTGTAACGCCTCTTTTGACCTTTGTCCGTAGTTGCCGCCGGGGGTGTGGAGATGTGGAAAACGTCGTTTGTTTTCCATATCTCCATGCCCC
>Ga0335081_10022924_pt1 | contig 10102 bp, 8 predicted proteins | sample Lox_Sample_35_FD_206713 | JGI IMG/M metagenome (GOLD analysis project Ga0335081, IMG submission 206713) | Soil microbial communities from Loxahatchee National Wildlife Refuge, Florida, United States - Lox_Sample_3.5 | ecosystem: Environmental > Terrestrial > Soil > Wetlands | place: USA: Florida... | reverse complement strand
GGAAAAACGTGGTTGGGGAAAGGAGCGGAAACACGATGGTCCAGAACCGTCGTACGGGGCGCGCGCCGTCGATGGCTGCGGCCTCGATCACGCTTTTCGGAATGGATTGCAGCCCGGCGAGGAAGAACAGGAAATTGTAGCTGATCTGGTTCCAAACCGCGACGATGACGACCAGGATCATCGCATGTGTGCCGTTGAGCACCGGATTCCAGTCGATACCGGCGCTCTGCAACGCGCGGGCGATCATACCGAGGCCGGGCTGGAACATGAAGATGAAGAGCACGCTCGCGACTGCCGGTGCGACCGCATAGGGGATGATAAGGAACGTGCGATAGATCTGCACGCCCTTGATGTTGTGATTGGCCATCACAGCGAGCAACAGCCCGATCGCGAGCGAGAAGAATACGACGAGCCCTGAGAAGACGAAGGTGACGCCGATCGCTTGGTAATATTCGGGCGTCTTGAGCAGCGCGACATAGTTCTCGAACCAGACGAACTCGGTCGAAAGCCCGAACGCGTCCTGGAGCAGGAAGGACTGCCACACGGCCTGCACCGCGGGCCAGTAGAAAAACACCAGCGAGACCGCAAGCTGTGGCAGCACCAGAAGGTACGCCAAGAGCTTGTTGGAGAAGATCGCCCGGTTTTCCATGGAGCCCCCGCTCCCGAGGTCGCGGGCGGGCCACCGTGCCCGACCGCGATCCTCAAAGCATTATTTGGCGGCGGTACGCTCGAACTGCCGCAGCATGGCGTTGCCGCGCGAGACCGCGTCATCCATCGCCTGTTTTGCGCTTTTCTTGCCGGCGAGGGCCGCTTCAATCTCCTCCGACCAGACATCGCGCATCTGTACCATGCCGCCGAAGCGAAGCCCGCGCGAGTTTTCGGTCGGTGGCTTGTTGGTCAGTTCCTTCAGCGGCACTTCGAGGATCGGGTTCTTGTCGTAGAAACCCGACGCCTTGGTTTTCTCATAGGCGGCCTTGGTGATCGGAAGATATCCGGACACCTCGTGCAGGTACATTTGCCGATCGGTGTCGGAGAGGAAGGTGAAGAACTTCGCGATACCCTTGTATTCGTCCGCCGATTTGCCGGCCATCACCCACAGCGAGGCACCGCCGATAATGGAATTTTGCGGTGCGTTTTTGACGTCGGGGAAGTACGGCATCGGCACTGCCGTATAGGCGAATTTCGCATTCGCCTTGACGCTCGGATAGAAGGCCGAGGAGTCCATAAACATCGGGCATTCGCCGGAGGTGAAGCGCCCTTCGCCGTTGTTGATCCGCCCCGAATAGTCGTAGCTCTTATCCTTCTGCAGCTCGGCAAGCTCCGAGATCAGCTTCTCTTCGAGCGGCGTGTTGAATTCGAGCACGGTATCAAAACCGTCGAGCCCGTTGGCCTTGGTCCCGATCGGCACGTTGTGCCAGGCGGAGAACTGCTCGATCAGCCCCCAGGTGATCCAGGCTGATGACAAGCCGCAGGTCGGGTGCGTCGCGTGCAGCTTCTTGGCGTCCGCAAACACCTCCGGCCAGGTTTTTGGTGGCTCGGCGATGCCAGCCTCCTTCAGCGCATCGAGATTGACCCACAGTACCATGCTGGAGGAGTTGAACGGAAACGACAGCATCTCGCCCTTCGAGGTCGAGTAATAGCCGGTGATGGCCGGCAGATAGGAATTGGGATCGAATTTCTCGCCCTGCTCCTTCATCAGTTCGAACACCGGCTTGATCGCGCCCTTCGCCGCCATCATGGTTGCGGTGCCGACCTCGAACACCTGCATGATGCCCGGCGCGTTGCCGGCGCGGAATGCAGCGATGCCGGCGTTGAGCGTATCGGCGTAGGAGCCCTTGAATGTCGGCACGATCTTGTAGTCGCTCTGCGACGCATTGAAATCGTTGGCGAGCTTGACAACCACGTCATTGTTCGGACCGGTCATCGCGTGCCACCACTGGATTTCCGTCACCGCTCTCGCGGGTGAAGCGCAAATTGCCAGCGCGATTGTGGCTGCCGCGGCAGCGCCGAAGTGTCGAAGAGCCATCCATAACCTCCCGTTGGGCCGTCAGCGTCGATTTTTCGCGTTAGCAGCAAGCGATGACGTGCCAATGACCTATTCTAAACAGACCAATGGTACGGGGGAAGCGAGCCCCAAGGGAAGCGGGAAAATGGGTGAAGCCCATCCCGGATGCAACGCAGCGCCCGCTGCGCGGGACATTTGTCAGCGCTTGCGCTCCGGACCGCAGACCACGCCCTGCGCGACAAGGGCTTCGATTTCGCTTTTGGAATAGCCGAACTGGGCGAGCACCTCGGCGGCATGCTGGCTGAACTTTGGTGGCGTGCTGCGCAGGCTCGGTTTGTTGCGCTCCAAGCGGATCGGTGAGGCGACGCCTTTATACCAGTCCTTTTCGATCACATCGCCGCGGTAGATGGTGTGCGCATTGGTGAGCGCCTGGTCGATCTTCTGCACGGGGCCCGCCGGCAGGCCCGCCGCGAGTAGGCGATTGCAGAGCGGCTCCGCCTCGTGCTTGGAAAACACAGCGGCAAGCTCGGCGCGCAAGGCCTCGCGATTGGCGATGCGGTCCTTGTTGCGGGCAAAGCGGGGATCGCTGCCGAGCTCTTCCTTCCCGATCTCTTTTGCAAGCTTGCGGAACGTGCCGTCATTGCCGACGCCGATGAAGATGTCGTCGGTCCGGGTCGGGAAGATCGCATAAGGAACAAGGTTCGGATGCTCGTTGCCGGTGAGGGACGGCGGCTTGCCATGCATGAAATAGTTCGCGGTGTGCGGATGCATCACGGCGAGCCCCGCCTCATACAGCGTCGTCTCCAGGAACTGTCCCAGGCCGGATCGCTGCCGCTCCGAGAGCGCCATCAGGATGCCGATGGCGGCATAGAGCCCGGTAGTGATGTCGACCACGGGCACGCCGATCCGCATCGGGCCGCTCTGTTGCGATCCGGTCGCTGCGATCATGCCGGTCATGGCCTGGATAATGGCGTCATAGCCGGGGTTGCCGCCGCGCGGGCCGTCGGCGCCAAAGCCGGAAATCCGGCAATGCACCAGCCTCGGAAATCTTTCGCGCAACACGTCGTTGCCGATGCCCCATTTGTCGAGCGTGCCCGGCTTGAAATTCTCGATCAGCACGTCGGCATCTTTCAGGAGCCGCATCAGCACCGCGCGCCCTCCTTCTGAGGCAAGGTCAAGCCCGATCGAACGCTTGTTGCGGTTGATACCGACGAAATAAGCCGCATCGCCCTCGTGGAAGGGCGGCCCCCAGTCGCGCGTTTCATCGCCCGCGGGCGGCTCAACCTTGATTACGTCGGCCCCGTGGTCGGCAAGGATTTGCGTGCAATAGGGGCCACCGAGCACGCGCGTCAGATCGATTACGCGCAAACCGGTCATGGCGCCGGGGGCGGCTGGTGTGGTCATGGATGTCTTCGCAGGCGTTTCCAGGGATGCTTTTCGATCATTAAGCATCTGCGACGGCCGGTTGCAAATGCCCGTTGTCGCGGCTCGCCCTCGGACGGCTTTCTTCGCGCTATGGTCCGCGCCGGACACGCTTCGCGTCTGGCTTCTGCGTGGCTGCGTCGCGAAGCCCGAAGCGTGGTGGAGCCAGGCGGGATCGAACCGCCGACCTCTTGCATGCCATGCAAGCGCTCTCCCAGCTGAGCTATGGCCCCATAATTTTGAACGCTCGTCGCGCCTTAGGCGATGCACCTCGATGCGCGCTCTAGACCCTGATCATACTTCAGGACCTATCTCAAGTCTCCTCGTCGTCGCCGACATCGCCGATGATGTCGGTGACGTCCTCATCGCCTTCTTCCTCGTCAGCGATGAAGGTGGAATCGTCGTCATCGTCGTCTTCAATGGTCTCGTCGATCTCGATGTCGTCCTCGGACTCCGGCACGACTGCTTTGACCTTGCCGGTTTTTTCCTCGGCATCGGCTTCTTCGAGCGACACCATCTCTTCGGCCTCCGCCGGTTCCGGCGCGGCCTCGGGAACGACGCTGCTGGCGCGGGCGGCGTCGCCGCGGGCGGCGCGGGGCGGCGCGACGGGCGCGATCGGCACGACCTCGCCGGTATAGGGCGAGATCACCGGATTCTTGTTCAGGTCGTAAAATTTCTTGCCCGTGGTCGGGCAAATGCGTTTGGTTCCAAGGTCGGATTTGGCCACGTGCAGAATCCCGGGAATGTCTGAAAAGCGGTGCTTCACTTGGCTAGTTGCCACGCCGCTGTCAATAGCAGTTTGGGCAAGAAATGAGAGGCTCGTGACGCGGTGCGCCCCCCGTGATACCTGCGAGAGGTCGCGCGAACTTCTTCAAATCGGGACGGCAGAGGACCAAACTTGAGCGAATCCAACGAACCAGCCCCGCTTGAAGCGTGTTCCAGTGGTCCCCTGACGGGAAAAGTCCGCGTTCCCGGCGACAAATCGATCTCGCACCGGGCCCTGATTCTCGGCGCCCTTGCGGTTGGCGAAACTCGGATTTCGGGGCTTCTGGAGGGCGAAGACGTCCTCAATACCGCTAAATCCATGCGCGCCCTAGGCGCCGACGTAAAGCGGACCGGCAATTTCGCATGGGTCGTCCGCGGCGTCGGTGTCGCGGGCTTTGCAGAGCCCAAAACAGCCCTCGATTTCGGCAATTCCGGCACAGGCTGCCGGCTGGTGATGGGGGCGGTTGCGGGATGCCCCATCACGGCGACCTTCGATGGCGATGCCTCGTTGCGCAGCCGCCCGATGCGGCGGGTGCTTGATCCCTTGGCGCTGATGGGTGCCAAGGTCAGAGGCGACGCCGAGGGCGGTCGCCTGCCGCTGACGCTCCAAGGTGCACGCGATCCGGTGCCGATTACCTACCGCACGCCTGTCGCCTCGGCCCAGATCAAGTCGGCCGTGCTGCTGGCTGGGCTTGCGGCGCCGGGCGTCACCACCGTGATCGAGCAGGAGGCGAGCCGTGACCATACCGAATTGATGCTGAAGCATTTTGGCGCAGAGATCGTCTCAACCACGGAGGGCGCCTACGGCCGCAAGATCGCGCTGACCGGCGAGGGCGAATTGCACGGCGCCGATGTGGTGGTGCCGGCCGACCCGTCGTCAGCCGCGTTTCCCCTGGTGGCCGCGCTGATCGTGGAAGGCTCCGACGTCTCGCTGGCCGACGTTATGACGAATCCCTTGCGAACCGGGCTGTTCACCACGCTGCGCGAAATGGGTGCTTCGATCGAGGAGAGCAAGCTCCGCGGTGACGCGGGTGAACCGATGGCGCACTTGCGCGTGCGAGCCTCAAAGCTACGCGGCGTCGAGGTGCCGCCGGAACGGGCACCCTCGATGATTGACGAGTATCTGGTGCTGGCGGTCGCGGCGTCTTATGCCGAAGGCACCACCATCATGCGCGGGTTGAGGGAGCTGCGAGTCAAGGAATCCGATCGCCTGGAAGCCATGGCTGCGATGCTACGGGTCAACGGCGTGCCTGTGGAGGTTTCGGGTGACGATCTCATCGTCGAGGGTAGGGGCCATGTTCCTGGCGGCGGCATGGTCGCGACCCACATGGATCACCGCATCGCCATGTCGGCGCTGGTGATGGGGCTCGCCTCCGACAAGCCGGTGAAGGTCGACGACACCAGCTTCATCGCCACCAGCTTTCCCGACTTCATTTCAATGATGCGACAGCTCGGCGCGGAATTCTCATGATCATTGCCATCGACGGGCCGGCGGCATCGGGAAAGGGCACGCTCGCCAGGCGGCTTGCCCAGCACTATGGCTACGGCCACCTCGATACCGGCGTCATCTACAGGGCAGTCGCCCAAGCGCTGATGCGCGCGGGCGCCGATCTGCGCAATGAGGCGCTTGCAGTTGCGGCTGCGCAGGCGCTCGACCCGCAAACATTCGACGATCCGGCTCTGAAAAGCCAGCAGGTCGGCGAAGCCGCCTCCGTCGTCTCGGCAATCCCGCGGGTGCGGGAGGTCCTGGTCGACTTCCAGCGCCAGTTCGCCGCTCATCCGCCCGGCGCGGTGCTCGACGGCCGCGACATCGGAACAGTGATCTGCCCGCATGCCGATGTGAAGATATTTGTCATTGCCGACCCCAATATCCGCGCCCACCGGCGTACCCTGGAGTCCCGCGCCCGTGGCGAGGCGGCCGATGAGGCAGCCGTGCTGGAGGACATCCTCAGGCGCGACGAACGCGACCGCAGTCGCGCAGTTGCGCCTTTAAAGCCGGCTCCGGATGCTTACTTGCTTGATAATACCAATTTGGATATAGAAGCCGGCGTCCGGGCCGCCATCGACATTGTCGAGGCCGTTCGAGCGGGCCGGCAGCGGGTCTAGAACCCCCTGCCGTCATTGGAGGAAAGCCCGCTCCCGCCCTCAAGACAGGCCGATACCTCGAACTGGTTTTCGAGATAGCCTTAGGTTCCCGGACAACATCTTCGTATCGAACGTGCAGGCATCTGCCGGCCCGCTTGTTGCGCTGCGCATGATCCGGAAAAGCGAACACCGGTTTTCCGAAAAGATCATGCGCGAACCAGAGGCGCATTCCAGCGGTCGTTTGAGGGTTTTGCGACCTCCGACACTGTGCGTCCGACACGCTCATCACCCCAAGGCCGGCAAGATCTCGCAATTTTGGAGAACAAATGGCTTCGACTGTGACTGCGAATTCCTACAGCCCCACTCGCGACGATTTTGCCGCGATGCTGGATGAGTCCTTTGCAGGCGGCAACTTGCAAGAAAGTTCCGTCGTCAAGGGCAAGGTGGTTGCGATTGAAAAAGACATGGCCGTCATCGACGTCGGCCTGAAGACCGAGGGTCGCGTGGCACTGCGCGAATTTTCGGGCCCCGGCCGCGAAAGCGATATCAAAGTCGGCGATGAGGTCGAGGTGTTCCTCGACCGCATCGAGAACGCGCTCGGCGAGGCGGTGTTGTCACGCGACAAGGCGCGACGCGAGGAGAGCTGGGGCAAGCTGGAAAAGGCGTTCCAGAACAATGAAAAGGTGATGGGCGTCATCTTCAATCAGGTGAAGGGCGGCTTCACTGTCGATCTTGACGGCGCGGTGGCGTTTCTGCCCCGCTCCCAGGTCGACATCCGCCCGATCCGCGATGTCGCCCCCTTGATGAACAACTCGCAACCCTTCCAGATCCTCAAGATGGATCGCCGCCGCGGCAACATCGTGGTGTCGCGCCGCACCGTCCTGGAAGAGACCCGCGCCGAACAGCGCCAGGAGCTGGTGCAGAACCTCGAAGAGGGTCAGGTGATCGACGGCGTGGTCAAGAACATCACCGACTACGGTGCTTTCGTCGACCTTGGCGGCATCGACGGCCTGTTGCACGTCACCGACATTGCCTGGCGGCGGGTCAATCACCCGACCGAGGTGTTGACCATCGGTCAGACCGTGAAGGTCAAGATCATCAAGATCAACCACGAGACACACCGCATCTCGCTCGGCATGAAGCAGCTGTTGGATGATCCTTGGCAGGGCATCGAGCAGAAATATCCGCTCAATGCGCGCTTCCACGGCCGCGTTACCAACATCACCGACTACGGCGCGTTCGTCGAATTGGAGCCCGGCATCGAGGGTCTGATCCACGTCTCCGAGATGTCGTGGACCAAGAAGAACATGCATCCCGGCAAGATCGTCTCGACCTCGCAGGAGGTCGAAGTGCAGGTGCTGGAGGTCGATTCTGTCAAGCGCCGGATTTCGCTCGGTCTCAAGCAGACCATGCGCAATCCCTGGGAGGTATTTGTAGAGAAATTTCCTGTCGGCTCGGTGGTCGAGGGCGAGGTCAAGAACAAGACGGAGTTCGGCCTGTTCCTCGGGCTCGAGGGCGACGTCGACGGCATGGTCCACCTCTCCGATCTCGATTGGAAGCTTCCGGGCGAGCAGGTGATCGACAACTACAAGAAGGGCGACATGCTCAAGGCCGTGGTGCTCGACGTCGATGTCGAAAAGGAGCGCATCTCGCTCGGCATCAAGCAACTCGAAGGCGACCCGTTCGCCGAGCCCGGCGACGTCAAGAAGGGCGCAGTCGTGACCTGCGAGGTGCTCGAGGTGAAGGAAGCCGGTATCGAAGTGAAGATCGTCGGCACCGATTTCACCACATTCATCAAGCGCTCCGAGCTTGCACGGGACCGCAACGATCAGCGCGCCGAACGCTTCGCGGTCGGCGAGAAGGTCGATGCGCGAGTGATCCAGTTCGACAAGAAGGCCCGTAAGGTGCAGGTCTCGATCAAGGCGTTGGAAGTCGCCGAGGAGAAGGAAGCCATCGCCCAGTACGGCTCCTCCGATTCGGGGGCGACCTTGGGCGACATTCTCGGCACCGCGCTCAAGAACCGCGAGAACAAGTGAATCTCGTACCGCTGATGCGATCAGGCTCCGGTTTCGACCGGGGCCTTTTTGTTTCCGGGGCGCCGGATTCGTGGGGGTGGGCAAAGCGACTACGTTCGCAAAAGTTCCAGCGATCACTGGCGGAGGCGTGTCCATCATGCGGATCGTCCTTCCGGCAACGATGGTGGGCATGGCGCTTGCGCGCCCTTGTTCACCCGCGCTCGGCGCGAATTAGCGAAGCCAGGTCTTCATTTCTTCAAAATGCGCGGCAATTGATGTAATCAGTTCATCCGAAACTTACGCTACGGATGCAAAACGAAAGAATTGTTTCTCACGGAGAATTTCGATGTCGCTCGATTCAGATCTGATCGTCGATCGCCGCAGGATCCGCCGCAAGCTGACCTTCTGGCGCGTGTTTTCGGCCGTCATTCTGATCGGTGCGATCGCCGCCATCGGCGTGATGCTGTCGCCGGGCGGCCGCGGCGCGTTTTCGAGCGCCGGCTCGATCGCGCGGATCAACATCGAGGGCTTGATCCGAAGCGATCAGGAGCGCGTGGAGGCGCTGGAGCGTCTGGGGAAGTCGCGGGCCGCCGCGGTGGTCGTTCATATCAACTCGCCCGGCGGCACCACTGCGGGCTCTGAGCAGCTCTACGATTCGCTGATGCGGCTGAAGGCGAAGAAGCCGATGGTTGTCGTGGTCGAGGGGCTCGCCGCCTCCGGCGGCTACATCACCGCGATCGCGGCCGATCATATCGTGTCACAGCAGAGCTCGTTGGTCGGCTCGATCGGTGTGCTGTTTCAGTATCCGAATTTTTCCGAGCTTCTGAAGACGGTCGGCGTGAAGGTTGAAGAAGTGAAGTCTTCGCCGCTGAAAGCCGCGCCCAATGGCTTTGAGCCGACGAGTCCCGAGGCGCGCGACGCGCTCGATTCGCTGGTGAAGGATTCCTACGCCTGGTTCAAGGGGCTGGTGAAAGAACGTCGCAATATGGACGACGCCTTGCTTGAAAAGGTCGCCGACGGGCGGGTCTTCACCGGCCGACAGGCGGTCGATCTCAAGCTGGTCGACGAACTCGGTGACGAGAAAACCGCGATCGCCTGGCTGGTGGCTCAGAAAAATGTGCAGAAAGACTTGCCGGTACGTGACTACAAGCTCGAACCGAGGTTCGGCGACCTCACCTTCCTGCGTACGGCGGCATCGATCACGCTCGACGCGCTCGGTTTCAGTGGAATCGCGCGCCAAATCGAGCAGGTCGGGATGACCCAGGCGGTCGACCGCCTGGGTCTGGATGGAATGCTGGCGCTGTGGCAGCCGGCAGGGAGCAATTGAGGCCGCCAAAGCGATTATGACGCTTTTCCCGCACTGCGGGTGATTGTGGCAGACCCCGTCAGGGTCGGTTGTCACGTCTTTTCGCGGCGCGCAAAATTGATTTAGCGTCTTGACAGTTCAAGGCATTTTCACGGAAATGGATAGCGCGCTCTCCCGGATCCCAACTCTCGATGATCAAATCAGAGCTTGTTCAGCGTATTGCCGAGCACAACCCGCATCTCTACCAGCGGGATGTCGAGAATATCGTGAACGCGATTCTCGATGAAATCGTCGCTGCCCTGGCGCGCGGCGACCGTGTAGAGCTGCGTGGCTTCGGCGCCTTCTCGGTGAAGCGCCGCCAATCGCGCGTGGGGCGCAACCCGCGCACCGGCGAAGCCGTGCAGGTGGCGGAAAAGGCCGTGCCGTTCTTCAAGACCGGCAAAGAGCTGCGCGAAAAGCTCAACACCGGCAAGTAGGCACGCGAACGCGGCCGCGGGCGCCTCC
>Ga0335081_10022923_pt1 | contig 10102 bp, 12 predicted proteins | sample Lox_Sample_35_FD_206713 | JGI IMG/M metagenome (GOLD analysis project Ga0335081, IMG submission 206713) | Soil microbial communities from Loxahatchee National Wildlife Refuge, Florida, United States - Lox_Sample_3.5 | ecosystem: Environmental > Terrestrial > Soil > Wetlands | place: USA... | reverse complement strand
GGCCCAACCTCGGCGAAGGGCACCCGCCATCATCCCCAGAACCCTTGAAAGGAACCGCGAACCCTCAGTCCTGCATCTATTCGAGTGGCGACCTGTGGCCGCATGCTTCAGAACGCTAAAGTCTTACCGCAAAGGCACTCCAGCGGCTCCCACCCGGGAGCGCCTTCCCCGAGATCGAAAGGCGACCCACAGCTCCTGGATGCGTGGCCGGAAGGAGGACCAGCAGCCAATGCTCTCGTCTTCCGCCCGCATCGTCGTCGAGCCGCCGGCGCAGTTCGTCGAGACCGCGCTTGAGGCGCCATCGCGCCGTGCCGCTGGGGATGCCGAGAAGGCGCGCCACCTCGACCGGTTCCAGGCCGTCGACGAAGCGAAGGAAGAGCACCTGCCGGATCGGCTCGTCGAGCGAGGCCATGTGGCCGGCCACTCTCCGGTGCAGCTCCATCCGCGCCACGAGTTGCTCGGGATCCTCGGCCATGGCAAGAGAGTCCGAGGCCTGCTGCTCTCGCGCCTCTCTCCGCCGCTGCCCTCGCCTGTCGGCGCGCAACCGGTTCTTGAGGACTTGCCGGAGCCAGAGGCGCACGGCCTCCACCGAACGCGGAGGAGAGCGCAGCGCCACAAGCCAGGTCTCCTGGGCCAGATCCTCCGCCTCGGACGCATCGCTCGCGAGCGCGACCGCCAGTCGTTGCAGCCAGGCCCTTTGGGCCAGAAGCGAGTCGAGGTCTACCCCGCGCTCGGGCATGCTCATTGCCACAGGAGATGCCACCGATCACCCGGGCGTTGGCGTCGGCCGCCTGCCCCGGTCCGAATGGCCCACTTGATGGAGCTAATACCGCATTCTGGCGAACCCGCCCGTGGAGTCCATGGTACGCTCATCACCTTGAGGCACGTTCACTCCTTCGGACGGCTCGCCCCCTATTGAGTCGACCTATACTGACCGTGCGAGCAGTGAGGGGATCCCCGGCAAGCACACAAGACCAGCGCGCCTGAGTCGTTTCTGCCGCCAACGGGGAGCGTGCGCCGATCGTGCTTGCCCGAGAAGTCCGCTTCGGGCGCCGGGAGAAGCGGCGCCCTGGCAGTGTCAGAACTCAGTCTTGCCCCCGCCGTTCCGGCTGGAGACTCGGCGCCCAGGCGCCAGACTTGCTGCCTGGTCGGCGGAGCAACCTGCCATCACGACTGCGGTTCGGGGAGTTTTCAGTCAGTGCTACAGAAATGGTCGATGCTCGGAAACCCGTCGTCATCTTGGCTGCGAAACCGCTGCGACGGCGGCATCGAGCGAGCAGCCCCCGTTGCCGCGGGGCGAGGCCTCGGGAGAACGACCGCGCACGATCATCGTCCTCACCTCTTGGAACTCCCGGGATTCATCCCTGGGGAGGCCTGGAGTCGGGAACCCTGTGCTTCCGGGGCGGCTCGCCGGGCATGGATGCACGCGAGCCGCCCGGCTCAGTGCGAAAGACCCGCGAACTCGGCGATCAGGCGCCAGGTCTCCTCCGGCGCCTCCTCGGCGCAGAAGTGCCCGGCACCCGGGACAATCGACGAGACCAGGTGCTCGACTCCGACCCGGCGGAACCCCTCGAGGTAGGGTTGGATTCCACCGGTGCCACTCGGCCCCTTCGCGCCCCTCAGGTAGAGAAGGGGCGTTGAGACCGCTCGCTGACCCACGAGAGCGCGGTTCTCCGCTGCGTCCTGCCCGAAGGCGCGGTACCAGCCGAAGCCGGCGCTGAGCGCAGCGTCCGTCGCGTAGGCCTGCACATGGGCCCTGCGCGACGCGGCGTCGATCCGCGACGGATCGGCCGAAAGCACGTCGAAGAAGTAGTCGAAGTATTCCGCCTGGCGCCCCTGGACGAGCCGCTCGGGAAGCCTCGCCACCGCGTGAAAGGCGAAATGCCAGACGTGTGAATTTCGCCGGACCTCTTCCCACGGATCGACGCCCGGCACCACCACGTCCAGGATGACCGCACGAGCAAGATCGGCATACTGCCGCATGTAGGAATAGGTGATCATGCCGCCCGCGTCGTGCCCGACGAGGGTCAGGTTCTGCAGGCCGAGGGTAGAGACGAGACCTCGCACGACGGCGGCGAGCTGGCTCTTCGTGGCCGGGACCACCTCGCTCGTCGACTCGCCGATGCCCGGAAGGTCGATCGCGATGGCGCGCGCGGAAGCAGCTGCCAGCTGCATCACGGATCGCCAGGCGTGCCAGGACTGGGGCCATCCATGAAGGAACAGCACCGGAGGTGCTCGCCGATCACCCACCTCGACGACGTGGAGGCTGGAGCCGTTCGCACAGACAGTCGAATGGCTGAACTGGGTCGACATGAATGATGTCTACCCCGCGATCGCCGGCCGTGCTCGGGCACGAGTCTCGATGCCGGCCTTTGGGGGCGAACGTCCCGGGCCTCATTGATGCTCCCTTCCTGCGGAACGTGCGGCTCGTCTTTGGGGCAGAACGAGCTTGCGCGGGCCCGGGACGCCCCTTTTCGGGCGCGAAAGTGCGATCGCGCCTGCCCATCGCACCACGTGCCAACATCCGGCACGCTGGCCGAGTGCTGATCATGACTCGGCCTGCCGGTGCGCCTGGTCGAGCCCAGCCGCGAGCGCGGCGATCGGGTGCGCACGGCCGCGACCGTTCGGTATCCCGGACCTGCGTCCAGAGCCGCCGAGGGGCGCGCATCCGCGCTGGCCTCCAGTCGCCGGAGGCCGCGCGTGGTTCCGGTCTCCCGCGCGCCGAACTTGCAGCGCGTCTTGCACGCCGGGACCGGGCCGCTATCGAACGCCCACCGCCTTGATGAAGGTGTACCAGAAGACGCCGTCCGGCTCGGCCGTCCGGCGAAGCTCCTCGACCCCCTGCTGCCAGTCGCCCGGCTCCACGAGGCCCAGCGCAAGGACTCGGTCGCGAGCTCCCTCGACCATCGCGATGAAGGTCTTCTGGACGAACCCTTCCACCCACTCCGGTCGGCTCCCGTCCGCGCAGACCATGCGCGGCGACGCCGAGACCGCCGAGAACCCAGCGGCGGAGAGGAGGGGAAAGAGCCTGCGCCCGATCAGCGCATCGCCGCGGGTTCGCGCTTGCATCTCGATGAGGCACTGGATCGTCCGTCGCGCCGCGGCGCCATTCGGATAGAAGAACGCCGACCCGTGATCGCCCTCGATGACGGTGATGCTTCCGCCGGGCCTGAGGCGCGACCGGAGGCACGCCAGAGCCCGGCCCGGATCCGCCAGATGTTCGAGCACGAAGCAGACGAAGACGTGATCGAAGCTCTCTGCGGGAAAGGGCAGGTCGAAGATGTCGGCCCGCTCAAACGTGGCATTGCCAACAGCAGCCTGGCGCGCGCGGGCTTCTGCGCGCGCCAGCGATTCCGCCGAGAGATCGACGCATGTGAACTGCGCCTCGGGGCTGTTCCGGGCGAGGGTCACGGTTTGCGCTCCCACCCCGCAACCGGCCTCCAGCACCGAGGCGCCGGGCGGATACCGCGTGCCCCGGTGGAGCAGCTCGGCGAGCGTGCGCGCCTGGGCGACGAGCCGAGCCGCTTCGCGGCGGGAGTAACCATGAACATACTCGCGAGCCGTCACAGCGCCATTCTGCGGCCTGGACCTGCGAGCCGTCTTGGACGCCCTTGCGGCCTCAAGAACGTCCAAGAGCCGACGGCGCGCTCCAGATAGAATGGCCGGATGGAGGGCGATGTCCGCGTCCGCATCGTCGAGGATCTGGGCGGCCTCGAGTTCATCGAGGCCATCCACCGCCGCCCGCGCTTCCCTCGTCACGCGCACGCCACCTACGCGCTGGGCGCCGTCCTTTGGGGAACGAACCGCTTCCGCTACCGCGGCGCCTTCCACACCGCCACCGCCGGGGCGCTGTGCACGGTGACCCCGGACGAGCCGCACGCCGTCGAACCGGCAGGGGACGGCGGCTTCGCGTACCTGTGCCTCTATCCCCCGATCGAGCTGATGCGGCTCGCGGCCGAATCGGCGGGGGGCAGGCGCCTCACCGGGACCCTCGCATTGGCGCCGGTTATCAGGGACGCGGAGATGGCGCGGCGGATCCGCGCCCTGTTCGAGGCCGAGGCAACCGGCACCGCGCGCCTGGTCCGGGAGACGCAGCTCCTTGCCCTCTTGGCGCGCGCAGCGGTTCGGCATGCGACCGCTCCGGTGACGCCAGGCGCCCAGCAGACACCCTCCGCCAGCGCACTCGCGAGCGCCCGCGACTATCTTGCCGCCCACTGCGTGGAGAATGTGAGCCTGACGCGCCTGGCGTCCGCAGTCGGGCTCGATCCCTTCGCGCTCATCCGCGGCTTCTCGCGCGCCTATGGCCTGCCCCCGCACTGCTGGCTGGTGCAGGAGCGCGTGCGCCGCGCCCAAGCCCTGTTGCGCGCTGGGTTGTCGCCATCTGCGACCGCGGCGCAGGTTGGCTTCTCGGACCAGAGCCACCTCAACCGGCATTTCAAGCGAGTCCTCGGTGTCACGCCCGGTCGCTACCGGCGTGCGGCCAGAGCGGGAGCGGAAAGATGAAGGCGAGGGACAGGTACACCTTCGGCGACAACGATCGCGCGAGCGCGCGGCTGAGACGGCTCGCCCGGCTCTACGAGCCCGAGACGCGCGAGCTTCTCCGTCGACATGGCACGCGAGCGCCGCGACTCGCGATCGATCTGGGATGCGGCCCGGGTTGGTCCACCCGATTGCTTCGCGAGGTGCTCTCGCCATTCCGGACAGTGGGTCTCGACGCCTCCGAACGCTTCGTGGCGGAGGCCCGGCGCGGCCACGGGGCGGAGCTCGAGTTCCTCGTTCACGACGTCACCCGCGCACCGTTCCCAACCCCGAAGCCCAACCTGCTCCTCTGTCGCTTCCTGCTCACACATCTGCGACTCACATGCCTGCAGCAGGTGCTTGCCATCTGGGCGAGCGTTTCGGCCCCGGGCGCTCGGCTGCTCATCCACGAGACGGAGCGCCTGGAAGCGGACCACCCCGCGCTGCGACGCTACTACGAGCTCGTCGACGAGCTGCAGGCGCATCACGGCCAGGCGCTTCATGTCGGCAGGGAGCTGGAGGGTTGCCTGGCGACATCAGAATGGAAGGTGATAGACAGCCACAGCCACCTGCTCGAGAAGCCGGCGGCGGCCATGGCCGACCTGCATCTGGCCAACCTGCGCACGTGGCGCGAGGAGGAGTACGCGCGAACGAACCTCGACCCGCGCGAACTCGAGCAACTCGAGGGGGCCCTGGAGCGAATCGCACGGGGCACCGAGCACGGAGGCACGGTCTGGAATGCCGCGCGCCAGATCGCGGCAGAATTGCGCCAGGGGCTCTGACCCTTCTTCTTTTCCTTCGCTTCCATCCCGAAGGACGCCGCCGGGACCACCCGCGCGCATCCGATCCCTCTTCGCGACCGGGCGCCCTCGCAGCGACCCATCAGGCCGCCATGGACTGCTTCCCGCTCACAGCCACGATCGCTGATACCACCTCCGCGATCGTAGCGGGCCCCCAGCTCTTGTCGAGCACGGCCGCGGCGCCCTTGTCCTCCAGCTCGCGCTCCAGCCCATACGCCCTGGGAGATCCCGTGACCACCATGACAGGCACGGAGGCCAATCCCGGGGTCAGGCGGAGAAGTGCCAGGACCGTGCGCCCGTCCATGTCTGGCATGAGCAGGTCCGTCAGCACGACGTTCGGCAATTCCTTGCCGCTGACGATTGCTCGCACCGCTTCGCGGCCATTCTCCGCCTGGGCCACCTCGAATCCATTCGCGGACAGTGCGTCGGAAAGAATCGAGCGCGCAAGCGGATCATCATCGATGAGGAGAACGCGGAGCGCTTGCGACCTTTTTGCCGGTCCTACCGACGTGGTGGGGGTATCAGCCATCGAAGTGTCCACGTGCGCGCTCCTCTCATCTGTTTGTCAACCAACGATGCTCACACGTAGCGAGAATCATGCCGACCAGGTCGTCGGCGGAACCCATTGAGATGTCGACCACTTAGGCCCGGCATCTTTGGTGACGCGCCAAGGTTGTGGCACGGTTCAGGCCGCCCCCCAACCCGCGAGTGCTTAAGCGGGTTCCCGCGGCAAGGCGCCACTCCCGGGACCAAGCTGAAATGACCCCTCGAGAACATGCCCCAAGCGTTTCCGCGGCGAGGGGGACAGACCGCCCACCGGTCGCCACAAGGACCCTGTTCCCGTTGCGCAGACAGCAGTCGTTTCGATGCGACGCCGGCGCGGGCACGAGAGACCGATGCATTTCGGCATTGAGCATGGACAGGCGGCGCTCCATGCCATGAGCGAGACGACGGCGTCTCGCGCGTTTTCCCATCGTGAATCCCGCTCTGCGGAACCACACCGGCGTCGCCGCCGCCGAGCACACCGTTCGCGGTCACTGGGACGGCGCGCGCCTCGGCCGCCACTGCTGCCCGGTACCCGAGGCGACGCTGAGACCGCCCGCGGACTCGCTGCGCCCAGGGCGCTTCGACCCGCGACGGTCGCCGTTCCTGTGAAGCACCCCGTCGCTCACTTCCGATGCGGGCTCGAATCCCCGAGAGCCACCCGACGAACCCCTCGAGATCGAGGCTTGGCCCGAAACTGCCCGGCGCCTTCGTCGATCGCGCCGACGGGCACAGCTCTCCCCACCTCGCCCGGGCCACCCCGGCTCGAGAAAAGACCCGCCCGCCGCAGAGAGAGACGAACGCGCCTCAATGGGCGGCGCTCGTTTCTTGGTCGGCCCTGTTTTCAACCAGAGCGGTCGGGAGCCGCGGCTCGACCCGCTCGCCTTTCGACATCATCCGAAGCGCGAGCGCGAGAAGCGTGGAGACGAGCTCACCGGAGCCCGGCACGCCGAGCTTCCGATAGATGCGCTTGCGGCGCGCGCGAATGGTTTCGGGCGAAACGTCGGCGGCCGCAGCCGAATCCTTGCAGGCCATTCCCTGGGCGATCCGAAGCACCTCGGAACGTTCCGCCGGCGTCAGAGACGTGCCATCTGTGAACTTTGCCACGAAGGGCGCGAAGATATCGATTTCGATGTGAGGCATGGTGCTTTTCTAGTGCCGCGCCCCATTCCTGTCGACCCTCAACCCAGCGTCCGTGTTCCCCACGCGCCCTTGGCCGGCCGTCCGGTCTTCCTTCTGAGTGAAGGAAGCTTCGCCGTGCAAGCCCCGCCGGCAGGGGAGCTGGGCCCTCCTCGAGCGAGGGGCGCCCAGCACGAGAGAGGGACGTTCTCCTTCCGCGCCACGGGCAGAACGAGGCAAACGGGTCAAGCGGAGACGTTCAGGCTGACACCGGCGATCTGTTCGCTTCGCTTCTGCTCGAAGAGGTCCGAGGCCACCAGGCACAGCACCCGCCGGCCGCCGAGCCCGTGCGCGGTGGACGGGAACGGGGGCACGTCAAGGACGCCTTCGCCCACGTGGGGAGCAGATCGACCTTCCGCATGAGCTGGTCCGGACTCCTCGTGGGCGAAGCAGAGGCATCTTCCGCCGCGCTCGAAGGCGGCTCGCGCCAGGAGTGCAGCCAAGCTCGGCTTTCCCGTGCCGGCCGTCTCGGACGCGAGGGATGGAGCTACCCTTGAAGTGCCCCTTGCCCTCGAGCATCTCGTCAAGCCGCGGGATGCCGGTGGAGATCCAGACGCTGGTGACCTTGTGGGAGAGGCCGAGCGAGGTGATGGGGAAGAGCGAGATGCCCCGCTCGCCGACGAGCAACGGGTCATGGCTCGTGCCCCGGTACTTCACATCCGCAGCCGCCGGGTGGAGTCTGGTCGTTCAGCCGGTGCTCGATGACCACACTTCACGATCCTTGAGCCAACGGAACGGACGCCACAGCTCGGAGCGAACACGAGCAGATGGGGAAGGCCACCGAAGAGTGACTCGATCGTGTCGCGCACCACGCGCTTCGCACCTACCGTGGCGATGGCGTGCTGGAGGCGGACCAAGAGACCTCCAGGTCGCACTGGCCCGTCTCCTCGATCTCGCCGCGCTCGACGTGGTCGATGGCGAGCTTCTTCTCGGCCTCAAGGCGGGGGGGGTCGAAGTCGAGCGAAGCGACATTCGCAGCCAGCTCCGCCGCGGTCTCCTCGGAACGCCATGAAGACGCCCGGCTCCGTATTGGGTCGCGCCTCGCACCAGGAACTCCGTCGCGAAGAGCGTCTTGCCGCAGCCCGCGGCACGGCAGATGCGCGGCGGTCGGCCGCGCGGCAGGCCGCCGCCGCTGATCTCATCGACTCCCTGGACGCCGGAGAAAGCCTTCGGAAGCTGCTCGATGACAAGCGAAGAGCCGGTATTCTCCTCGGAGGTCCTGCTTAGGAGAGCCAGTGGCCTTGCCGCGCTCCGGATATCTCGTGCGCAGCCGCGATCCGAACGAGGCACAGGCGACCCTCATCGCGAGGCCCGCAAGAGGCCCTGGCAATGGGGCCGAAGTCTTGGGCACCGGCGCCATGCAGGAATCCTCCGCCGGACAGCTTCAACGGTAGCGCTGACTCTCACGGTGCAAGCACGGGTTCCCGGGGCGATCCTGGCCGAGGGGCTCCATGTCGCTCATCCAGCGTGACGGGGGCCGCGAAAGTGCATGTTGCAAGGGGGTCTCGAGAGTCAGACGACCTACTGGACTAATCGTCAACGACGTGCAGCGGTGCCCTGCGAGGTGTGCAGGCGCAGGGGCGGCGTTCGACACGAACGTCATCACCGTCGCGGTCCGGAACACGGCAATCGGCCACGATGCCCGTGCCGTCCCTTCTCATGCCGAGCTCGCCACGACCGCAAGGACCGGGATTGGCGGCGCCTCGGCGAGCGGCAGCTCGGCTGGTCCGGGTCGCTCTGTGCCGACACCGCTGTCCTGAGCGCGCGTTGCGACGGAGGCGGCACCCTGGGCTGAGCACGACTCGCGTTTCACCGGCAGGACCTTTCGGCGTGGTCGAGCGCGAACACTGCGCATCGCGTGGGCCACCGCTGGCAGCATCGAGTGCGTCGTGGAGAGGCAGCTCGACCCGGCCTTGAAGGCTGCTGGCGCTTTCCCAGCTGAGTCTGCGCCCAAGGTCAGACGGGAGAAGTTGAGGTCAGTGCAACGGAGGGACACCATCGCCGCCAGAGCTGCGAGGGAGTGGAGTTGCGGGCGCGGTGCTCGATCGACTTCCACCGGTCAAGGCGGTCCCCCGCTGCCTCGGGCCCACAGAGGTACATCGCCCGCAGCCCCTCCGTGAGCAGGTGGGCGCCGGAGGCAAGTGCTGGGCCCCCACGCTCTCACACAATGCGTCACGGTCCTACCGGTTCGATGTCAAGGAAGTGGGCGATCGCGTCGCGTCGAAACCCGCTGCGGCAGGTGAGCACGGCCCCACGAGAAGAGCTCGCCCGCCGTCCGGCGGGGAAACCGCCGGACGGCTCGAAAAAAGGTTAGGCCTTGACGATGGCGTCGCTCGTGCAGGCGTCCACGCAAGCGTTCTGGCCGCCCTTGCACTCGTCGCACTTCGTCGCGTCGATGACGTAGCTGGGGTCGCCCTGGGAAATGGCGCTGTTCGGGCAGGCCGACTCGCAGGCACCGCAGCTGACACAAGCATCCGTGATCTTCATCGCCATGTTCTGTCTCCAGTTTCACCCCCCAGCGGGAGGCGCGCTATGGGTTCGGCCACTCAGCACTGCAGTCGCAGCCGCTCCGCCAGCCACTTGACCCGGGCCCTCGGGCGAGGAGCACCAGCGACCACACACAGTTCAGCATGGGTGAGGGATCGAAAGAAGAGCGAGGTCGGAAGCGGCGCCCAATCGTCGGTAACCGGCGGGCCGGGAAGGTCGACCGGCTTCCCCGCGGAATCCTCGCCGAGCGCCTTCCTGCTCTTGAGCAAGGCGGTCGACCGGCCCTGGCGCGCTGCGCTTCAGATGCACAGCGGAACGAGCTCGCCGGAGAATCCACCCCTATTTTGGAATTGAACCTCCTCGGAAGGGGATCACCCCGGAACTCCTCTCGGCGGGGAAGGAACTGCAGGTGGTCGACAGGCCGGGGCAAATACATCCTGGCCGCGAGCGTGCGCGGGGACGAGCTGTCGCGCGACGTGCTTGCCCGTGCCCGCTACCGGGCCGTGACCTGGCTGCGCGTCAAGGGGTCGTCGGCGAGGACGAGCGGCGGCAGCGTTGGGTGGTGGAGTTCAACC
>Ga0335081_10022922_pt1 | contig 10102 bp, 7 predicted proteins | sample Lox_Sample_35_FD_206713 | JGI IMG/M metagenome (GOLD analysis project Ga0335081, IMG submission 206713) | Soil microbial communities from Loxahatchee National Wildlife Refuge, Florida, United States - Lox_Sample_3.5 | ecosystem: Environmental > Terrestrial > Soil > Wetlands | place: USA: Florida... | reverse complement strand
TTCGCCGCCGCACAGGACTGCCACAGCACCCTCGGCTGCATGAAGGCCCTCGGTGCCGAGGTGAAAGTCGACGGCGCCACGGTGAAAATCACCGGCCGCGGCCTCCACGGCCTGAAATCCAGCTGGCGCGCGCTCGACGCGGAAAATTCCGGCACCACGATTCGCCTGCTTTCCGGCATTCTCAGCGGCCAGGAATTCAACACGAAAATCACCGGCGATGCTTCGCTGCAAAAGCGCCCCATGAAGCGCGTGGTCGCCCCACTGCGCCAGATGGGCGCCGACATTCGCGCCAAGGACGACAATTTTCCCCCGCTCGAAATCCACGGAGGCAAGCTCCACGCCATCCATTACGAAATGCCCATGGCCAGCGCGCAGGTGAAATCCGCCGTGCTGCTCGCCGGCCTCTACGCCGATGGAGTCACGCAGGTCACCGAGCCCGCGAAGACGCGCGACCACACCGAACTTGCCCTCGAAGAATTTGGAGCGCACCTTGAAAAACACGGCCGCACGATCGCGATTCACGGCATGGCCGCCAAAAACGGCAAAGCCGCCTTACAGCCCAAATCGCTCGACGTCCCCGGCGATCTTTCTTCCGCGGTCTTCTTCATCGCCGCCGCGTCCATGTTCCCAGACTCGAATCTCTATATCGCCAACGTCGGCCTGAATCCCACGCGTTCCACCATTCTCGATTTTTTTCAGCAAATGGGAGCGGCGATCACCGTTCTGAACCTGCAATCCAAGCAGGGCGAATTGATCGGCGATCTTGCGGTGAAGGGAGCCAGATTAAAAGGCGGCTTGATCTCCGGTGATCTCGTGCCGCTGCTGATTGACGAGCTCCCGATGCTCGCGGCGCTCGGCCCCTACACCGAACAGGGGATCGAATTTCGCGACGCCAGGGAATTGCGCGTGAAGGAAAGCGACCGTATCGCCGCCCTGGCCGAAAACCTGAAACGCATGGGCGCCAAAGTCGAAGAATTTCCCGACGGCCTCCGCGTCGAGGGCCGCACTGCGGGCCAACTCCACGGCGCCGAAATCGACCCGCGCGGCGATCACCGCATCGCCATGGCCTTCGCTGTCGCCGGACTCGGCGCCTCCAGCGAAACCAAAATCCTCGACGCCGGATGCGCCGGCGTCTCGTTTCCAGCGTTCTTCAGCGAGCTCCGCCGCCTCTCCGGCGAGTGAAGCGCAGAGGGATAACAGCGAACAGATCGCAGCGAACAGGAAGCGTCAGAATCGGTCGGTACCCGCCAATATCGCCGAGGGCTTCGGCCGCTGGAATGCCCCCGACCTCGCCAGATTTATTTCGATTGCCAGCGGTTCCGTGCGGCGACCGGAGACCCACGTTCGAATTGCGCAGCGTTTGGGTTATGTGAGTAAGCCAACCGCGAACCAGATCCTTCAGGAGACGGCGGAGGTGGCAAGAATGCTTTTGCGCATGCGCAGCCGGGTTCTCGCCAACATCTCGGCAACGGAAGCCAAACCAGGATCGAACGGACAGAGACTAAACCAACTCAAATGATCTTGAGCAGGTCCGGTTCCTGCTCGCAGTTCGCTGTTATCTACTATCGATTCTCCGATTACTGCTCCGTCGGCGGAGGGATTTCATGCGGGGGCCCCGGCGGATTGGGAACCGATGGCGGGCGCGGCGGGGTCATCATGCTTGTGCGGCGGATGGCGATGCTGCCATAACTGGTCTTCAACGAAATCTTCGGCCCCTTGCCGGAGCCGTATTTTCCCGCCAGATGCGCGTCGCCCGCTTCATTTTTGGTGGCGGTCAGGCCGGGAAATTCCGAATCGATATCGCAGAGCCGGCAATCGGCGGTGATTTCAAAACTCGAGCTGCCGGGCAGCGTCAGCGCGATGTCCGAAGACGAATTGTTGATCGACACGTCTTCTTTCGGCGGCGAGGAAAAGCGCACGTTGACCGAAGCATTGCGGTTGTCGAGGTTCACCCTGCCGGTGGGATTGTCCAGGCTGATTTCCGTATCGTGGGTGCGCACGGTCAGATTTCCGGGGGCGTCCGCGATATCCAGATTGCCGGAGCCCGCTTCCATGTGCCCCGTCAGCGCGGAAAGCGTCATGTCCGTCTTCATCGAGAGCAGCCGCACGCCCTTCAGCACCTTGTCCGCGCGCACCGGGCCGTAAAAGTCACCGTCCACGGTCAGGCCGCCGCTCGCGTCCGTCACTTCGATGGCGCCGCCCTTGCCGGAGACCTTCACGTCACCCTTGGTGTCGGCGATCGTGGCGTCGCCCTTTTTCATTTCCACGTTGACGTCGCCGGCGGTGTCGCGCACATCCACGTCGCCGTTGGCGCTTTCCACGGACACATCGGCGGTAATTCCGGTGATACTGACGTCACCCTTGTTGGTCTTGACCGAGAGCAACGACTTTTGGGGAACCACCACTTCCAGATCCACGCCGATGCGCGAATCCGCCAGGTCATAACCCGCCGGGTGCACTTCAAATCCATCGCCGTTCTGGGAAATCGCCACATTCACCGGCTTGGCCAGCCGCTCCGCATCCGACTGGTTCCAGCTCCGCGCGGATTTTTTTGCGGTCACGCGAATTTCCGGCTCGTCCGAACCGCGAACGACAATGTCGCCGCGGCCGTTGTGTATCAGGATGCGCGCGTTAGCCGGCACTTTCATGGGCGCCACGTCCACGTCGAACGAGTAGTTGTCGCCCATCTCCATCTTGCTGCCGACGACTTCCTTGGTTACGTCGTAGCCCACCACGCTGCCCAGCAGCGCCAGCATGCCCAGCACCAGCATCACTTCGCCGCCGGTAATGCGCCCGCCGTCCCCGCCGCCAAAGCGGCGGCCCGCGGTGCGCTCGTAGAGTTTCACCGCGCCCCAGAAAATAATCAGCAGGGGCCACCAGTGGGAGAAAAATTGCTGCAGGTTGAGATGACCGTAGAAATGGAGAAGAAGCAAGACTCCAGCGGAAATCAGAACCAGGCCAGAGAAGAGTCCGCTGCTGCGTGTCGACGTGGCCATTGAGAATTATTGTCCCTGGGAGGTATAAGGCGTTTGCGCCCCGCCTACTGGAGGCACAGGGGGAACAGGAGGCGCCGGGGGAACGACCTGCGGCGGTAAAGCGGCGACGTGCCCCTCGCGCGAGGCCATCGAAGACGCCAGGTGCAGAATGCCAATCACGATCAGAATCACCGGCCAGGTGCTGCCGAAATAAAGGTTTCCTCCGTGGACTTCGTTGAGCAGCCACAGCACGCCCAGCGTGATCACTACCGCAGGACCCACAAAACTCCGAATCGTGCAACTCTGGCAGTTACACTTCACGCGATTACTCATCCGCTCCTCCGTTCAACGGCTCCCGCCAATGCGTTCTCGCAACATGAAAACACCGATGCCGATCAGCAGCAGCGGCACAAAGAGTTGCTTCACCCGGAAATAATCGAACAACCCGAAATTGTTCAGCAGGAACAGCGCGCCCAGCCCGATCAGAATGATGGGCCCCACCGGACGCTTTGCGCTCCAGTTTTCCAGCGGATCGCTGAGCGGCTCACCGGTCTGCTTGGCCCTCGCCACGCGCATGGCGTCAATCGCCATATAAAAAGGGAACACGCACACGAGAAATATAAACAATACCTGCAGGTTGTCGCCGAGATCGCTGGCCAGGCCGACAATGATTCCGCCAAAAATCACGATGTGCAGGATAGCCTTGTTGTATTCACCGTTGTAAACCGCGCCCAGGCCGGGAATGAATCCCAGCAGAAACGCCACCACCGGTCCGCTGTGTCTTGTGCTCCCCGGAGAAGCCACCACCACTGGGGACGCAGGCACCGCATTCAGCGTTGGAGCCACCGGAGGAACCGGCGGCAACCCAACGTGCTGCGCCAGGCATTCCTCGCAATACAAAACGTCGCGCACCTTATGACTGCATTCGCCGCACATGGCCTTTCCGCAATTGCGGCAATACCCGGATGCCTCCCGATCAGGATGCACCGCACAGTTCATCGAATGCTCCTCCCGCCCGCCAGCGGTAGCTCCGCTGCCAGAAGCTCCAGTTGGTGGCTGATTTGATCGGCGCGATTCTGCTGCCGCGGCTGATTCGGCTTGCGATCGTCGGTCTGCCCGGGAGTTTTTTCCGGCACGGACTTGGGCAAAACCTCTTCCGGCGTGGTGCGCAGATTGTTGTCGTCCTGGCGCAGGCGCGATTGAATTTCGTAAACCACGCGCAGATCGCTGACGTACTTCTCGCCGCGGGCTCCGACCAGGTGTACCTCGCGGACCGCATTGCGGTAGACATTGGCCGGGCGGAGATCCGCGATTTTGGGATTCTTGACGGAAAAGCCCAGCGAGCTGGCCAGAATGACGAACGTCGCCAGGATGCTTGCCGCGCCGTAGGCGAACTTCGGCGAGGCCATGCCACGAATCATCTGCAGGAAAGCCTGCCAGCCGGTGACCGTTTCCCGCGGGCCCAGCGTTTTGTCCAGGATGGCGTACACCAGGCGGGGCGGAACCTCGACCTCTTCCATCGCGTGCATCTCGCCCACCAGGCTGCGCACGCTCGCCAGCAACGGCACGCACTGCGGGCAGGAGTCGGCGTGCGCTTCAAATTCCGCGCGCTCCGGGCCCGTCAGCAGCCCATCCAGATAATCGCTCAATCGTGCTTCAACTTGATCGCAAGTCCAGGTCATGGCTTGCCCCCTGCGGACGAGGTCAACTTCGTCCGCCCAAACAAAAACTCAATCCTGCGGATGCGCGTCTTCATGCCGGCCGCACTCCCATCTGCTGCAAGATGCGCGCCAGTTCAATTCTTCCGCGATTGATTCGCGACTTCACCGTGCCCTCGGGCACCGCCAGCACGGTCTGAATCTCCGCGTACTCCAACTGCTGCAGGTCCCGCAAGATCACTGCCTCGCGCAATTCCGGCGAAAGCCTGGTCAGCGCATTCTGCAACTGGCCGCTCAATTCGCCCAGCAGCGCCTGCTCATCGGGGCGCCGGCCCGCGGATTCCTTGTTCTCCACCACCGCCATCTTATCGTCCAGCGAATCGGTGACGCGGTCGCGCTTGGTGCGGCGATAGTGATCGATCAATAAGTTTCGCGTCACGCTGGTCACCCAGGTGGCAAAGCCGCCGTGCGCCGAACGATAACTGCCCAGCGTCCGGTATACCCGGAGGAACACATCCTGCGCCAGATCCTCGGCTTCCGTGCGGTTGCCGGTGAATCGGTAGCAGATGCCAAAGATGCGACGCGTGTGGCGGCGCACAAGTTCCTCCCAGGCCGAGCCATCGCCCTGGAGACATTGCTGGACCAGTTGGGCATCCTGCTCCAAGCTTCCTCAGCCCCATCTTCCAGTCACCTGGCCGGGGAATCCCCGCAGGTGGGTGTTTCGGCCTGCCAATGAATGGAACGTAAAATGCACCAGAAATGTTCCTTCTTGCGGGCCATCCCAACCGACCGTTTGGCTGGCATCTTACCGAGTCTGGTTCCGACTTACAATGGTTTCCGTTACAACTCATTGGAAGCACGTTGGTTAAGCGTCCTTGACGGCAAGCCCTGCTCGCCCGTACTCTGCTTTTACGCATGAATTTCAAGTCGAGGAAAGCGATCCTTGCGGGGCTGGGTCTCCTGCTGGTGGGATACCTTCTTTACCGCTTTCACGGTTCGCTCAATCTTAGCCAGTTCAGCGGGGCGCGTCTCTGGCACGCGCTGCGCACCGCAAATTATTTTCTGTTGTTGCTTTCCGTCGTGGGGATTTATGCCTGCTACGCGATTCGCGCGTTGCGCTGGCAGAAATTTCAGGCGCACATCGGCCCCGCGCATTTCTGGAATATCTACAACATGAACCTTGCGGGTTTCGCGGCGATGTTTGTGCTCGGACGCGTGGCGGAGCCGGTGCGCCCGGTGCTGATCGCCCGCAAAGAAAAGATTCCCGTCTCCGGCACATTTGGCATTTACGCGCTCGAGCGGATTTTGGATGCGGCGTGTTCGGCGGTTCTCGCGGCGGTGGCTTTGCTGATCTTCAAGCCTTCGGGCGACGCCGACGCGCAACTCGCCGCGGTGGCCTTCGAGAAGGGAGCCAAGAGCGCGGGAACGGTTTTCGCGCTGATCGCCGTGGTGGCGTTCAGCGGATTGATTTATTTGCGCCTGCATGGCTCCGCATTTCTGGAAAAGCGCATGCAAGGCTGGCTGGCGCAGCATCACGGCTGGCGCACGGGTTTCGCGCGCAACCTGCTGGAATTCCTGCGCGGCGTGCAAACGATCCGGAGTTTTGGCGACGTGGCGGCCGCTGTCGTCTATTCCGCGATTCACTGGTGGCTGGTTGCCGGCGTGTATTTTCTGGTGCTGCACAGCTTCGGCGGACGGCTGGGCGAAATGTCCTTCGCCGATTCGGTCATGGTGCTGGTTTTCAGCCTCGTGGGTTCCGCGGTGCAACTTCCCGCTGTCGGCGGCGGCGCGCAGGCGCTTTCCGCGTTCGCGCTGATGAAACTCTACGGAGTCGGGCAGGAACCGGCAGTGGCGGCGGCCATGATTTTGTGGCTGGTGACGTTTGCTGCATGCGCGTTCGCTGGCTTGCCGCTGTTGTTCCGCGAAGGATGGTCGCTGGGCGATCTCAAGCGCCTGCGGCAACAAGAAACCGCCGCCATCGACGCGGAAATCGCCGGCGCGAGCGAGTAATCAGCGAGCCGTAGTCCCTGATCGGAAGGGAAAACCCGCAAACACAGCTGAAGCCGGCGCCGAGATGACGTGACGCTCGGCTCCACCTGGAGGGACGGCCTTCCGAGGCCGTCCGTTCTTCCTTTGGCGTGCGAGAGCCCGGCTCTCGCTTTTGCGGCGTGAACCCCTTCGCAAAATTAGGAGGCCCGCCCCATAGAAGCATCGTGGACGCAAACAACGCGCCGCCGAAAGCGGGCCCCACGGCATCTGCGTCTGGCTTCGGATTGCTAATTTCTGATTACTCTTTTGCTGTACTATGCTTGCAAGCATCCCAGGAGACACCATCGAGTGAAGTGTCCGTTTTGCTCGCATCTGGACGACAAGGTCATTGACTCCCGCGAAGGCCGCACCGGCGACACCATTCGCCGCCGCCGCGAATGCCTCAAGTGTTCCCGCCGCTTCACCACTTACGAGCGCATCGACGAAATTCCCTACATGGTGATCAAAAAGGATGGACGCCGCGAACGCTTCGAGCGGCAGAAAATCCTGCAGGGGCTGCTGAAGGCCTGTGAGAAGCGCCCCGTCCCCACGCCCAAGCTGGAAGCCATCGTGGATGAAATCGAGGGCGTGGTGCACGAGGCCACCGAAAGGGAACTGACCACCACGGAAATCGGTGAAATGATCATGCACCGCCTGAAAAAGCTCGACAAGGTGGCGTATGTGCGATTCGCCAGCGTGTACATGGACTTCAAGGACGTCCAGGAATTCATGTCCGAACTGAAAAACCTCCTCAAAGACCGCGCCGTGAAGAAATGAAGTAACAAAGTAGGGAAATAACGAAGTAAAGAGGCAAGGACTTGTACGCCGATTGGTCGGCGGAAATGTCGGCGCGCCGACATTTCAAGTAGTTTCTGAAGGTTATATATCAGATATTAACTTATCACTCTGGAAACTACTGGAGCCATGGAGGTTGCCGACGCGGCCATTCGAACGGCACCCGGAATTGTTGGATTTTTGCGGCTTTTTGCAAATCGGGGTTCTTCCCGTTTTGGAATTGAAGCGCAGCCTCTGCGAATTGTAAGGAACTAATAAGGTTAGCGATTACGCCCTGCCTTGCCGCGGCTAACCGGTTCATTTTCTTTGCCAGTTTTCCTCCTCGATTCAAGTTCCGCATCCAAGTTATCCGTTCTTTGCAGAAAAAGTTCACAAGTCTCTTACGTGTCCCCTCGTATTGTTCGCCCACTGTCCGGCGCCCAAGATTTCGCCCGCGCCGGAAAACGGGGGAAATCACTCATGCTTCAGAAGCTCTTCTGCATGGTCCTGGTATGGTTTGCGCTTAGTTCTGCGGTCTGCGGCCAATCTACGTTTGGCGGCATTGTCGGCGACGTGAAGGACCCGGGACAAGGAGCCGTGGCGGGCGCGCAATTGGTCTTGACCAGCCTGGACGATCAGTCGCAGCGCACCACCACCGTGGACGAGAATGGCGCGTTCGAATTCGTGAATCTCCGCCCCGGGCGCTATGAACTCCTGGTCCACGCGAACGGCTTTGCCGACTCCAAGATCTCTTCTGTGCAACTGGAGGCCCGGCAAACGCTGCGCCTCGACGTGACTTTGAAACTCTCGACTTCCACGCAAACGGTGGAAGTGAGCGGGGAAGCCGGGCCACTGATCAACACGGAGAACGGAACCATCGGCGACTCCAAGGATTTTCACCAGCTCACGGAGCTTCCGGTGAACTACCGCGGGGCCACCACCAGTCCGCTGGCGATGCTGTCCACGGTGCCAGGCGCGCAGCAGGACGCCAACGGCAACGTCTCGGTGGGCGGCGGCCTGCCCTCGCAAGTGCAGTATTCGGTGGACGGGTCGTCCACCGTCAACATCCGGCAGAACGGGGCACTTGGCAACATGAACCCGTCTTCGGAGCTGATCAGCGAATTCAAGGTAACGCAGTTCAACAACAACGCGGAATTCGCGCAGCTCGGCGACGTGACCATTTCCACAAAAAGCGGCACGAGCCAATTCCATGGAAGCGCGTTCGAGTATTTCCAGAACGATGCGCTCGACGCCGAAGTCTGGAACTCCGGCGACAAGCCGCATAAATCGTTCAACACGTTTGGCGGCAGCCTCGGCGGCCCGGTGATCCTGCCGAACAATTCCAAGCTGAAGGAAAACACGTTTTTCTTTGCCGATTTTGAGGCGAATCGCCGGCGCTATGCGACGCCGCTTTTCCTGTTCGTGCCCACCAACGCCATGCGCAGCGGCGATTTTTCGGCGCTCGCCACTCCGTTGATGGATCCGTTCACCGGAAAGCCGTATCCGGGAAACATGATTCCCAGCGGCAGCGCCTGCACCAGCGCGCAGGATTGCATCAATCCCGTGGCCACGGCCTTGCTGAACAACTACCTGCCCGCGCCGAATATTGACGTGAGCGCCGCGGAGTTCGGCTCGCAGGCCAACTACCTGCAGCAAACGCCCACGCCGAGCAACACCAACGGGTTCGACCTGCGCGTGGACCGCACGCTGAGTTCGAAGCAATCCATGTTCGTGCGCTGGAGCTGGAAGCACTTGAACGCGGAGTCGCTGACCGACACGGCGCTGAATACGGTGAACAATTTTCTCCCGCCCGACCAGGATTACGAGCACAACAACAACGTGATCGTCTCCCACAACTACGTGCTCCGGAACAATCTGGTGAACGAAGCGCGCTTCGGGCTCTCCTACTGGCAGTTGCAGGTGAAGTTCCCCATCGAGGGGGCGGCCGCGCTTTCCACACTCGGGCTCACTGGCCTCGATCTCAGCGACCACCCGGACGCGGGCGCATTTCCGATTTTCAACTTCAGCGACGATCCCGGAAATTATTCGGTGATTGGCCGCGACAAAGACGGGGTCACAAAATCGCAGACCATCCAGTTTGCCGATAACTTCACGTGGATCAAGGGCCGCCACACCATGAAATTCGGAGCGGACGTCCGCCGCGTGCGTTATCAGGACCTCGAAAGTTTCGGCGGCGCCGACGATTTTGGCGCGTTCACGTTCGACCAGGGAATTTTCACCGGCAACGCGTTTGCGAACCTGCTGCTCGGCTTGCCGACGAAAACCTACGTGGCGCAATCCGGCCCCGACGTCCACGCGCACACGACACAAACGGGGATCTACGCCCAGGACGAGTTTCGCGTGAACGATCGCCTCACGCTGACCTACGGCCTGCGCTGGCAGGCACTGCCCGCGTTTGTGAGCGATCTGAACAACTTAACCGCTTTCGACATTCGCAACGGCGGCATCATCCTCCCCGTCGGCAACGTGCCGCGCCCCGGTTTCCTGGCTACGATCAACTCCTGCAATCCGCTCGATTCCGCGAATCCCGACGATCCGTGCGGCACGCCGACCTCGGCCGATATCGCGTTGGGCTGCACGCCGGTGCTTGGCGCGCCGGCCAGCATGCCTTGCGCCCCGATCGAATACGCGAATCAGGCCGGGCTC
>Ga0335081_10022921_pt1 | contig 10102 bp, 4 predicted proteins | sample Lox_Sample_35_FD_206713 | JGI IMG/M metagenome (GOLD analysis project Ga0335081, IMG submission 206713) | Soil microbial communities from Loxahatchee National Wildlife Refuge, Florida, United States - Lox_Sample_3.5 | ecosystem: Environmental > Terrestrial > Soil > Wetlands | place: USA: Florida... | reverse complement strand
GCCACCAGCGTGAACCACGGGCTTTTCGCCATCATCCGAAGCGCGAATCGGGTGTCCTGCCAGAGGGCTCCCATTATTCGTACCTCAGCGCCACCAACGGCTCGATCCTCGTGGCACGCAACGCGGGCAGCAGAGCCGCCGCCACCGCCACAGCAGCCAGAATTCCCATCACTGCCAGGTAAGTCACCGGGTCGGCAGCACTTACGTCGAAGAGTGACTGCTTCATGAGCTGCGTCATTGCCAGCGCCCCGGCCAGGCCCGCGAGAATCCCCACGCCCACCACGCGGATTTCCTGCATCAGGACCATGCGCAGGACGCCGCTGGTCTGCGCTCCCAGCGCCCGCCGCACTCCGATCTCACGCGTCTGCTGCGTCACGCTGAACGACGTGGTCCCGTAGATCCCCACCGCCGCCAGCACCAGCGCCAGTCCCGCGAAGATTCCCAGCAGGTCGAGCGCCAGCTTCCGCCGCGCCACCGCATCCGCCATCCACTCTTCCATCGTGCGCACGTGGAACACCGGCTGGTCCGGGTCAATGCCGTGAATCGCCGCTTCAATCTGTCCCGCCAACCGCTGGGGATCTCCCGAGGTTTTCACCACCACGTCCATCTGCGATTGCTGGAAGGGCATCTGCGCGTACGGCCAGTAGAGTTCCACCCGCGATCTGGTCTCCAGGCTCGCGTAATGCACGTGCCGCACCACGCCCACGATGGTCATCCACGCCGTTGCGCTCTGCGCTCCGCCGACCTTCGCCCGTTTGCCCAGCGCGCTCTCGTTCGGCCAGTACAGGTGCGCCAGGCTCTCGTCCACGATGGCCACGGGTTGACCGCTCTCGGAATCGTGCTGGTCAAAAAAACGGCCCTCCACGAGTTTGATCCCCATCGCTTCCATGTACCCCGGCGTGATCCCCCGGTAGTCGGTCTCCGGCCCTCTCTGGTCCGCCGGCACGGCTGTCGTGTCCACTGTCAGCGTGCCGGAGTTGGGATTATCCGAAAGCGGAAGTCCGGAAATCGCCCCGGCCGACTGCACGCCGGGCAGCGCACGAATGCGGTTCAGCGCTTCGTGGAAAAACGCTTTCAATTGCTCCGTTTTGCTGTATTTCTGGCTCGGCAGCGTCACCTGCATGGTCAGCACGCCCGCGGGACGGAATCCCGGATCCACGTCCAGCACGCGCAGAAAGCTGCGCAGCAGCAGTCCTCCTCCGGCCAGCAGCACCAGGCACACCGCCGCCTCGCCCGCCACCAGCAGCCGCAGGCTGCGGCTGCTCTGCATTCCCATCGACCCGCCTCGCCCGCCCTCTTTCAGCAGCGAAAACCGCACGCCGCGCACCGCGCGCAGCGCCGGAACCAGCCCGAACAGCAGCCCCGTTCCCAGCGCCACTCCCAGCGAGAACAGCAGCATGCGCACGTCCACCGTTGTTTCCACCGGACGCGGCAGCGTCTTTTCGCTCAGCGCCACCAGCGCGCGCAGTGCCACCGGCACGGTCGCCACGCCTGCCGCGCCGCCTATTAGCGCGAGCAGTACACTCTCGGTCAGGTGTTGCCGCACCAGTCGCCCCCTCCCAGCTCCCAGCGTCATGCGCACGGCGGTTTCCTGGTCGCGCGCCGCCGCCCGGCTCAGCAGCAGGCTGGCCACATTGGCGCACGCGATCAGCAGCACAAAGCCGACCGCGGCCATCAGGATCCACAGCGAACTTCGCATCTCATCGCCCACCACCTCGTCCAGCAGCGGGTTGGCCAGCAGCGTGTAATCAAATTTCACGTAGGGATACTGTTTGTTCTGCTCGATGATGGATTTCGCGTCACTGGCCAGTTCCGCGCGCGCCTGCGCCAGCGTCACTCCCGGCTTCAGCCGCGCCACCACTTCGTATCCGTGGTTGCCGCGGCTGTTTGGATCAAATTGTGCCGGCGTAAACGCCAGCGGCTGCCACATTTCGATCCCCGCGAATCCGGGGTAGGTGAACCATTTCGGCAGCACTCCCACCACCGTCATCGGCTGGCCGTTGATCTGAAGCGTACGTCCGACCACTCCGGCATCCCCGGCGAACCCGCGCTGCCACAGTCCGTAGCTCACCAGCACAACGGAGTCATGCCCCAGCTGGCCCTCCTCCTCTGTAAACGTCCGTCCAATCTGTGCGTTCACGCCGAGCAAGCGAAACAGGCTGGGCGTCGCGTTGGCCCCGGCGATCTGTTCCGGCGTGCCGTTGACGCCCATGTTGAACGAGTTCGTCGTGGCGCACGCGATCTCGGAAAAACTCCGGTTCAGGTCGTTCAGGTCGCGGTATTCCGGCACCGAAAACCACATCTGATCTTTCGGCAGGCCGATTCCGGTGAATCGCCCCCATACCTTGACCAGATGTTCCGGATGGGGATACGGCAGCGGGCGCAGCAGCACCGCGCTCAGCACGCTAAAGATTGCCGTATTCGCTCCAATGCCCAGCGCCAGCGTAATCACCGCGGTGAGCGTCAGCCCCGCGTTTTTCGCCAGCATCCGCGCGGCAAATTTCAAATCCTGCAGAAGGGTTTGCATTGGCTTTCCTCACTCCTCACGCAGCGCCACCAGCGGATCCACGCGCGCGGCCCGCCGTGCCGGCAGCCACCCCGCCACCACAACGGCCAGCCCCAGAACTCCCACGGCGGCCCCGAAGGTCAGCGGATCCGAAGCCGATAGCCCGAACAGCCGGCTGGACAGCACACGCAGTGTTCCCGCCGCCAGCACCAGCCCCGCCAGGATTCCGGCCGCCAGCAGCCACAGCGATTCCCCCAGAATCATCCGCAGCACCGTGGAGCGCTCTGCTCCCAGTGCGATGCGGATTCCGATTTCATTCGTCCGCAGCGAGGTCGCGTACGACATCACTCCGTACAGCCCCGTTACCGCCAGCACCAGCGCCAGCCCGCCGAACAGCGACGAGAGTTGCGCCAGCATGCGCTGCTCCGTGATGTCGTCACGCATGTTGTCCAGCACCGCAGCGACGTCCAGCACGTGCAGACCCGGGAATCGCTCCGCCATCCGCGCCTTCACCGTTTTCGCCAGCGCGCCCGGTTCTCCCGCCGTCCGCAGGATGAACCGCAGGTAGCCGATGTCGTCCGGCCGCTGCGCCATGGGGAGAAAGAAGCGCCGGCTGGCCTGCTCTGCCAGGTCGCGCTCCTTGATGTCCCTCACCACTCCCACAATTTCCACGGGCACGGGTTTTTTCTCGTCGCCCATCTGCAGGTAGTGGCCCACAGGATCGATCCCCGGATACAGGAACCGCGCCATGGCCTGGCTCACCACTGCCACTTTGGGCGACGTTTCCGTATCCTGCGGCCCGATTCCCCGACCCTCCACGATGTGCGCTCCCACGATCTGGAAGTAATCGGGCCCCACCATATCGTAGAAGTTCGTGCGGTCGTCCGGGGAGGTGCGTTTCAGATCGCCCGGGCCCAGCAGCGTCGCGTTTTCCGTCCCGCTGAATAGTCCGTTGTAGGAAGGCACCACCGCGCTCACTCCCGGCAGCTCGGCCAGCGACGCGGAAACGTCGCGCATCATTCCGTCCATCTGCTTCTGGCTGTAACCGGAGGCCACCGGGTCCGTTTCCAACACCAGCAGGCGGTCGCGGTCGAATCCCACATCCTGCTGCATCAGGTTATTCAGCGTCCTCGAGAGCAATCCCGCTCCCATCAGCAGCAGCAGGCACACCGCCACCTGCGCCACCACCAACGCCTTTCCGGCCCGGAACCTTCCCCGTCCGCCTCCCGCCCGGCCCGTGCGGCCCATCGAGGGTTTGAGCGCCGACAGCAGATCCACGCGCACCGCGCGCACTCCCGGCGCCAGCCCGAACAGCACCGCCGTCACCATCGTGATTCCCAGCGTGAATCCCAGCACCCGCCAGTCCGGATGCACGTCCAGCGGTATCGGATTCGGCCCCCCCGACGCCATGCGCAGCAGCATGCCGCTGGCCCACACGGCAAGAACGGCGCCGCACCCCGCGCCCAGCAACGAGAGCAGCACGCTCTCCGTCAGCAGTTGCCGCACCAGCCGTCCCCGCCCCGCGCCGATGGCCAGCCGCACGCCGATCTCCCGCGCTCGTCCCGCCGCGCGCGTCAACAGCAGATTCGCGATGTTCGCACAGCAGATCAGCAGCACCACACCCACCATCCCGAACAGCAGCAGCAGCGGCTGCAGAAATCGCGCACGCACCGACGAGAATCCCAGCCCGCCCGGAGAGACAATGGCATGCTTCCGCGTGATCGCCGCAAGATCGTCCGGGTCCAGTTTGACTCCCGGCAGCGCCGGAATCAGCCGGTGCATCAGCGGATCGAGTTCGGCCTTCGCTTCGTCCAGCGTCACTCCATCCTTCAGCCGTCCGAGCAGCAGCAGCCAGCTCGTGTTTCCATCCTGCAGCCAGTTTCGTCCCGGATTCACCAGCGGCTGCTGCGTCACGGGAATCCACAGGTCCTCTTCCGTGCCCACAATCTCTCCGGCAAATTCCGGCGCGGCCACCCCGATCACAGTAAACAGCCCCCCGTTGATCTTCAGCCGTTTCCCCACCACGCTCGCGGCGCCCGCAAACCGGCGCTGCCAATACCGGTAGGACAGCACCACCACGGGCGGCGACGCGCCCCCTGGCCGGTCGTCCTCTTCCGTCAGCGTGCGTCCGATCGCTGCGCGCACTCCCAGCAGAGAGAAGTAATTCCCGGTCACCATCCGCCCGCGCGGATGTTCGGCCGCCGCCGTCGTCGCGCCGCCTTCTTCCTGCATGTCGAGCCCGCCCGTCCGGCCCGTCGCCAGCACTCCGCTGAAACATTGGTTCGAATCCCGCAGCGCGTAGTAGAGCGGAAGCGACAGCAGGTCGAATCTCGGCGTCCCATCAGACACTCCGCCAGTCCGCGAGGGCAGGCCCACGGCCACCAGTTGCTCCGGATGCGCCACCGGAAGGTGCCGCAGCAGCAGCCCGTTCACCAGGCTGAATAGAGCCGTATTCGCACCGATCCCCAGCGCCAGCGACAGCACGGCCACCGCCGTGAATCCCGGGCTTTTCGCCAGCGTCCGCGCCGCGAATCGGATGTCCTGCCAGAGTGTTTCCATCGCCTCGCTCCCTCCCGTCACTCGTTCCGCAGTGCAACCAGTGGATCCACGCGCGCCGCGCGGCTCGCCGGCACCGCGCACGCCAGCGCCGCAGCGGCAGCCAGCCCCGCCACAACGGCGCCGTACGTCAACGGGTCGCTCGCCTGCACTCCGAACAGCAGGCTGCCCATCACGCCGGTTAGCGCCAGCGCCCCCCCGATTCCCGCGGCCGCCCCCGCCGCCGTCAGCAACATGCCCCTGCCCAGCACGCGCCTCCGGATGTCCCCCGGCCGCGCCCCCAGCGCCAGCCGGATTCCGATCTCGCGCCTCTGTTGCGCCACCAGATAGGACATCACGCTGTACACCCCGATCATCGCCAGCGCGATGGCCAGCCCCGCGAACACGCTCACCAGCACCATCAGGAATTCCTGCAGCGCGAGAGTCGCGGAAAGCACCTGCTCCATCGACCGTATTCGTCCCACCGGAACAGCCGGATCCACTTTTTGAAGGGTCTGTTCCACCGTGGTTCCCAGAGCCAGCGGATTACCGGCCGTCCGCACCAGCACGTGCGTCGGATACCAGCCTTCAAACACGCGGAACAAGCCGTAGGGAGTCTGCGCTACGGGAATGAACACGGTGGGGGCCGCAGGCAGGCCCACGAACGATCTCACGTCTCCCACCACTCCCACCACCCTGCGGTTGTCCCTGCTGCCCACCGATACCGCGTGGCCCAGTGGCTCCCCGCCCGTGAATCGCCGGGCAAACGACGCGTTGACGATGGCCACCGGCTCTCCGCCGATTCCATCCGCGTCCGTGAACACGCGGCCCCCCTCGAGCGGAATTCCCAGGGTGCGAAAGTAGTCCGGAGTCACCGAACGGTAGTCCACGGACGCCATCACGCGCTGCCCGTCCAGCCGCACTTCGTTGTTGCCTCCGCGCTCCAGCGGCAGCCCGGCTTCCACCACCGCCGTGGCCTGCACGCCCGGCTGCGCCGCCAGCCGTCCAGCCAGCCCCCGCGAGTACGCATCGATTTTTTCCGTCGTGTCGTATCGCGTCCCGTTCAGCCAGATCTCCACGGAGAGCACCCGTCGTGGATCGAACCCCGGCGCATTGGTCATCAGGTTGCGGAAGGTGCGCAGCAGCAGCATGGCTCCCACCAGCAGAATCAGAGACAGCGCCACTTCCCCCGCTGCCAGGGCGTTCCGCATTCCGGCCCCGCGTCTTCCCGATGCCGCGCGCCCGGCCGCCTCCTTCAGCGGTTCGTTCAAATTCGCGCGCGAAATGTGAAATGCTGGCGCCAGCCCGAAGAGCAGTCCGGTGAGCAGCGAGACGGCAATCGTGAAGGCCAGTGCCCGGAGATCCATCCGGATCTCCGCCGCATGCAGCAATCCTTCAGGCATCAGCGAGAGCAGCCCTTCGAGGCCCCATGCCGCCAGCACCGTCCCCACCGCGCCTCCGGCCACTCCCAACAGCGCGCTCTCCGTCAGCAATTGCCGCACCAGCCTGCCGGAGGAAGCCCCCAGCGCCGCGCGCACGGCCATTTCCCGGCTGCGTGTAGCCGCGCGCCCCAGCATCATGTTGGCCACGTTGGCGCACGCAATCAGCAGCACCAGTCCCACCGCGCCAAATAGCACCAGGATCGGCGCCTTCACATCGTGCATCACGATGTCCTGCATCCGGAAGAGCGTCAGCCCCGATCCCTTTCCCAGCGACTGCGGGAACAGGTGGCGGAACTCCTCGTTCGTCGCTTCCATGGCCGCGCTCGCCTGCTTCAGCGACACGTTTGGTGCCAGTCGCGCCACCACCGCGATGTTTTCGCCGTTGCCCACCGTGTGCGCAATCGGCGCAAGCGTGGTCCACACCTCCACCGCAGGAATCGCCGCAAAATCACGCGGCATCACTCCGATAATCGTGTACGGCGCTCCGTCTATCGTCGCCGTCCGGCCCACCGCGGCGGCATCGCCGCCGAATTCCCGCTGCCACAGGCCATAGCTCAGCACCGCCACGTTGCTCCCGGTTTCCCGGTCGTCTTCCGGAATAATCGTCCGCCCCACCAGCGGCCGCGCCCCGAACACGCGGAAATACTCCGGCGAGACCCGCAGCGCGTTCACGTGCTCCGCCCGGTTCCCCGCGATCACCGTCATCCCTTCTTCCGTCATTCCGGCCATGGCTGCAAACGGCCCGTGGTGTTGCTCCAGGTACCCCAGCTCCGGGTAGGTCACATCCATTTCGTCGTAAATCCGTTTGTTCAGATCCATCTCGGCGAGCTGCACGATGCGTTCCGGGTTCGGGTAGGGCAGCGGCCGCATCAGCACGCCATACATCACGCTGAATATCGCCGTATTCGCTCCGATTCCCAGCCCCAGCATGACCACCGCGACCGCGCAGAATCCCGGGCTTTTCACCAGCGTCCGCGTACCGTACCGCATGTCCTGCCACAGCGTTTCCATCGTCTTCACTCGTACCGCAGTGCCACGAGCGGGTCCACGCGCGCCGCCCGCCGCGCCGGAATCGCGCACGCCGCCACGCAGATCCCGATCGTCAACACGAAGACCATCGCCAGCGTCGCCGGGTCCGCCGGCTCCACGCCATACAGCAATTTCCGCAGCACCCCGGCCAGTGCCACCGCCGCGGCCAATCCCGCTATCGCCCCCGCCGCGGCCAGCCGCGCTCCCTGGCCCACCACCATTCCCAGCACCCTCGCCGGGCCGGCCCCCAGTGCCATGCGGATTCCGAACTCATTGGTCCGCTGCGAAACCACGTAGGCCATCACTCCGTAAATTCCCATCGTGGCCAGCAGCAGCGCCAGTCCTGCGAACGTCCCCAGCAGCGCCGTCTGGTAGCTCGTGTCCGTCAGCGACTCTGCCACGATCTGGTTCATCGTCCGAAGCCGCGCCACCGCCAGCGTGCTGTCCTGTAAGTGCACCTGGCTGCGGACCACGCTGGCGGCGTCCTCCGGCCTGCCTGCGCTTTCCACGGCCACGTTGATCGGCCAGTTATTGGGTCCGGCCAGTGCCAGCGTCAGCGGGAAATAGGCCTGCGGCATCGGTTCCTGCCGCAGGCTCCACACCTTCACGTTCCCCACCACGCCGATCACCCGGAAAGAGATGTTTTCCTCGTGGAACACCTGGCCGATCGCCGCTTGGTTTGGCCAGAACCGCCGCGCCATGCTCTCGTTGACGATGGCGGCGAATTCGAACTTGGGGCGCTGGTCCACGGGAATGTTCGAGCCCCAGTAACTCGTCGCTTTTTCCGCCACCTGCTTCGTGCTGGCCAGGTCCGCCCCGCTGAAGGCACGCCCCTGTTTCAGCGGGATCCCCATCGTCCGGAAATAATCGGGAGTGATGTAGTTCCACTCCACCAATGTATTCTGCGTGCTCTCCGCCGTCTGTCCGTCCACGGTGATGTACCCGTTGCTTCCGCCCTCGAGCGGTAGCTCGGTGGAAAGCGCCGCAGCCCGCACTCCGCGGGATTCCCGGAGGGATTGCACCAGCCGCTCGTAGAACGCCCACCGGCTGTCCAGCGCATCGTATTTTCCCGGCGGCAGAATCACGTTGGCGGTGAGCACGTTTTCCGCATGCGCACCCGTATCCGCCTGCCTCAAGTTGGCAAACGTGCGCAACAGCAGCCCCGCTCCGGTCAGCAGCGTCAGCGACAGCGCGATCTCCGCGGCCACCAGCGCCTCGCGCATCAGGCGCATCCCCCCCGGCGCCGTGGCCGTCTTCGTTCCGCCCGACTTCAAATCGTCGTTCAGGCTTATCCGCGAGGCTTGGAATGCCGGCGCCATCCCGAACACGATTCCCACCACCAGGCTTACCACCAGCGTCAACAGCAGCACCCCCGCGTTAATTTCGATGGGATTTGCCGGTTGCACCGGGAACCATTCTCCGCTGGTGAGAATTCTTAGGCATCCATACGCCAGCGCGATTCCCAGCAGGCCCCCCAGCACGGATAGCAGGACGCTCTCCGTCAGCAACTGCCGCAGCAGCCGCGGCCGCCCCGCTCCCATCGCCAGCCGCACCGCCACTTCACGCCTCCTCGCGGTTGCCCGTGCCAGCAGCAGATTGGCCACGTTTGCGCACGCGATCAGCAGCACCAGCGCCACTGCTCCCAGCAGGATGTACAGCGATTCCGCGGTACGTCCCACCAGCGCTTCCTTCAAGGGGACCACCGCGGCGCCGACCTTCCCGTTCGATTCGGGAAACTGTTTTTCCAGATTGGCCGCGATTCCTTTGAGGTCCGCCTCCGCCTGCCCCGCGCTCACTCCAGCTTTCAGCCGTCCCACCACTCGCAGGTGATGTTCCCCGCGCCCACCCAGCGACTTCGCCGACATGTCGATCGGAATCCACGCGTCCGCCGTCCCGGGGATCAGGTACCACGACGGCATGACCCCGACGATCTGGTACGCCGCCCCGTCCAGTTCCAGCGATTTCCCGATTGCGTCTGCCTGGCCCCCGAAATGCGACTGCCAGTACCCGTAGCTCAATATCGCCACGCGATTTTTCCCCGCCTGGTCTTCCCCCTCCACGAACGCGCGCCCGGCCATCGGGCGCACCCCCAGCACGGAAAAGAAGTTCGCCTGCGTCTCCACCACTGTCGCGCGTTCCGGTGTTCCTATTCCGCTGGCGTTCAGGACCTTCTGGTAGGAGTACACCGCCATGTCATCAAACGTGCGATTCTGCGCCCGCCAGTCCAGATAATCCTGCCCTGTAAGGGGGAAGTGTCCCGCCGCGCTCTCCGTTTCGTATACCTGCAGCAGGCGCTCGGGGCTTCGGAAGGGGAGTGGGCGGAGCAGCGCCGCATCCACCACGCTGAACATCGCGGAATTTGCGCCGATTCCCAGCGCCAGGATCAGCACCACCAGCAGCGTAAATCCGGGGCTGTTCGCGATGCGGCGCAGCGCGTAGCGGACGTCGTTCGCCAGCCCCTGCCACATATCGCCTCCCCGTTTCCAGCCCGCCCGCAGACACCACGAGTGCCATCGCACTCACCCGCGGGCCACCCGCCCAGACCGTTTGTTTGCGAGCTACAGAGGTGAAATGAACCGGCTCAGTTGCG